>Ga0255028_100269_pt1 | contig 10452 bp, 18 predicted proteins | sample DRGLUT_MetaT_FD_178168 | JGI IMG/M metagenome (GOLD analysis project Ga0255028, IMG submission 178168) | Metatranscriptome of freshwater microbial communities from Pennsylvania, United States - DR:GLUT (Metagenome Metatranscriptome) | ecosystem: Environmental > Aquatic > Freshwater > Creek...
AAGACCTACAAGACGCTCAAGCGCCACCTGACCAGCCACGGCTTCGACCCGCGCAGCTACCGCGACCGCTACGGCCTGCCGGCCGACTACCCGATGGTCGCCCCGAGCTATGCCGAGCAGCGCGCGGCCCTGGCCAAGGCAATCGGCCTCGGACAGCCCGGCGCCATGGCCGAGCGCGAGCGCAAGGGTCGCAAGGCCGCCTGAGGGCCGCCCGTCTCCGGGGCACCCCGTCACAGAACCGTCCCGCGCGGCGCTGCGACGGGGTGCCCGGCCAAGGATGCGCCGGGGGACCGCATCGGAAACGCGCGTCGGCGCATTCCGCAGCCGCGCACCCGATCGCGATCAGGACTTTGACGCGCCTGCTTCGTTGCCGCAGCGCCACACTTGTCCGAGACATCGCGCGACACGGACAAGCTGCCTTACTCTGCACAAAGCTGCTGCGCACGTCGGAGCCCGAGGACGCGAACCGAGGGATCCGCACCATGAAGCGAGAGCAGACGATGACGAGTACGGTGGTGCCATTCCCGGCGCATATCGCACCCGCCGTGGCGGACGAGGAGACGGCGTCGATCATCGCCGTGCTGCAGGATCAGCTGGCGCTCGCCCGCGAAGGCCGCCTGCGCTCGGTGGCGGTGGTCTCCGTCGCGGCGGATGGCGAGGCGATCGGGACGCATTGGTCGTGCAAGAGTTCCGACATCAGCAGCCTCATCGGCAAATTGACGGTCCTGACTCACGACCTGATGGCCGCCCGGAAGTGACCGGTCGGGCCTGAGCCCCACGGGCCTTCGGGCACCGCACAGAGACTACGGCGTTCCCGCGGGCCGGTCCGCTCTCGGACGGGCTAGGAGTGCGTGAGATGAGACGCGTTCGGATGCCTGCTCTGCTGGCCGCTGCCGCGTGGCCGGGCGGGCCCGCAGCGGCCGAAAGTGCCAAAGGGCGTCCGCGTGTTTGCTGATTGTCCGCGACGGGGCAGCCGCTTCTCCGGACCGACAACCCTGGCGGCACAACCGGCAGGAGCTTCGCGCCCGGATCAGATCTCAGCGGCGCATCGACGTTTCGTTCCGCCATGCAGAACAGAATAGCGTCTTGTTCCCCGCTTCCTCGTCTGTCATCTTTCGATGACGGATGAGCTTAAATAAATCGCGCCGGTTGCACACATCCGCACAAGAGCCCTGAAGGGCCGCGAGACCGGCTGAAGAGGAAGCGTCATGTCTCGGTCCATCTATCTTGCCATCGCCCTTGTCGTGTGCGGGGCTGCCGTCACGCTCTTCGCCTTCCTGCGTGCGCCCCGGTCCAAGGACTTTGCCGGCTGGGATGTCGCGTTCATGAGCGGGATCGGCGCGGTCGCCCTCGGCTTTCTGACCACCCTTGTCGAAGTGATCACCGGATAGGTCGGCCGCGGCCGCCTGGTGCGGACGGATACGCGTCCTGCGCGCCGCCGCCGGGCCTCCCGTCCGGCTGCGGCGCGCCTTCGTATTTGCCCGCTGAATATCCCAAAACCCGAGAATAGAACCCTTAATTCACAGCGCGATCACGATAATGAAAATTCGACGCATTTTAAAAACCGTGCCTGAACGCGGGTAGCCGATCCTACCGCCTGGATTTCTATGAGGCGGCAATGTTCGAACGACGCAGCGCTTCGCGCACGTTGCTGAATGAGACCGGCAGCATTTCGGTGGACGAACATCGAAGCCTGCCCTGCATCGTCTACGACCGGTCGGTCGGAGGCGTGCGCGTCGCGCTTCCCGAGGCCGAGATCGTCCCGGACAGCTTCGTGCTCAGCATCGATGCGAGCCGCGAGATCCTCGTGTGCAGTGCCGTCTGGCGGAAAGCGGAGGAAATCGGCGCGACCGCGAGCGGCGTCGCGTCCCTGAATCCGGGCCGGCCGGCCTCCCTGGAAGCCCTGCAGCCGGCCTGAACGAGGCGACAGCCCCGGCCCTTCGCGAGACGACGGGCACCTTCGCGCCGGCCGATCGTTCACGATCGGGCCGCACCGACCGACAGGCGGTGGCGCGCCAGGGATACGCCGGGGACGCCTCATGCCGGATCCGAAAGCTTCGAACGCGGGCGAGATGCCCGTACCCGATTTGCCGCACGGCCTGCCGATGCCGCCCAATACCGGCGACATGCCGCCTCCGCGACTCCCGCCCGCGCCCGAGGATCATCCGGTGTCGCGCGATGAGCCGGCGCCCGAGATCGACGAGGTGCCGGGCCTCTGAGGCGCCCCGCTCCCAAGCCGAAGCCCCGGTTGTGTGCGAGGCGCCGGCGGGCCTAAGCTGCGGGAATGCGATGGTCCGCGGCCTTCCTCGCCTGTTTCGGCTGGCTATCCACGGCGCGCGCTGCGGAGCCGTCACTCAGCATCGAGCGGCTCACAGCGGACGGCTGGGAGATCGCCGGCTATGCCGGGACCTTGGACAATCGCTCCTCCCTGATCCTGTTTCGCAGGAAGGATCGGACGTATCTCGTCCAATGCTCGATCCTGTACGACGTGACGCGTAGTCCACGCGTGATCACCAATTGCTATGAGCTGCACTGAAAGTTTCGGGAGGAACTGGGTCGGTTTCACGCGTGGGGGTGAACTTCCCCGTCGGTCAGTCGTTGGCATCGGACCGCGCACGACGGATCAATTCATGAAACCCGCGACCCTTCTGCTCTCCGCGGCCTTAACCGTCCTCGCGGCCGCTCCCACGCGGGCACAGGTGACGACCGGTGGCGCCGGCAATACCGGCGTGCGGGCGCCGGCCACGACCGGCGGGGTGGCGGCCGGGACGGTCGGCTCAGAGCGCGCGGGCGAACCGAGCGACGGCGCGGCGGCGGCGCAAGGCAACGCCACGGTGCCGGGTACCACGCCGGGGGCAATGATCGGTGGCACTCCGACAAGTGGCCCTCCAGGCACGGGCGGCGCGGCCGGCGGGCCGGCGCTGGGGAACCGGTAGGAGCGCAGCCCTCACTCCCAATCGATGTTCAGGGATCGCTCGAAGGCGGCCGCAGACATCTCCTTGCCCTTCGGATCGGCGACCGTGATCTCGCGGAAGCCGCGCCGGGCAAGCTCCCAGGTCTTCTCCATGGCCTGCTCATCGGTTCCGCAGGCGAAGGTCATGACGCGCCCGGACGGATCGATCCCCTTGACGGTGAACACAACACTCTCCTCACTCTCCCGGCCCCATATAGCGCCGCAGCGGCGTTCCTGCTCATGCCGAATCGACAAGGCCGGGACCCCGAGGGCCGTCCCCGCGTTGACGGGACAAGGGGAGCCGGGATGACGACCGCGCACCAGCCAGCGACGCCAGATCCCGGCGCCGGACAGAAGGGTCCGGGACAGGACGAATCCGGTGCCTCCGCTCCGAATGCCGAGGACAAGCCTGTGCCGATCACCGACGAGGATCCGGATGTCGGCCTGTCCCAGAAGGGCAGCGGTGAGGACGCCGTTGTGCGCCGCGAAACCGAGGTCTGATCAGATCCGGCCATGCCTGGACGCAGCGGCTTGTGCGGTGCACAAATAGACTGGCCGTGCCTGCCACGCGGCCTGAAGGAGACCAATCATGGCGAATATCCCAAGCTACGAGGTCCCACCACAGTTGCGCGACTTGGCCGAGAGTAGCCTTGAGCAGGCTCGGAAGGCCTTTGGAAGCTTCATCGGAGCCGCACGGCGCACCACCGACACCCTACAGGGCTCGGCCGATCTCGCCCGCAGTAGCACGCAGAACATGTATGCTCGCGGCCTGGACTACGCCGAGCAGAACGTCCGCGCCGCTCTGGATCTCGGGCAGAAGCTCGCGGCTGCGCGCTCGCTCCCCGAGGCGGCACAGATCCAGGCCGCGTACGTGCGCGAGCGGTTCGCCGCCATGCAGGCGCAGGCCAAGGAGCTGGGGGGCCTCGCACAGGGCGCGTTGCAGCAGGGTGCGGAGCGGGCTCGGGCGGCGGTGCAACAAGGAGCCGACGAGTCCAGCAAGGCCGTCGAGCAAGTCCAGGATGCGGCTCAGGACGCGGCGGACGAGGCGCAAAAGGCCGCACACTGAGTGCATCGGGAAGGAAGGCCGGCGTCGCACCTGAGCGCCGCCGGCCGGATCGCAGCGGAGTCGCGGATGATCTATGGGGAGGTAGGCCGCTTGGCGGATGAAAGCCTGCGGCTGAGCCTGCGACAGGCCGAGATCGCCATTCTCCTCGTGACAGCGGCCCAGTATGCCTGGTGGGATCTGTACCTAGACCTGTACCACGCGGCCGGGACCGGTCTCAGCGCCGAGCTGGACCAGCGGGCGCGGACGCGGCGGCTGATCCGACGGGGCGTGTCACCAACGGCGGCTGCACAGGAATTGCACATCGTCTGATCGTCCGCGGTGCGAAATTCGACGCGCCACGAGGACGATCCCGGCCGATCCGATGCGGGGCTTCAGAGCGATCCCGGATCGGCAGCGGGCGTCAGCGCAAAGCCTCGGCGGAGGCCTGAACCATCGGCCGGTCGACCATCGACACGGTCCGGCTGCCGCCGTTCGTCGGCGCCGCCACAGGCTGCGGTGTCGTCGTCAGGTCGCCGACCGGGTGCGCCTGCTGCGTGGCCCGGGCCTGCTCCCGGTAAAGCGGCGGCGTCAGGTGGAGGGGACCTTCGGCAGCGGCGGGGCCTGTGAGGACGGCGGTCGCGGTGAGCGCGGCCGACGCGAGGATGAGGATCGTGCGCATGGTGCGTCTCCGTTTCGATCGCGGCCCCAATCGCGGGCTGCGATGGGAGACCGTATGAGAGCACGGATTTGTGCGACGCGGCATGATAATGACGCAATGCAACATAACACTGGATCGGCATGGTAATGCAGTGTTCGAGGTGTGTACGCAGGCGCCTCCTGATCGGGAACACTGATCGCGTCATGCATTCAGCGCAAATGAAATAAACTTCCACCGATGAACTCTCAAAGTAAAATTGAGACGCAGGCGCATTTAATTTTCGAACTCGGCCCGGGTGGCGCGTTTGCCGGCCATGATGCGGCTGTCGCTGCCTCGTGAGGTGGTGACACGAATCGGCAACACCTTCGCCAAAGCCGCGTCACACGGGCGCGTTAGAGCCCCCCGACCGACGAAGCTTTCGGAGCGAGAGCATGACGCCCGCCGATCTCGACAAGCGCGCCGAGCTGACCGTCTGGCCGAAGCGCGCTCCTGGCCATTCCGCGGAAGGGCACCCGTTCGAAACCTTGCGCGAAGCCCTGGCTGCCGCAGCCCGGGTGATTGAGTCAGAGGATGCGCAGCCCTGGATCATCACGGAGGCGGGCGACATCCTCTCCCCCCGCTGGATCCGCGCGAACACGCTCTCGCGCCCGCTGCAATAGGGCATCGCACAGAAGGGGTTGTGGCGGCCGGCCCGCTCAGCAGCCGATGCAGATGTCGTGCACCACGCGCTCGCGTCGCGGTCCGGTACGCTGGTTTGGAAGTTGGCCGTCGGTGGACGGGAAACCGCTGCCGAGAGCCCGGAGCCGCCGTCGGCCTCCGGTGAGGTCGGCCTGGACAGCGACCGGTGGAGCCCCAAGTCCGGGAGGCGTGGCGGGGGTGCTATTGGCCATGCCGGGATCCGGCAGCGTCAGCGCCATACCCGGGGCGGGGGGAGCTGGCGCGAATTCGCCCGCTCGGGCCGCTGCAGACGCGAGGGCGAAGGCCGCGAGGAAGAGCCGGCTCAGCGGACGCATCACGCACTCTCCTGGCTCAGACGGTGGTGCGAGGGCCGGCGCACCCGCACCAGCCCATGTGATCGAGAAGCCTCAGTAGGCCCGGCCGTAGAAGGGCTGCGACACCGGACGGTAACGGTCGCTCACTGGCCACGTGTAGGGTTGATCCTTGCCAGTGCGCAGGGCGGATCGGAACTTCGGCTCAGCGAAACCGATCCCGTGAAGGCCCGCCGCATGCCCGGCGCCGTGGGCCTTGGGACTAGCCTCGCGGGCGAGGGCCGCACCTGAGACACCCACAACGAGTGCGGCCGCGAGAGAGACGCGGCTCAGAATGACGTTCATCTCTGCCTCCTGTCCCGGCCGAGGTGCCGGAGCAGAATGAACCGCGGCGGCAGAGCCGCGGTTCCGCGCAGCGCCACGGATCAGAACGTGCCGGCGCCGCCGAGGCAGGCTTCTGCCAAGGGGCCGCTGCACAGGTCGCTGGTACGGGCTGGGGCGGCGGCCGCGCCGCCGCCGATGCCGGCGCCGCTTGCCCCACCGCCCGCCCGGGCCGCCGCGGTCGGCGGGACGAGATTTCGGGCTGCCGTCACGCCCGACCCCGCGGCGATCCCGGCGCCGCCCGAACCGCCCCCGACAGTCGCCGTCGCCGCGGGCGACGCCGCGGCACCTGTGCTGAGGTTCGCGGCAAGACCGGTCCCGCCGCCGACCCCGGAAGATCCGAAGGTCAGGCCCGTGGCGGAATCGAGGGCAGCGCCGGTGGCCTTGTTGCTCGCGGTCCCGACCGTGCTCCCGGCCGTTCCGGATACAGGAGCAGACATCGAGGTCGCGGTCGTGCTGAGGCTCGCGGCAATCCCGGCCCCGTTCCCGGATCCGGATGTCCCGAGCGACGAGGCCACCGTCGAGGCCGCGGTGGCGTTGGTGTTCAGGCTCGTGGCGATGGCTGATCCGCCACCCAGACCGATCGTGCCGGAAGTGGACGACAGGGCGCTGCCCGAGATCGAGCCCAGGGCTGCGCTCGACGAGGTGCTGAAGCCGCTCCGTGTCCCGGTGGCGCCGATCGTGCTGCTGGTCCCGAGCACGCCGAGCGTCGACCCGGTGACGCCAGCCCCTCCGGTGCTTCCGGATCCCGAGAGGCCAAGCTGGTTGCCGCCCAGACCCGTGCCGCCGGGCGCTCGGATGCCGCCGCCGCCACCGCCGCCACCGCCGAGGCTGAGCTGACCGGCATTCACCAAGCCCCCGGACTGCGCCGAAAGGACCGGGAAGGGACTGGTGGTACTGCCACCGCCGAGGCTGAGCTGTCCGGGATTGGCGATCGCCGTGGTCGGCTCGAGCGCGGCCGAGCTGGGCACGGTCGCGGTGGCCGACAGGCTCTGGGCCGCAGCGGGAAGAGCGGACGGCAGCAGCAGCGCGATGGAGAGGATGGCCCGCATGACGATCTCCGCAGGAGGCATGTGAGAGGCCAACGGTACCGATTCCGAGGGAGTTCCGGCGGCGCGCCGACGCGGGCCGGGTCCGTGGAGGCTCGCCCGCGATGTTTGGGATGAAGGCGAACGGCCTTCATGCTGCCGGAAAGGCGGTGTCGTCTCCGGAGCGGATCCGCCAGAACCTGCAATCGTGCCGTTGCCCGAAACCTTCGCCCCAGGCTTGCGTCGCGCCGGCTGGCTCGCCGGCCTGCCGGCGCTCGGGCTGATCTGGGCGAGCGCGACGCTTTATGCCGCCCCGCAGATCGCCGACCGGCTCGAGGCGGAGGGCGCGACGGTCGCAGCTGGCACGGCCAACGCCACCGGCGAGCCCTGGCTGCGCCTGGAGGCACGGGGCCGCGATCTCATGGCGGCGGGGGAGGCGCCGGATGTCGGCGAGCGCGAGACCGTCCTGTCCCGCCTCGCCGCGCTCGACGGCCCCCACCGGATCGTCTCAGAGGTCGGGATCGTCGAGACGGCCGCGCCGTTCCAATGGGCGGCGATCCGCAGCGGGCCGAACCGGATCGCCCTGGAAGGCAGCCGCCCCGTGGAGCTCGGCCGGCGGGCGCTGGAGGCGCGGGTCTCCGGCGCGTTGAGCCCTGGCACCACACTCGACGACACGGCCCGGGCGGCGCGCGGCGCGCCGCCGGATTTCCCGAGCGCGGCGGCGTTCCTGGCAGCGCGGCTCTCCGGGCTCGCCCAGGGCGGCCGGGCGGCGCTCAGCGACACCGTGCTCAGCCTCTCGGGCGAGGCCCTGGACATGCCCGCCTACGAGGCGCTGCGGGCGTCCTTGTCCGATCCGCCGGCGGGGTTCAGCATCGGGCGGATCGAGATCGTGCCCCCGGTGGTGCCGGATTATCGCTTTGTCGTGGAGAAGACGGCCCGCGGCATCGCCCTCGACGGGTTCGCGTCCACCGCCTCCGACCGCGAGGCCGCGCTGCGTGCCGCCACCGAGGCCGCCGCGGGCGGAACCGTCGACGATCATCTCCAGGCCGCCCGGGGTCTCGACCCGGCGATCGACCCGAAGAGCCTGATCGGCTTCGCGTTCCGCCTCGCCGACCTGATCCAGTCCGGCCGCGTCTCCTTCGCGGGCGGGGCGATCTCGATCATGGGCGATGCCATCGACGGGCAGGCGATCCCCGACGCGGAGGCGCTGATGCGCGACGCCCGCCCCGCCGGGATCAAGGCCGGCCCGGTCTCGCTGACGGCGCGGCCCCTCTCACCCTACCGGGTGGTGATCCGGCGAACAGCGGACGCGGTCACGCTCACCGGCCACCTGCCCGATACGGCCACACGGGAGCGGGTGCTCGATGCCCTGCGGCCGCGCCTGTTCCGGGAGCCGGTCATCGACCGTACGCGCCTCGCCGAGGGTGCGCCGCCGGATCTCGGCGCGGCTTTGGCCGCCGCCGTCCCCCTGGTGGCAAGCCTCGCCTCCGGCGAGATCGCCGTCTCGGACCGCGCCCTCACGCTCACCGGCGAGAGCCTCTACCGCGAGAATGCCGGCCGCGCGCCCGAACGGCTGGCCGAGGCGTTGCCACCCGGCTGGACCGGACGGGCAGCGGTGTCCGCCCGCCAGGCGCCGGAGCGGCGCGATCCCGAGACCTGCCGCGCGGACTTCGCCGCCGCTGTGACGGGGGCGGACCTCCGTTTCTCGGCGGGCAGCCCCGTGCTGGCGCCCTCCTTCTATCCCACGCTCGATGCGTTGGCGACCGTCGCCAAGGCGTGCCCGTTGTTGCGCATCACAGTCTCGGGCACCGCCGACCCGGCCAAGCCCAAGGCGCCGACCCCGCCCCCCGGGGAGGAGCCTCGTGCGGACGCCGTCGAGCCGGCCCGCGTCGCCAGCGCCGCCAAGCCGGACCTGGCCGCCAAGCCGACGTCCCAGGATGCGGCCAAGACCACCGCCAAGCCCCCCAAAGGTCCGGCCGGGAAAGAGGCGGCCCAGTCCGGCAAGCCGGCTGCGAAGAAGCCCGCCGAGACCTCCGACGAGCCACCGCCGGATCTGCCGCGGCTGCGGGCGCAGGCCGTGGTCGAGTATCTGCTGCAGGCCGGAGCGCGGCCCGAGCAGGTGAGCGTCGGGCCGGACGGGCCGGCCGGGCCCGTTGCCTTCGTGCTGCTGCCGTGAGCGCCGTCCGATCCGCCCTGCGCCCGCCCGCCGGGCTGCGCCCACCTGCGCGAGAGTTCCGCGCCCCGAGGGAGGCCGGACGGCCGTGACGCTCCTGCTTGCCGTATTTTGGCCCGGGCTCGCCGGGGCGGCCGCGCTCGGCCTCGTGGTCGGGGCGCTGGCGGGCTGGCCGGATTGGTACGCCGTGCCCCTCGGCCTCTGGGTGCTGGCGGGGCTCGTGGCGGCGGCGGCGCTGGCCGGGTTCGTGCCCGGCATGGCCGGCCTCTGGCTGGAGGGGGCCGCCCTGGTCCTGCCGCCGTATCTCGCCGGCTGCGCCCTCGGGGCCCTGGCGCGGCGCCTGGCTGCCCGGGGCTGATCGCCGCCGCACCGGCTGCGGCGGGTCGGGAACCGTCGCGCCCCCGTTGGGCGTTGCTTCGGCATGACGGGCGCGTGACGCCCACCCCGAACCAGACGAGACCCGCCATGTCCCGGACCGATCGGAGCCTGAACCCGACGAAGCGCCGCTACGCCGTCCGCCTGCCGCGCCCCCGCGCCGGCGCCGCCGCCACCGGCCTGTTCCTCGCCGCCCTGGCGCTCTCCGCCGCGACGGTGCCGCTGGTCGAGCCCGCGGACGCGAATACCGCCCACGGTACCGCGCAGGCGACCCTCACCGCACCGGCCGCCCGCTGAGCGGCGGCGTGCTGTCGGCGACAGGCTGTCAGAACAGAAACTGGCGCATCGCCCGCTCGCCGATCGCGTACGCTCCGTTCCGTCGCTCCAGAGCGCCGCAGGCGAGCCCGGACCTGAAGGGACACGCCGGAGGCGGGCAACCCAGAGCCGCCGTCAGGGCCGAGGCTTGGCGGCCCGGCAAGTCTGGATCCCGGGCGCCGCAGCGCGTCCCCGGGATGACGGCTCGGACGCGATGTCGGCCCGGCTCTCGCTCGGACAATGCTAGAGCGATCCCGCCGGTTCGGCGACGGAGGCAACCTGCACCCGCCTCCGGGGGTTGTTCGCCCGGGCCGATGCGGAGCCCGGGGGAGACGCAGATGGGACTGCTCGAATCGGCGATCGGCGGCGTGCTCGGTCAGGTGTTCGGCGGGCAGAGGCAGGGCTCCGCCGGGATGTCGCCCCTGGTGAAGGCTCTGCTGATGCTGCTCCTCGCGAAGGGCGCGAGCGGCGGCTTCGGCGACATCTTTGGCCGCGGTCGGCAGGGCGAGCCCGGCCCCGAGGCCGACCGCTCAGG
>Ga0255028_100270_pt1 | contig 10403 bp, 10 predicted proteins | sample DRGLUT_MetaT_FD_178168 | JGI IMG/M metagenome (GOLD analysis project Ga0255028, IMG submission 178168) | Metatranscriptome of freshwater microbial communities from Pennsylvania, United States - DR:GLUT (Metagenome Metatranscriptome) | ecosystem: Environmental > Aquatic > Freshwater > Creek...
CCCGCGCAGGATGCCTTCCTCGGACTCGGGATAGATCGAGAGCACGGCCGGGGTCTCGATCACGGCGTCGGGCGCATACAGGGCAAGGACGCGGTCCATATCGCTCGTCCTGAAACCCTCGTGCCATTCCTCGTAGATGCGGCGCGCCGCGGCATCCTCGTCGCTCGTCATTGGGTGCCCTTTTCCGGTCACGAATGGCCGCGAGATTCTACGGCGACATCGGCCTACGCCGAGTTCGATCGCTTGGAGTCCTGTTTTCGACGTTCAGCGTCGATACTTGCGGCCGATGCCGGTGCCGGTCCTTGTGCGGCGGCTTCGGACCGGGCTCAGATCGTCCGATCGGCGAATTCGACCCCGGCGTCGCGGCATCCCATCCCAGGCTTCTGAAATCCCATCGATGGCATGCGTGCGATCGCTTTGATGGGACCGGACCGGCGACGGGAGCTGTCGGGCAGGGGGCGATATTAGGCGCCCGCCCTGTGCGGTCGGGACCGTGGGGCCGCCTGTCGTTCGCCGCATCCTGGAGATGGTCGATGAGGCTCATCCATGCCGGCGTCCTGGAAGTGGCCTACCGGGAGTTCGGGCCGGCGGGCGGCACTCCCGTCATACTGCTTCACGGCTTCCCCTACGACATCCATGCCTTTGATGCGGCCACCGAACGCCTCGCGGCTCGCGGCCTTCGTTGCCTCGTCCCGTACCTGCGCGGGTATGGCCCCACACGCTTCCTGAACCCGGGGACGCTCCGTTCGGGAGAGCAGGCTGCCCTCGGGGCCGACCTGCTCGCGTTCCAGGATGCCCTCGGCATCGAACGGGCCATCGTCGCCGGCTACGACTGGGGCGGTCGGGCGGCCTGCGTGGTGGCCGCCTTGTGGCCGAACCGGGTGTCCGGCCTCGTGAGCTGCGGCGTCGGGTACAACATCCAGGACATCCCGAACGCGACCCAGCCCGCCGACCCCGAGGCGGAGCGCCGGATCTGGTACCAGTATTATTTACACGGCGAGCGAGGGCGGCGCGGCCTCGCCGGCGACAGGCAGGCGTTCTGCCAGCTGCTGTGGCGGCTCTGGTCTCCGCGGTGGGATTTCGATCCGGCGACGTTCGCCCGATCGGCCGAGTCCTTCGCCAACCCGGATTTCGTCGACGTGGTAGTCCACTCCTACCAACACCGCTTCGGTCTTGTTCCGGGGGACGTCGCGTACGCGGAGATCGAGGGGCGTCTGGCCCGGCAGCCCGCCATCGCCGTGCCCTCGATCGTGCTGGAGGGCGACGACGACGGCGTCACGCCGCAGCCGGCGCAGGATGCCGCCGCAGGGCATTTTCTCGGACCCTACGACCGGCGGAGACTGCCCGGAATCGGGCACAACCTTCCCCAGGAAGCGCCCGATGCATTCGTCGATGCGGTTCTGGCGCTCGCCGGCTAGGCGCGGCCCCTGCCGTGCCAGCGGCGGGAGGACCGGCGCCGAGTTCGACGTCGTCCCCGGCAGGCCCGGCGGCTTGCGGGCCCCAGGTTCGCAGGCTCGCCCTCGGCCGAGGATACGATCCATTCGGGCGGGCGAAGCGAGGCTTCCCGACAGGGATTGGCGCCGCCATATTTCTCGCGCGTCGCCGCGGCCGTGCTCCCCGGCACCGCGCCAAGTTCGGATACGGGCCCGGAACGGCTCCCGTTTTCCGCTCCCTCCGACCGTCCGCCCCGGAATACCGATGCCCTACACGCTCCAACGCCTAGCCTCAGGCAGCTACGATCTCGTCCTCGACGGGGAAGTCGTGGGCAGCGTCACCCGCGACGTCACGAGGGGAGGCGAGGTACGAGGCTGGGACGCGGAGCTGCTGTGCGACGCCCGGCCCTTCCCACCTCCTTTCGCTGAGGTGGCGCATCGCTTCGAGACGTTCGCGGCCGCCGCAAGCTGGCTCGGCGACCCGACCCACGTCCCTGACGAGGCGGTGCTTTAGCCCGCCATGCCAGGCAGGCGGGCCGCTCCGGCGGCCGTCGAGCGGGCCTGCCCGGCACCGACCGATAGCGCGAACGCCGATCGGTCGGACGGCCTGGGTGGCTTGGCGGCCGCGGTCGATTCGGTCAGGCGACGGCCACGACCTCGATCTCGACTAGGATCTCCGGGCGGACCAGGCCCGGGACGATCGCCAGCATCGATGCCGGACGCGCGTCGCCGAATACCTTGGCGCGCACACTCCCGTAGGCCGGGATATCGCCGGCATCGATCAGCGAGGTGTTAACCTTGACGACGTTGGCGATCGTCATGTCCGCCTTCGCGAGGGCGTCTAGAATGTTCTTCCATGCGAGCTCGGACTGCTCGACGATGCCTTTCGGCAGATGGCCGTCCTGGGTGAGGCCGGGGGTTCCCGCGGTGAATAGCCAGCGGGTCGGGGACCGGACTTCCGTCGCGTCGCTGTAGGTGCTGATCTGCTTCGCGATACCGGTTTGATGGTCGATCCGTTCCATTGCCAGCCTCCGCCTGCTGCCGGGGTGATCGTGACGCACGGTCTCGTCGGACCACCGCGCATCGGCACCCGTTCCGCGGTCCCGAAGAGGATCGCGCTTTCGATGTAAGACTGTCGGGATGGACCGGAAGTACGATTCGCGCACCGCGGACGTGGGGCGACGATTCCCGGATTCCGCGCGCAGGCGGGTTCTGTAACGCCACCGTGGAACACAATCGCGGATGTTGATGCCGAGGAACGGGAGCCGGGCTGTGCCATCCGGGCGCGGCGTCGCGGCGCGTGGGTTGCCCGGCGGTGGCGGCGCAGATGGATCGGGGTGTCGAGGCAAGCCATGCGTAAGCCCAGAACCGTCGCGGCACTCACGGAGCTCGGTCGCGTGCGCCTATCGCCGAATTTCTTCCTCCGCGAGTTCCTGTTCTCTGATATCGCGGCGATCCACGGCCTCGCCAACATCCCCGACGACCCGGACTTGGCCATCGCGTCCGGCTCGCGGCTCTGCACGGAACTGCTGGAGCCGCTCCAGGATCGGTTCGGACGGATCGCGATCCGCTCCGCCTACCGTTCCGCCGAGATCAACGAACTCGGCAACCGGCTCGGGCATAACTGCGCCTCGAACGCGCGCGACGCGGCGGCGCATATCTGGGACCGACGCGATGCGAAGGGTCGGATGGGGGCGATGGCTTGCATCGTGGTCCCCGCCTTCTGGGACCGCTTCCAGGAGGACGGGGATTGGCGACGACTCGCCTGGTGGATCCACGACCACTTGCCGTACTCCAAGCTGCAATTCTTCCCGCGTTATTTCGCTTTCAACATCTCGTGGCGTGAGGAACCGGAGAAGTTGATCACGAGCTATGTCAGTCCGCGCGGGGTATTGACCAAGCCAGGGATGTCGAACCACGACGGGTCGCATAGACTGGAATGGGACGGCATCCTTGCTTGAGGCAGCGAGGATTGGGCTGGAACGCCGCCGACCTGAATCGCACGCGCCCGTCGCGACACCCCAGCGGCAGCAATGGCGGCAGGATCCGGCCCCTGTCCCAAGACGGCATCCCGGCGCATAAGAGAGTTCGCGGCGGGAAAAGCGCCGGGGCGTGTGCCCCGGCGAGTCCATTCGGGAGTAAACCCCTTGAGCGGGGGAATCCTTATCGCCGCCGAACTTGGGACATCAAAGACGCAAGCCGCCGATTTGGACTCAAAGCGGCGTTGTCCAGCATCGTGAATACCTCTGACTGCGGGTGGCACCGGGCCGCAAGACCTTTGCCCCCCGGCGTGGCTTCCGGACGGCCGGCTCGATTCAGGTCGTGCCCGTTCGATGAGATAAGCGAGCGAATCCGTGAATTCCCGGTTGGCCGAGAGGCCCCGCATCGCGCGCAACGCCGCGAGCGGGACTGTTGCCCGCAGGTCGATGCCGCGGAGGTCGGGGGACGGAGAAGGACGGTCGCGTGGCAACCAGCACGAGATGGCCGTTGAGCGCGAAGTCGCGCCGTTGTCGCCCTGCAGCCCCAAACGAGTGCGAGGCCCGGGTCACTTGGATGATCTCGCCCGCCAGCCCAGACCGGCCCTTTCGGACGACTCGTGTCGGGCCGCGGTCGCGGCCGCAAGATCGGACCTTCCTATCTGTTGACGTCGACGACGACGCGACCACGCACCCGGCCCGCCATCAGGCGCTCCGCGGTGGCCACGGCCTCCGTCAGGCCGATCTCGTCCATGATCGCGTCGAGCTTGGCCGGGTCGAGGTCGCGGACCAGTCGGTTCCAGGCCTCCAGCCGCTCGGCTCGCGGGCACATCACGCTGTCGATGCCGATCAGGCTCACGCCGCGCAGGATGAAGGGGGCCACGCTCGCCGGCAGGTCCATGCCCTGGGCGAGGCCGCAGGCCGTGACGACGCCGCGGTACTTCGCGGCGGCGCAGACGTTGGCGAGCGTGTGGCTGCCGACCACGTCGACGGCCCCGGCCCAGCGCTCGCGGGCGAGCAGCTTGCCCGGCTCCGAGAAGGTCGCCCGGTCGAGCAACTCGGCGGCGCCGAGGCCGCGCAGGTAATCGGCCTCCTTCGGGCGTCCGCTCACCGCCACGACCGTGTAGCCGAGGCGCGACAGGAGGGCGACCGCCTTGCTGCCGACGCCGCCGGCCGCGCCGGTGACCACAACCTCCCCCCTGTCCGGGGTGGCGCCGTGTCGCTCGAGGGCGATCACGCACAGCATCGCGGTGTAGCCGGCGGTACCGATCGCCATCGCTTGGCGCGGCGTGAGCGCGTCTGGCAGCGGCACCAGCCAGTCGCCATTGAGGCGCGCGACCTGTGCCAGGCCGCCCCAGTGGGCCTCGCCCACGCCCCAGCCGTTGAGGACGACGCGGTCACCGGCCTTGCAGTCCGGATGCCGGGACTCGCGGACGATGCCGGCGATGTCGACGCCCGGCACCATCGGTGACGTCGCCCTCGGGCAGCTGCGCCTCGTCAATCTCGCGCAGGCCGGCGCGGTAGCCCGCCTCTTCCTTCTCGATCAGGACTGCCTTGAACATCCGCAATACTCCGAGGGTAGCGCTCGGCACGCCGGCGAGGTCAGGAACAGGTTGGCGAACAGGTCGAGATGAGGTCCCCGATGTGCTAGCGGGAAGGAACCCTCATCGGGCAGCCCGCGGTCGAGCGTGCGCGCGAAACAAGGCGCGTACGCTCGACCGGTTCGACACCGAAGTCGTCCTTTCGCGAAGTAATGGTGGAACGGATCCTTCTGGATGCCGCCGCTGCGCAACAATTTTTTCAGGCCGGTCGCCGAGAAGCCTCTCTCCGAAAGCAGAGGGCGCCAGCGCGGTCGCTGCATCAAGCTTCGTTGTTTCAAGCTAGATCCGTCGATTTCCAAATACAAGCCGATCTGGCGCGGTCGGCCAACGCAAATGTTCAGAGTTCCCGGCGAAGGCGTATGGTCTCCCCAGTTCGGGAAGAGCGCGTCGGCTGGGAGGCGCGAGGCCGAGTTTGGCGGTTCGACGGCTCCGAGGCCGATCGGCCGTCATATCGAACGGGAGCGCGCAAGCGGGCCCGGGATCGACCGCCGCCTGGGGACCGGATCGTGGACGCTCGTCGAGGGCGCGTCACCGATCTCGCGGGCGGGCCGGATTTCGGGCATCGCTTCCGCCGCCCGGGTGGACGGGCTACGCTCGGCCGGTTCCCGGCGTCAGGGCACGGCATGTTCGACTGGAACGACCTGACCTTCTTTCTGGAGCTCGCGCGGCACGGCCGGTTGATGCCGGCCGCTCGGCGCCTCAAGGTCGACCACACCACGGTCAGCCGCCGGATCGCCGATCTTGAGCGCGGGCTCGACGTCCGCCTGTTCAACAGGAACTCCGACGGCTTCGTGCTGACGGAGGCCGGCCACAAGCTCTGATCAACCTGACCAAGCGCGAAGCCGACGTATCGGTGAGTTTCATCCCGCCCCAGGGGCCGCGCCTCCAAGTCAAGCGGGTCGGGGAGTTCCGCTTGGCCCTGTTCGCCTCGGAGCGCTACCTGGCGCACCGCGGACGGCCTTCGACGCGCGCCGAGCTCCAGGATCACGACTTCGTCGACTACGTCGACGACCTGATCGCCATCGGCCCCGTGCATTGGCTGCTCGAAGTCCTGACGCCCGCGAACGTGGTCTTTCGTTCGACCAGCATGGCCGCGCAACAAGCGGCCGTGGCTTCGGGGGCCGGAATCGCACTGCTGCCGCTCTTCTCGGCGAAGACCAATCCGGTCCTCGTCCCTATCTTGCAGGACGATGTGGTGGTGCGGCGCGACCTGTATCTGGGCGTCCACGACGACATCGAATGTACCGGACGGGTGCGCGCGGTGACCCGGTACCTCACTGGAGTGTTCAGGGAAGAGGCAGCCTACCTGAATGAATTTTGAGCATGGGTCGGCATAACCGCACCGTGCGTTGCGGATTTTCCGTCTTCGCGCTTCGGACGGTCCCTGATGGGATGGCGGCGTACCGAGATCGGAGCCCCCCCAATGCCGACGGAATACCCGCATTTCAAGGCCGCGGCCTGCCACGTCGCCCCGGTGTTCCTGGACAGTGCCGCCTCGGCCGAGAAGGCCGTGGCGCTGATCGGCGAGGTCGCCCGCGCGGGCGCGGAGCTCGTGGTCTTCCCCGAAGGCTACATGCCGGGCTTTCCCCTCTGGGTGGCCCTGCGCGCGCCTATCCACAACCATGACCTGTTCAAGCGCTTGGCCGCCCAGTCCGTCCGCCTCGACGGGCCCGAGATCGGCGCCGTGCGCGCGGCCGCGCGGCGGCATGGCGTCCTCGTCTCCCTGGGCTTCAGCGAAAGCACCGAGGCCAGCGTCGGCTGCCTGTGGAACGCGAACGTCCTGATCGGGCGCGACGGCGCGATCCTCAACCACCACCGCAAGCTGGTCCCGACCTTCTACGAGAAGCTCGTCTGGGCGAACGGAGACGCCCGGGGCCTGCGCGTGACTCCCACCGGCATCGGCCGGGTGAGGCATGCTGATCTGCGGCGAGAACACCAACCCCCTGGCCCGGTACGCCCTGATGGCGCAGGGCGAGCAGGTCCACGTCTCCACCTACCCGCCGGCGTGGCCGACCCGGCCTCCGGGCGAGGGCGCGGCCTACGACCTGAAACGGGCCATCGAGATCCGCGCCGGGGCGCACGCGTTCGAGGCCAAGGTGTTCAACATCGTCTGCTCCGCCGTCCTCGACCAGTCCGCCAAGGCCGTCCTCTGCGGCGGCGACGCCTCCCTGGCCGACATCGTCGAGCGGACGCCCGCGGGAGTCTCCATGGTCCTAGATCCGACCGGCTCGCACATCACGGAGCCGCATCAGGGGGGCGAGGGCATCGTCTACGCCGACATCGACGTCGCCGCCTGCGTGGAACCGAAGCAGTTTCACGACGTGGTCGGCTACTACAACCGCTTCGACATCTTCCAGCTGAACGTCGACCGGACGCCGCGCGAGCCGGCCAGCTTCGAGGCCGCGGCGAGCCCGGGGGCGGGACATGGGACCGGCCGCGCCGGTGACGGAGCGACACCCTTCGGCCCCGACGCGGAGCCTTTCGCCCCCGCCGGCGGGGAACCTGAAACGGTGCGATTCCTGCGGCGCGCCGGGGCTTGAAACCCCGGGGGACGCGAACGAGCAGACCCTCGGCACGGCGCCGGTCATGGTGGCGGCCCGTAAAGGCCACGTGTTGCGATGGAGACGGACCATGCTTTCACCCGACAGGATAGCCCCTCCCGAGAAAAGCGACGAATTCGCGCGACTCTCGAAACTGCGGGCGCGGGTCGCGACCACCCTGAGCATCGTGATGATCCTGATGTACTTCGGGTTCATGGGGATGTTCGCGTTCGCGAAGCCGACGCTGGGCACGATCCTGGTCCCTGGCCTTTCGCTCTGCATCCTGCTCGGTGCCGGCGTCATCGTCGGCTCCTTCCTGCTCTGCCTCGTCTACGTGGTCTGGGCGAACCGCTGCTACGACCCGGCCGTGCGCCGCATCGCAAACTGAGGGGCGGGCACGATGCAAGCCGCGAACAATCCACTCTCCGTCACCTTCTTCTTCGTCTTCATGGCGCTGACGCTCGGCATCACCTATTGGGCCGCAAGGCGGACGCGGACGACCGAGCAGTTCTTCGCCGCCGACGGGCAGATCACGGCCTGGCAGAACGGCTGGGCGCTGGCCGGTGACTTCCTCAGCGCGGCGGCGCTGCTCGGCATCGCCGGCATCATCACCTCGAACGGCTTCGACGGGCTGATCTACTCCATCGGCTTCCTGGTCGGCTGGCCGATCATCTCGTTCCTGATCGTCGAGCCGCTGCGCAACCTGGGCAAGTTCACCTTCGCCGACGTGGTCGCCTACCGCCTGCGCCAGCGGCCCGTCCGCGTGGCCGCGGCCATCGGCACGCTGACCGTCATCCTGCTTTACCTGATAGCCCAGATGGTCGCGACCGGCTCGCTGATCAAACTCCTGTTCGGCCTGCCCTATGCCGCCTCGGTCGCCGTGGTCGGGACGGCCATGCTCGTCTACGTGCTGTTCGGCGGCATGCTGGCGACGACCTGGGTGCAGGTCATCAAGGCGGCGCTGCTGTCGCTCGGCGGCCTGATCCTCGCCCTCCTGGTGCTGGCGCACTTCGACATGAACCCGCTGCACCTCTTCTCGGCCGCGGCCGAGAAGTATGGCGACCGCGTGCTCCAGCCGGGCTCCAAGGTCGCCGGGAGCGGCTGGGACGCGATCTCTCTGGGTGTCGGACTGATGTTCGGGACCGCCGCGCTGCCCCACGTCCTGATGCGCGCGTTCACGGTCCCCGACGTGAAGGAGGCCCGGATGTCGATCCTCTACGCCACCGGCATCATCGGCTCGTTCCACCTCCTCGTCTTCGTGATCGGGTTCGGGGCGATGGTCCTCGTCGGGCCCGAGGCCGTGGCGAAGGCCGGCGGCGGCGGCAACATGGCCGCCCCCCTCCTGGCCCTCACGGTCGGTGGGAGCGGGTTCTTCGGGTTCATCTGCGCGGTCGCCTTCGCGACGATGCTCGCGGTCGTCGCCGGGCTGACGCTGTCCGGGGTGGCGACCGTCTGCCACGACCTCTGGGTCAACGTCGTTCGCCAGGGTCACTCCTCCGAGCGCGAGCAGCTCACGGTGGCGCGGATCGCGACGGTCGCCATCGCCGCCCTGGCTGTGTTCCTGGGCATCGTCTTCGAGGGCCAGAACGTCGCGTTCATGGCGGGGCTCGCCTTCGCCGTCGCGGCCTCGGCCAACTTCCCCGCGCTGCTCCTGTCCATCACCTGGAAGCGGTTCACGACCCCGGCCGCGGTCGCAAGCATCCTGGCCGGCACGTTCTCGGCGCTCCTGATGATCTGCCTTTCGCCCACCGTCCAGGTCGACGTGCTCGGGCGGAACCTGGCCGACGTATCGCAGGCCTGGTGGTTCGTGCCGATGAAGAACCCGGCCCTCGTCTGCATGCCGCTCTCGTTCGCCGTGGCGGTCGTCGTCTCGCTCCTGACCCGGGAGGAGGGCGCCGAGGGCGCGTTCCGCGAGATGCACCGGCGGATCATGTTCGGGGCGTCGCCGGAAGCGGTCCCGGATCGGTGACGCTCGCGTCGGCCTCGGACAGGGGGAAGAACCACCCGGTCCGCGGACGTGCCTTCGGAAATCGCGCGTGCGCCGCCACGGAAGCTCGGTGCGCGTCCGCTTCTAAGGGGCCAGGTTGGCGACGTCGAGGCGCCCCCGAAGGTCGGACCGCGGCCAATCGGCCGGTCTCCGTGAACCGCTCGATCCCGGAGGCGGGCCGAGCGCCGAGAGTACCAAGATCGTGAAGGACCGCTCGCACCCATTCGACGGCCCGGGACCCATACCGGTCGAGGGTCCACAGTCCCTGGACCCGGCCGGCGCCGTCGGCCGGGTCCGGTTGGGGCTCCGGCCGCGTGCCGATCCGGGTCCCGTCGCCCGTCCGGGGGGACGCTCCGGCGCGATCGATCGGCGTCAGGCCGCACGCACCGTGGCCAGGAAGTCCTGCATCTCGGCCGCGAGGCGTTCGGAATGGCTCGAGAGCTCGGTCGCCGCCCCGAGCACCTGGCTCGCAGCCGCCCCCGTCTCGCCGGCGGCGTCCGCCACATGGGCGATGTTGCCGGTCACCTCGCCTGTGCCGCTGGCCGCCTGGCCGACGTTGCGGACGATTTCCTGGGTGGCGGCGCCCTGCTCCTCGACGGCCGCCGCGATCGAGCTCGCCACGCCGCTGATCTCCCGGATCCGCGCCGCGATCGAGCCGATCGCCGACGCCGCCCGGTCGGTTGAGTCCTTGACGCGGGTGATCTGGCCGGCGATCTCGATCGTGGCGCGGCCGGTCTGCTCGGCGAGCGCCTTCACTTCGCCGGCCACGACCGCGAAGCCCTTGCCGGCCGCCCCGGCGCGGGCGGCCTCGATGGTGGCGTTGAGCGCCAGCAGGTTGGTCTGGCCCGCGATCGACGAGATCAGCG
>Ga0255028_100271_pt1 | contig 10383 bp, 7 predicted proteins | sample DRGLUT_MetaT_FD_178168 | JGI IMG/M metagenome (GOLD analysis project Ga0255028, IMG submission 178168) | Metatranscriptome of freshwater microbial communities from Pennsylvania, United States - DR:GLUT (Metagenome Metatranscriptome) | ecosystem: Environmental > Aquatic > Freshwater > Creek...
CATCAAGGCCCGGGAGGCCTCGTTCCGGCTCCTGTTCGAGAACAACCCGGTGCCGATGTGGGTCGTCGCCGAGGCGCGCGACCGGTTCCTGGCGGTCAACGACGCGGCGATCGCCCATTACGGCTACAGCCGCGATCAGTTCCTGGCCCGCGCGCCCGCCGATCTGGTCATCGCCCCCGAACACGCCTCGGGCCTCGGCCTGCCCGCCACCGGCGCGCTGCACCGCCGCGCCGACGGCTCGGCCATCGAGGTCTCCCTGTTCGAGCGGGCCCTGCCGTTCGGCGGCCAGCAGGCCGTCCTCGAGGCCGCGATCGACATGACCGAGCGCCGCCTGGCCGAGGCGCGCATCGCCCACATGGCCCACCACGACGCGCTCACCGGCCTGCCGAACCGGGTGCTGTTCCGGGACCGCCTCGGCGAGGCGATCGCGCGCCACGCCCGGAACGGCGAGGAATCGGTGCTGCTCTGCCTCGACCTCGACAAGTTCAAGATCGTGAACGACACGCTGGGCCATCCGGTCGGCGACGCGCTGCTGCGTGAGGCCGCCGAGCGGATCGCCGGGTGCCTGAACCCGGACGACCTGGTCGCCCGGCTCGGCGGCGACGAGTTCGCGATCCTCGTGCGCGGGATCGCCCTGCCGGTGCTCGCCGACGGGCTGATCGCGCGCGTGATCGCCGAGCTCGCCCGTCCGTTCCGCCTGGACGGCCAGGATTGCCATATCGGCACCAGCATCGGCGTGGCCTGCCTGCCGCGCGACGGGACCGATCCCGAGACGCTCATGAAGAACGCCGACCTCGCCCTGTACCGGGCGAAGGCGGAGGGCGGCGGCACCTTCCGGTGCTTCGAGCCGGAGATGGATGCCTGGGTCCAGGCACGGCGGCGGCGCGAGAACGAGCTGCGCGAGGCGCTCGCCCGGGAGCAGTTCTCGCTGGTCTACCAGCCGCTGATGAGCGCGCAGGCCGACCGGATCCTCGCCTTCGAGGCGCTGCTGCGCTGGCACCACCCCGAGCACGGTCCGGTCTCGCCGGCCGAGTTCGTGCCGCTGGCCGAGGAGACGGGCCTGATCGTCCCGATCGGGGCCTGGGTGATGCAGACCGCCTTCGCCGAGGCGGCCGCCTGGCCGGACGCGATCCGGCTCGCGGTCAACCTCTCCTCGGTCCAGTTCCGCAACCGCAGCTTGGTCGAGACCGTGCGCGATGCCCTCGCGGCCTCGGGGCTCGACCCGCGGCGCCTCGAGCTCGAGATCACCGAATCGGTCCTCCTGGCCGACAGCGCCGCCAATCTCGCGACCCTGCACGCGCTGCGGGCGATGGGAATCCGCATCGCCATGGACGATTTCGGGACCGGCTATTCGAGCCTCGGCTACCTGCGCAGCTTCCCGTTCGACAAGATCAAGCTCGACCGGTCCTTCGTCAGCCAGGTCGGCGAGAACACCCATTGCACGGCGATCGTGCGGGCGGTGGCGAGCCTCGGCACCAGCCTGGGCATCGCCACGACGGCCGAGGGCGTCGAGACCGCCGAGCAGCTCGCGATGCTGCGCGCCGAGGGCTACGACGAGGTCCAGGGCTTCCTGTTCAGCCGTCCGGTCCCGGCGCCCGCGGCGCGGCTGCTGATCGAGCAGGCCGCGGACGGTTCCTTCGGCAGCCGGGCGGCCTGACGCCACCCGGCGGGCGTGCGGGCGGCGCCTGCGGAGCGCCTACTTGGTGATCTTCACCGAGACCGGGTCGCTCGACGGGAAGGTCTCTTCCAGGGCGTCGTCCAGGCGCTCGTCCAGCTTCTCCTGCCGGTTGTCGGGATTCTTCGCGTCGCCCGGCTTGGCGCTGCCCTGCTGGAAGCCCGGCTTGGTGTCGTTCGGCTTGTGGTCCTCGGCCATGTCGGTCGCTCATCGGTGACGGGGGCACGCACGGGTGCCGGTGCGCATCAACGCGAGCGACGGCGGGTGTTTCCGATCTTTCCGGGCCGGCGCGTCAATCCGGCCGACCGCTTCGGATGGGCCTCGCCGCGGATTGCGCGGCTGCCCATGATCCTCGACGGAATGCCGGCCGCGCGCGCCGCCATTCCGGGGCGCCGCAGGCGAGCCCGGAATCCAGACGCGCAGGTTGTGCCAGCCCTTGACGCGCCGGCGGGTGCGGATCCCAGGCTCCGCTGCGCGGCCCCGGGATGACGGGATGGCTGTCAACCGGCGTCGGTCCCGGCTCGGAGGGCGATTGTCCGGCCCGGACGGTTCAGGCGGTCGCGAGCGGCCGCTCGACCGGGCTGCCGATCGCCCCGCGGGCGGCCCCGCGCCGCACCGTCTCGTAGACGTTTCCGAGGCGGTCGAGATGCGCGTCGAGGCTCAGCGGCGCCGCCCAGTAGCGATCGTAGGCGGCCCGGCCCATGCGGGCGGCAAGATCATCGTCCGACAGGCGCCGCAGATGGGCGGCCAGGGCGTCCGGATCGCCCGAGCGGAACCAGAACCCGGTCTCGCCGTCGGTGACCGCCTCGCGGCCCGCGCAGGCGTCGCTCACGATCACCGGCGTGCCGCAGGCCAGGGCCTCGTAGACGGTGAGCGGCTGGCCCTCGTACCAGACGCTCGGGAAGACCAGGGCCCGGGCCTGCCGCATCAGCGCCTGCACGCCGGCCGCGTCGCGCCAGCCGCGCATCTCTGCCTCGGGATAGCGCGCAGCGAGGTCGGCCCGCTCCGGACCGTCGCCCACGAACACCGCCCGCACCCCCGCCCGCCGGGCCGCCTCGGCGAAGATCGGCGCGCCCTTCTCGGTGGAGATCCGCCCCACGAACAGGAAATCGCCCGGCGCGTCCTCAGGCACCGGCGCCCGCGCCACCGCGATCGGGTTGTCGACCCGGTGGAACACGGTGCCGGCGGGCATCAGCGGCCGGACGACGCTCTCCTGGAGGTCGCTGATGGTGATGACGTGGGAGAACAGCTCCGGCAGCCGGGCCACATGGCTGAGCCCGACATGGCGGATCATCCGGGCGACCTTGCGCGGATAGCTGCGCGCGTCGCAATTCGCCCCGATGCAGGCGGCCGACATCGGGGTCCGGTGGCAGATCCGCTGCTCCGGATAAGCGTAGAAGCCGCCGGTGGGGCAGACCAGGAAGAATTCGTGCATCGTGTAGAGGCAGGGCAGGCCCGAGGCCCGCAGCGCCGTGCCGATCGACGGCGACAGCGCCTTGGCGAAGGCGTGGACGTGCACCACGGTGTCGCGGGGATCGCAGGCGGCGAGTTCCCGGGCCAGCGCGCGGCTCGCGGCGCCGTTCCAGATCGCCTGGGCCGCGAAGGCCAGCTTGCTGCGCGCCGTGGTGACGTCGTCCTGCTCCAGGCAGACCACCCGGATGCCGGCGGGCTCCAGACGCGGATCCACCGGGCCGACGGCCGCGAACAGGCTGACCCGTATGCCGCGGGCGGCGAGCCCCAGGGCGGATTCGATCGCCACCTTGGCCTGGCCGCCATTGATCGCGGCGTGGTCTGCGACGAGGACGACGTGCACGTCAGGAACTCCGCCGCTCCGATCCGGGGTCGAAATCTGTAACCCACCACGGTTGATCGCCCGTAAACCGGTTTCCGCCATGGTCTCGGCCGCTGATGTCGGGACGATCTCCATGCATGTCGTGATCCTGGCCGAATTCGCGGCCGCCAGTGGCGGGGCCGAGAAGGTCGCGCTGGAATCGGCCCGCGGGCTCGCCGAGGCCGGTCTCGCGGTCAGCTTCATCCAGGCCATCGCGGGACCGGTGGATCCGCTCCTCGACCACCCCGCCATCCGGCGGATCGTCCTCGGCCTGCCGGATATCTGGTCCCTCGGCGGCCTCCGGGCGGCGGCCGCGGGGATCTGGCACGCGGACGCGGCGCGCCGGCTCGCCGCGGCGCTCGACGGCCTCCCGATGCGGCCGGACTGCATCCACCTGCATCAATGGACCCGCACCCTGTCGCCCGCGATCTTCCCGGTCCTGTCCGGTGCCGGCGTGCCGCTGGTCGTCACCCTGCACGACTACGCCCTGGCCTGCCCGAACGGCGTCTACTACCGGTTCGACCGGGGGGAGCCCTGCGGCCTCGCGCCCCTGTCGGCCGCCTGCCTCGCGGCCCCCTGTGACCCGCGCAGCCGCGCCCACAAGCTCGTGCGCGTCGCCCGCGCCGCGGTGCTGCGGCAAGTGACCCGGCGGCGCCCGCTCCAGGTCGTCCATGTCTGCGACGCCAGCCAGCGGCGGCTCGGCGACCTGCTCGCCGGCTACGCCGTCACCCACCACCGAATCGACAATCCCGTCCGGATCGCGGACGGGCCGCCGGCCGAGCCGGGGCGCGGCGACGCCATCGCGTATGTCGGCCGCCTGACGCGGGAGAAGGGCGCCGACCTCGTGGCCGACGCCGCCCGGGCCGCCGGCCTGCCCGCCCTGTTCATCGGTGCGGGCCCCCTGGAGGCGGAGCTGCGCGCCCGGGACGGGGTCACGGTGGTCGGGTGGCAGAGCCCCGAGCGGGTCTGGCAGATCCTGCGGTCCCGCGCCCGGGCGCTGGCTGCGCCGTCGCGCTGGTACGAGACCGGGCCGCTCACCGTCTACGAGGCGCTGGCGGCCGGGATCCCGGTGGTCGCCTCCGACCGGTCGGGCGCCGCCGAGAAGGTCCGGCACGGTCGGACCGGCTTCGTGGTCCCCCCGGAGGTCGGGCCATTGGCGGCGGCCTTCACGGCCCTGCGCGACGATGCCCTGGCCGCCGCCCTCGGCGCGGAGGCCCACAGCGTGTCCCGCGACGCGCCGATGGATCTGGAAGCCCACGCGAGGGCACTCCGGGCGCTCTATGCAGTGCTGCCGGCCGCGCCGGCTGGTGCAATGCAACATCGGGATCGGCTGGCGGTCGCATCCCGGTCCTGAAGCGGAGCAGGATTACTGGCATGCCAGAAGTCTTCCCAATCCCTTCGCGACCCTCTAGACAAAGTGAGAGATTTTTGTAAACCGGCTCGCCACCAGAATCAGCTATCGAAAACGCCTCGCTGAGACGGCAGATTTTGATTCCTTGCTGCTGTGGCGTCGGATCCCTGGTCCGATGACTGCCCGAGATCATCGATTCGGCATTTTATCGGTCCTCGCGTGCCGGCCGCCCCCGGGCATGCACTTGACTTCTTGTTGCACTGCAACATATAGAGGTGCGTCAACGCGGACGCATCCGGCGTCCCGCTCCAAAAATCCTGCTGGAGACATCGATGCAGACCCCGAACTTCGAGATCCCGACCGAAATGCGCGACTTCGCCGAGAAGAGTGTCGATCAGGCCCGGAACGCCGTCGGCACCATGATGGCCAACGCCGTCAAGGCGGCCGAGCAGGTCCAGGCTTCGGGCCAGACCTTCCAGTCGACCCTCAGCGCCGCGGTCGTGAAGGGCTTCGATCACGCCCAGACCAACGCCAACGCGACCTTCGACTTCGCCCAGAAGCTCGTGCGCACGAAGGACCTCCGCGAGGCGTTCGAGCTGCAGTCCGAGTTCGTCCGCAGCCAGTTCGCCGCGCTCCAGGCCCAGGCCAAGGATTACGGCGCCCTCGCCCAGAACGCCGTCGCCCGCTGAGGCCGGCCTTCCGGTCCCCGATCCTGGCGGTCGGGGACGCATTCCGGGATCCGGGCGGCCGATCGGGGCCGGCCGGTTCCCACTGATCCGACACCCGGGCATCACGGGTCCGGCGCCGACACGGCGGGCGGGCCGGCCGCGCACGAATCTCCGGCCGCCGCTTCGTCAGGATGGCTGAAGCCGACAGGAGGAGATCGCGCGATGGGAAAACCGCGTCGACCGAGAGCAAGCCGTTCCACCTGGGAGCCGAAGCCGCCTCAGGAGGCGGACGCGCCGGCCCCGGCCGAGAACCACGCTGAGGATTCCGCGATCGAGACGGCCGCTGTTCCCGCCGTCGCGGGCGGCACGCCGGCAGCGGCCCTAGACCCCCTTCCGGCGACCGCGCTTATCCCGGAGGCGGCCGAACCGCAGGTCGGACCAGCCGTCGGGCCAGCTTTGGAAATGCTCGCGGCGACCGCAGCGGCGATCCCGGAGGTCACGCCCGCCGGCGAGGCCGCGGCGGTGATCGTCCGCGCCCCGGCCGCGGCACCGGAGGCCTCCGGCGTCGCGGAGCCGAACCGAATCGCCTTTTCCCCCGACCGGCTCGACGTCGTCGAGATCGGCTCGACCATCGCCCGCTACATGCGGGGCGAGGGCGAGGCTGCCCTCGCGCATCTGCGCGCCCTCTCGGGCGCCCGCACGCCCGCCGACCTGATCCGCCTGCAGGTCGGTGAGGTCCAGCGCGCCGCCGACGCCTCCCTGACCTGCTGGGTCACGGTGGTCGGCAAGGCGAGCCGCGTCGTCGCGTTCCGTTGATCCGGCGCGCCGAGGGCGGCGTCGGCGATTGTCGCATCCCCGCAACAAAGGCGGCCGGATCGAACCGGCCGCGGCAAGAGTCCGTTAACCAGGTCCGTCCCATGCCGTAACGGAGGGTACGGGAAATGATGCCGGACCGATGCCGAGCTGTGCGCGCCTGATCCGTTCCGCCTGTCTCAGCCTCGCCGTCGCGCTGTCCGCGGCGTCGGCGGGCGCGCCGGTCGTCGCGCAGAACGGCGACAAGCCGGCCGTGGCCATCGGAGCCGACCTCGCGACCCAGGCCGGCACCACGCGCCTGACCCTGACCCTCTCGCGCGCGGTCGAGGCCCGCGGCTTCGTGATGGAGCGGCCCGACCGGGCGGTGATCGACCTGCCGGAGGTCAACTTCCAGCTCGAATCCGGCACCGGGAGCCGCCGCGACGGCCTCGTGCAATCCTTCCGCTACGGCCTGTTCGCCCCCGGGCGCTCCCGCATCGTCATCGATCTCGCCTCGCCCGCCACGGTCGGCAAGATCGAGACGGCGACCCGTCCCCGGGACGGCGCCGTGCTGCTCACGATCCCGCTGCAGCGCGCCGACCGCGACGCGTTCCGCAAGGCGGCCGCCGCCGCCGATCCCGCCCCCGCCCAGGCCCGGACCGCCGCGCCCGAACCCACCGATCAGCGCCCGCTGATCATGGTCGATGCCGGCCATGGCGGCACCGATCCCGGCGCGATCGCGGTGGGCGGCGTGTTCGAGAAGGACATCGTGTTCGGCTTCGCCCAGGCGCTGGTCGAGAAGCTGCAGGCCGGCGGCCGCTACCGGGTCCGGATGACCCGCGACCGGGACGTGTTCGTGCCGCTGGCCGAGCGCGTGCGCCTCGCCCGCGAGGCCAAGGCCGACCTGTTCGTGTCGATCCACGCCGATTCGATCTCGGCGGCGCCGCAGGTGCGTGGCGCCACGATCTACACCAATTCCGAGAAGGCCACGGACGCCGAATCCGCCAAGCTTGCCGAGCGCGAGAACCGGGCCGACGCCGCCGCCGGCGCCGATTCCGCCGAGGCGCCGCCCGATATCGTCGACATCCTGCAGGAGCTGACCCTGCGCGAGACCCGCGGCTTCTCGTCGGGCTTCGCCCGCACGCTGATGGGCCAGCTCGGCCCGGTGATGGAGATGAGCGCCAAGCCCCACCGCGAGGCGCGCTTCGTGGTTCTGCGCTCGCCCGACGTGCCGAGCGTGCTGGTGGAGCTGGGTTATCTCTCCAGCAAGCGCGACCTGGAGATGTTGCAATCGCCGGATTGGCGGGCCGGCGTCACCGGCTCCATGGCCAAGGCGATCGACCTGTTCTTCACCAACCGCGCCACGCTGGGCCGACCGACGGGGACGCGCCGCTCGGCCGCCGTCGCCCCAGTTTTACCATAGAGTGAGTGTCGATACGGGGCATCCGAACGCCCCGTCGCACCGCCGCTGAACCGGCATTCCGAGGGGGCCTGACGGGACCATCCGGGGGCCGACCGCATCGAGAGCGGACGTAACGCGCCGGGTTAAGCCGATCCCGGCATGCGGCCGGGGGCCAGCGACGAGCGGAATACCGGATGCGTCTGATCCTTCGTTTCTTCGGGATCCTGTTCAGCGCCGCGGCGGTGCTGTTCGTGGTCGGGGCGGCGGTCGGCGGCTACTTCTACTGGAAGTACAGCCAGGACCTGCCGGACCACGCGGCGCTCGCCAATTACGAGCCGCCGGTGATGACCCGCGTCCACGCGGCCGACGGCTCGCTGCTCGCCGAATACGCCCGCGAGCGCCGGCTGTACCTGCCGATCCAGGCGATGCCGAAGATCGTCGTGGCCGCCTTCCTGTCGGCCGAGGACAAGAATTTCTACAAGCACGGCGGCATCGATCCCGAGGGGATCGTGCGCGCCTTCCTGACCAACGCCAAGTCGGGCAAGCGCCAGGGCGCCTCGACCATCACCCAGCAGGTCGCCAAGAACTTCCTGCTCTCGGCGGAGCAGACCTACGACCGCAAGATCAAGGAGGCGCTGGTGGCGCTCCGCATCGAGGCGGCCTACTCGAAGGACAAGATCCTCGAGCTCTACCTCAACGAGATCTTTCTGGGTACGATCGTCCCGGGCCGCAACCTGCACGGCGTGGCCGCGGCGGCGCTGGATTACTTCGGCAAGTCGGTCCACGAGCTGACCATCAATGAGGCGGCCTACCTCGCCGCCCTGCCGAAGGGGCCGAACAACTACCACCCTTACCGCAAGACCCAGGCGGCCCTCGACCGCCGCAACGAGATCATCCGCCTGATGGCGGAGAACGGCTACATCACCCGCGAGGAGGCGGATTCCGCCAAGAAGATGCCGCTCGGCGTCAACCCGCGCGTCGCCTTCCCGAACGCCGCCAACGCCAACTACTTCACCGAAGAAGTCCGCCGCGAGATCTCCGAGCGCTACGGCGAGAAGAAGCTCTACGAGGGCGGCCTGTCGGTGCGCGCCACCCTCGACCCGAAGATGCAGGCTCTCGCCCGCAAGGCGCTGGTCGACGGCCTCGTGCGCTACGATCAGGCCCATGGCTGGCGCGGTCCGGTCACCAAGGTCGACCTGACCGGGCGCGACTGGGGCATGGCGGCGGCCGAGGTCCCGGCGCTCGGCGACGTGGCGCCCTGGCGTCTCGCCGTGGTGCTGGGCAATGGCGGCGGCGGCGTGCAGGTCGGCCTGCAGCCCAAGCGCGAGGCCTCCGGCCAGGTCGGCAAGGATCGCGAGACCGGCGTGATCCCCCCCGACGGCATGCGCTGGGCCGGTCGCGCCAACCTCCAGGCCGGCGACATGGTCTATGTCGAGGCGATGGAGGGCGGCCGCGGCCAGTTCCGCCTGCGCCAGAAGCCCGAGGTCTCCGGCGCCATCGTGGCCATGGACCCGAATACGGGCCGCGTCCACGCCATGGTCGGCGGCTTCTCGTACGACGAATCCGAGTTCAACCGCGCCACCCAGGCGATGCGCCAGCCCGGCTCCTCGTTCAAGCCGATCGTCTACTCGGCGGCGTTGGACAACGGCTACACCCCCGCCTCGATCGTGCAGGATTCGCCGATCACCATCGAGGCCGGCCCCGGCCAGGAGGCCTGGACGCCCTCGAACTACGACGGCAAGTCCGGCGGCCCGCACACCCTGCGCTACGGCATCGAGCACTCGAAGAACCTGATGACGGTTCGGCTCGCCAAGGATGTCGGCATGCCGCTCATCGCCGAGTACGCCCGCCGGTTCGGCGTCTACGACGACATGCTGCCGGTGCTGCCGATGTCGCTGGGCGCGGGCGAGACCACGGTCATGCGCATGGTCACCGCCTACTCGATGCTGGCCAATGGCGGCCGGCGCATCCGCCCGACCCTGATCGACCGGATCCAGGACCGCATCGGCGAAACGATCTACCGCCACGACAACCGCAAGTGCATCGGCTGCGACGCCGAGAAATGGTCCGGCCAGGACGAGCCGAAGCTGGTGGACGATTCCGAGCAGGTCCTCGACCCGCTGACCGCCTACCAGATGGTCTCGATCATGGAGGGCGTGGTCCAGCGCGGCACCGCCACGATCCTGAAGCAGATCGGCAAGCCGCTCGCCGGCAAGACCGGCACCACCAACGATGCCAAGGACGCGTGGTTCGTGGGCTTCTCGCCGGATCTGGCGGTCGGCATCTATATCGGCTTCGACAAGCCGCGCTCGCTGGGCGACCGCGCCACCGGCGGCGGGCTCGCCGCGCCGATCGCCCTCGAGTTCCTGAAGACGGCCCTCAAGGACAAGCCGCCGACGCCGTTCCGCGTACCCCCGGGGATCAAGCTGATCCGCGTCAACCTCGGCAGCGGCACCCGCGCCGGCTCGGGCGAGGGCGCCGGGACGATCCTGGAGGCGTTCAAGCCCGGCACAGCGCCGCCGGATTCCTACGTGGCGCCCTCGAACCGGGAGGGTCCGCCGCCTGCAGCCGCGGCGGTGCCGCCGGATGCGGACCGCGCCGCACAGGCCGGCGGATTGTACTGAGGGCGGTCCGGCGGCGCGGGTTCGGGATCGCGCGCCGGTC
>Ga0255028_100272_pt1 | contig 10345 bp, 8 predicted proteins | sample DRGLUT_MetaT_FD_178168 | JGI IMG/M metagenome (GOLD analysis project Ga0255028, IMG submission 178168) | Metatranscriptome of freshwater microbial communities from Pennsylvania, United States - DR:GLUT (Metagenome Metatranscriptome) | ecosystem: Environmental > Aquatic > Freshwater > Creek...
CGCTGATGACCATCGAGGCGGCGCCGTCGGGACCCGCCGGCCTGACCGCGGCCAATCCGCCGGCGCTGCGCTACGGGACCCTCTATGCGGACGCCAAGGGCCAGAGCCACGTCCAGTATTGCGACCTGAAGAACTTCATCTTCAAAAGCTACGCGCCGCCCGCGGCGCCGCAATATGTCGGCTTCCCGCCGGGCGAGGTCGCGTCGATCAAGTACGCGATCCTGCCGGTCGGCTATGTCGGCACCTGGCACACCGCCCCCGGCCCGCAATGGGTGATCACCCTGTCGGGGCGCTGGTCGGTGGAGGCGACGGACGGCTCCGTGCTGGAGCAGGGGCCGGGCGAGGTCGAGTTCAACGCGGATACCGGATCGACCCCGCAAGGGCCGGACGGCCATGTCGGGCACCTCACCCGCCAGGTCGGCGACGTGCCGAATGTCCAGCTGATCGTGTCGCTGAAGCCTCGGACGGGGAAGCGATCGACCGATCCGTGCCAGCCGACCGCGCGGTGATCGCAGGGCCTGCCTGACCTGACATGCGCCCTCCGGCGGACACGCTCTGCCGGGCCGTCGGAAAAAAATTAGGCGCCGCTGACCGGGTAGGTGCGGCCCTTCCAGGTGGCGGCGCCGGCTCGGACGCCGCGCAGCAGCACGTTCCACTGGATCGCCAGCGCCACCACCACCGCGGCCGGGTGGAGCGGGATCGTCGCCAGCGGCGCCCGCACCGCCAGGGTGATCGCCGCCCGGGTCGCGAGCGACAGCGTGGTCGCTGTGGCGGCCAAGGTCAGGGCGAGGGGCGGGATCAGGCCGAGCAGGCCGGCCAGTACCAGGAGCGGCGGCAGGATCTGGCCGCAGCCCAGGAGCAGGGTCCAGACCGGAAGGGCGCGGGGCGTGGCCATGCCCTCGTGCGCGTTCTTGGAGAACCCCGCCCAGGCCTCGGCAAAGCCCCGATACATCCGGCAGGTCGCGAGACCCGCCCCGGCCACGAGGTCGGTGCGGTGGCCGGCCGCGCGCAGGAGCCGGGGCAGGCGCACGCCGTCATGCAGGAAGGCGCGGATCGCGCCGTGGCCGCCGATCGCCGCGTAGGCCGCGCGCTCGAACAGGATGAGCTGCCCGCAAGCCGCGCCCAGAGCGGGGTCGGCGCGGCGGCGCATCAGCGGCACCGGCAGGAAGCCGACGAGCAGAAAGTCGATCATCGGCACGGTGAGCATCTCGCCGAGGGTCTCGGTGCGCTGCCGGGGCACGCCGCTGACCAGGGCCGCGCCGACCTGCCGGGCCCGGGCGGTGAGCGAAGCGGCGCCCTCGGGCGCCAGGCGGACATCCGCGTCGATGAACAGCAGGTGGCGGCCGTTCGCGAGCCCGGCGATGTGGGCGCAGGCGTGGTTCTTTCCGGTCCAGCCCTCGGGAAGCGGCGGCACCGGGGCGACGCGCAGGCGCGGGTCGCCGAGCGCCCGCACGATCTCGGCGGTCCCGTCGGTGGAATGGTCGTCGCCCACGATTACTTCCACGGGCACGGCTACGCTGGAAAGCGCGGCCCGCACGGTGTCGGCGATGTTACCGGCCTCGTTGCGCGCCGGGATCAGGATCGAAACCAGGCCGGGATCCGCCTCCGGGGCCGGCCGGCGCAGGGCGAACAGGTTCACCGCCGCCAGCCCAGCCGGGAGCAGGGCGGTCAGCAGGCAGAGCAGGGCCAGGGCGGTGGGGATCAGGTCGGTCATCGCCCGGGCTGCCCATCGCCGGCCCGATGAGCCGGATCGAAGCGGCGGCCGGCCAGCCGCGCGGCGCCGCGCCGCCAGAGATCGTAGACCCCGCCGACGCCCTTGCGACCCGCGACCAGCGCCCGGAAGCGCTCCGGCTCGCGGCTGATCACGTCGGCGCTCAACCGGTCGAGGGTCGCGGTCAGCTCGGCCTCCAGGCGTGCGAGCCGCGCGGGTCGGGGCAGGGCCGCCAGTTCGACGCCGGGGATTCCGGGCCCGAAGGCCGCGAAGGCCTCGGCGCCGCGCTCATCCCAGAACGCGTATTCCAGGGCCAGCGGCACGAACAGCGCGTCAGGGGCGATCTCGGGGAGCCGGGCCACGCCCGGACGCAGGCCGAGGGGCCGAACCCGGGCATCCACGAAGCGGCCCTGCGCGGTGATCCAGAGGGCCGTGTCGGAGCACGCCAGGATCGCCCTCGCGGCGGCCAGGAACTGGGCGGCGCCTCGGGGGCTATCGAGGTCGACCCCAAAGGCGCCGATCCGCTCGAACACGCGGTAGCGCGCCAGCATGGCGGCGTCGAACGGGGCCCGGTTCTCGCGCTTCGGATAGAGCCGGCCGGACAGCACGATGATCACCGCGGCGTCCCACCAGGCGGGGTGGTTGCAGTAGATCACCAGCGGTCCGGCATGATCCTGGGACGGCGGCAGGCTCCAGTGTGGCAGGCGCAGGGCGTCGAAGTGCCGGTGCACGTAGCGCGCGAACCACGCTTCCATGAAGCGACGGATCAGGGGCGAGACCGCGTGCAGGGGCGCGGGGGGCGGGGAGGGCACTATCCGATCCTCCGCGGATGGCCGGATGCGCCGCGGGTCCGCCCTGCCGTGCGGGTGAGCAAAGTCACGGAAGGGTGTTTGGATCTTCCTAAAATGGGCGAGAAGTCTTCATGCGATGGACGCGCACGCTCCCTCCCCCCTCTGCGGGGGAGGGTGGCCCCCGAAGGGGGGCGGGAGAGGGGAGCGCGGGTGCAGGATAGAGCCTCGCCCGTCGTGCCGGTCGCGCCCGTGTCTGAGCCCAGGTCCCCTCTCCCGACCCTCGCTGACGCGAGGCCCACCCTCCCCCGCAGAGGGGGGAGGGAGACGCGCCTGAGCACGGCCTTTGCCGTAATCCGGCAGCGATCAGTGAACCCCGTCGCCTCTCCCGCAGAGGGGGAAGGGGATGGTCGCGTGAGCGTCACGCCGAGGCGCGCAGCGTTCCGCGCGCGTCCTGGTCGTGCGCGTCGGCGGCGATCCAGCCGGACATCATCACCATCGGCATGCCGGGCCCCGGATGGGCGGCGCCGCCCGCAAGGTAGAGGCCGCGCACCTGCCGCGAGCGGTTGCCGGGCTTGAACGCGCCCATCACCCGGCCGTGCGAGGCCAGGCCGTAGATCGCGCCGTTGAGCACCCGGTAGCGCTCGTGGATGTCCTGCGGCGTCAGGTGGCGCTCGACGACGATGCGCTCCTCCAGGTCGGGCATGCCGGCGGTGCGCTTGAGCTTGTCCAGGATGGTCCGGCGGTAGTTCTGGAACAGGGGGCCGTCCGGGCGCCAGTCGTGGTGCGGGCGCAGATACGGCGTGTGCACCAGGACGTAGAGCGCCTCGCCGCCCTCGGGGGCCACGCTCGGGTCGGTGGAGGACGGGGCTGCCAGATAGGCGGTCGGGTCCGGGGCCGGCTCGCCCTTGTTGTAGATGTAATCGAACTCCTCCTCGGGGTCCCGGGAGAAGACGAAATCATGGTGGTTCAGGTGTTCGTAGCGCTTGTTCAGGCCGAGATAGAGTACGACGCCCGAGCAGGCCGGCTCGGGATTCTTCTTCTCGTAGGTCTTGCCGGCGGCGCCGCCGACGAGCTCGCGGTAGGTGCGGACCGAATCCATGTTGGAGATCACGGCGTCGAAGGGCGTCACGCCCTCGGCGGTGCGCACGCCTCGGACCGCGCCGTTGGCGGTCTCGATCTCGGTCACCTCGGTATCGGTCTTGCAGGTCGCGCCGAGCTCCTGGGCGAGCTTCGCCAGACCTTCCGCTACCGCCCGGGTGCCCCCCATCGGATACCAGACGCCGTCGGCCATCTGCATGTGGGCGATGGCGCAGAGCACCGCCGGCGCGCCGTAGGGCGAGGAGCCGACATATTGCACGAAGTGGTCGAGCATCTGTGCGAGGCGCGCGTCCTTGACCTTGCCGCGGATGGTCGAGGCCACCGAGGCGTGCATGCGCAGGGACAGCACGTCGCGCAGGGTCCCGGGGTTCATGTTGGCGCGGATATTGATCGTGTCGAACAGGTCCTCAACCGGCTTCCAGAAGAAGAATTTTTCTGAGACGCCGTGCAGGTGCTCCGAGATCGAAAGGAACTTCTTGTAGCCGTCGCCGCTTCCGGGTGCGAAGCGATCCATGTCGCCGGCCATGCGCTCGACATCCTGCATCAGGTCGATGCGGCTGCCGTCGTCGAAGAAGCAGCGCCATTGCGGGTCGAGCCGGCGCAGATCCATATAGTCGTGGACCGAGCGGCCGGCCTCGGAAAAGATCCGCTCCAGTACCCGGGGCACCGTCAGGATGGTCGGGCCCATGTCGAAGCGGAAGCCGCCCTCGTGCAGCACCGCCGCCTTGCCGCCGAGCCAGCCGTTCTTGTTGTAGACCGTGACGCGGTGGCCCCGCGCGGCGGCGACGCAGGCGGCCGCGAGTCCGCCGAGCCCGCTGCCGATCACGGCGACCGTCGAATCCTGACTCATCCTGGTCGATCACTCCCCGGGCCCGTCACGGCGTAGCCCGCTGACGGAAGCTAGACCTGGGGTCCGGCGGGTCAACGCGCCACCCGGTCGCGGCACCGGCCGGTCAGGACCGATTTGTGGACAGCTGAGCCAGGAAGTTGCCGATCTCCCGGCGGCGCAGTCCCGCGTCGAGCACGTCCGGGCCGAGGCCGTGGCGCCAGGCCAGGCGACGCGCCGCTTCGGGATCGTCGCCCTGCAGGCCCGCGATCTCGTCAGCATAGGCGGCCACCGCCTCCGGATCTTCGGCGAAGCCCGCCTCGACGACCGCCGTGTCGCAGAGGCGCAGCATCGCGGCGACCTCCTCGAGGTCGAGCTCCGGATGATACTGCGTGCCCCAGAACCAGCCGGCCCCGTGCCGGATCTCGATGGCCTGGACGCCCAGCACCCGGTTGCCCGCCAGAACCCGCGCCCCCGGGGGCGGCTCCAGCACCGCGTCCGAGTGGATCGCCGGCGCGTCCCAGACCGCCGGACGGCCGGCGAGCAGCGGATGGCCGCGACCGTCCTGGGTCGGAGTGATCGCCCGCGCGAAGCCGTATTCCGGCCCCCGCGGGTTCTCGGCCGCGTGGCCGCCGGCGACGGTGGCCGCGACCTGCACGCCCCAGCAGGACCCGAATACAGCGAGCCCGGCCTCCAGGGCAGCCCGCATCAGGTCGAGCTGGCGGGTCACCGCCGGGGTGCCCTCCGAAACCTTCAAGGTCGAGCCCGTGAAGATCAGCCCGTCGAACGCCGACAGGTTTTGAGGCAGGGCCGCGTCGGCATCGGCCGGGTTGAGGAAGTGGCAGGCGGTTTCGGGCGCGAGGTCGTGAACCACAACGGCGTAGGATTCGGCCGAAGTCCGGCCGGTGGCCCCGACGTGCCGGTCACGCGCCGCCCGATCGTTGCCGTCGGCGATGAGCAGGCGGAGCATGGACATCTCACTGTGTATGGGCGCGGACCCTGCCTGATTGGCCCTGCCATGTCCGGGGACGGCTGGTCGCAGGCGCGGCGCGGATCGTCGCGGCGTGTGCCGATCAGACGGTCCGCCGCGCCACCATCGCGAGCGCCAGCCCAAGCCCGCCGAGCGTCAGCGCGCCCAGCACCGCGAAGGCCGGCGCCGCGGAGCCGAACCCTTCGCCGAGCGCGTTCTGGTAGGCTTCGATCGCCCAGGCGTTCGGCGTGAGCCAGCCGGCCTGCTGCAGCCACGGGGGCATCAAAAAGCGCGGCACCATCGAGCCGCCCACCGCGGAGAGCAGAAGCACCCCGAAGGTCGAGGCGAGATGGGCCTGCTGGCGGGAGGCGGCAAGCGCACAGGCGGCGAGCGACAGGCCGGCGGCCATGGCCGAGACCAGCAGGCAGGCGGTGAGGAAGGCGGGCCAATGCGGCCCGATCTCGACCCCGTAGAGGAGCGCGGCGGCCAAGAAAATCAGGCCGGCCTGGATTATGCCCTGCAGGGTCAAAAAACCGAACTTGCCGAGCACCACCACGGGCAGGCCGCCGGGGCCGGCCATCAGGCGCTCGGCGATCCCGGTCTCCCGCTCCTCCACCAGCGAGAGCGCGCCCTGCATGGCGGCGAACAAGAGGAATACCGCGGTGATCGCGCCAGCATAGTAGCTGACCCGGGCGTTGCCGGTGCCGGCGGCGGTGCTCTGGCGCTCCACCAGGTCGGCGAAGCTGAACGGCTCTCTTTTCGCCCGCTGCTCGGCGAAAGCCTCGTCGAGGAAGCGCCGCTCGTCCGGGCCGATCTTGCCGGTGCGCTCCACGTCGGCGACGACCCGGGAAAGGACCACGTCGGGCAGCGCCTCGTTCAGCACGCGCTGAAGCTGGCCCAGGGCGATCGGCGTGGCGAGGGCCTTGGCCGGGTTCTCGACCAGCACCACCGGCTGGTCCGCGGGTCCGGGCGCGGCATCCGAAGGCGCGGCGATCAGGTCGCCCCGGAGCGCCAGGGCCACGTCGACCGCACCGGAGCGGACCGCCTGGGTCACCTCCGTCAGATCGGTCGCCGGCAGGCGGGTGACGCGCAGCGACGGGTCGGCCACGAGGGCGTCGGCGAGGCGTTGCGTGGCCGCCGTCCGGGCGAAATCGGCGAGCCCGAGATGGATGCGGATCTGGTCGCCGATGGCGCCGGAGAAGATCGCCGCGAAGATCGAGAAGATCACGGTCGGCAGCACGAAGGCCATCACTAGGGCGGCGCGGTCGCGCAGCAGGCTCAGCGCCATCACCCGGAACGCGGCGCCGATCACCCGGCCGTTCCCGCCCGGCGCGGGGCGGACGCCTCGCGCTCCGCGACCTCCCGGGGCCGGAGCGCGTCGAGATAGAGCGCCTCCAGCCGCGGGGTCCGGACCCGCACCTCGGCCACCGGCACGCCCTGCGCCCGCAGCGCGCCGAGCAGGGCCGCGCCGTCGAGGCCGGAGCGCTCGATCGAGCGCCAAACCAGGCCGTCCGGCTCGGCCGGCGCGAAGCCGGCGCGGCGCAGCAGCGCTTCCGCATTCGCGTCCGCGGGCCGGGTGAGGCTCAGCTCCCGTTCCGGAGCGCCGACGCGCAGCTGCGCCAGCAGGTCGGCCAGCAGCCCGGCCCGCACGATCCGTCCCCGCGCCAGGAACGCGACCCGGGAGGCGAGGCGCTCGGCCTCGGCGAAGTCGTGGGTAGCGATCAGGATCGCGGTCCCGGCTGCCTTCAGACGGTCCAGCACTGCGTGGATCGCCGCCCGGGCGGCGAGGTCGACGCCGCTCGTGGGCTCGTCGAGCAGGACCAGGCCGGGGCGGTTCATGAGGCTCGCCGCGATGTTGACCCGCCGCCGGTAGCCGCCCGACAGGGTTCCGACCGGGCTCTGCGCCACGTCGCCGATGTCGGCCATCTCCAGGGCGGCCGCGACGGCGCCGCGCCGGTCCCGGCGCCGCACCCCCGCGAGCTGGCCGAAGACGCCGAGATTCTCGGCCACGGTGAGCCGCGGGTAGAGCGCGATCTCCTGCGGCACCCAGCCGATGCCCCGGCGGACGCCGCCCTCCCGGTACGGATCGGCGCCGGCCACCCGCACGGTCCCGGCGCCGGGCGCAAGGCGGCCCGCCACAAGGCGCATCAACGAGGATTTTCCGGCTCCGTTCGGACCCAGGAGCGCCAGGGTTTCGGCGGGGTCGAGGTCGATATCGACCTGCTCCAGCACCCGCCGCCCGCTCAGGTCGAGGCTGACGCCCGCGATCTGCACCAGGGGACCGGTCACCCCGTCACCGTCTCGGCAGGGCGCGGGCGAGATGCACCCGCACGGCGGTGCCCGGTTCCCGCAGCGCGAAGGCCGCGTCGGAAAAGTCCGGCCGCGCCCGACGCGCGACGGCGCCGGAGAAGCCGTAGGGTTCCAGCGGCAGGCCGAGCCCGGTGCGGTCGAGGCGGCCGTTGCCGTTCTCGTCCTGGAAGGCCGCGACCGCGTAGGTGCCGGGCGCGATATCCCGGAAGGTGAACCGGCCCCGCCCTCCGGAGGCCGGCGCCTCGTCGCCCTGCGTGCAGAACGGTTCGGCGAGCCCGCCCTGACACAGGGCCACCCGGACCGGACCGCCGCCGGGCTCGATCCCGTCGATCTCGATCTGCAGGGTCGCGGCTAGAGCCGGCGCGCCCGTGAAAACCGCGACGGCGCACAAGCCGGCCATCCGTGCGGTCCGGCCCGGTGGGCCGATCACGTGGCCTCGCCGGAGGTCGCCAGCGGCGCCGTGTCCGGGATGCCCGCCTGGGCTGCGGCACGGGCGCCGGCCAGCTCCTCGATCAGCAGACGCGCGGTGATGCGGGCGCCCTCGTAGATCACCGGCAGGCCGGAGCCCGGATGAGTGCCGCCGCCGACGATGTAGAGGCCCGGCCCGAACCGGTTGTGCGGCCGGAAATACAGCATCTGCATCAGGTCGTGGGCGAGGTTGAAGGTGGCGCCCTCGTGGACCGCGAAATCCTCCTCCCACTGGGTGGGGTCGATGATCCGCTCGTAGCGGATCCGGGATTCGATATCCTCCAGCCCGAGATGCTTCAGGCGCTCCAGGATCAGGGCGCGGTAGCCCGCCCGGGTCGCCGGCCAGTCGATTCCGGCCTTGAGGTTCGGCACCGGCACCAGGACGTAGAGGGCGGTATGCCCGGGGGGCGCCATGCCGCCGTCGGTGTAGCCGGCATGCTGGACGTAGAGGGAGGGCTGCATCGGCAGCGTCCCCTCGGTGATCTCGCGGATGTTCTTCTCGTAGCCGTCGGCCAGCAGGATCGTGTGGTGCCCGAGGCTGTCGGGCACTTTCCCTTCGAGGCCGAGATACAGCATGAAGGTCGAGCAGGAGAGCCGAGCCTTGTGGATCTTGGCGTCGCGCCAGCGCGGGCGGTGCTTCTCCGGCACGAGGGCGCGCATCACCTTGGCGAAATCGCCGTTGATCAGCACCGCGTCGGCGTTGAAGGTCTCGCCGTCCACCACCACGCCGCTGGCGCGCTTGCCGTCGAACAGCACCCGCTCGACGTTGGCGTTGAGCCGGAGGTCGACGCCCATGCGGCCGGCCAGGCCCGCCATCGCCTCGGAGACCGCGCCGCAGCCGCCGACCGGGTGATAGACGCCGTGCTCGTATTCCAGGAACGACAGGATGGTGAACAGGCTCGGGCAGCGGAACGGCGACATGCCGAGGTATTTGGTCTGGAACGAGAAGGCGAGGCGCACCCGCGGGTCGGCGAAGTAGCGCTTCAGGTCGCGGTCGACGCTGCGGCCGGGATGCAGGTGGGGCAGGGCGGCGAGCATCGCCGGGCTCGCCATGCTGCGCAGGGTGTGGAAGGCCTGCTGCAGGATCGGCTTGAAATAGTCGAGCTTCGTCCGGTTCTCGGTGAAGAACGCCTGGACGTTCTTGGCGTCGTCCGGGGCCATCCGGGCGATCTCCGTCTCCATGCGGGCGATGTCGCCGGTCGCGCGGATCGTGCCGGAGATGCCGTCCGGGCCCTCGAACACGAGGTTGTATTGCGGGTCGAGGCGCTCGAGCTTGACGTGGTCCTCAAGGCGCTCGCCGCAGCTCGTGAAGATGTCGGCGAGGATCTGGGGATAGAGGAAGAAGGTCGGCCCGATATCGAATTTGTAGCCGCCCGGCGCCGTCACGGTCTTCGTGCGGCCGCCGACCTGGGCATCCTTCTCGAACAGGGTCACGTGGACCCCCGCGCGGGCCAGCAGCAGGGCCGAGGCCAGGCCGCCGGGACCGGCTCCGACCACGGCCACCCGGCGTCCGGTCAGCGCCCGCAAACCATCCCCAGACTGAAGCAACGCCGCCGACTCCCCTCGCGAACCCCCGAACCCTATCGGCCAAGCTAGCCTCGCAGCGGCGCTCGGCAATTGCAGCCGTTTGTCGCGCGTTCGGCACCGGACGGAAAGGCAGCGGCTCAACCGGCCGGACCGAGGCGGCCCTGGCCGCGGGCGATCGTCTGAAGGGCGATCCCGGCAGCCGTCGCCACGTTGAGCGAATCGAAGCCCGGGGCCATCGGGATCCGCACCGGGCGAGCTCGACGGAGCGTCGTCGCGTCGAGGCCCGGCCCCTCGGTCCCGAGGATCAGCAGCACCCGCGCAGGCACGGTGCGGTCGCCGAGAGATTCGGTCGCGCCGGGGCTGAGCGCCAGGGCTTCAAGATCGAGCGCACTGGCCAGGGTAAGCCAGTCCTGCCCGGGGCCGAGCCGGGCGAAGGGCTGGATCAGCGCGGCGCCGGCCGAGACCCGGATGCTCTTGCGGTAGAGCGGATCGCAGCTGGCGGCGTCGAGCAGCACCGCGTCGGCCCCGAAGGCGGCGGCGTTGCGGAAGGCGGCGCCGACATTGTCGTGGTTGGTCAGGCCCGCGAGCCCGAGAATCAGTGCCGGCGCGGGAGCGGGCGGCACGAGCGCGGCGGGGTCGGGCTC
>Ga0255028_100273_pt1 | contig 10319 bp, 7 predicted proteins | sample DRGLUT_MetaT_FD_178168 | JGI IMG/M metagenome (GOLD analysis project Ga0255028, IMG submission 178168) | Metatranscriptome of freshwater microbial communities from Pennsylvania, United States - DR:GLUT (Metagenome Metatranscriptome) | ecosystem: Environmental > Aquatic > Freshwater > Creek...
GGCCTTGAACTACACCAGGATCTGCTGCGCCGCTGCCCGTAGGACAGCTTCCGAGCGGGCGCACGAAGTGTATCGAAAGTGTTCAGATCCCTGACTGAAGCCTCTGTGTGTAGCAGAAAGCACAGCTTCGGTCTGGGTCTCCGGGCTAAGAGGAGCCATCAAGATCGCCCGCAGTCTCGGCATGTCATCGAGCAAGCCAATTACGGTCACACATGGGACGGAACGTTGCCCGGACTGCCATGGCGTCAGTCGTGAAAGGATCACGCCCGCAGATCGCAGCGGCTCATTGCCCCAACAGCGAGCCTTGGCTTACCGTCCGGAAGCGGACGTGCCGCTTTGCGCCCAATCCGGTCATCGGGCTAGCCTCGACAATGCCTCATGAGCGGACGCGATTGGACAAGCGCGGAGGCCTGAGAACGCCGAACAAATCCGCAGTAGGCAAATTAGGCGGGTATAGACGCGCAAGTATCCGACGACCTCTGGGCGGGGGGCGAGCCGCTCCTGCCATCTGAGCTTGAGCAACCGAAAGGCGGGAGGCCGCGCGCCTCGGACGAGGCGGCGCTGGCAGGCATCATCCTGATCTTGCGTACCGGGATGCTGTGGAAGCATTCACCGCGTTCCGAGGTTGGCTGCGTCGGCAAGACGATTTCGCGGCGGCTCGGCGGCCCCGCACCGCGCGAAGCTGGCGCAACTTCAGGATGCCGATGTGCTCGATTGGTCGCGCACAGTCTCCGACAGTGCCAGCCTGCCGGCAAAGGGGTACCCTCGACGGGCGAATCCGACGGACCGCGGCCTCGTTCCTGCAAGCCTGCGGGTTGCCGGGTCTGGTGATCGTACCGGACTACCGCGAGCGGTTGTCCAATCACCGCCCGCGCAAAGTGGGGTTGTCCGATGAAGCGGCGTACGCTGTTGCAGGGAGCCGGAGCCGTCGTTGCGAGCGCAGTCGCGGCACCATCCCTGGTCCGCGCAGAGGCTACAACAACCCTGCGCTTCATCCCGCAGCAGGATCTCGTCACCCTCGATCCGGTGACGACCTTCGCGTACATCACCCGCAACCACGGCTACATGGTCTTCGACACACTCTACGGCATGGACGGCGCTTACCGCGCCACGCCGCAGATGGTCGAGGGCCACCGGATCGAGCAGGACGGGCGCCGCTGGGACCTGACCCTGCGCGAGGGCCTGCGCTTCCACGACGGCACCCCGGTGCTCGCCCGCGACTGCGTCGCCTCCCTCCGGCGCTGGGCCAAGCGCGATCCGTTCGGCGGCTCGCTGATGGCGATGACCGACGAACTCTCGGCGCCCGACGACCGGACCATCCGGTTCCAGCTCAAGCAGCCGTTCCCGCTGCTGCCGATCGCGCTGGGCAAGGCCTCGGTGCCGGTCTGCGCCATGATGCCGGAGCGCCTCGCGATCACCGACCCGTTCCAGCAGGTGCCGGAGCTGATCGGCTCAGGCCCGTTTCGCTTCAAGGCGGACGAGCGCGTGCCCGGAGACCGCACGGTCTATACCCGCTTCGAGGGCTACGTGCCCCGCAAGGACGGCGCGCCCACATGGACCTCGGGTCCGAAGGTGGTCCATTACGACCGGGTCGAGTGGCGGGTGATCGGCGACACCTCGACAGCGACATCCGCGCTGATCGCCGGCGAGGCCGACTGGCAGGAATACGCCTCGCATGACCAGCTCGGCCTGCTTAAGGCCGCGAAGGGCGTGACCACCCGCGTGCTCGACACGACCGGCTTTGTCACGATGCTGCGGGTCAACCATCTGCAGCCGCCCTTCAACAATCCGGCGATCCGGCGGGCGCTGTGGGGCGGGATCGACCAGACCGCCTGCATGCAGGGCGTCGTGGGCGTAGACGATCCCGGCCTGTTCCACGTGCCCCTCGGCTTCTTCTGCCCCGACACCCCGATGGCCTCGACGGACGGGCTCGGGCCGCTCACCGATGCGCGCGATCCGGCCCGGGTGCGCGCCGAGCTGAAGGCCGCCGGCTACAATGGCGAGACGGTGCTGCTGATGGTGCCGTCGAACTCGGCGCCCCTGCTGGCGCTCGGCCAGGTTGCGGCCGACCTGCTCCAGCGCGTCGGCATGACCGTCGAGGTCTACGCGGTCGAGTTCAACGCGATGCTGCAGCGGCGTAACCGCAAGGGGCCGGTCTCCGAGGGCGGCTGGAGCGCCTTCGTGACCAACTGGTCCGGCATGGATTGGCTGAACCCCGCCGGCTACATCGCCCTGCGCGGGACGGGCGAGACCGGCTATGCCGGCTGGGCCACGACCCCGCGGATCGAGTCCTTACGCGACGCGTGGTTCACCGCCCCGGACGAGGCGGCCCGCGCCGCCCTCTGCCGGGACATCCAGCTCCAGGCGATGCAGGACGTGCCCTACTACCCGCTGGGCCAGTACCTGCAGCCGACCGCCTACCGCTCCGGCCTCACCGGCATCCTCGACGGGTTCCCGACCTTTTGGAACGTGCGGCCCGCCTGAGGAGCCCGGGGCGTCACAGCCCCGGGAAGGTCGGCGGCGCGATCGCGTCGGGGCCGCGCCCCGCCCAGTCGAGCTGCCGGATCTGCGCGAGCGCACGGCCCTGCGCCTCCTCCAGCGCCGCCGCGGCGGAAGCGTAGTCGATCGTCAGGGCGCGGCCGTCGCGCACGATCTCGCGGCCGCCGACGATGACCTGCCGGACCGCTCGGTCGCCGGCCGAGTAAATCAGCGACTGCACGGGATCGCGACATGGGCGCATCGCCGGATGCGCGCAGTCGACGAGCACGAAATCGGCCTTGCAGCCCGGCGCGAGCCGTCCGATGTCGGCGCGCCCGAGGGCCTTCGCGCCGCCCACCGTGGCGGCGTGGAACACGTCCGCCGCGCGGGTATCGCGCGGGTTCTCGGCGACGACCCGGGCGAGGTACGAGACGAGGCGCATCTCGTCGAGCATGTTGTGCGGGTAGACATCGGTGCCGATGCCCATGTTGACCCCCGCCTGTAGGTAGCGGCCGAAATGGTGAAGCGCGATGCCGCGGCGGGCGAAGACCGTAGGGCAATGGGCGACCGTGGCGCCGCGTTCGGCGAGGCGCCGCATGTCCGAGCCCGGGCTGTGCCAGTGGGTCCAGGGATGGTCGTCGAGGAAGATCCCGTGGCCCACGATGGTGCGCTCGGTGATTACGCCGAGATCGTCGAGCCACTCGATCGGCGTCATCCCGGTGCGGCGGGTGATCTCGTGGAACTCCGACAGGGACTGCGCCGCGTGCGTATGGAAGCGCAGGTCGCGCGTGATCGCCTCGGCATGAGCGTCCCGCAGCAACTCCGCCGTGCAGGTGTCGACCTGGGCCGGGCAGAGCATGCCGGACAGGCGCCCGCTCGGATGACGCTCTGCCGCTGCGATCTCGGTAAGCGCCTGCTCCAAGCCGCGCTCGCCCGCCGCCGCGTCCCACTCGTATTCCACGCTGTGGCCGTTCCGGGTGAGCCAGCGGCCCGAGCGGAACATCGGGGCGATGCAGACCCGCAGGCCCGAGGCACCCAGGAGATCGAGCCAGCCGTCGCTCGGCAGGGCAAGGTCGCAGACCGTGGTGACGCCCGACAACGCGAGCTCGGCGAGCGCCACCCCGTAGGCCGCCCGCGTGCCCTCCGCGTCGGGCCGCAGGATCGGCAGGTACTCGTAGAGCGAGGTGTTGTAGAGGCGCTGGCTGCCGACCTCGTCCCACATGCCCTTGTTCATCGGCTCCGAGAACAGATGGGTGTGGATGTCGACGAGCCCCGGCATGATCAGGCAGCCGGCGGCGTCGATGGTCCGATCCGGCGGTGGCCCCGCATAGCCCGGCCCGACATGGGTGAGGACGCCGTCGGCGAAGACCACATCCGCACCGGTGCGATAGATGTGGCCGCCGCTGTCGGGGTCCCAGGCGACGACCCACCGGGCTCCCTGCACCAGGGTGACACCGGTCGACTCGTCCGCTGCGTCGTCGTGCATCGATCACCTCTCCCTTGGGTCGCTGGGGTGGGCAAGATCAGTGCCTTCCGGGTTGCACCGGGGACGGTACGGCCCGGGTTTCGCATTGCGCCGGCCACTATCGTCAGTGGCAGGCCATCGCGCCGGTTCAGCAGGAGGCGGCATGCACCATCTCGGCGCCGTCAGGTCCGCGCGCATCCTGGTCATTAATCCGAACTCCTCCCCGAGCGTGACCGCCGCCATCGACGCGGCGCTGGACCCGCTGCGCCTCGCCGGCGGCCCCGCCATCGCGGTGACAGACCTGCCCGAGGGGCCGGCGAGCATCGGATCCCAGCAGGACGCCGATTCCGTCGTGATGCCGCTGGCCCGGCGCATCGCGGCGGATGCGGCGGACGCCTTCGTCATCGCCTGCTTCAGCGACCCGGGCCTGCACACCGCCCGCGAGGTCGCCGGGGGCCGGCCCGTGATGGGCATCGCCGAGTGGGGTATCCTCCGCGCCCTTACCCTGGGCGAGCGCTTCGGGATTGTCGCCCTGTCGGAGGGCAGCGTTCGGCGCCAGCGCCGGATGGTCCGCCAGATGGGCCTCGGTGAACGCTATGCCGGCAGCCGGCCGGTCGAGGCGCGGGCGGACGAGACGGCGGGGGAGGCCATCCGCGACCGCCTGATCGCGGCGGCACAGACCCTGGTCGAGCGCGACGGTGCCGACGTCCTCGTGCTCGGCTGCGCCGGCATGGCGCCGCATCGGGCCGGGATCGAGCGGGCCATCGGGCGGCCGGTCGTCGAGCCCGGCCAGCAGGCGGTCGCGGCCGCCCTCGGGGCGGTGCTGCTCCGGGCGGCCCCGTAAGAAGGACACGGCGATGCATTACGACCTGCTGATCCGCGGCGGCACCTGCGTCACACCGTGGGGAACCGAGACGATCGATCTCGGCATCCGCGATGGGCGCATCGCGGACCTCGCGTCGTCAGCCGATGCCACCGCGGAGTCGGTGATCGACGCCGCGGGCCTGCACGTCCTGCCCGGGCTGATCGACAGCCACGTGCACCTGCGCGATCCCGGCGACCCGGCGGTGGAGACGATCGAGACCGGCACCCGCGCCGCGGTGCTGGGCGGGATCGCCACCGTGTTCGACATGCCCAACACCGTCCCGCCGATCGCCGATGCCGAGCGCCTCGCCTGGAAGCGCGATTACGTCGTGGGCCGGAGCTGGTGCGACATCGGCCTCTACGTGGCCGGCACGAAGGCCAACATCGACGCCCTCGCCGCGCTGGAGCGCGAGCCGGGGGTCTGTGCCGTCAAAGTCTTCGCCGGCAGCTCCACGGCGGCGCTGATGATCGAGGACGATGCCCATCTCGAGCGGGCGATGCGTTCGGGCCATCGGCGCATGGCCTTCCACAGCGAGGATGAGGACCGACTCCAGGCCCGCAAGACGCTGTTCAGCCGAGGGCAGCCGTACCGGACCCACATGGAGTGGCGCGACGAGGAATGCGCCTTCCTGGGCACGCGGCGCCTCATGGCGCTCGCGCGGAAAACCGGACGGGCGACCCACATCCTGCACGTCTCGACGGCCGAGGAACTCGCCTACCTACGCGATTTCCGCGACGTCGCCACCGTCGAGGTGCTGGTCAACCACCTCACCCAGGTGGCCCCGGACTGCTACGACACGCTGGGCGGCTTCGGCGTGATGAACCCGCCGATCCGCGGCGAGCGGCATCGGGCGGCGGCCTGGGCGGCCTTGCGCGACGGGACCGTCGATACGATCGGCAGCGACCACGCCCCCCACGCGCGGGCTGCCAAGGAGCGGCCCTGGCCGGACTGCCCGGCCGGCCTCACCGGGGTCCAGACCCTGGTGCCAATCATGCTCGACCACGTCGCGGCCGGGCGCCTGTCGCTGGCGCGCCTCGTCAACCTGATGGCTGCCGGCCCGGCCCGGGTCTACGGCCTCGCCGGCAAGGGCCGGATCGCCGCCGGCTACGACGCCGACTTCACCCTCGTGGACCTGAAGGCGCGGCGTCGGATCGAGGATTCCTGGATCGTCTCGCCCTGCGGCTGGACGCCGTTCGCCGGCACCGCCGTGACCGGCTGGCCCGTCGCCACGATCGTGCGCGGCCACCCCGTGATGCGCGACGACGCGGTACTCGGCACGCCCACCGGCGCCCTCGCGCGCTTCGCCGCCTGACGAGCCAACCTCAGCCGCCGCAGGCCTCCGCCACCAGCCAAGCGGTCAGGATCGCCACTGCGTCGAGGAGGTCGTCGACCGCCATGGCCTCGTCCGGGTTGTGGCTGCCGTTGGCGTTGCGCACGAACAGCATGGCCATCGGCACGCCGGCCTTGGCGAAAGCGGCGGCGTCGTGGGAGGCCGGGCTGCCGAGGGGCCGGATGGCGATGCCGAGCGCGTCTGCGGCGGCCGCGAGCCCGTCACGGATCCGAGGCGAGACCACGCCGACGCCAGCCTCGGCGCGGGAGCCCAGAGCTACCGTGACGCCGCGGCGCTCCGAGACCTCCTTCACCGCCGCCAGGAACGCAGCCTCCAGCTCCGTCAGCACCTCGGCCGCGTAGGCGCGCATATCGAGGCTGAAGTGGAACGCCCCAGGGACAGTCGTCAGGCCATGAACCGCGGTGTCAGTGTGGAACCGGCCGAAAGTGACCGCCATCGGGCAGCCAGCCGCCTCGTGCGCCGCCCAGACGCGGTCGAGGGCCAGGGCGATCTCGGCGCCCGCCATGGCGGCGTCGCGGCGGAAGCGGCGAGGCGTGCCGACATGATCGTGGCGCCCGACGATCCGGACGTCGGGGTAGCGGACATTGCCCGGGATCCCGGTGCAGAGGCCGACCGGAATCCCGGCCTCCTCAAGGCTCGGCGCCTGCTCGATATGCACCTCCAGGAAGGCGTGGATCGCGGCGGCGTCGAGGGCGGACCGGCCGCAGCGCAGCGCGTCCGGATCACCGCCCTCCCGGGCGATGTGCACGGCGAGACTGAGGCCGCTGTCGATCCGCGGGACGTCGAGCGCCCCGTCCGGCAGGGCTCCGAGCGCCGCCCGGCTGCCAATATAGGAGACTTGGAACCAGACGCTCTCCTCGGCGCGGACGCCCATGACGGTGATGTCGCGCTCCGGGATCAGCCTGAGCGCGCGAAGCGCCGCGACGGCCGCGAGACCGGCCACCACGCCGGCGGCGCCGTCGAAGTTCCCCCCCTGCGCCACGGTGTCGAGGTGGGAGCCGATCAGGATCGGCGGTAAGCTCCGATCCTGCCCTGGCAGCGTCATGGTGGTGTTGGCGGCGATATCCCGGTGGATCGCGAGGTCGAGATCGGCGCCGCAGCGCGCTACGATGGCGTGCGCTCCGGTCTCCTCCGGGCTATAGGAGGGCCGCGTGAAGCCGGGATCCGTACGACCGCACCGGGCGAGTTCGTCGAACAGGGCTTCCACCCGGCCGCGCTGCGCACGGACCGCCGCGTCGATCGCCGATACCCTGTCCATCCCGATACTCCCGACGTGCAGCTCCGAGCCGAGCCGCGACGGCACCACCCTGCCACTTCCGTGCCGCCCGCGTCGGAATGATCCTTGCCAAGGCGCCGGCATGGCTCGCGCTGAGCCGTAGTGGTGAGAGCCTGAAGGTGAACATGCGGCGGTCCATCAGGCTCGGGATGCTGACGCCATCCTCGAACAGCGTCCTCGAGCCGATGACGGCACGCATGCTGGTCGGGCAACCCGGGATCACCGCCCATTTCGCGCGCCTGCGGGTGACGCAGATCGGGCTGTCGACGGCCGCACGCGATCAGTTCGATCAGGCGCCGATGCTGGCCGCCTCGGACCTGCTGGCCGATGCCCGCGTCGCCGCGATCCTGTGGAACGGTACGGCGGGCGCCTGGCTCGGCTTCGCGTACGATGCGGCCCTGTCGGAGGCGATCACGCAGCGGACCGGCGTGCCGGCCTCGACCTCGGCGCTCGCCTTCCGCGACCTGTTCCGCAGGCGCGGGATCACGCGCGTTGGGCTGGTGACGCCCTATACGGGCGACGTCCAGGCACGGATCCAAGCGAATTGGCAGGTCGAAGGGCTCGATTGCTCGACCGAGCGGCATCTCGGCCTGTCGGAGAACTTTGCCTTCGCGGAGGCCGACGAGGTCGAGATCGCCGGGATGGTCCGCGCCGTGGCGGCCGAGGGCGCCGAGGCGGCCGCCATCGTCTGCACCAACCTCGCGGGGGCGGCCATCGCGCCCGCCCTGGAGGCGGAACTCGGGATCCCGGTCTTCGATTCCGTGGCGGTCAGCCTGTGGAAGGCGATGGACCTCGCCGGGCTAGAGACCGCAGGGATCACCGGCTGGGGCAGCCTGTTCGCGCCGCATTGAGCGGCGTCAATCAGCCGTCGTCCCGCTCGATCCAGCGCCGCAGCGCCGGTGCCAGCCCGGTGGCAGGCTTGGCCGGAGGCCGGGCAAAGCGGCCCGCGCGCGGCGGACGCGCACCGAGCCGAACCACCGCCTGCGCCTGACCGAGGGCGGCCGCCAGCGGATCGATCAGCGGTACCGGCACCAGGTCTCTGACCCGCACGGCGAGGCCGGTCAGCGGGGCGCCGGCCAGGATCACCGTATCGGCTCCGTCCTCGGTGACGGCCCGATTGGCCAGGGCGACGATCTCGTCCTCCAACTCGTGCTGGACCTCAGCGACCGAGCGGAACGCAGCCGCGACCGCCCGGACGCAGGCGCAGCGGGCCGAGAGGCCGGAGAGGGCTACGGCATCTTCGTACCAGGGCAGCAGCGTGCCCGAAAAGGTCACGAGGCCGAAGCGCTGGCCGAGCAGGCAGGCGGTCAGCATCGCGGCCTCGGCCATGCCGACGATGGGCAGGTCGAACAGCTCCCGCGCCGCGATCAGCCCGGGATCCCCGAAGGCAGCGATCACGGCGGCGTCGTAGCCGGCTTGATGCTCGGCCAGGGTCTCCAGCACCGCTCCACCGGCGAGCTGCGCCTCCGCGCGGCTCGCGATGTAGGGCAGGCCCCGGGCGGCCGTCAGCCCGGTGAGCGTCACGTCGGGAGCAAGCACGGCCGCTGCTTCCCGCTCCATGCGGGCCGTCATCGCGGCCGAGGTGTTCGGGTTGATAAGGAGGAGCCGCACGCCGTCAGACGCGCGAGCTCGGGCGGTAGAACGGCTCGTGCCGCGACGGGTCGATGTAGTCGGCGTAGAAGCGGCGGGCGTGCGGCAGCAGGGCCTTGGAGAGCTGGCGCCGCTCGACTTCGTCGTCCGACAGCGCCCGCGACAGGTCGTCGTGCAGCGCCTTCAGGGCCGCGTCCCGGTCGACCCGGGTGAAGCGCCCGTCCGCGTAGAGCACCTCGCCGTCGCACAGCACCGTGGTGACGCCCCCGGTCTTGGCCCGCTGGATCACCGCGTCGAGGAGTGGTGTCTCCGGATCGAGATAGGGGTAGGCGATCTGGTCCCAGTCGAGCAGGACGAGGTCGGCGCCCTTGCCGACTTCGATCGTGCCGAGGCTCTCGCCGTAGGGGGTGGTGCGGGCGCCGCCGACGGTGGCCATGCGCAGCACCTGCGCCATGCTGGGCACGTCGGCCTCGTCCATGCCGGGCACTCGGTGGGCGCGCAGCACGAGGCGCATCTCCTGGAGCATGTCGCGGTCGTCGTTGATGCCAGCCTCGTCGAGGCCGATCGCGGTGTTGATGCCCTTCGCCTCGAAGCGGTTGAGCGCCGCCACGCCGGAGCGCAGCCGGAAGTTCGACGAACAATTGTGGCAGATGCAGGTGCCGGTCGCGGCCACCCGGTCGATATCGGATTCGTTAAGCCAGACGCCGTGGCCGAGCGTCAGGCGCGGACCAAGCATGCCGAACCGGTCGAGATAGTCGAGGGCGGTGCCGCCGCCGCGCTTCTCGGCATAGGCCTTCTGATAGGCGGTCTCGACGAGATGCATGTGCATCGGCACGTCGTAGGATTCCGACAGCCCGGCGAGCCCTTCGAGGGCCGCGTCCGAGCACCAGTGCAGGTTGGCCGGCGCCAGCTGGATCTTGGCCCGGGTGGCGCCTTCCTGTCCGCTGTGCAGGCTGCGAAAGAGGGAAAAATTATCCTCCAGAGACATCTGGAAGCGCTCGAACCAGCGCTTCATCGGGTCCTGCAGCGGGGCCGGTAGGCTCGCCACGAAGTCCATGTCCGCTTGGTAGACGAGGCGGTTCTGGTCGCGGACCGCGAAGCAGTACGAGACCCGCATGCCGATGTCGCGATAGGCGCGCAGCACTTCGTTGGAGCGCGCCTCGACCTCCTTCAGGCTGCCGGGCATCCAGCCGTGGATGTGCTGGACCGTGGTGATCCCGGAGCCGACCATCTCGAAGGCCGAGTACAGGGTGTCGAGGTAGAGGTTCAGGTTGCGCGCCACCATGCGGGTGAC
>Ga0255028_100274_pt1 | contig 10318 bp, 9 predicted proteins | sample DRGLUT_MetaT_FD_178168 | JGI IMG/M metagenome (GOLD analysis project Ga0255028, IMG submission 178168) | Metatranscriptome of freshwater microbial communities from Pennsylvania, United States - DR:GLUT (Metagenome Metatranscriptome) | ecosystem: Environmental > Aquatic > Freshwater > Creek...
AGCGGGTCAGGTCGACCCAGAACGAGCCCACCGTCTTCGCCGAGGCCCGGGCGAAGCCACGGATGAGGGCGACGGCAAGCGCGATGCCGGTGGCCGCCGACAGGAAGTTCTGGTGCGTCAGGCCCAGCATCTGGCTCAGGTAGGATAGCGTGCTCTCGCCGCCGTAGTTCTGCCAGTTCGTGTTGGTGACGAAGCTCGCGGCGGTGTTGAAGGCGAGGTCCGGCGCCACCGCCGACTGACCCATCGGGTTGAACGGCAGAACGTCCTGCAGGCGCAGCACGGCGTACAGCAGCAGGAAGCCCAGCAGGTGGAAGGCGAGCATGGCGAGGCCGTAACCGAGCCATGTCTGCTCGTGGCGCGCGTCGATGCCCGCCATGCGGTAGAACCCGCTCTCGACGGGCGCCAGCACGGGCGAGAGGAATGTGCGCTCGCCGTTGAAGACGCGGGTCATGTACGCCCCAAGCGGCTTCACGAGCGCCAGGACGACCGCGCAGAACAGCGCGATCTGGATCCAGCCGGTGGTTGTCATGTGCGGAGGTCCGTCTGGCCGCTCAGAACCGCTCGGGGCGGACGAGGGCGTAGGTGAGGTAGGCGAGAAGGCCGGCGGTCACGAGGGCGCCCAGCGCGAGGTCGAGGGTCATGGCGGCTTGCCTCAGAGGCGTTCGCAGAGCACGGCGTAGCCGGCCGCCGCGGCGAAGAAGGCGAGGCCTCCGGCGATGAAAACGATGTCTAGCATGGCGGTCAGATCCGGTTCGGCGGGCCGGCCGCGGGCATGCCGCGACCGGTCTTGGCCGACCCTGAATGTGGACCGGAACCGTGTTAGGGTTCGAGACAGAGCCAGGGGCGATCTTATAAGGAAGCTGTTAGGATCGCTTTGATTCCGTGCTGCCAGCGCTTCTCGGAAAAGTCCCTGGACGCCAGGCGGCGCGCAGTTCCTGGCAGGCGCCGGGCGTATCGATGTGCGCCGCACGATGGCAGACCGCGCGCCACATGGCCCGGTCGACGCGGACCACGCTTGTCTCCACGCCTGCGAAGCCGCTGAACGGGATGCCGCAGGCGGTACAACGGCCGTCGATATGCCGGAGCACGGCCGCGTCGGGCGCCGCCTCCGGCGCCGGGTAGGCGGCGGGGAACCTGTGGCTCGGGCACGGCAACCGACCGCGCAGGCTTGGGCGGGGACCGGCGCTCAAGACACCGGCAGTACGTTGAGGACGTTCAGGGCGAGCCGCGCGAGGGAAACGGCGGTCCACCAGCCGAGGACGAGCACCATCAGGGCGAAGACGCGGTCGTCCCTGCATTCCGCGGCGATGTGCCGGAAAACGATCATCTGGATGCTCCACCCGGGCGAAGGCCCAGTGGAAAGAGAGGTCCCGCTTACGACGTTAGGGAACAAGACGGAGGCGGGCGTCGCGATATAGGTAAGTCATAAGGCGACGCGATCGGGCTCCGGAACACGTCCAGTGGGTCAGCGCTTGCCCGAGAGGCGGTAGTCCCTGATCGCACGCCGGGTCGCCCGGCTCGTGCACAGCCGCCGGAACGCCTGCTGCGCCTCGTCCTCGACTGGAATCGCGACCCGCGGCCGCCACGTGGCCATGCCTCCATCACCGTGACCGGGATACAAGTCGTCGGAGGGTTTATCTTCGTTCGGGAAGAGGTTCATGTCCGGGATCCATGTTTTACAATAGTTGCAAGTGCTGGACGAGATCGCGCTGGAAGGCGGGATGTCCCGGACAGCATCTTCGTCGGTATTCCATGAGGAGATCTTGGGTCGCACAGATTGCGACCACGATGGCGTGCACGCCTGGAGACGGTTTCGGCGACCGGCCCCGGAAATGTCGGCGCTCCAAGCGGGAGCTCCGAAGGTCCACCCACCATGCTTGCCGTTCGCCCGGACATGCCGAGCGACCCCGACGCGAGCTAAGAATTCCCTTTGCCGAAGGGCTGCCGGGCCCCGTGCCGGCGCTTGTCCAAGCGCTGCCGTCCGAGCTGGACTATCGCGCGGACATGGTCATCGCCGCCTGAGCTGGCGAGCTGGGCAGGCTATCGCGATGATCAATGCCAGATCGACATCAAATCGTAGGCTAGGACCAGCAAGGTAAGCAATCCATAGAAACCGATGCCAAGCGTCGCGAACATAACGTTGCGATCCCGGCGGCAGCGGTCTAGTTTCCTCTGAACGAGGGTCATATTGAGCCCCTGATACAAACGACGATGACGGCAAAATATTACGCCTTGCATCAGGATTCGAGCGTGCTCTGACCGAGTGAATATCAGTATTCCATTAGGAAGAAAGCATCGCCCGATAAGTGCGTTTGGTCCCCGGGTTTAGCTTACCCGCGGCGCGAAGATGATCAGGCCGCTGCCGAGCAGGCATACCAGTCCGCCGATGACGTCCCATCTGTCCGGCCGGTGCCCTTCGAAGCCCTACAGCCAGAGGATGGCCGCGACGACGTAGATTTCGCCTTAGGCCGCATAGCCGCGACCGGCGGCCTCGATTTTTTACGAGGGTCAGCAGATAGGCGAACAGTGCCAGCGAGGCCATGCCCGGGACGAGCCACAACGGTGACCTGTCGAGGCGGAGCCAAGCGCAGAAGGCGAAGCAGCCAGCGATCTCGGCCAGGGCGGCCGCTGCGAAGGCGGGGTAGGTTAGCATGGCCGCGTGTTCGCACGGGAGGGCCGCACGACCAAGCCTGGGCACCGGGCCACGGTCCTGATGACTTTCTTATCCCGCAAGCCCGTTTGCCGTCTCGTTCCCTTATGCGGGCCGCCTTATCGTCGGCGCCAAGCCATTCCGCCTTTCCGCCTCACCGTGGCCTTGCCGATCCCGAGGTTCGTCATGTCCCTTCCCCGCCTCGACCGAGCCGAGCCGCCCGACGCCGTCAGCACCGGGGCGGACCGGTTCGGCGGCTCGCTCACCGCCCTTGCGACGCAGTTCGCCGACGGCGGACGGCGGCTCGACGAGCGCGCCTTCGCCAGGATCGTGGAATGGCAGATCGCGGAGGGGACCGAAGGCTTGGTGGTCGCCGGAACGACCGGCGAGGCGCCCACGCTTACGGCGACCGAGCACGACCGGCTGCTCCGCATCGCCGTCGAGGCCGCCGCCGGGCGCGTGCTGGTCATCGCGGGTACTGGCACGAACTGCACGCGCAGCAGCATCGAGTTCACGCAGGCCGCCCAGGCCGCGGGCGCCGACGCGGCGCTCGTCGTCACGCCCTACTACAACAAGCCGATGCAAGAGGGGCTCTACCGGCACTTCGCCGCCATCGCCGGCTCGGTCGACCTCCCGCTCCTGCTCTACACTGTGCCGTGCCGGACAGGCGTCGACATCGCCCCCAATACGGTCGCGCGGTTGGCGGCCATCCCGAACATCGTCGGGATCAAGGACGCGACCGGCGACTTGGCCCGGCCAATGGCCACCGCCCAGGCGACTGGGGCCGGCTTCCTCCAACTCTCGGGCCACGACGCGACCGCCGCCGCCTTCAACCTCGCGGGCGGACGGGGCTGCATCTCCGTGGTGTCAAACGTCGCGCCGCGGCTGTGCGCCGACCTGCAGCGCGCCTGCCGGGAGGGCGACTTCCGGGCCGCAGCGACCATCCAGGCCCGGCTCGCACCCCTGATCGCGGCGCTGGAGCGCGAGACCAATCCGGGGCCGATCAAGCTCGCACTCTCTCTCCTGCGCCCGGACGTATCCCCGGACTTGCGCTTGCCGATGGTTGCGCCCGCGCCCAGAACGGCCACGGCGGTCGCCGAGGCCCTCGAAGCGGTCCTCGGCTGGATGCCGGGGATTAATGGCCGCGAACCCGAGCCGACGTCTCGCGCGGCCTGACGGCTCGCGTCCGTCCCCGTCCGGTCGACCATCCTTGAAGCACGGGCCACTTGCGGGTCCGGCGTCGCTGCCCGAGACCCACCTCGGCCCTGCCGATGACCGGCCCGGTGTCCTCTTAGGCTCGCCACCATAAACGTAGATGCTGGCATCCCCCCTGAACCGGTCCCCACGCGGACGCCGGGCGTCGTCATGGCCGCGGCCTACTCGGACAGTCGACGCGTCTCGGACATCGACATAGGGGAGGCGAGCGAGTGGTCGCGGCGTCCCGACCACCTCGTCTCGAAGGGCAGAGTGAACTGGCATTACCTAGACGCATCGCTTCTCCGGTGTGGATCGGCGGTGAAGCGGGACCCCGACCAAAGTCGAGGCAGAGCGTTGTTAACACTAGCGAAATCGAAAAGGGAACGGGGTCCCGATCGGCGCCCATTGGGACCCCGTGTCTAGACGAAAAACGTTCGTTCGTTGATGACGTTACCGACTTTCACGGAGGGGTCCCGCTTCGGCGCTTATCTACAATCGGGTCGTCGGTCTGCCCGGAGCCAGCTGCCGCCTTATCCGCTGGGGACGGCGCATTCTGAGCAAGCGCGGCAGTGATGAGCGCCGCGAAGGCTGTCGCGGTCAGGATCGAGCGTGTCATCGCTGTTCTGCCTTAGCCACGTTGCACGGGCATGAACCCTCGCCGCGATCTACGGCGAAGGTTCGGCAGGATGCCCTATGCCTCAGCGGCGTCCTTGGCCTTCCGCGGCCGCCCAGCGGCACGCTTCGGCTTCTCGGAGATGGTCTCAGCGGGCTCGGCGGCCTTCGGAGTCGCTTTCTTACGCTGCTGACCGAGGCCGAGGCTCTTGGCGAGCGCCGAGCGCTGCTCCGAGTAGCTAGCAGCCGTCGACGGATAGTCCCTCGGCAGGCCGTATCGCTCCCGGTATGTCTCTATGGTCAGGCCGTTGCCCGTGAGATGCCGTTTCAGGGTCTTGTACGGCTTGCCGTCGATGAAGGAGATCAGAGCGTCGGGCTTGATCGATTTGCGGATCTGAGCCGGTGTCGCTTTCTCGGAGCTAGGTTCATCCGAAGCAGGGGGGCTGCCCAACCCAGCGACCGCAGCATGCACGCTCGACAGCAGGGCCGGCATCTCAGCCGGTGAGACGCGATTGTTCGAGACATAGGCCGACACAATGTCTGCCGTTAACTCGACCAGATCCAACTGGCCCTCGTTCTGCCCCTGGCCCTCGCTCAGGAACTGGCTGTCTTCTTCCACTCTCAGGCTCCTATAGCAGGGGAAGCTGCATAAATGTCCCGCGATCCCTTAGTAGATTGATGCCTGTAGTTAAAGATAGTAGCCCGCATCCGATCAAGAAAAATGAGGATAATTTAACGATCATATATCGCCAGCATTCTTGGTGATCTGGCAGAGAATTCCGTCCTGATCGGCATGAGTTTTGCTAGGATGCGACCGCTGGCTAGGCCCGCTCTGCGCGCCTATGCGACCTATCCACATGGGTGCTCGGTGTGTCTCGTCGCGATTTTCGTTTTGACCCTAAGATTTTGTTAAAAACGCGGAAGCATCGGCGAGACCCCATTCCGAATGGGCTTGACCGGCCAACAAAATTCATAACTTAGATTAGAACCCAGGTTGCCCATGTGGGCTGTTTCGAAACTGGTAGAGATAAAGTGCAAGAAGAAGTTTCAGCGCCTGCTCCGGATTTGACAGCACTGGCCGGGGATATCGTTGCCGCCTACGTTTCCAACAATTCCGTGCCGGTTTCTGAGCTTCCCAATCTCATCCGAAGCGTGCACGATGCAATTCGTAGGCTGACTTCTGGTAGTACGCCGGATGCGACCATTGCGGCCTCTGACGTTGACAAGCCGACCCCAGCACAGATCCGCAAGTCGATCCAACAGGACGGCATCGTCAGCTTCGTCGATGGCAAGACCTACAAGACGCTCAAGCGCCACCTGACCGCCCACGGTCTCAGCCCGCGGGGCTACTGCGAACGCTACGGCCTGCCAGCCGACTACCCGATGGTTGCCCCAAGTTATGCCGAGCGCCGCTCGGCGCTGGCAAAGGCCATCGGCCTCGGACAGCCGGGCGCTATGGCCGGGCGAGAGCCGAACGGACGGCGTAAAACTGGCTGAACGAGATCGCTCTGACGCGATTTTGGCTCTGCCACGCGGCCTCAGCACGGCTGCTGCGGGGCGTCTCGGGCCATGAGATGTGGATCGGCGGTGAAGCGGGACCCCGACCAAAGTCGAGGCAGAGCGTTGTTAACACTAGCGAGATCGAAAAGAGAACGGGGCTCCGGTCTGCGCCGATCGGGACCCCGTGTCTAAACAAATACGGTCGTTCGTTGAGGACGTTACCGGCTTTCACGGAGGGGGCCCGCTTCGGCGCTTATCTACATGACATCCGGCAACTTCGCCTGGAGCCGGGGGACGATAACTGGCTCGACGCCGGCTAGACCGACTCGACCGTGCAGCTCAAACGCCCGCGGTCAATCCTCTCCAATCATACTAATACCTTTGTACTATGTCCTCTCGGGCGCCCGCCGAAATGGCGGCCTAGATCCTTTGCTATCCATGTTCTTCAACATCGTCAGCCATTTGATTAACTAATGCATCCTACAATGCATCGATTTTGATGACTAAGTTACGAGATGCGGAATGCCCCCTGTTGCGCGAAGCATGCTCATTGCGGCCGGCGTAGCGCTAGGCCTCTGCGGCTCAGCCCAGGCCCAGGAGATCGAACAGCTCAAACAAGCCTATCGCCGGCCAGATCGGATCCCCTTCCCGGAGGAAGCGCCTTATTCCCCGCAGATGGCGACCTTGGGCAAGATGCTATTCTTCGATCCGCGCCTGAGCGGACAACAGAACCTGAGCTGCGCTAGCTGTCACAATCCGTCCTTCGGTTTCGAGGTTCCAGTCGGGGGTGCCATCGGCGCGAACGGCAAGCCCCAGGCGCGCAAGGCACCTACCGTGCTCAACGCGGCTTGGATCTCGACAATGTTCTGGGACGGGCGAGCTCCCAATCTCGAGCTGCAGGCGATCGGGCCGATCATCGGAGAGGGTGCGATGGGTGGAAACTTCTCCCACATCGTCGTGCGCCTTGGGAACGTGCCGGAATACAAAGCGTGGTTTGACCGGGTGTTTCCCGGCGGCGGCGTCACACAGGACAACATCCTTACGGCGATCGCCACCTACGAGCGCACCATCGTCGCGGAGCCCGCCCCGTTCGACCGGTGGGTGGAGGGCGACGAGTCGGCGATCACGCCAGAGGCGAAGCGCGGCTTCGCGCTCTTCAACGGCAAGGCCGGCTGTGCAGCCTGCCATACGGGCTGGAACTTCTCGGACAACAAGTTCCACGATCTCGGCATCGCGACCAAAGATATCGGCCGCGGCGCCTTCGACCCCGACAACCCGTTGGCGCGCCATGCCTTCAAGACGCCCGGGCTACGCAACCTCACTTACCGGGGCCCGTTCGGACATGCAGGGCAGTTTCCTGATCTCGAAGCGGTCGTTGCCTTTTACGAGACCGGTGGACTGCCTCGGCCGTCGAAGTCGCCGCTGATGCGACCGCTCAATTTCGGCTTGGAGGAGCGCACCGATCTGCTCGCATTCCTGCGCTCCTTGACGGCCGAGCAGACGCGCACCGCACTGCCGAACCTGCCCAACTGATCCGCCCGGAACGCGCCTCCATGTCGATCCGCTACAAGATCCTGCTGCCCCTGCTCGGCTTCCTGGCGATGGCCGGCCTTCTATCGGGCGTCACCGGCCTTGTGGGGCTCGCAGCACTCGGTGATCTCTCGACGGTGGCCGACCACACCTCCGAGGCGAACGAGGCCAGTAGGGCGGCCCGTGATCGTTTCCGCCGGGCCGAAGAACTGGTCGCACGCGTCACCACGATGACCGACCTCTTGGATATGGCGTCCATCCACACCGAGTTCGCCGAAGCCAGCGGCGAGCTGACGCGCCTCCTCGATCGCCTGAAAGTCCTCGCCTTGTCCGAGCGGATGCGGGCGTCGGTTCAAGCCGCGGCCGACGAGGCGGGACGCTGGCGGATCGACGCGGAAATCCTTCTTGGCATCCGACCCGCGAGCGAGATCCCCACGCAGGACCGCATGGTGCGGCACAGCCGGGACCTGCAGAAGCACTTCGACGCGGCGGTCGCCCTCGCCGCCGTGGATGGGCGGGCCCAGATCGCGGCGACGAGCGCGGCGACAACGTGGAAGATCTGGTTGTCGCTCGGGCTCGTGGGCGGCGTCGTGATGCTCGGTTCGGGGACGGCGTGGTGGCTTGCCGCGAGCCTGTCGCGGCCGCTGGTTCGGCTGACCGCCGATACGACCCGCCTCGCACGGGGCGATACCGGCGTGCAATTGCTGGCGGCCGGACGCGTCGACGAGATCGGCGACATCGCGCGTGGCATCGTGGCGATCCGCGACATGACGCTCGCCGACGCAGCCCGGCAGATTGAGAAGACAGCAGCCGACCGCTTGCGCGAGGAGCACCTGCGCCGCAAAATGCTGCGCGATCTCGCGGATCGCTTCGAGCGTTCGATCGGCACGATCGTTACAGGCGTAGGGCAGGCAGTCGGCAGCCTACAGGCCTCCTCGGGGACGATGCGGGTCGCCGTAACGGGTACGGCCCGACGCTCAGGCAGCGCAGCCGATGCGGCCCGACAGACCAGGGACGACGTTGACGCCGTGGCCGTATCAGCCAACGCGATCGACGGAACCGTCACGGCGATTGGTCGCCACGTGGAGCAGGCGACCGGTATGTCGGCTTTCGCCGTGCAGACGGCCGCCCGCACGCGTGACACGGTCGCGATGCTCGATGCCGCAGCGGCCCGGATCGGCAATATCGTTGGGATCGTTTCGACGATCGCCCGGCAGACTAATCTGCTGGCGCTCAATGCCACGATTGAGGCCGCCCGTGCCGGCGCATCGGGGCGCGGCTTCGCCGTGGTCGCAGTCGAGGTGAAGCAGTTGGCGCTCCAGACCTCCCATGCGACTGCGGAGATCGACCAGCAAGTGAGCGCCATTCAGGCTGCGACAGGTGAGGCCGCCCAAGCTATCGAAGATATCGCGGAGCAGATCCACGCGATGAGCGGGGTGACCACAAGCATCGCTGCTGCGGTCCAAGATCAGACCGCTGCCACGCAGGAGATCATGCGCAGCATGTCTCAAGCGAGGCTCGGGACCGGACAGATGACGGCCGACATCGCCGAAGTGGCCGAGGCGGCTAGTGGTGCCGGCGGCGCGGCCGAGGCGGTTGCGGTGGCCGCGGACGCGATGGCTGCTCAATCCGATTGCTTGCGAACGGAGGTCGAGCAATTCCTCACGAGCGTGCGCGCGGCCTAAACGGGATACAGACGGGATCAATAATGTATACGCCCCGCTCTCGCCGCATAGAACTGGTCTGGTAGCTTCTAAGAACGTTTGTATCTCTTAATGCGCTTGCTTGTTTATCTACGTTGATCGCCTCAGGGCGGCTTTCGAGTTCCAGTCGGCTTTCTTTGAAGCGGCTTAGCGGCCTTCGGATTGATCCTGGCGAACGTTGAATGTCCGCTTTTTGTCTTTTGGTTCCGAAAACGAACCGGCAGAAACCCACCCACCTTAGACGTCTGGGCGGACGATGCGTGGCGGCGGCTGGCCGAAAGCAGAAAGACCGCTCTGGAGAAGGCGACCTGGAAAAGCGGATAGCCCCCTGCCGACCCAACCCGGTGGCTCGTGTCGTATTTGCTGCTCCCCGTAAGCAGCCATTCGTCGTCTTTGTGGCATAGAATATAATTGAAATAGCAAATTAGAGTCTTATCTGTCATCGGATACGGTCGAGACGCAATATAGATATAGCCACAACGTCAGTTGCTTAGTCTAACAGAGGCCACAGCTGTTGAAAATAACTGTAGCATTGCGGCAGTGATATCACCGCCCGATGCAACAGGAAAATATAGCCCGTCCGATGCGCATGCTTTGAGGGACGGACCGATGTTCGACTCATATGGCCGAACATAATTGTTATAAAAATCGTTGTCATAAATCGGCAAATATTGCGTGTATATAATACCAATCCTGACGTTGTTGTTTTTTAATGCGTTGCAGGTTGAAGGGCTGAATGGGCCGATGAATCGATTGCTTTGAAATTGAAATCCCGCACTCTGATTTGTGACGCTGCCGCCAGTATCCTCAACGCCATCGGTAACAAAAAATAGAAATCTAATCGGCGAGGCTGAGGTAACTCCAGTTCCACTCGTAGGGATGGTAGAATTCATTTTAGCGATAGCTCGCTCAAAATCTGTCTGATTGTCATTTTGGCTGTAGTATGCGTATGCGATATCGATATTACTTGCAGCCGACTTTATCTGTGCTAGCGTCGGCGTCATCGCCTGCAATCTGGCTTGCGTTGTGGAGTCGTTGAAGGTCCACATTTCCATCTGAAACTGCTGAGACAATGACATGCTTGAGTTGGCCTGATCCACTAGGGCGGAAACAGCATCTCTCAAAA
>Ga0255028_100275_pt1 | contig 10294 bp, 7 predicted proteins | sample DRGLUT_MetaT_FD_178168 | JGI IMG/M metagenome (GOLD analysis project Ga0255028, IMG submission 178168) | Metatranscriptome of freshwater microbial communities from Pennsylvania, United States - DR:GLUT (Metagenome Metatranscriptome) | ecosystem: Environmental > Aquatic > Freshwater > Creek...
CGTGTGACGTGGCGGCAGGGCACGAAGGGTGCGCTCGCGGCCCGGTTTGCCATGGCCCGCGTGCGGGTGGGCGACGGTCCGATCTGGGGCAACAACCGCCATCTGCCGGGCGAGGAGGTCTAGCTGGTGGGCGAGTGGCGCACCTCTGGCGAACGCAAATTCTATCTGACCAACCTGCCGCCCCGCACGACCCGGCGCATCCTGGCCGGCACGATCAAGGCGCGCTGGGTCTGCGAGCAGGCCCACCAGCAGATGAAGGAAGAACTCGGCCTCGACCACTTCGAGGGCCGCTCCTGGACCGGCCTGCACCGGCACGCGCTGATGACGTGCATCGCCTGCGCCTATCTGCAACACCTCCGTCTCATAGGACCCGACCGGACGGAGAGGGGAAAAAAAGGTGGCCGGCCTACCGGGCCCGCCACCGTCTCCGAGCCTGCCCGCCGTGCGTCAGGCCATCATCGGTCGCTTGTTCGTGGCGGTCATCCCGCCCGTGCAATGCCCGCACTGTCAGCGACGCTTCCGGCTGCCGTCTGACCTCAAAGTGCCCAGGTAGTGCTAGTTGTCTGGTTGCGGAACGTCGTTGGGATGTAGCGCGTTAGGCAATTAAAGCCTATGCGTGGCGGTTTGAGGGTGTGCGCCGCCGTGCTGCCAGGAGGGCTCGGTGATGCTCGCCATCCATCCCCAGGCCCGCACCACCCCGGCTGTACGCGTCGAGATCGCCCGCTCGGCGGAAAGCTCCGGCGTGCTGGCCAAGCGCTACGGTGTGTCCACTGAGACCACACGCAAATGGCGCAAACGCGGCCCCGAGGCGTGTCAGGACCGTTCGGCGCGACCCCACAAGCTCGCGTGGCGCGCCAGCGATAAGGAGCGCTCCATCGTGTGCGCGCTCCGCCGCTTCACCGGCTTTCCCCTCGACGCACTGACCTTTGTCATAAGCCATTTCCTGCCAAACCTGAACCGGGATGCGGTCTATCGCATCCTCAAGGCTGAAGGCCTGAACCGGCTGCCGCCCTCCGAGCAGACCCGCAAGCCACACGGCAGCTTCAAGGACTACGAGGTCGGCTTCATCCACGTCGACGTGAAGCACCTGCCCAAGCTGCAGGAGCGCAACCGCGTTTCACGCGAACGCTACCTGTACGTCGCCATCGACCGCACCTCCCGATACGTGCGCCTCGCCGTCAAGAACGACGAGACCACCGCCTCGGCGGTCGCCTTTCTCTCGGAGGCCCTCGTCGCCTTTCCCTTCAAGGTCACCCACGTGCTCACCGACCGCGGCTCCTGCTTCACGGCCGATGCGTTCGAGGCCGCCTGCCAGCGGCACGGCGTGCAGTGTCGCAAAACGCGTCCCTTCACGCCCAAAACATACGGCATGGTCGAGCGCTTCAATGGCCGCGTCCAGCGGGAGGTGCTGGGTATCACGCTCTACAGCCACGTCGACCTGGAGATCGTGCTGCGCGGCTTTAACGCGGCCTACAACGGCCGTCGGTAGCGCGTGCTGAACGGGCTCTCGCCCGAGATGGTGCTGCGACAGCGTCTCGAAGCCGATCCCGCGCTCGCTAACCCAACCTACAAACCGCCCAGTTCTACTCCCATCAAACACGCCCTTCGCATCGTCGCAGACGCCAAGGAGGTCTCGCATCCAGACAGGAAGACCCAATGGTAAGCGTTGCTGCCCTCGATGCGCACGCCCGTCTCGTCCGAGGCGACGACGGTGGCCCGGCGCAGCGTTGAGACGGCCTCCTCGCGGCCGGGCCGGAAGCGCGCTTGCGCCAAACGGAGCAGGTTCATCAGGCCGCCCTGGCTGAGCGTGAGACCGAATAGATCGGAGAGTGCCGACTGCAGCCGCTCGTAGGACAGCGCCTGGAAGGTCTTCAGATAAGTCGCCACTGCATGGAGCCGTGGGCCGAAGGGCGTCTCCCGCGCGCCGCCTCCGGCACCGGCGCGACGACCCGCATCCCGCACGTCGGGCATCGCACCGCCAGCCGACGATGCTGAGTGACGACCGGCATCCCCGCCGGCAGTTCGATGCGCTTGGACACGCTCACGATCTCGGCGGAGAGATCCTCGTGCAGGGCACCGCCGCAGCACACGCAGCGATCCGGACGATGATCGACGACGGCATCGGGATCCTCGCTCATCACACGGCTATGGCCCTCGTGCCCGGGCTTGGCACCGCCAGGCTTGGCCTGCTCGCGTCGCTCTTTGCGATCGGTCGCCGGCGGCTTCAAAGACGTGCGCGAGGTATCGAAGGGCGCTGCAGTCGCAGCACCAGCTCGATCAGCTCCTCGCGGCTTAACTGCACAAGATCGCTTCGGCCCATCCCACGAAGGAATCAGCGAATTCCGACCCGCGCAAGGGGGTGGGTAACTACCAGCCGAAGCCCATAGTCCAAGCCCCAGCGCAGTTCCCAATGGAAATATAAGTTTGAGGTTTCTAATTTTAAATTTAGTTTAATTGACTTTGGGAACGCCAAGATATAAGCACACAGTTGAAGGAAAAGCTGGTCTAATCGTGGCCATAATAGAGCACAAAGAGAAAAAGTCGACCAAACACTATAATAAAATGCCGCCATCACAGCTAGAGAAGAGGATATCTCAAAACTAATTTTGCCCGAAACGAATCATATTAAAATAAGGTCGAGCCGACTTGATCGCGATCGTACGTCTTGCACTCCACCGGCCCTACACCTTCGTAGTAATGGCCATGTTAATTACAATATTCGGAGTCATGTCGGCTCTACGAACGCCGACGGACATTTTTCCAAACATTGGCATTCCTGTAATTAGCGTGGTCTGGAGCTATAACGGACTTCCGCCTGAGCAGATGTCAGGGCGCGTCATATTTCCATACGAGCGGTCGCTCACCACAACTGTTAACGATATTGACCACATCGAGTCACAATCCTTGGCAGGATACGGGATTGTGAAAATTTTCTTTCAACCCTCTGTAAACATTAACGCCGCACAGGCACAAGTGACAGCCATTTCACAGACCGTATTGAAGAGTCTGCCTGCAGGCATCACTCCGCCTTCGGTCCTAACCTACAACGCGTCGAGCGTGCCGATTATTCAGCTTGCCCTCTCGAGCAATACGCTGTCGCAGACGCGCCTGAACGACCTCGCTGGCAATTTTATCCGGCCGCAGCTCACCTCTGTTCCCGGCGCGGCCCTTCCCTCAGCCTACGGTGGCGCAGTCCGTCAGGTCCAAGTCGACCTCGATCAGTCGGCGCTTCACGCGTACGGACTGTCGGCCCAGGACGTCGTCAACGCTCTGTCGGTCCAGAACCTAATAACCCCGGTGGGGACGCAGAAGATTGGCACCTTCGAGTACACGATCAACCTCAACAACTCGCCGCAACAGATACGAGAATTCAACGACCTGCCAATCAAGACCGTCGATGGCGCTGTCATCTATATGCACGACGTTGCCTACGTGCATGACAGCAGCCCGCCCCAGACCAACGTGGTACAGGTCGACGGGCACAAGGCCGTGCTTATGAGTGTCTTGAAAGCCGGTTCCGCCTCCACCCTTGACATCATCGCCGGCGTGAAGCGCCTCCTGCCTGGCATCCAGCAGACCCTGCCAAGCGGCGTCGAGGTCACGCCGGTGGGCGATCAGTCGAGCTTCGTCCGGTCCGCGGTCTCGGGCGTAATCCGCGAGGGTGTGATCGCGGCCGCGCTCACCGGCCTCATGATCCTCTTGTTCTTGGGAAGCTGGCGCTCCACGCTGATCATCACGGTCTCGATCCCGCTCGCGATCCTCGCCTCGCTCACCACTCTGTCGATCATCGGGGAGACGATCAACGTGATGACGCTAGGCGGCCTTGCGCTAGCCGTCGGCATCCTCGTCGACGACGCGACCGTCACGATTGAGAATATAAATTGGCACCTGGAGCACGGCAAACCTATCGAGCGGGCCATTCTGGACGGCGCGGAACAGATCGTAGTGCCGGCCACTGTCTCGCTGCTCTGCATCTGCATCGCCTTCGTACCGATGTTCGGGCTCGGGGGGGTCGGCGGCTTCCTCTTCCGGCCGTTGGCCGAGGCAGTAGTCTTTGCAATGGTGGCCTCATACATCTTGTCGCGCACCCTGGTGCCGACGATGGCGAACTTCTTGCTACACAATCAGGTCCACCACCACGACCAGGGGCACGGGGCCCCTTCGAGCCGCAACCCGCTGATCCGGTTCCGCAACGGTTTCGAGCGCATCTTCGAGGCGATCCGCAGCGGCTATGTCGGTCTGCTCGAGCTCGGGCTGCGGCACCGCGCGGCCGTTGTGATGCTGTTCCTCGGCCTACCGCTCGCGACCTTCGGGCTTGTCCCCTCCCTCGGCCAGAACTTCTTCCCGGAAATTGATGCCGGCGCGATCAAGCTACACGTGCGGACCCAGGTCGGCACTCGGATCGAGGACACCAACCGTACGATCAACCGGATCGAGGAGGCCATCCGCACCATCATCCCGCCCGAGCGGCTCGAAGGCATGGTCGACAATATTGGCATGCCGGTGAGCGGCCTCAACATCGCATATGGGAACTCAGGCACGATCGGCGTCAGCGACGCAGACATCATGATCACCCTGAAGGGCGAGGGCGAGGAGCCGTCCACGGCTGATTACATCAGGCGGCTGCGTGAGAAGCTGCCGGAGCAGTTCCCGGGAACCACGTTCGCGTTCCTACCCGCCGACATCGTCAGCCAGATCCTGAACTTCGGCGCCCCCGCACCGCTCGATATCCAGATCGTCGGCAGCGACCTCAATGGGGCCCGCGCCTACGCCAACAAGCTGATGACGCAGATCAAGCGCGTTTCAGGCGTCGCCGATGCCCGCATCCAGCAGGCATTCCAGGCTCCCGCGCTGGGCGTCCACGTTGACCGCTCCCTGGCGAGCCTTGTCGGGCTGACAGAACGCGACGCGACTACCAGCATCCAGAACACGCTAGCTGGAAGTGTTCAGTCGTCACCGACCTTCTATCTTGACCCGAAGACCGGCGTTTCCTATCCGGTGTCGGTGCAAACGCCGCAGTACAGGATGGATACACTAAGCAACTTGCGCAACCTGCCGGTTGTCTCGTCTGAATCGAGCCAGTTGCTGGGTGGCATCGCGCGTATTGAGCCCGAACCGGCGAGCGCCCTGGTTTCCCATTACAACGTGCGGCCCGCCGTCGACATCTACGCGACCGTTCAAGAACGCGATCTCGGAGCCGTTGCGGCAGGCATCCATAAGATCCTGGAAAACACCAAGGGCGACCTGCCCAAGGGTGTGCGGGTTGAGATCCGCGGACAGGTCTCAATTATGAACAGCGCCTACCAGCAGCTCTTCCTTGGGCTGGGTTTCGCGATTGTCCTGATCTATCTCCTGATCGTCGTCACCTTTCAATCCTGGATTGATCCGCTGGTGATCGTCATGGCGCTGCCGACCGCACTGGCAGGGATCGTCTGGATGCTGTTCTGGACCCACACGACCCTGTCGGTGCCGGCTCTTACCGGCGCGATCATGTGTATGGGCGTCGCGACGGCCAACAGCATCCTCATCATCAGCTTCGCCCGTGAGCAGCTCGCGGCCGGCGCCAATGCCTTGACGGCGGCGATCGAGGCGGGCAGCACCCGCTTCCGTCCGGTGATGATGACCGCGCTGGCGATGATCATCGGCATGGCGCCGATGGCGCTGGAGCACGATGCCAACGCGCCGCTCGGCCGGGCTGTCATCGGCGGCCTGATTTTTGCCACCTGCGCGACTTTGTTCTTTGTCCCCACCCTCTTCACTCTGTCCCACGGCGGCAACGTCTCCGCGGCGTCGCCCGAGCCCATCCTAGGACCGGTTCATGCATGACAGCAACTCGAGCGGTTCGCGGGCGCGCCAACCGCGCCCGGGGCGCGTTGCCGTTTGCCTGATCCTCCTATTGGCCGGCCTCGGCATCAGCGCTTATCACGGTATAAGGGTCCGCGCCGCCAATGACCAACGAATGGCCGATTGGGCCAACCAGCAGGCCGTGACATGGGTTGCCCAAATTGAGCCCGAACGCTCTCCGGACGAGACGACACTGAGACTGCCCGGGACTGTAAGCGCCTTCTACACTGCCACGATCTATGCCCGAGCCAGCGGCTACGTCGCGAACTGGTTCAAGGACATCGGCGCCCGCGTCAAAAAGGGCGAGATCCTGGCGGTGCTGGACTCGCCAGAGCTCGACCAGCAGCTGGCGCAGGCGCATGCCGACCTTACTAGCGCGCAGGCGAACGAAGCTCTGGCGCAGACCACGGCCAAGCGCTTCACCGCAATGGCCAACAAGGACATCGTATCCCTGCAAGTCCGAGACGAAAAGCAAGGCGCTTCCGACGCGACGCGCGCGGCGCGCCTAGCCGCACAGGCGAACGTGGATCGCCTCGAGGCGCTTAATGCCTATAAGAACATAGTCGCCCCCTTCGACGGGGTGGTGACGGCCCGCTCCCTCGATGTCGGCGACCTGGTCACAGCCGGGAGTACCTCAGGCAAGGCCCTGTTCCAGGTGGCTGACACGCATCGAATGCGCATCTACGTTCGCGTCCCACAGGCCTTTCTCGGCCGCCTGGAGCGCGGCACGAAGGCTACGCTCACGCTGCCCCAGCGGCCAGGAAGGACGTTCGACGCGGTCCTCACCACGATGTCCGATGCTATCGCAGAGAAAACCCGGACGGCCCTCGTGCAGCTGCAGGCCGACAACCCGGACGACCTCCTTTGGTCGGGCGCCTTCGCCGATGTGATCTTTCACATCCCCAGTGATGCCAGTCTCCTCCAGATCCCCGCCACAGCGCTTATGTTCCGGCAGAGTGGCATGCAGATCGCGACCGTGAAGGACGGGAAGGCCGTGATCTCCGAGGTTCGGGTCGGGCACAATATTGGCTGGAACGTCGAGATCCTGTCCGGGCTTGAGGCCAACGACCGCGTAATTGATCAGCCGCCTGAGACCCTAGTGTCGGGCGACCCTGTCCGCGTGGTCAACCCATCGAGCAAGACCCCAACCACCCAGATCTCGAAGCGATGACGGGACTCTCCACAATGCCCCTGGATCCCGCCGCACCGTCCGGCGCACTGACGCCGCCTCTTCACCGGCGCATCCGACCGCGCAGGCTCAAGCCGGTCTTCATCGGCGTGATCCTGATGGCTGGGACCGGGCTGGCGGCCAACAACATGGTCAACCCCGAGCCGCGGCAGGAGCTGCAATCCGCGGCCGGCGAGCTGTCCAAGCCTAGCGTCACCCTGATGCGCCCGACGGTCGGCGAGGCCGTGACCAACGTCCGGCTTCCCGCCAACGTGGAGGCGCTCAACGCCGCCAAGCTGCATGCGCGGGCGGGAGGCTACTTGCGCGAATGGTTCCACGACATCGGCGACTCCGTGAAGAAGGGCGAGATCCTCGCCAGCATCGATAGTCCCGACCTAGATCAGCAGCTGATCCAGGCCCGGGCGGATCTCGTCCGTGCCAAGGCAGATACCGACCTCGCGGACGCAACGGCCGATCGGTGGACGGTGCTCGCGGTTAAGAGCTACGTTTCGCAGCAAGCAAAGGATGAGAAGGTTAGTGATGCGGCCTCAAAGCACGGATTGCTGAAGGCGGCCCAGGCCAACGTGGCTCGGCTCGAGGCCCTGTCCGAGTACAAGAATATAGTTGCGCCTTTTAACGGTGTGGTCACGAGTCGGACTGTCGACGTCGGCGACTTGGTGGGTACCGGGGCGACCAGCGCAAAGGCGCTGTTCACCGTCGCAGATATCAGCAAGGTGCGCGTCTACCTGCGCGCGCCGCAGGACCTCACAATCGGGCTGACGCCCGGTACGAAGGCCTCCCTGGCGCTTCCGCAATATCCTGGGCGGCACTTCGAGGCGCACTTGACCTCAACCTCAAATGCCTTGGCGGAGGCGTCTCGCTCCGTTCTAGTGCAGCTGCAGGCCGAGAATCGCGACGGTAAGCTCTGGCCGGGCGCCTACGCGGAGGTGACCCTGCAGGTGCCGTCACGGCCAGCAATTCTCCACGTGCCTTCGAGTGCGCTGATCTTCGATGGTCGCGGCATGCAAGTTGCGGTCATGCATGGCGAGCGGGTTGCACTCATGCAAGTCAACCTCGGACGGAATTTCGGTGATGAGGTGGAGATCCTGTCTGGGCTCACCAGCGGATCGGAGATCGTCAAGAACCCGCCCGACACTCTCAAGGACGGTGACGAAATTCAGGTCGCCTCAGCCCTGAATACGCCCGTCGAGCCCGTCCAGCAGGCTTTAAAATAGAGCCCAGTCCAGGGGAGGCTCGCCGGGCCTCCGTCATGAGGCAGGCGATGCGCCAGCTGCGGACCCGGACTGGATACGACCGAAGGGAGGAGTGCTTGCCGGTGCTTCGAACCGGCCAGAAATTTCTCGGAGATTTTTTACGCCGGTGTTGCACCGTCGGTCCGTCGCGCCGCGAGAAGCGTGGTATCGTGAAGCTTGTAGCGTCCGTCCTCGGGAGCAAGTCTCTCAATACCGGACCGGTGGGAACGACGCCGGTACTGGCTGGGGGCAGTTTTCTTTACCTTCGAGAATCCATCGGCGTAAAACTGCCGCTAGTGTAAGGTAGATGTGGGGATGAGGCGGGGGGATCTTCTTACGGATGAGCAAAGGACCGAGGTGGAGCGACCGCTCGACCAAGCTCGTGTGGAGCTACAGCTGGAAGCCTGCCGCGTAGCTTTACGCACCTTTCCGCCTCGGGCCGTGCGCGCTACGGGCACACCGGAACTCCGATACGCCTGTAGAGGAAAGGCGCTCGTGAGCAATCCAGGCCACACGCAGGATCCCGCGCCAAGCATCCTGATCGGTGGAGCCTCCCGTGCGCCCAAATCCGTCGTCCGCAGAACCGGGGTTGCTCGGAGTATCACCGCGGTGCTAATCGGCCTGTGCACCGATTGCGCCCCGGCGGCAGCGCACGAAACGCTCAGCGGCGCGCTGATCCTAGCCTATCGCGGCAACCCCGATCTGAACGCGCAGCGCGCGAACCTTCGTGTCGTCGATGAAAGCGTGCCGCAGGCGCTCGCCGGTTATCGACCCAAGGTCGATATCGGCGTCAATGCTGCCGCGGCCAAATCAGACGGCACTCTGTCTGGTCTCCAGATCCGCTACAACACTCTGCCCGTCCAAGCCGGACTAACTGTTTCGCAGACGATCTTCAACGGTTTCCAAACTGACAATAAGACCCGCATGGCCGAAAGCCAAGTCTACGCGCAGCGGGAGACCCTGCGCAGCGTCGAGTCGAACGTTTTATTCAGCGCTGCTGTCGCCTACATGAATCTGCTCAGGGACACGGCCATCTATTCGCTGCAGCAAAATAACGTCGAGGTCATCCAGGAGCAGCTCAGGCAGACCCGTATCCGCCTCGACGAAGGGCAGGTGACCCTCACCGACGTGTCGCAAGCCGAAGCACGGCTGGCCGTTTCGCAGGCCCAATTAAGCACCGGCGAGAGCACACTTCAATCAAGCATCGGCGCTTTCCGCCAAGTCGTCGGAATCGATCCACACGCCTTGGCGCCAGGCCGACCAATCGACGAGTTCATACCCGTCGATAGGGACAAAGCAATTGACGCGGCCTTTCGGGATCATCCTGGTATCATCGCAGCCCATCACGACGTCGATGTCGCCGAGGCACAGGTAAAGGTCTCAGAGGGCCAGCTCTATCCGCAGCTCACGGCCTCAGCCACCCTCGAAGGCAATCACGACTTGCCGCCACTAAGCAGCAGTCCTAGACCCAATAGCAGTTCGATAAGTGGAATCATACAAGGACGGTTGACAATCCCACTTTATGAAGGCGGCCTTGTCTACTCCGAGATAAGACAGGCGAAAGAGCGGGTGGGGCAGCGCCGCATTGAGGTGGAGTCGATCCGGGACCGGGTCCGATTTAATGTCGTCACGGCCTGGGGCGTTCTTGAGGCTTCAAAGGCAGCAGTGATCGCGTCGCAGAAGGCGGTCATAGCCAACGAACGGGCACTAGCCGGCGTACGGGAGGAAGCGGCGATTGGGCAGAGAACAACACTTGACGTTCTCAATGCGCAACAAGAACTTCTCCTCGCGCGAGTTGGCCTCGTCACCGCGCAGCGGGATCGGGTTATCGCTTCCTACCAAGTTGTATTTAGCATGGGCAAGTTGACAGTTAATTTCCTCTCCTTGACTCAAAATATCTACGACAAAAAAGTCCACTACGATCAAATTAAGGACCTCTGGATCGGCGTTCGCGATCCGGACGGGAGATGACGCACACACGATTGAATTTTGAACGAGTAGGAAAATCCTGACCAAAATCGCAAAAAGC
>Ga0255028_100276_pt1 | contig 10172 bp, 8 predicted proteins | sample DRGLUT_MetaT_FD_178168 | JGI IMG/M metagenome (GOLD analysis project Ga0255028, IMG submission 178168) | Metatranscriptome of freshwater microbial communities from Pennsylvania, United States - DR:GLUT (Metagenome Metatranscriptome) | ecosystem: Environmental > Aquatic > Freshwater > Creek...
CCGATGCGGCCGAGGGCGACCAGTAGCCCGAACGCGGCGATCGCCGCAGAGATCAGCATCCCTACAATCATCGGGCCTCTCCGGCGCGGCCTGTGTCAGGGTCCGGCGGGTTGAACGGGTCCGGAGGAATGCGCAGAACCGGCAGCCGTTCCCGGCCTTGGGTCGCGTGCATTGCGCGCGGGTGTCAAAACGGAAAGATCGGATGGCCCCTGATTGCAACGCCCGCGCCCCCCGCTCTAAGTAGGCCGCAAGAGGGCGCCCCCGGGCGCGCGCGGACCGAGACCACGGCGATGACCGGCCAAGAGACCACGACTGCGAACACGTCCCGGGACGCGGCGCCCCTCACGGGGTCGGGGCCGCTGCGCCCGCAATCCCAGCTCGTGACGATCTACGGCGGCTCGGGCTTCCTGGGCCGGCACGTGGTGCGGGCCCTGGCCAAGCGCGGCTACCGGATCCGCGTCGCGGTGCGCCGGCCGGACCTCGCGCTGTTCCTGCAGCCGCTGGGGCAGGTCAACCAGATCGTGGCCGTCCAGGCGAACCTCCGCTACCCCGATTCGGTGACCCGCGCCGCCGAGCGTTCGGACGTGCTGATCAACCTCGTCGGCATCCTGCAGGAAACCGGCTCGCAGAGCTTCGCCAAGCTGCAGGTCGACGGCGCCGAGGCGATCGCCCGCGCCGCCGCCCGGCTGGGCGCCCGGATGATCCACGTCTCGGCGATCGGCGCCGATCCGGCCTCGCCGTCGCTCTACGCCCGCACCAAGGCGGACGGTGAGGCGCGGGTCTTCGCCGCCTGCCCGGACGCGGTGGTGTTCCGGCCCTCGCTGATCTTCGGACCGGGCGACGGCTTCTTCAACCGCTTCGCCAGCCTCGCCCGGGCGCTTCCGGTCCTGCCCCTGGCGGGTGGCCAGTCGCGCTTCCAGCCCGCCTTCGTGGGCGACGTCGCCGAGGCGATTGCCCGCGCGGTCGACGGCACCTTGGCCGGCGGCCGGGTCTACGAACTCGGCGGCCCGGAGGTGGGCACGCTGGAACATTTCGTGCGCTACATGCTCAAGACGATCCGGCGGAAGCGCCCTGTCATCGACCTGCCGCTTCCGGCCGCCAAGCTCCAGGCACGCCTGCTGGAGATCGCCGACACCCTGACCTTCGGCCTCCTGCCGGACACGCTGAAGCTCACCCGCGATCAGGTCACCCTGCTCCAGAACGACAACATCGTCTCGGAGGCCGCCAGGGCCGAGGGGCGGACCTTCGAGGGTATCGGGATCACCCCGACGGCCGCCGAGGCCGTGGTTCCGGGCTATCTCTGGACGTTCCGCAAGGCGGGACAGTTCAACACCGACCGGGACGAGGAATACCTGTCCGAGGTGCCCGACACGCTGGCGTCGCAGCCGCTTGCGGCCGGCTCCCAGCACAGGCCGATGACCGCCTCGGGCCCGGCGATCGGCGCCGATGCGGGCAGTTCGCCGGGGGGCGGGCAGGGCAGCATGGGCGTCCGCTGGGGCTCCCGGAAGCTGGGCTAGGTGACAGTTCCTGTTCGAGACCGCGCGGCGACTCCGCTCTCGAGGCAAAGATCGGCAGACCGGTCGTGAGACGTATTCTCGTCACCGGCGCCGCAGGCTTCGTCGGCGGGCATGTGCTTCCGCTGCTGGCTCAGGCAGGCGACCGCGTGGCGGGAATCGGCCGGGGGACGCTGCCGGATCTGGCGGCGGGCGTCACCTATGAGACTCTCGACCTTCTCGACGAAGCCGCACTCAGCGGCTTCGTGGCCCGCTTCCGGCCGACCGCGATCCTGCACCTCGCCGGTCTCGCTTCGGTGGCCGACTCCGCCAGCGGGCCCGGGCAGACGTGGCGGGTGAACGTCAACGGCCTGATGAACCTCGTCGCCGCCGTCGAGGCGGTGCCGGGTTGCACGTTCTTCTTCGTCAGCTCCGGTGAGGTCTACGGCAGCGCCTTCCTGGCCGGGCACGCCCTCACGGAAGCGGCCGAGCCCCTGCCGCGCAACACGTACGCCCGGTCGAAATGGGTCGGCGAGCAGCTGCTGCGCGACCTGCTGCCCCGGATCGGCGTGAAGCTCGTCGTCTTGCGGCCGTTCAACCATATCGGGCCGGGCCAGGACGAGCGCTTCGTCGTGGCCTCCTTCGCGCGCCAGATCGCCCGCATCGAGGCCGGGCTGGTGCCGCCGTGCCTCGCGATCGGCAATCTCTCCTCCGCCCGCGATTTCCTCGACGTCACAGACGTGGCGCAGGCCTATGCCGACCTGATCGGCCGGGCGGAGTCGCTGGCGGACGGGAGCGTGTTCAACATCAGCTCGGGCCATGCGCGCCCGATCGCCAGCGTGCTCGCGGATCTGCGCGCCCGGGCGCGCGTGCCTTTCGAGGTCCGGACTGCGCCCGAGCGGGTGCGTCCGACCGAGATCCCGCTCGCCGCCGGCGATGCCAGCCGCCTGCAGGCCGCCACCGGCTGGCGGCCGCAGGTCGATTGGGACGTGTCCCTGACGCGGGTGCTGGCGGATGCCCGCGCGCGCAGCGCGGACACAGGCGGGAGACTGTCTGAGCCTCCCCTTTCCACGTGAGAGGCCCGCGCACCGGCGCCGCGCACTAGCGAAGCACGCCCTTCGCCACGAGCGCGTCCCGCGCCGCGTCCGGATAGTCCAGCCGCTCCGCGAGGATCTCGCGGCTCGAATCGCCCAGGCTCGGCGGCATGCGGCGCACCGGCAGCCTGCGACCGTCGAGCCGGTAGGGCGGCGCAATGACGTGGGCGTTCCCCGGCGCCGCGACCACCAGCCCGGCCTCCTGGGTTCGGTCGCAGGCGAGCGCCTCGCGTAGGCCCATCACCTCGCCGCAGGGGATGCCCGCGGCCCTGAGGCGCGCGATCAGCGGCGCGCGCGCCCACTTGGCGAGTTCGGCTTCCAGCACCGGGATGAAGGCGGCGCGGTTGCGCGACCGGTCAAGGTTGGTGGCGAAGCGCGGGTCGGCGACGAGGTCCGGGCGGTCCAGCACCTGCTCGCAGAAGCGGCGGTACTGGCCGTTATTGCCGACCGTGATCACCACCGGCCCGTCGCCGGCTTCGAACACCCCGTAGGGGACGATCGACGGGTGGGCGTTGCCGTAGCGGGGCGGGTCGATACCGCGGGCCAGCGCCTCCAATCCGTAATAGGAGGTCAGCGCCACGCCGCAATCGAACAGGGCGAGGTCGATCGCCTTACCGCGCCCCGTCCGCTCCCGCTGGAACAGGGCGGCCAGCACGGCTTGCGCGGCGAACTGCCCGGTGAACAGGTCGACCGCCGCCACCCCGAACTTCAGGGGCGGTCCGCCGGCCTCGCCGTTGAGCGCCATCACGCCGGACTCGCCCTGCACGACGAGGTCGTAGCCCGGCCGGCCGGACTCCGAGCCGTCCGACGCATAGCCGGCGATCGAGCAGTAGATCAGCCCCGAATTCTCCGCCGACAGGTCTTCGTAGCCGAGGCCGAGCTTCTCGGCGCCACCAGTCTTGAAGTTCTGGACCAGCACGTCGCTCTCACGGGCCAGCGCTTTCACGATCGCCAGTCCCTCGGGCGTCGCGAGGTCGATCCCGATCGAGCGCTTGTTGCGGTTCACGCTGTCGAAATACGAGGTGTTGCCGGGGCTCGTCGGCACGCCCCAGTCGCGGGTGTCGTCGCCGCGCTCCGGATGCTCGACCTTGATCACGTCGGCGCCGAGGTCACCCAGAACCTGCGCGCACCAGGGCCCGGCCAGGACCCGGGACAGATCGAGCACGCGGATCCCGGACAGCGGCAGGTCGGCAACGGCATCCATCGCGAAAGGTCCTCAGGCTCCCATGACGCCGTCGAGGCTGCGCACGGCGTCGATCAGTTTCGGGCGCGCCACCTCCATGAGGAAGCGCGCATCGGTGATGACGGTCGGGGCACCGCAATTGACCGACATGGGCGGCAGGCCGCCGCCCGGATGGAACCCCACCGCGATCGCGCAGACCGTCTCCTGCCACTCGCCGAAGGAGGTGCAGCAGCCGATTTCCCGGTGCTCGGCCACCGCCCGGTCGAGGCCGGTGCGCAGCGCGGGCCACGCCACGGGATCGAGCGCCTTCAGATCCTCGTAGATCCCCTGGCGCTCCCGCTCCGGGCAGATCGCCACGTAGGCCCGGCCCATGGCGCTGCGGGCGAGCGAGATGCGCGAACCGGTATCGAGGTTGAGCGAGATCGCGGCCGGGCCGCGCTGGCAATCGACGTAGCGCATGCTCAGCCGGTCGCGCACGCCCAGCCCCACCGAGGCGTTCGCCGCCTCCGCCACCGCCTGCAGGGCCGGTCGCGCGATGGCGCGGACGTCGAGCCCCCCGAGCGCCGCCGAGCTGAGCGCGATGGTCGCGGTACCGAGACGGTAGCGGCCGAGTTCCGGCATGTGCTGCAGGTAGCCGAGCTTGGTCAGCGTGTAGGTGAGCCGCGACACGGTGGAGCGCGGCAGGCCGCAGGCCTCCGCGATGTCGTGGTTGGCGAGGCTCGTCCGGCCCGGGCCGAAGCAGGCGAGCACCGCCAGCCCCCGGGCCAGCGCCGTGACGAAGTGCCGGTCCTCCTTGGCACCGTCCACGCCCGTGGCGGCCGCGGCGGTCTCGGTCAGCACCGTCGTCTGCCCGGCACTCATCGGCGCAGGAACGCCGCGAAGGCGGCCTGCGCATCCGGCCCGCGGCGGAGCGCGTGGAAGACCTCCGCCTCCTCGGCCATGGCGCGGGCGACGCTGTCGTCGTGGCCGCGCCGCAGGGCCCGCTTGGTGGCGGCGATCGAGACCCGGGGGAGGGCGGCGAGTGCCCGCGCCTTGGCCAGGGCAGTCTCAAGCGCCGCGCCCGCGGGAACGGCTGCGTTGACGAGGCCGGCCGATGCGGCATCCGCAGCCGTGAAGGGCTCCCCGAGCATCAAGAGTTCGGCCGCGCGCTTCGCGCCCGCGACCATCGGCAGCAGGTAGCTCGACCCGCCCTCCGGGCTGAGGCCGAGCGCGGTGAACGGCAGGCGGAACCGGGCGCCGTCCCCCGCATAGGCGAGGTCGCAGTGCAGGAGCAGCGTCGTGCCGATGCCGACAGCATGGCCCTCGATGGCCGCCACGACCGGCTTCGGGCAGGCGCGCAGGGCTTTGAGAAAGGTCAGGCCGGGGCTGTCGCCCCCGGTCTCCAGGTCCTGGAAATCCGTGAGGTCGTTGCCGGCGGTGAAGCAGCCGCCCGCGCCGGTGAGCACCACGGCGCCCACCCGCCCGTCCGCGCCCGCCGCCTCGAAGGCGGCGGTCAGCGCCGCATAGGTCGTCCGGTCGAGGGCGTTCCGCCGCTCCGGCCGGTCGATCGTAACGAGCCGAATTCCGGGCTCCGGATCGGCGACGCGGACGCTCACGAAGCGGCCTCACCTGCGTAATCCGCGGACAGCCCGGCCATCCGCGCCTGCGCCGCCGCATATTCGCGCGCGAGCCGGGCGACGAGATCGGCGGTTGCGGGCGCGTCCGCGATGGTGCCGACCCCCTGGCCGGCGCCCCAGACGTCCCGCCACGCCTTCACGCTGCCGCTGCCGAAGTTCATCGCGGTCTTGTCGCGTATCGGCAGCGCCTCGGGATCGAGCCCGGCGGCGCGGATGCTCGGCGTCAGGTAGTTGCCCGGCACACCGGTGAAGTAGGGGGTGTAGAGGATGTCGGCGGCCGCGCTGCCGGCGATCATGTCCTTGTAGGCCGGGGCGGCGTTCGCCTCCCGGGTGGCGATGAAGCGGGTGCCCATGTAGGCGAGGTCGGCGCCCATGGCCTGAGCCGCCAGGATCGCCGAGCCCGAGGTGATCGCCCCCGAGAGGATCAGCGGCCCGTCGTAGAACCGCCGGATCTCGCCCACCAGGGCGAAGGGACTCAGCGTCCCGGCGTGGCCGCCTGCGCCGGCACAGACCAGGATCAGCCCGTCGACGCCGGCCTCCAGCGCCTTCTCGGCATGGCGCACATTGGTGACGTCGTGGAACACCACGCCGCCGTAGGCGTGGACCGGGCGGATCACCGCGTCCGGGGCGCGGAGCGAGGTGATGATGATCGGCACCTGGTGTCGGACGCAGGCCTCGACGTCCTGCGCCAACCGGTCGTTGGAGGCGTGGACGATCTGGTTCACCGCGAAGGGCGCGACCTTTCTCGACGGGTCCGCCGCGCGGGCCTCCGCGAGCGTTCGCGTGATCCGCGTGAGCCATTCGTCCAGCAACTCGGCAGGTCGGGCGTTGAGGGCGGGGAAGGAACCGACCACGCCGGACAGGCACTGGGCGATCACCAGCTCCGGGCCGGAAACGATGAACATCGGTGCGCAGATCACCGGCAGGGCGAGCCGTCCGCGCAGTGAAGCGGGCAGGCGCCCGGAATGTGTTTGCTCGGGACCGTCGGTCATCGGCAGCGGCCCGCCATGGGCGCGCGCGCCGAACGGGCGCGGCCGGGTCGCTCCCTCAGATCGATGCTGCGCATCGTGCTCCTCCCCCTTCCCGGCGCCCGGTCCCGCTCGGCACCGCATCCGCAGGACTTTTGGCCGATCGCGGCCGGAGCGGTTTGATGACATGGGCGGCGGAGGCCGGTCAAACGTCCTCGGTTATAGAAGTCTGCAATGCAGAACAGGACAGGCCTGCGCAATCCATCGCAATAGCCTCCTTGACGGAGCCGGTTCGTCGAACCAACATCCGGTCCAATTGCAGACGGCTATTCTGCATTGCAGAACAACGGGGAGTCCAGGGTGGTTCGTCAGGAGGTCGATGGCGGCGTGGCGGTGCTCACGCTCGCCAACCCGCCGGTCAACGCGCTTGGCGCCGCGATGCGGGCCGCCCTTGACGGCGCCCTGGCGCAGGCCGTCGCGGACCCGTCGGTCCGGGCGATCGTCTTGGCGGCCGAAGGCAAGGTGTTCGTGGGCGGCGCCGACATCACCGAGTTCGGCAAGCCGCAGCAGCAACCGAGCCTGCCGGATCTGCTGGACCGGCTCGATGCCAGCGCGAAGCCGGTGGTGGCGGCGATCGGCGGTGCGGCGCTCGGCGGCGGCCTGGAACTGGCGATGGCCTGCCACGGCCGCGTGGCGGCGCCGTCCGCCAAGATCGGCCTGCCGGAGATCAAGCTCGGGATCATCCCGGGGGCGGGGGGCACGCAGCGCCTGCCGCGCCTGATCGGGCCCGATGCCGCCTTTCCGATGATGCTCACCGGCGAGCCGGTCTCCGCCGAGAAGGCGGCGGCGCAGGGGATCGTGGATGCTGTGGCGCTGGGCGACCTCGTGGCGGCGGCCCGCACCCGCGCTCTGGAACTCGCCGATACGGGAACCCTGCCGCGGGTGCGTGACCTTTCCGACAAGCTGACCCCGGAGGCCCGCGACCGGTTCGAGACCCAGGCCACGGAGGCGGTAAGGCGCGATCCCGACGCCACGAATGTCCACGCATTGGCGCGGGCCGTGCGCGCCGGCTTGGAGCAGGATTTCGACGCCGCCGTGGCGGTGGAGCGGGCCGAGTTCCGCGCCCTGGTGGAGGATCCGCGCTCGAAGGCCCTGCGCTACGCCTTCTTCGCCGAGCGCGAGGCCGGCCGGGTGCCCGGCTTGCCGAAAGACACGCCGCGGCGTCCCATCCACACGGCCGCGGTGATCGGGGCCGGCACGATGGGCGGCGGCATCGCCATGTGCTTCGCCAATGCCGGCATCCCCGTGACGGTGATCGAGATGGAGGAGGGCGCCCTGGCGCGCGGCCTCGACCGGGTGAAGGGCCTCTATGCCGGCTCGGCCAAGCGCGGCTCGATCACCGAGGCCCAGCGCGACGAGCGGGTCGGCCGGATCACGGGGGCGATCGGCCTGGAGAACGCCGGGGAGGCCGACATCGTCATCGAGGCGGCCTTCGAGGATATGGGCGTCAAGCGCGAGATCTTTTCCAAGCTCGATCAGGTCGCCAAGCCGGGCGCGATCCTGGCCACCAACACCTCCTATCTCGACGTCAACGCGATCGCGGGGGTGACGGGCCGGCCGCAGGACGTGCTCGGCCTGCTCTTCTTCAGCCCGGCCAACGTCATGCGTCTCGTGGAGGTGGTCCGTGCGGAAAAAACCGCGCCGGAGGTGCTGGCCACGGCCCTGGATCTCGGCAAGCGTCTCAACAAGCTGCCGGTGACGGTGGGCGTCTGCTTCGGCTTCGTGGGCAACCGCATGCTGGAGCGCCGCAGCCGGGCGGGCGAGCGCCTGCTCCTCGAGGGGGCGCTGCCCCATGAGGTCGACGCGGCGGTGACCGGGTTCGGCTTCCGGATGGGCCCCTTCGCCATGGGCGACCTCGCCGGGCTCGATATCGGCTGGCGCTCGCGCAAGGATTTCGGCGGCCGGGCCCCCGTCGCGGACTCGCTCGCCGAGCAGGGCCGGTTCGGCCAGAAGACCGGCCGCGGCTTCTACCTGTACCCGGAGGGCGCCCGCACCGGCACGCGGGACCCGGAGGTGGAGGCGCTGATTGCGCGGGTCGCCGCCGAGCACGGCGTCGCGCGCCGCAGCTTCACGCCCGACGAGATCGTCGCGCGGCTGATGTACCCGATGGTCAACGAGGGCGCGCGGATCCTCCAGGAGGGCATCGCGGCCCGGCCCGGCGACATCGATACGATCTGGATCAATGGCTACAACTGGCCGGCCTGGCGCGGTGGACCGATGCATTGGGCCGACACGGTCGGGCTGAAGACTGTCGCGGCGGCGCTGTCGCGCTTCGCGGCGGAGACCGGCGACGACAGCCAGGAGCCGGCGCCGCTCCTGCAGAAGCTCGCCGCCGAGGGTGGCAGTTTCGCCGGCCTGAAGAACACCTGAGCGGGAGAGCGATCATGACCGACGCGGTGATCGTCTCGACCGCCCGCACGCCCATCGGCAAGGCCCATCGCGGCGCCCTGAACCTCACCCGCGGTGCCGACCTCGCGGCCCACGCGATCCGCGGCGCCCTGGACCGGGCACGCCTGGAGCCGGAAGCGGTCGAGGAGGTGGTGCTCGGCTGCGGCTATCCGGAGAACGCCACGGGCGGCAACGTCGCCCGCCACGCGGCCCTGGTGGCGGGGATCCCGGTCGCGTCGGCCGGCGTCACCGTCTCGCGCTTCTGCGCCTCGGGGCTGGAGGCGATCGCCAGCGCGGCGCGGCGGATCGTCCTCGACGGCGTGCCGGTGGCGGTTGCGGGCGGCGTCGAGTCGATCAGCCTCGTCCAGCCGAAGGTCCAGCGGGAGCTGACGCGCAACGCGTGGCTGGAGGCGCACCTGCCGGCGATCTACATGCCGATGATCGAGACCGCCGACATCGTGGCCGCGCGGTACGGAATCTCGCGGGAGGCCCAGGACCTTTTCGCACTGGAGAGCCAGCGCCGTACCGCGGCGGCGCAGGACCGCGGGCTGTTCGACGACGAGATCGTCCCGATGAGCGCCGTCATGGCGGTGACCGACAAGGCCACAGGCGAGACCCGGGAGGTCGAGACGCGGCTCTCCAGGGACGAGGGCAACCGGCCGGACACCACCCTGGAGGGGTTGTCCAAGCTCAAGCCCGTGCGCGGGGAGGCGGCCTTCATCACGGCGGGCAACGCCAGCCAGCTCTCGGACGGGGCCTCGGCCAGCGTGCTGATGTCGGCCGCCGAGGCGGCGCGGCGGGGTCTGACCCCGCTCGGTACCTTCCGGGGCTTCGCCTCGGCCGGCTGCGGGCCGGACGAGATGGGCATCGGCCCGGTCTTCGCGGTGCCGCGGCTGCTGGAGCGCCAGGGGCTGAAAGTCGCCGATATCGACCTGTGGGAGCTGAACGAGGCCTTCGCGTCGCAATCGGTCTACTGCCGCGACACGCTCGGGATCGATCCCGAGAAGGTCAACGTCAACGGCGGCGCCATCGCGGTCGGCCACCCGTTCGGCATGTCGGGGGCGCGGCTCGTGGGCCACGCCCTGCTGGAGGGCCGTCGCCGCGGCGCGCGCTACGCCGTGGTCACCATGTGCGTCGCCGGCGGCCAGGGCTGCGCCGGCCTGTTCGAGATCGCCCGGAGCTGAACCGATGGACCTGCGCTTCACCGACGAGGAAATCGCGTTCCGCGACGAGGTCCGGACCTTCTGCCGGACGGAGATCCCGGCCGAAATCCGGAAGAAGGTCTCGGAGGGGCGCAGCCTCGCGAAGGACGATTACGTCACGAGCCAGCGGATCCTCAACGCCAAGGGCTGGGCGGTGCCGCACTGGCC
>Ga0255028_100277_pt1 | contig 10162 bp, 8 predicted proteins | sample DRGLUT_MetaT_FD_178168 | JGI IMG/M metagenome (GOLD analysis project Ga0255028, IMG submission 178168) | Metatranscriptome of freshwater microbial communities from Pennsylvania, United States - DR:GLUT (Metagenome Metatranscriptome) | ecosystem: Environmental > Aquatic > Freshwater > Creek...
GGATCGAGCAGGGCCTCCAGGATCTGCCGGGTCCGGTCCGCGCGGAAATTGAAGCTCAGCACGCCGTCGCCGTCCTTCATGCCGGCATAGTCGCCGATGATCGCCGGCCGCAGGAACTCGTCCGACAGGTCGACCACATAGGAGGCGGCGATCGCCTCCATGGCGCTCGCGAATCGGGCGCCGTGCGCCGCAATCATCGCGTCGTAGGCGATCGAGACCCGCTCCCAGCGCCGGTCGCGGTCCATCGCGTAGTAGCGGCCGCACAAGGTGGCGATGCGCGCGCCCTCGGGGAGCGCGGCCTCCACGGTCTCGATGCAGCCGGCGGCGGAGCGCGGCGGCATGTCCCGTCCGTCCGTGAAGGCGTGGAGGCGAACCGGCACGCCTGCCTCGACCAGCACCTGGGCCAGCGCCACCGCGTGGTCCTGGTGGGCGTGGACGCCACCGGGCGACAGCAGGCCGACGAGGTGGCAGGTCCCGCCGCTCGCCCGCAGCGCGTCGATGAACCGGACGAGGGCCGGGTTCGTGGCGAGCGAGCCGTCCGCGACCGCGGTATCGATCCGCGGCAGGTCCTGCATGACCACCCGGCCGGCACCGATATTCAGGTGTCCGACCTCGGAATTACCCATCTGCCCCTCGGGCAGGCCGACATCAGGCCCGTAGGTCTGCAGGCGCGCCCGGGGACGCTCTACCATCAGCGCGTCGAAGACCGGGGTCCGCGCCTGGAGGACGGCGTTGTCGGCGACCGCGTCCCGGAGTCCCCAGCCGTCGAGGATCACGAGCATCACGGGGCGCGGGGTCCTGTCGGGCACGGTCACAACACTCCAAGCCTTCGCACGCGGCGCATGCGGCACTCCGGGGTCCCTGACGCCCGGAAACATGCGCGTGTCGATAATCGGCTTGGCCGCGCGAGACTACAGCCCTGGATAGGAATCGGCGACGGATGCGGAACGGCGTCCGGGTTCTGACACCGGATCGGCGGGTCCGATCACGCAAGCTCCGTCAGAAGTCCTGTCAATTGACGCTCGCCGGGTCCGATCCGGACGGGACGCCCAGCAGGGGCGGTTTCCGGCGCAGGGCGGTCCGCAGCAGCGTCCGGCGATAGCCCCGATGCGACAGGAAGCCGACCGCCCAGGACAAGTGCATGGCGATCGCCGCCGGGCCGCTCATGACCAGCACCGGCTCCCGCGCCTTCAGCGCCAGGGCGAGGCCGCTCAGCCCGCAGCCGCCTGCGTAGACCGCCAGCAGGAGCAGCAGCATCGGCGCCACCGTGACGAGCGCCAGCGCAATGAGGCCGTAGAGCAGGACCAGGGGCGGCAGCATCTGGCGCATCCGCGGCAGGCTGGCATGCTTCTCCAGGGTCCGGGCGCAGCCGCGGCCGTACAGGAAGTATTGCCGCGTCAGGCTGAACAGGGTCGCGCGGGGGAAGTAGGTCACCGCCAGATCGGCCGCGAGATAGATCCGGCCGCCGGCCGCGCAGAACCGGCGGTCGAGCTCGGCATCCTCGTTGTGCGAGAAGCTCTCGTCGTAGCCGCCGACCCGCAGAAACTCGCGCCGGTCGAAGATGGCGTGGTGGCCGTGGGAAACGTAGCCCGAGATCCCGCCCAGGCGGTGCGCCGACCCGCCATTGCCGAGCCGGCTGTTCTGGGCGGCCGCGATGGCCCGCTGCAGCGGCGTCACCCCGATGGTCCGCAGGGGCACGACGACCGAGACCGCCTCCCGCAGGCGGATCGCCTGAACCAGGTCCCGCACCCAGTGCTCGGGATAGGCGGCGTGGCAATCGGCGCGCACGAGATAAGGAGAGCCCGGATGTGCGAGGCGTGCCGCGAGGTTGAGGCCCGAAGCCTGGATGCGCCGGGCGTTGTGGATCAACTGGATCCGCGGGTCCTCGGCGCTCAGCGCTCGGACGATGGCGCAGGTGGCGTCGCTGCTGCCGCCGTCCATCACCAGCAATTCGCAGGCGAACGACTCTGAGGCCGGCATCACCGAGCGGATCGCCTCGGCGATGTGGTGGGCCTCGTTCAAGGCCGGCATGGCGATCGTCACGAGCGGGATCCCCGCACCGTCCGAGCCATCGACCGAAGCGTCCTTCATGGCGGTTCTCCTGAGACCCGAGCCCGATCTTTCGCCGGACCCGCGGTGGCCCCGTTCCGGAGGAATCCCAGCGCCTCGGTGAGGACGGCTCGTACGCCCGACACGATTGTCCGGGCCGGCCGAGCCGGTCTCGACAGAGACGATGTCCCGCGCCCGGGGTCTCTTCTGTCCTCATAAGCAATCAATACGGTGGTTAACGACAACCACCTCTTCAGTCGGGAGGCTCGGTACGACGAAAGGTGTAATTCGTGCCGGCCGACCGCGGTGATAGCCCAGTTCAACGGGATCTCCGATCCGGCAGCCTGATGCCGCAAGCGGATCCCGCAAGCACCGATCGTCGTGCGGGATCGCCTCGAATGATGGACTCTTTGGACGCGCTTGCGCTCGATGCGCCGAAACACGGCCTTGCCGGGCCGAGATCAGAACCGACCGCGATGCCGGTCACCGAGATTGTTCCGGATCATAAGCTCGTCGCCTTCGATGCCGCGAGCGTCTGGCAGTATCGTGGGTTGTTGTGGGTCCTGATCCTGCGCGACCTGAAGGTGCTCTATCGCCAGACCGCCCTGGGCGCCTGCTGGGCCATCGCCCAGCCGCTGTTCACGGTGGCGATCTTCACCGTCATCTTCGGCCATTTCGCCAAGATCCCCACCGACGGGGCGCCCTACGCATTGTTTGCCGGCAGCGCCATCATCCTGTGGACCTACTTCGCCGAGTCGGTGCGCCGGAGCGCCACCGGCCTCGTCACCGAGGCGGAGCTCATCCGCAAGATCTACTTCCCGCGCCTCGTGATCCCGCTCGCGACCGTGGTGTCGCCGATGGTCGACTTCGCCATCGCCCTCGGGGTGCTGCTGGTGCTGATGCTCTGGTACGGGGTGGTGCCGAGCTGGCACATCGTCTTCGCGATCCCGACGCTCGCCGTCACGGCGATGCTGGCCCTCGGGGTGAGCCTCTGGCTCGGGCCGGTCAACGTCCGCTTCCGGGACGTCAAGCACACCCTGCCGTTCCTCATCCAGATCTGGATGTACGCCTCGCCCATCGTCTACGCGGCGAGCATCGTCCCCGACTCGGTGCGCTGGCTCTACGCGCTCAACCCGATGGTCGGGCTGATCGAGGCATTCCGGTTCGCGATCCTCGGCGGAACCGGCCCCGACCTGTTCGCACTCGCGGTCTCGGTCACGGTCGCGTCCCTGCTGTTGATCACCGGACTGATCTTTTTCCAGCGCATGGAGCGCTCTTTCGCGGATATAATCTGATGTCGATGGCGATCAGCGTACAAGATATCGGCAAGCAATACTGGCGCGCCCCGCGGGCCACGCACGAGAACTCCCTGCGCGAGGCGCTCATCGAGGGCGCGCGGGGTCTGCTGACGCGGAAGTCCGAGGGCCGCCCGTCCAAGGAGGGGTTCTGGGCGCTCAAGGATGTCAGCTTCGGCATCAAGCACGGCGAGAATGTCGGCATCATCGGGATGAACGGGGCGGGCAAGAGCACCCTGCTCAAGCTCATCTCGCGGATCGCCGCCCCGACTACCGGCAGCATCAAGCTGGTCGGCCGGGTCGGCGCCCTGCTCGAAGTCGGCACCGGCTTCCACCGGGAGCTCACGGGCCGCGAGAACATCTTCCTCTACGGTTCGATCCTCGGCATGCACCGCCACGAGATCGCGGAGAAGTTCGACGCGATCGTCGAGTTCTCGGAGATCGGCGACTTCATCGACATGCCGGTGAAGCGCTATTCCAGCGGCATGTATGTCCGGCTGGCCTTCTCGGTCGCCGCCCATCTCGAGCCCGACATCCTGCTCCTCGACGAGGTCCTGGCGGTCGGCGACTACACCTTCCAGAAGAAGTGCATCGACTTCGCCCGGCGCCTCCAGACCAAGGGTTCGACGATCCTGCTCGTCTCGCACAACATGTTCAGCGTGAAGACCATGTGCGAGCGGGTCATCTACATCAAGAACGGCCGCGTCGCCTTCGACGGCCCCACCGACGAGGGCCTGCACCATTACGAGCGGGACAGCTACCTGGCCGACGCCCCCTGGTTCCGGCCGGAGGGCGGCCACCATCCGGTGGAGATCCGGGAGGTCATGGTCGCCGACGAATCCGGGGCGCCGAAGACGCTGTTCCGGCACGGCGAGCGGATGCGGATCACCGCGCGCTACACCGCCGGGGAGCCGATCACCGACCCGCATGTCCTGTTCTCGATCACGCGGTCGGACGAGCTGCTCTGCTGCAACTTCAGCACGATGACGGACCGCGCCAAGCTGCAGACCCTGTCGGGCGACGGCACGATCGAGCTGCTGACGCCGCCGCTGACCCTGAGCGCCGACACCTACACGGTCTCGGTGGTGGTCCGGCAGCGGGGCTTCGAGCGTCTGCTCGCCGCAAAGGTCGGCGCCCGCTTCCACATCGAGCACCCGGTCTTCGCCCCCGACGTGTTCGGCGTCTTCCACATGCCCGGCACCTGGTCGGCGGACGTGGCCAGCGGCGGCACGCAATAGGGTTGGACCCATGAGCAAGCCGTCGATGCCTCAGCCGCGCCGCGTCTCCGTCGTCGTCCCGACCGCGGACCGGCCGCGCCTCCTCGAGGACGCGCTCGCGAGCATCCGGGCCCTGGAGGGCCCGGAGATGACGTTCGAGATCCTGGTCGGCGACAACGGCACGGACCCGGAAACCCGGGCGGTCGCGTCGCGGTTCGGGGCGCGCTACCTGCCGGCCGACCGGCTGGGGGCCGGTGCAGCGCGCAATGTCGGGCTCGCGGCCGCCACCGGTGAGTTCGTGGCCTTCCTCGACGACGACGACATCTGGCGGCCGGGGCACATCGCGCCCCTGATCGCCGCGCTCGACAGCCATCCCGAATGGGACGCCCTGATCAGCCAGGCGATCTACACAGATACCGATCGGCGGGTGATCGGCGATCCGTGGCCGGCCGAGCCGCCGGCGGGGGCCGTCCCGTTGCTGCGCGCGATGCTGAGCGGCCTGTTCCCGCAGATCGGGACGGTGCTGGTGCGCCGGAACGCGCTGGCCGGGTACGGCACCTTCGACGAGGCGCTGATCGCCGGCCAGGACCTCGACTGGCTGCTTCGCTTCGCGCGCCGGCGCCGCCTCGGTCACGTCCACGTCCTCGGCACCTTCGTGCGGACGCGGCCCCAGGGCAGCTTCGACGCGCTCCAGCGCATGCGCGTGCGCTACGACCGGAAGGTCTTCTACCGGCACGCGATCCCGGAATGGCGGGTGTGGCGGTCACCGGGCGAGTTCTACCGCGCCCAGTCGATGATGCTCTGGCACTTCTTCACGTATTTCGAGACCGCGGCCGCGACGCGGGCGCTCAATGGCGACCGGTCCGGCGCGTGGGGGGCGATCCGCGCGATGTTCGGTGTGTTCCCGGTGCGCTCTCTGGTCCATGTCGTCGCGGACCGGCCCCTGAGAAGGACCGTCCTGCAGCTCCTGCGCCGGTCCGGCCGGGCGACGCTCTCGGCGCCGCCTTCCCTCTGACGCCGCGCCGGCGGCCGGTCACGCGTCAGCGTGAGGCTGCCGGCTCGAACGGCCGCGACCGGTCCGCCCCGGCCTCGCGTCCAGGCCAGCGCCCGAACAGGCTGCCGTGCACGAACGGCGTGAACGGCCGCCGGCCCAGGCGTGTGCCGGCCCGACCACGCAGGCGATTCAGAGCCGCCAGAACGCGCCGCGCCTGGCAGCCCCACCAGGGCTTGCTCGTCCGGATCGCGGGCTCGATCGCGGTCGCGAAGGCGAGGCAGTGCCGCATCGCCGCCGCGTTCCCGCTCTCGCAGGCGAGCCCGGCGAGCCAGCAGGCCTCCCGGGCGAAGCGCGTCCGCATGTCCGCGACCCAGCCAGCAAAGCTCGGCAGATGCGCGCCGGCCGTCCGCTGGAGGTGCTCGCAGGTCTCCAGCTGCTCGCGCAAATCGCTCAGCGGCCGGTCGATATAGGCCGACGACATGTTGCCGCCGTGCCAGCGGTAATAGGCCTGCGGCGCCTCGATCGCCGCGATGTCGTACCGGGTGGCGATGCGCATCCACATCTCGACGTCGCAGGTATGGGGGAATTGCGCGTCGTAGCCGCCGACATCCTTCTGCACGCGGGTCCGCACGAGCGCGGTCGGCGAGGCGACACCGTTCTTCCTCCGGCAAAAATCCTCGATGTATTGAGCGCCGGAGAAGGTTGCGTAGTCGAAGATCGTGGTGTCGCCGACCGCAAACTCGTCGTTGCGCTCGCCGAACACGACCGCGAGGCCGTAGGTCATCCCCACCTCGGGATGGCGCTCCATGACCGCGACCGCCCGGGCGAGCGCGCCCGGCGTCAGCGCGTCGTCGGCGGAGAGGACGAGGGTGTAATCCGCGCTCGCCCAGTCCATCACGCCGCGGTTGATGCTGCCGACCAGCCCGAGATTGCGCGGGTTGCGCGTGTACTGGATGCGCGGATCGGCGGCCGCGAGGCGCTGCGCCACCGCCGGCGTGTCGTCCGGCGAATGGTCATCGACGATGAGGATGCGGATCGCGACATCCCGCTGGCCGGTGACCGTCGCGACGCAATGGTCGAGATAATGTCCGTAGTTGTAGCAGGGAATGACGACGTCGACGCCGGGCATGGCGTGGTTCTCCCGATCCAGCGAGCATGCTTCCCGAAGCGGACGCCGCGGCGCCTCACTCCTCCCAGGCGTCGAAGGCACCGTCCAGCAAGGCGCGGAACACCAGCGTGTCGTCGAACTGCGTGACGAAGGTCCGCGCGACGGTGCCCCGGGGCCGGGTCTTCTCGGCCTGGGCGTAGACCGTGCCGTAGCCGGCCGCCGAGGCAGCGCGGCCCGAAAACGCCGTCCAGTTCCGCGCCTGTCCGAACGGGATCGCGAAGCTGTCGGGTGCGACCCCGAGCCGTGCCTGGATCAGCCGACGGGATTCCCCCAGCTCGGCCATCGCGGCGGTCTCGTCGAGACGGCCGAAATCCGGATGCGTCATCGAATGGCTGCCGAGATCGGCACCGGAGGCGACGAGCCGCTCGATATCGCGCCAGTTCAGGATCTGGTCGGTGCCGTCCCGCGTGGCCTCGTCGCACCAGAGCGGAACCACGAAGAACGACCACGGAATGCCCCGCTCCGACAGGACCGGGAAGGCCCGGGTCAGGACGGACTTGAACCCGTCGTCGAAGGTGATGGCGAGGTCGGTGCGAGCCCCGCCGCCCCGGGCGATCTCGGCAGCGGGAACGAACCGGTAGCCGAGACGCAGGGCCTGATCGATCTGCCGCGCGAAGCGGTTCGGATCGACATCGTTGATCCCGCATTCGGGCTGCCCGAACGAGTGGTAGCAGAGGATCCGTCCGCCGGTCCGCGCGTGACGCCGGCCGCCGACCGCGAGCGCCTTGCGCTCGCAGGCGATCCGCACGGCGTTCACGCGCTGGCGATTCACCCCGCAGGCGCGGGCGAGGCGCCGCAGGACTGTGACGCCGGCAAAGCCGTGTCCGCGACCGAGGGAGAGGGACGAATCCATCGCGTTCGGCATCATCGCAGGGCGGCGCGCAGGCCGGCGACGACTTGGTCCTGCATGGCGTCGTCCATGGCCGCGTAGAGCGGCAGCAGGATCGCGTGGTCGCGCGCCCGCTCCGATTCCGGCAGGCCGAAGCGCCGGGGCGCCTCGGCGTAGGGCGGCTCCAGATGGGCGCACATGATGCCCCGGCGGGTGGCGAGCCCCATGTCGAGCATCGCCTGCATCACGGCGCCCTGATCGGTCGCCTCTGGCAGGCGGACGCAGAAGCTCTGCCAGTTGCTGCGCGAGCCGATCGGCTCCGGGGGCGGCGTCACCTCGGGCAAATCGGCGAGCCGCGCCCGGTAGCCGTCGGCCAGGGCGCGCCGCCGGGCGATCAGGCCGGGCAGCCGGGTCAGCTGCGCGCGGCCGATGGCGGCCTGCACGTCGGTCATCCGGTAATTGTAGCCGGCGACGGTGTATTCCTCGGCGACCACCCGGGCGCTGCCGTGGCGCGCCACGTCGGACACGCTCATCCCGTGCTGGCGCCACAGCCTGAACTTGCGGTCCCAATCGGGATTGGCCGTGGTGATCATGCCGCCGTCGCCGGTGGTCAGGACCTTGCGCGGGTGGAACGAGAAGCAGGCGATGTCGCCGGCGGGCCCGCCGATCGGCCGCCAGACATCGCCCCGGAGCCACTCGGAGCCGATTGCGCAGGCCGCGTCCTCGATCACCGGGATGCCGGAGCGGCGCCCGATCGCCGCGATGGCTTCGAGATCGCAGGGCATGCCCATCTGGTGGACGCAGACGATTGCCTTCGTCCGCTCGGTGACCGCCGCGGCGGCGGCCTCCGGGGCCATGTTGAAGGTCGCCGGATCGATGTCGACGAAGATCGGTGTTGCCCCGCACTGGGCGATGGCGTTGGCAGTGGCGATGAAGCTGTGGCTCACCGTCACCACCTCGTCGCCGGGTCCGACCCCGGCGGCCAGCAGCGCGAGATGCAGTGCCGTGGTGCAGTTCGAGACCGCGCAGGCATGGGGGGCGCCGACGAGCGCGGCGAATTCCGCCTCGAAGGCCGCGACCTGCGGCCCCTGGGTCAGCCAGCCGGAGCGGACCACGGCGGCGGCGGCCTCCGCCTCCGGCTCGCCGACATCGGGTTTGGCAATCGGGATCATGCGAGCGCCCGCCTGAGGTGATCCGAGCCGGCCTCGTCGCTCCACCAGGCCACCAGGTCGGCGAGGCCCTCGGCCGCCCCGATCTCGGCCTCGAAGCCGATCAGTTCCCGGGCGAGGCTGGTGTCACACAGGCGCCGGGGCACCGGGTTCACGGCGCGCTCGGCCTCGTGGAGGAGCGGGGTGCCATCGCGGCCCATGATCCGTGTGAGATGGCCGGCGAGATCGACCAGGGAGGTCTCCACGCCGGTGCCGACATTGAGCACCACGTCGGTTGCAGGCGCCGTGGCCGACAGGACGTTGGCCCGGGCGATGTCGCGGACATGGACGAGGTCCATGGTCTGCAGGCCGTCGCCGAACACGATCGGGGACTGGCCCTCGGCTAGGCGCTGCATCCAACGCACCATCACCTCGGTATAGCGGCCGGTCAGATCCATGCGCGGCCCGTAGGCGTTGAAGTAGCGCAGAGCGACGTAGTCCAGGCCGTACATGTCGTTGAACGAGCGCAGCAGGCCCTCGCCGAAGGATTTCGCCGCCCCGTAGAGGGTGCGGTTGTCGTAGGGGTGATTCTTCTCCGTGGTCGGGAAGCTCTCGGCCATGCCGTAGACCGAGGCCGAGGAGGCCATCACCACCTTGGCGACGCCGGCCTCGACGCAGCGCTCCAGCAGGTCGAAGGTCGCGGTCGCCATCACCTCGAAGGCCTGGCGCGGCTCGGCGGCGCATTGCGTGATCCGCAGGGCCGCCTGGTGGAATACCACGTCGGTGCCCTTGACTAGGCTGTCCATCAGGGCCCGGTCGCGGATGTCGCCTTGCACCAGCCGGACACGGCCCGAGCCGAGGGCGTGCTTCAGGTTCTCGGGGCGCCCGCGGACCATGTTGTCGACCGCCACGATCTCGTCGCAGCCGGCCTCGACCAAGAGGTCGATGATGTGGGAGCCGATGAATCCGGAGCCGCCGGTGACGAGGATCCGGGTCCCGCGCAGGTCGCCGCCGAAGCGGCTTCCCTTGCTGACATCACGCAGCTTTTGCATCGGCAACCTCGCAGTAGCTGGAGACGGCCCGGCAGACGCTGTCGATCTGGCTGGTCGTCAGTTCCGGGAACATCGGCAGGGACAGGGTCCGGGCGGCCAGGCGCTCGGTGACCGGCAGGCGGCCGGTTCCGTCGTCGAGATGGCGGTAGGCGGGCTGCCGATGGACCGGGACGGGGTAGTGGATGCCGGTCGCGACACCGGCCTCGGTCAGGTGCTGGCGCAGGCCCTCGCGGTCGGGGGTGCTGACCGCGTAGACGTGGAAGGCGTGGTCGCGTCCGGCCGGGCCGGGCAGGTCGAGGCCGAGGCCCGCGAGCCGCGCGCCGTACTCGGCCGCCACCGCCTGCCGGGCCCGGGTCCAGCCTTCCAGGTAGGGGAGCTTGGTGCCGAGGACCGCGCCCTGGACCCCATCC
>Ga0255028_100278_pt1 | contig 10149 bp, 10 predicted proteins | sample DRGLUT_MetaT_FD_178168 | JGI IMG/M metagenome (GOLD analysis project Ga0255028, IMG submission 178168) | Metatranscriptome of freshwater microbial communities from Pennsylvania, United States - DR:GLUT (Metagenome Metatranscriptome) | ecosystem: Environmental > Aquatic > Freshwater > Creek...
CCCCGATCCGCACGTTGGTTGTACATGCAAGCAACGTGGCGCACCGTCGCGCACGAACGGCGCGTCATTCTCGGGCGTGAGAAGCTTGTATGTGCAATCAACACCGGTCTGCCATGCGTGTCAATCCAGGCCGGCAACATTATTCCGGCGTCGCGTGATCATGCATTCTCCTTCCAGTCCACACTCGGGGTGCCGCCGTGCGCCAACGGACCGCGCCGCGAAGGCCACGACGCGGGGGCCGGCCGCCGCATTCTTCGAAGGGCTTGGCCGCTGCCGAAGGAAGGAGACACGGACGCTCGGTCGCGGATGTCGGATTCCCGGCGGCGCACCGCGCACTGGACTTCCGGCGTCCGCAGGGGCCCGGCGACGGCGTCGGCCAGGCACGCGCCGCAGCATCGCCATCCATGGGGTGGACGGCGGGAAGGATGGGCCGCGGCACGACCGCGATCGCTCGGACACGGCGCCGTGACGTTGGCGGGAAGGCCGTGGAACCATGATGGATAGGCGATGGCCGACGAGGTCCCTGGCCGCGATGGGCGCCGTATGCGCCATCGTCGTGGTCGGGCGCGAGCACGCGGGTGCGCAGCCGGTCGACGCCCCGGCACCCCGACGGTGGATTGGAAGGGAAACATTCGCGTTCCCGCCGACTACAGGAAGACCTACCGGTCCCTGGGCAGCTGGGCGTTGGCCTCGGACGCCGGACAGGGGTCCAAGGGGATGCACGTCGTCTACGGGTCGCGAGGCGCCGCCGAGGCCTATCGCGCCGGCGGTGCCTTCGCCGACAGGACCGTCCGCGTGAAAGAGATCTATGCAACCCGTACCGACGGGATGACCACGGGCACGGTCAGTCGCGCGGAGGAGCTGAAGGGCTGGTTCGTCATGGTGCGGGAAGTACACGCACGCGGCCAACCCGCTCAGGGGCGACGGCTGGGGATGGTCATGGTTCGACGCCGGGAGGCCGCTCGAGACGACGACCAATTACCGTGACGAGTGCCAAGGCTGCCACGTGCCGGCTCGTTCGATCAGTTGGATCTACGTCCACGGCTAACTGCCCTGCGTAACGACGGGCCGTAGATCTTCGCGTGGCCGCGGGATGGCCTGGCCATGTGCCAGGTTCGCGTGCGTCGTGATCGGCCGACACCCTCGCGCCCCGGGATCCACCGCTTCCCTTTTCCGGACGCGGGGCAACCGACCCGCCGGCGCGTTTGATCGTGCGGCCGGATCGGGTCGCTTCGCTGGGTCCGCGGCCCCGTCCGGCCCGCCGCGCGGCGGGCCGGACGGGCTCTCACCAGCGCGACGCGGCTTCCTCGGCGAACTCGCGGTACGAGCGCGGCGGCCGGCCGAGGATCTCGCCCATACGCCCGGCGGCGCCCGGTTCTGCCTGGCCGTGCTCCTGCATGGCCCGGAACATCATCCGGAAGTCGTAGGCCAGCCACGCCGGCATGCCCTGGGCCAGCATGCCGCGCTCGAGCGCGCCGAGATCGTCGCCCGCGTACGCGACGTCCCTGCCGAGCACCTCCGTCCATATCGCCGCCACGGCGTCGCCGCTCAGCTGGTCGGGGCCGCAGACCGTGATCGCGTGCGGCGGCAGCGGCCCGGACGCGGCCTCGCGCCTCAGGAGCTCGATGGCGGCCACCTCGCCGACGTCGCGCACGTCGACGTGGGCGAGGCCCTTGCCGCCGATCGGCCAGGGATAGACGCCCCCGAGCAGCGCCGGCTGGATCGCGAGGTCGTTCTGCATGAACATGCTCGCCCGCAGGACCGTCGCGGGAAGGCCCTGGTCGAAGATCATCCGCTCGATCGGAAGCTTGCAGGCGGCGTGCGGGACAGCCACCATCCGGTCCGCGTTCAGGATGGACAGGTAGACGATCCGCGCCACCCCGGCCTCGCGCGCGAGGTTCAGGGCGATCGAGGCCTGCATGAGCTCGTCGGGCGCGACCGCGTTGAGGAGGAACAGCGTGTCGACGCCGGACAGAGCCGCCCGCGTGGCGGCGACGTCGTTGAGGTCTCCGGGGACCGTGGCCACGCCGCCCGGCAGCGCCGCCCGTGCCGGGTCGCGGACCATGACGCGCAGGTCGGCGCGTCGTTCGACGAGTTGCCGGACCACTTCCGAACCGACCTTGCCGGTTCCTCCGGTCACAAGGATCGTCATCGACAAACTCCCACGTCTCGGCGACCCCGAGACCCGGGTCGCCCGACGGCACCTTGGCACGTTCGGGGCGGATCGGACCGGCACGGGAAGGCGATCGAGACGCGTCGTCTCCGAAACGGGACGGGCGATCGGCCGTGGCGGCGGGATCACGGACGACACGGACGGGCGCGCTCGCCGTGCGCCGCCATGAGACGCCTGGGAGGTCAAAGCCTCGGGGATGGACGCGAGCCTTCAACTGGGAGCCCCGTCGCATAGCTTCCGAGCGCCCTTCGATGGCGGACGAGGCCCTGGGAGAGGCGGACCGGCAATGGCCAACAGCCAAGAACTCCCGCGGGGCGCCGAAGCAGCCGGCAGGTGGGGTCGCCGGCGAAGGGGGAGGTCGCCGCTGCCGCAGATGGCGTGGGCGCGACCGGCCGTTCCTGCCCCGCGCGTCAGCCCAGCTCGATCAGGTAGCCCCGGTCCGGTGCGGCACGGAACTGTTCCGAATAGCGGGCGGCCTGTTCCTGGGCATTGCCCCAGTACGGCATGGCGGCCTCGATGCGGCCGCGCCCGGCGTCGTTCAACGCGAGCCGTTTCTCGCGGCCGTCGCCGGACGGACGAACGTCGACCCAGCCGGCGTCGACGAGGACCTTGACGTTCCGGGACATCGTCGTGAGGTCGAGGCCCGCCTCGTTCGCGAGCTGCGTCAGGGTCGCCTCGCCCAGGCGGCCGAGGGAACGGAGGAGCGAGAACTGCGTGATGCGCAGGCCGACGGGCCGCAACGCATCGTCGTAGATCTTCGTCAGCACGTTCGACGCGCGCCGATACTGCGTGCAGTGGCAATCGGTGTACATGTCTGGAATGTAGCCTCGCGCGAACCTCTATGCCAGCCTCGCGCGGCGATGCCGCGCCGGCCCGTGGTGCGCGTTCGCCCGTCCGCCGCCGGCGTTCGAACGCGCGGTACGGCTAGCCCGCCGTCGGATGCTGTTCCAGGAAGCGCAGGATCGCCTCGTTCACGACGTCCGGCCTCTCCTCGTGCGGAAGATGCCCGCACTGCGGTATGGCGACGGTCGAGACGTCCGTCCCCATGGCGTTCCAGACGCTCGGCATGTCCCACATGCGCCCCACGAGATCGAAGTCCTCGCCCCAAAGCGCGAGGGTCGGGCAAGCGATCCCGACGTCGGCATCCGCGAGGTCCTGCGCCACGTCGTCCCTGCCGGCGCGGTAGTCCGACATCGCGCCGCGTACGGCGCCCGGCTGGCGATACGCCTTGACGTAGGTCGCGATCTCCTCGTCGCTCAGGCATTCCGGATCGTACGTCCACGACGAGAAGATGAATCGCAGCCAGGTTTCCTCACGGCCGTGGATGAGCGCCTCGGGCAGGTCCGGGACCTGGTTGAAGATGAAGAACCAGTGGCCGCGGGCGACGGCCGCATCCATCCGTTCGAAGATGACCCGCGTCGGCACGTTGTCGAACACGCCGAGGTGGGTGGCCCGCCCGGGGAAGTCCTTGGCGAAGCGGGTGGCGAGGCGCGCGCCCCGATCATGGCCGATGATGGGGGCGGCGGCGACGCCGAGATGGTCCATCAGCGCGGCCAGGTCGCGGGCCATGGTGCGCTTGTCGTACCCCGCGGCCGGCTTCTCGGTATGGCCGTAACCGCGCAGGTCCGGCGCGATCACCCGGTAGTGCCTGCTCAGCACGGGGATCTGCTTGCGCCACGCGTACCAGGTCTCAGGGAATCCGTGCAGGAGGACGAGCGGCGGCCCGGAGCCGGCCTCGACCCAGTGCTGACGGATGCCGTTCGCCCTCACGGTGTGGTGGCTCAAGTCGTCGAGGCCGCCCATGATGGATCTCCCGCCCGCGTGGCATGGCGCACAGGGCCGCGGTGCCGGCGGATTTGTCTCCGGGACGGGCGCGGAGGCGCCCGGACGACCCCGCGGCGCCCCGCCACATCCTAAGGCAGGCGAGGCAGTGCCGGGAAGGCCGAGCCCGGCGTGTCGGCCCTCGACCGTCGATGTCGGGACGATGAGGCACGAGTTCCGGACCAAGAGCACCGGTGCGCAGGCCATACCGATCAGGTTGGCCGGCGCGACACCGCGACGGCGAGCCCGCGGGCCGCGGCGGTCCGGCGTCGGTCAAGGGCGCCGGACCGCCCGTCGCGGAAGCCCCGGATGCGCGGGCCGGTTCGGCGGCCGACGGGGCGGGCGTCGAGCGGACAGGTCCGCTCGACGCCCCAGGTCGCGCGCCTCTCCGTTCCAGCCCGGTACGGAGGCAGGACCGCGAGGGTAGAGTTGTGGAGGCCAGTCGATGAGTACCTCGATCGGGAACGAAGCCGCGACATACGTGTACAAGCTGATCGACTCTCCCATCGGAGGGCTGAAGCTCGTGGCCAGCGACCGGGGCCTCGCCGCCATCCTGTGGGCCGAAGACGATCCCCGCCGCGTGCGGCTTGGTGAGGTCGCCGAGGACCCGCGCCACCCGATCCTGGTCGAGACGGAGCGGCAGCTGGGTGAATACTTCGCCGGGACCCGCAAGGCCTTCGAGCTCGACCTCGATTTCAAGGGAACGGAGTTCCAGCGGAAGGTGTGGGCGGCACTCCTGACCATCCCCTTCGGCGAGACGCGGAGCTACGGGCAGGTCGCGATGCAGATCGGGCACCCCACCGCGGTCCGGGCGGTCGGCGCGGCCAACGGCAAGAACCCGATAGCGATCATCGCCCCGTGCCATCGCGTCGTCGGATCGACGGGCGAGCTGACCGGCTTCGCCGGCGGCTTGGCGGCGAAGCTGCACCTGTTGGCGCTCGAAGGCGATGGTCTGTTCGTTGGCGGCGCGGCGTGCCAGCCGCAGCCTGGCCCGGTAACGAAGCGTTCCCGGATACCTGTTGCCTCGGTGGCCCCGGTGGCCGCCTGACGGAGTCGGCCCGCAGCGAGTCGCTCGCGGGGTGCGGGAGCGGCCCGCGTTGCGGGATCGATCCAGGAGGATACGGCGGCATGACGGTCGGCGCGATACCGTGGGATTCGGACCGGGACAGAGGCCTTCCGGACTCGGTCGCGCTCGACGGCCGGGCCGACGCGGGCCGCGAGGTTCGCCCTCCCGAACGGCGCCGGCCCGAGGACACGGGCGACGTGCGGCGCTACGAGGCGCTGGTCGCGCGTGTGTCGGAACGCGTCGCGGACTTCCCGGATTTCGGCAAGGTGGAGGCGCTCGCCGGCACGGGTCCGGGGAGGTTGGATGACCTGTGGCTCACCCATGCCCAGATGGATCCGATCGCGTGGCTTGAACGGCTCCGGATGCGCCGGGCGGCCGATGACCTGCTCCGCCGGCCGCAAGCCGTCGACGCGGTCGGCGCCGAATTGGGCTACGCCGATTCACCGGCCTTCGTCCGCGCCTTCCTCGCGCGGACGGGCATGGCGCCGCGAGCGTACGCGAATCTCGGGGCGACGTCGTCGTTCACCCTCCGGCTTCCCGCGCGCTACCGCCGGACCGAGGTTATCGGATACCACGGCCGGGACCCGCGGAGCCCGAGCGAGCGAAGCGAGGGCGATCGCATCTGGAAGGCCCTTGCCACGAGCGAAGGCCCCGCCGTCGTCGAGATGACCTTGGCGGGCGGCTTCGTGACGGTCCGCGTGCATGCGGACAGGTCCCGGAGCCCGGAGACCATGGCGGCGATCCACGCCACCGCGCGCAGGATGCTGGGGTTGGAGAGCGACGTCGAGGGGTTCGAGGGCGCCCACGCGGCCTTCGCGGCACCGAGGCGCGGCCTGCGCGTCCCGCTGATCCCGACGGGCTTCGACGCGCTTTGCTGGGCCATCGTCGGCCAGCAGATCAATCTCACCTTCGCGAGCGCACTTCGGCGGGAGGTCATCGAGCTGGTCGGCGAGCCGGTCGGCGACATGCGCGTCCACCCGACACCCCAAGCGGTCGCGGGCCTCGACGTGGCCAGCCTGACCGCGAGGCGCTTCTCCCGCTCGAAGGCGCGCTACCTCCTGGACGCCGCCGCGGCGGTCGCGGGCGGGGACCTTGATATCGAGGGGTTGGCGGACCGCTCCGCGGTCGGTGCCGAAGCGGCCCTTCGCGCCCGGCGCGGGATCGGCCTGTGGACCGCGCGGTACGTCATGATGCGGGTGGGATTCGCGGATGCCGCGCCGGTGGGCGACAGCGGCTTGGCCACGGCGCTGGCGCGCCTCCACGCCCTCCAGGCGCGGCCTGATCCAGAAGGGGCGGAGCGCCTGATGAGCGCCTACGCGCCACACAGGAGCCTGGCCGCCATGCACCTCTGGACTTCCCTCAAGGAAGACGGGGCGTGACGGGTGCCGGTCCGGCACCATCGCTTCTGTCGCCCGCCGGCCCGCGCCGGAAGCGGCGTCCCCGCGAACCGGGCGCCTTGTGGCGCCGTGGTCCCCCCGCCGGCGGCTGTGGCCCCCGGCCTATCATCACAGCTTGAGAAGGTAACCTACCCATGGCGAGAGAGATCATCCGGGTCGAGCCGCTGTCGACCTATCTCGAGCGCTGGAAGGCGCCCACCTCGGCGGTCACGCGCCACGGCGACACCGTCTACGTGTCGGGCTTCCCGCCCTTCGACCCGGAGACCGGTGAGGTCGTGAACGCGCCCATCGAGCGCCAGGCCGAGATCGTCCTCGAACAGATGAAGCTATGCCTGGAGACCGCGGGTTCGTCTCTCGACCAGGTCCTGAAATGCAACGTGTACTGTACATCCGTGGAAAAATTCGCGGCCGTGAACGCCGTTTACGCCCGATATTTCCCGGCGCATCCCCCGGCGCGGATCTTTGTCTGCGTGCCGGCTTGGCCTGGCCATTTCGACATCGAGATCGATTGCGTCGCGGCGCTTTGACGGACGTCGGTGTCCGGCAGTGGCGTCTCCGGGCGGGGACGTGGACCGCGGGGCCGGGCAGGAGTTCGAACGGGGAATGCGGACCGCGTCGCGGTCCGGGAGGGCACGATGACGGGAGGCTTGGCCATGCGGTGCGTCGCTTCGATCGGGATCGGCCTTTGCCTCACACTGCTCCCGGGCATCGCCCGGCCTGCGGGGGGTGAGCCGGAGGGCGGCAGCTACGAGGTGGAGGTGAAGCTGGAGCTGCCGCACCTCGAGGACATGGCGACGAGGAAGACGGTGCGGCTCTGCCTGCGCCCCGATGACCGGGCGGGGAGCCGTGGCTTGGCCGTCCTGAGCGACAACAACCCGCTCGCCGGCTGCCCGATCTCCAACGTCCGCCGCGACGGCGACGAGCTCACCTTCGATATCGCCTGTGACGGAAGGAACGCCGCCAGGGCGACGGCGCGGTACGTGCTCGCGCCGGCCGCCTTCAACGGCCGCATCAAGATGCAGATGGGCGGCAAGAACATGACCATGACCGAGGTTCAGGCCGGACATCGCATGGGAGAATGCGGTCCCGGCGCCGGAGAGAAGCCACCGTCGTGAAGGCAGAAACCTTCCGACCGACCCGGCGTTCGGCCATTGCGGGCGCGGCCTGCCTCCTGGCCGGGAGCGCGGAGGCCGGCAGGTCCGCAGGTGGCCTGCTCCTCGTGACGCATCCCGCCTTCGCGCTCCACGACCCCGGTCCCGGGAACCCGGAGCGCCCGGCGAGGATGCGCGCGATCGACGAGGCGCTGTCCGGACCGGAATTCCGAGCCATCCTCCGCGAGGAGGCGCCGTTGCGCCGTGACGCCGAGGAAGCGATCCTGCGGGTTCATTCCCGAGCCTACCTCGACACCATCCGGGCGACCGCCGCGGATCCTTCGCGCCTCCCGGCGCACTTCGATGCCGATACCGTGGTCTCGTCGGGCACGTGGGAGGCGGCGCTTCGGGCGGTGGGCGGCGGGATGCACGCAGTCGACGCCGTCATGGGTGCGCGCGCCGACGTCCGCAGCGCGTTCTGCCAAGTGAGGCCACCCGGCCATCATGCCGGGCGCGAGACGGCGATGGGTTTCTGCCTGTTCAACACGGCGGCCGTCAGCGCCTTCCACGCACGCGCACGTCACGCGGCGGAGCGCGTCGCGGTGGTGGATTTCGACGTACATCATGGCAACGGCACGCAGGCGGCGTTCTATCAGGACGCGGACCTCTTCTACGGCTCGACGCACCGGATGCCGTGGTTTCCCGGAACCGGGTCGGCGTCGGAGACGGGCGTCGGGAACATCTGGAACGCGCCGCTGGCCGCGGGCGACGACGGGGTGCCGTTCCGGGACAGCTGGTCCCGGCGGATCCTGCCGGCGCTGGACGCATTCCGGCCGGATCTGATCATCATTTCCGCGGGTTTCGACGCCCATACGGGCGATCCCCTGGGCGGCCTTCGCCTCGGCGAGGATGACTTCGAGTGGGTGACCCGCGAGATCGCGGAGGTCGCACATCGCCGGTGCAGTGGCCGGATCGTCTCGTTGCTGGAGGGAGGCTACGTGCTCGATGCCCTCGCCCGCTCGACGGCGGCGCACGTCCGCGGTCTCGCGACTGCCTAGCCTGAGGGCGCTCCTCGGGTCGGGCGGGTTGGAAGCCCGGGCCGCCGGCGGTCGGGACGGGTTGCCGAGATCGTACCGACGCCGTTGCCCAAGCCGGGGCAAGGGCCCGGTCGCCGTGGCCATCGAGGTCCGACCGCGGGCCGGGCGGTGGGCGAAGGCCGCGGTCGCGCCGAGACGCTCTGGCGGGCCCTGCGGCGAGGTCGCGCTCCCGCCGGCGCCGTGCGGCAAGGAAGTCTCGCCTGCTCCGCCTGTGCTCTCGCCATCGGGAGGCACGACGGCGACGCGGCGATCTTCCGGCCCCTACGGACGCGACACCGCGTGCCGCGGGCGAGAGGCGCAGACGGAAACTTTCGGGACGGCCTGCAGCGGACCGGCCGGAACGCGGTGTCGCGACCGCGGCCTTCATCGTCTAGGCGGCACGCGACGTATGCTGGGAAACCCCGGCGCGTACGCCTTTCGAGGTTGCCGGCGCAGACGTCAAACGCCCTTTCCGGAGACGCGGGTCAGGAGCGGCATGAGCTCGGACGGTTCGGTTCTGCCTTCATACCCGAATGCGCTCTCCGCGAACGCGATCCTTCCATCACGCTCGATCAGGAAGCGCGCCTGCATGGGGCAGATCCATGGCTGGGTGGATCGGAGCGTGACGATGTCGGCGCCAAGATACCTGTCGATGAGCTCCGAGTCCTCCGGGGACCAGCGGATCCCGTACCCGACCGCGACCTCACCGGTCTCGTCCTCGAGCGTCGGAAAGCTGTCCGGATGGTCGGCGGCCACCTGCAAGCCGTGGCCCGGAAGCTGGGCTCGCGTGATCGCGACCGCGCTCGATCCGGCTGACAGGATGCCAGGCATGGCCTCGTGCAACTCGCGCAGGTCGCGCTGGCAATGAGGGCACCACAGCCCGCGGTAGAACGTGATCAACAGCGGACCGTCTTCGAGGAGTGTATCCGACGAGACAGCCCTACCGCGCAGATCGGGCAATCTGAAGCCGGGGGCGACGTCGCCGGCTTTCAGGGGGCGGCTCCGCTCCTCCGCGGCCACCGCCGCGGCGAGGGCATGCAGCAGGGATACCTGCGGACCCCTTCCCGCCCGCTCATGGTCCACTTTGACGGCGTCCAGTCTCGCTTGGATCTGCATGGGCGGTAGTCGCGGTCCGCAACCTGAGAGAGCGTCGAGGGCCCGATACCTCTACCGGGCCCGCGGGTCCCCGGCGACGCGGCAAACGGGCGAGATGGACTTTGGGACTCTAAAACAGGACTTACGAGCGCCCAGGCTACAGGAAAAGGGCGTCGCCTGCAGGCCGGATGGCTGGCCGTCGAGCGCCACCCAGCCCGCATGGTGCGACGCGGCTCTAAGGGCCTTATCGCGACCGGCAACCCTGGCCACCACGCGAAGCGCGCCGACCATTCCCGCAGCCGGCCAGCTGAACGAAGCCCGTCGGCTTCCCGGGACATTCGAACGGCCGGGTAGCGGCGGGATCGCCGGTCGAGGCCTCGGAATCGGCCGGTCGCCGGGAGCGACGATCGCCGGGCGGCCTACAGGCGAG
>Ga0255028_100279_pt1 | contig 10138 bp, 19 predicted proteins | sample DRGLUT_MetaT_FD_178168 | JGI IMG/M metagenome (GOLD analysis project Ga0255028, IMG submission 178168) | Metatranscriptome of freshwater microbial communities from Pennsylvania, United States - DR:GLUT (Metagenome Metatranscriptome) | ecosystem: Environmental > Aquatic > Freshwater > Creek...
CTCGATCCGATCTGGCGCAACGCCGCGTTCAACGGCGGTTACACCGGCCGTGAGCTCAAGAAATACACGGGCTCAGCCGCCTACTTCTTCCAGCAGTCCGCACGATGCCGCGTCTATGCTTGGCTGGCCGAGCAGATGCTGCTGACCGAAGACGAGTGTCACGCGTCCAAGTTCACGGTCGCACAGTGCCACGAGGCGATCGCGCTGTTGTCCGGCGTGACCTTCGCCGAGATCCGGACGTGGGCGCAGCGGAAGGGTCTCAAGATCCGGCGCCGCTACGACGCGCCTCCGCGGGCGCTGCCCGGCCATACGCAGATCGAGCAGGTGCAGCGATGAATGCGCGCCCCGAACCCCGCACTCTTGCCGAAATGCACGCGCGCAAGATTGCCGCCGACCGTCGGTGCGAGGAAGCCGCGCTGCGCCTCGTTCAGCCGGCAGCCAAGCTGCCCGCGCCGAAACATCCCGCGATGCCGACCGGCGACATCGTGCTCGGCCGGGCCGACGCCGGCAGCGAGGTCGGGATCGACCTGCAGCAGCTGATGGAGGGGCGCCTGCTAATCCAGGGCGCGTCCGGGTCGGGCAAGTCCTGGACGCTCCGTCGGCTCCTCGAACAGACCGCCGGCCGGGTGCAGCAGGTGGTCATCGATCCTGAGGGCGAGTTCCGCGGGCTGGCGGAGGCCTTCGGGCACCTGCGCGTGGAGGCCGACAAGCTCGACGCCGCGGCCCTGGCGACGCTGGCGCACCGGGTGCGGGAGCACCGCCTCTCGATCCTCGTCGATTTCTCGGACCTCGATCGCGAGCGCCAGATGATCGCGATCGCCGCGCTGTTCGGCGCCCTGATCGAAAGCCCGGCGGAGCACTGGATCTCGACGCTGGTGGCCGTGGACGAGGCGCACCTGTTCGCGCCGTTCGGCGGCCATTCCTCGGCGCCGGCGTCGGTCCGGAACGCGTCGATCGCGGCGGTGACCGACCTCATGAGCCGGGGCCGTAAGCGCGGGCTGGCCGGCATCCTGGCGACCCAGCGCCTCAACCGCCTCTCGAAGTCCGTGATCTCCGAGGCGCACAATTACCTGATCGGGCTCAACACCCTCGACCTCGACATTCGCCGTGCCGCCGAGACGATCGGCTGGGACGCGCGCCGGGCCTTCGATCGCCTACCCATGCTCAAACCCGGCGAGTTCGTCGCGGTCGGCTCCGCCTTCACGCGCAGCCCAGCGGTGACCCGGGTCGGATCGGTCCAGACGCACCACAAAGGCGCCGCCCCAAAGCTCGCCGCTCCGGCGCCGCTCGATGCCGACGCGGCTGCGCGCCTCCTCGACATCGAGCACCTGGTCGGCGTGAGCGCCGCCGATGCCACGACGCGGGCGGCGGCCACGAACCTGTCGCCGGGCGTCCGGGCGATCCGCGGCTTCATCCGAGACCCGGCTTTCGCGATCGCCGGGCGAGCCTGGGGCGCCCTGCTGCCGCTTGCTCCGGAGGGCGCGACGCTCGGAGAGCTCGCGAGCTTCCTGGAAGTCCCCGCCCAGGACCTGGCCGCGGCTCTGGCGCTGCTCGACGCTCAAGGCGTGCTGGAATTCTCTGGCGATGGAGCGACCCGGGCGGTGCGCGTCGAACCTCATCTCGCGAAGGAGTTGCGCCCGTGACCAGCCTCACCCCCGTCTCGTTCAAGAAGGGCCGGGCCAGCGAGCCTCGCCTGTCACCCCGCTACGTCCCCGGCGTCCGGCACGAGCGGTTCTGGACGGATGCCGAGCGACAGGTCGTTCGCGACCACTACGCGGCTGGTGGCGTGTCCGCGTGCCTTGTGCGGTTGCCCGGGCGCACGCCGGCTGGCGTCCATCAGGCGGCGCGCAAGCTCGGGATCGGCTCCGAAAAGATGCCGGCGGAGCGCCAGGTGCACGTCTACGGCCCCGAGATGGACGAGCGGATCCGCGCCGAGTGGCCTCTGCTCAAGGGCCGCGGAGCCGTGAATGACTTGGCGCTGCGCCTCGACGTGCCGCGGTGGTGGCTGTCGAAGCGAGCGACCAAGCTCGGGCTTTCAGCACCACATCGGAAGGAGCCGCCATGGACCGAGGCGGAGAACGCGTTGATGCGGCGCGTCCCGCTGCATAGCCCGGAGCAGGCCGCGCGCATCTTCCGGGAACACGGGTTCAATCGCACCGCCACCGCGATCGTTGTGCGCGCCAAGCGCCTGGAACTGTCGCGCCGGACCCACGAGTCGCTGTCGGCGACCGCCGCCGCGCGGATCCTTGGTATCGACAGCAAGACGATGACCAGCTGGTGCATCGCCGGCGATGTGAAGGCAGGGCGGCGCGGTTCGAAGCGGCTGGTTCAGCAGGGCGGTGATGCCTGGGCGATCGAGCCAGCGGATCTCCGTCGGTACGTTCTCGATCACATCGAGCGCATCGACATCCGCAAGGTCGAGAAGGTCGCCTTCGTGGCGCTGCTCGCCGGCTCGGATGCGATCGATACGGCGGTACGGGCAGCGCCTTTGGACGACGCCGAGGGCCTGCGTGAGGTGAACCAAGCGCTCTGCCGGAAGGTCGCCGCGCTGCAGGCCGAGAACGCGCGGCTGGCTTCCCTGGCGGATCGGACCGCTCCGTCGCTAGCGCGACCGCGTCCATCCTGGCGAGAGCGCGTCACCGGTGGCCGTCGGAGGTCGGCATGACCGACCGCCAGCCCACCGACACCCTCGCCGCCGCGCTCCCCCGGGAGATGGTCCGCGTCACCAAGATCGCAGGGCAGTACCGCCAGGTCGAGAATGGCTTCATCGCCGCCGCCCTCATGGAGGCTGTGGTCGAGCGTGGACAGAAGGCGATCGAAGCCGGCGATCTTGCCGCGATGATCCAGGCCTACCACGATCTGAAGGGGTATGAGCTGTGAAGGATGCGCCGATCCTGTTCAGCGCCCCTATGGTCCGCGCCCTCCTCGAAGGCCGTAAGACCCAGACCCGCCGCGCGCTGAAGCTCCAGCCAATCCCCTTCGCCATCGACGAGGCCGGGACGCTCTGCGACGTCAGCCTCATGCACGTCGACTGGGAGCCCTGGCCCCGGATCTGGATGGGCCGGGACAAGTCCGGCGTGTTGACGACACAGCAGGTTCGGTTCGCAGCTGGCCAGCGGCTGTGGGTGAAGGAGGGCCACACCCGTTTCGACAAGGGCAGCTGCGACCAGCACGTCTGGTACCGGGCGGGCGGCAACCTCAGCGGGGACGCAGTTCGCGACGCTTGGCTGGCGCGGTTCTATCCAGACGTCAACGGGGACGAGCCGTGGCCCCATGCGCTCGGTCCCGCCGGCGGCGCCCCCTATCAGGTCGCGTCAATCCACATGCCGCGCTGGGCCAGCCGCCTCACGCTCCTGGTGACGGACGTCCGGGTCGAGCGGCTGCATGACATCAGCGAGGCAGACGCGATCGCGGAAGGGGTCGGCGCTTGGCACCAATCGGAAGCCGTGCTCGGAAATGACCGGCGCTCCGGACAGTGGGTGCGCAGCTCCGTTCAGGCCGCGGCCCAACGCGGGGAGACCCGGCCGACGGCCGCGACCAACGTCGGCGCCTTTCGGATGCTGTGGAACGAGATCCACCAAGGCCCTGATGCCTGGGCGACCAACCCGTGGGTCGTGGCCGTCAGCTTCAGGGTCCACAAGAACAACATCGACGAGCTTTCGCCGGCGATCGTGGAGGCCGCTAAGTGATGGCTCGCGCGTCCAAGCCCCTGCCGCCCCCGACCATGCAGGAGCGCGCCGACGCGGCGATCGCCGCCCGCGCGCTGCGCGGCGCCATCGCCGATCCCTCCACCATGGGCGAGCGCCACGTCGTGCACGCCGATCTGCCCCGTCCCCGCCGGGGCGAGTGGTGGGAGACCTGGACCAACCTGCCAGGCTTCATCCGCGTGAACGGGTGCCGCGGCTACTACCGGCACGCCTGCCTGCCCGGCTGGACGTACCTCCGCGCCGAGATTGTGCCGGAGATGATCCTGGACCTGGAGGTCTTGGCGGAACGCGGCGTGCGGCCGACCGAAGGCACCGGCGAGCGGGCAGCATGAGCGCATCGAGCAAGCACCACCGGTCCACGCCGACCGAGGTCATCTACTCGCTCTGGCTGACCTTCAGCCAGGACGGGAACGTCCGCCTCAACCGCGAGTCGCCGCGGTTCTCGCCCGACGAACGCGCCATGCGCGTCGAGGTCCGTCTGCCGAAGTCGCTGTGGAACATCCCGCAGCTGTCGGCCGAGATCACCGTGCCGGATCCGGGCCAGCCCGGCGCCATCGCCGCCCGCATCGAGCAGTTCGCCGAGCAGCTGAAGACGGCTGTCGGCTGTGATGTCGTCCTCACCGTGAAGCCGACCGAGGAGCCGCGCTGATGGCCGACCTGCTCACGCCCGCGAAGGCTCGCGTGCAGGCGAAGCCCATCACGGCAGCCGATGTCCGCGTCGCGCTGCGCCGCCGCTTCTGCGCCCCCGAATGGGCGCTCCTGTTCGAGGTCGGCGACGCCACCGGCGCCCGCCACACCCGCTTCGCCGACGCGGTCGCCATGAGCCTCTGGCCCAGCCGGGGCCTCGAACTCCATGGCATGGAGAGCAAGGTCAGCCGGCACGACTGGTTCAACGAGCGCAAGCGCCCGGAGAAGGCGGAGACGATCGCCGCCTATTGCGACCGCTGGCTGCTCGTGACGGGACCGCGCGTCGTCGACAGCGTGGATGAGATCCCGCCCGCCTGGGGCTGGATCGAGTTCGACGGCGAGCAGCTCGTCACCCGCAAGGAAGCGATCCGGACGGACGCCAGGGTCTGCGACCGCACCTTCCTGGCCGCGCTCCTGCGCCGGGCCGCCAAGACGGACGACGCGACCGTCGAGGCCGAGATCGCCCGGCGGATGCAGCAGAAGGAAGAGGCCTTCGACGAGCGCGTCCAGCGGGCCGTCGAGTTCCGGATCGGCGATCGCGACCGGGTGCTGCAGGACGTCGAGGCCTTCGAGGCCGCGGCCGGCTTCAAGATCAGTGAGTTCCGTGGGTTCGGCTGGGACGCCGAGGAGACCGGTCGGGCGATCGCTGCGCTGAAGAAGAGCGGCGTCGACAAGTCCTACCACGGCCTGCAGCACGCTGCGGAAACGCTGCGCAGCTGCGCCACCCGGGTCGACGAGGCCTTGGCCGAGCTTGGCCTCACGCCGCGCCCGAAGCCGACCGAGCCCAAGAAATCCAGAAGGGGGCGCGCCTGATGCCCGAGATCTCCACTCTCCTGGCGCAGCCCGTGCCCGAGCGCTTCGACGGCGTTGAGGCCTGGTCGAAGCTCCCGCCCGACGTGCAGGCCTCGATCGGCGCGATCGCCCTCGAGCTCGTGCTGACTTGGCACCTCCTGGATCAGGAAGGCCCGGGCCCGGAAAGCGCGTTGTCGCCGCTCCTGACGCGGGCAGCCTCGGCGTCGGACGGTCTCCTGATGCACGCGCTGGAGGTCACGGTGACGGACGCCCTGCCGGCGGACGCCTTCACCACGGACGACGGCTCCCCTCGGATCCCATCGCTGCTGGGCGGCGTGTGCCGCGTCTGCGGCTGCTCGCAGGATGATGCCTGCGACACGGGCTGCGGTTGGGCGGCCGAAGATCTGTGCACGGCCTGTGTCGAAGGGGAAGATCTGTGAGAGATCTCCGCACGCTCATCGGCTTCGCGATCAAGCTTCCGAGCTTCCCGCCGGTGTGCGCGGACGCCGGCGCCTTTGATATCCCGTCGCCGGCGACCGGCGTCACGCTCCGCGTCATCGCCACCAGCGGCATGGGCTGGGATCACGTCAGCGTCTCCACCAGGAAGCGGTGTCCGAATTGGCCGGAGATGAGCCGGATCAAGGCGCTGTTCTTCCACGACCACGAGTGCGCCATGCAGGTGCACGTGCCGGTGGCCGACCACATCAACAACCACCCGTACTGCCTGCATCTCTGGCGCCCGCACGACGTCGAGATCCCGCGCCCGCCAGGCGAGTTCGTCGGCCTGCCCGAGCTGACGCAGGAGCAGGTGCGGATGGCATCGCCCGAGGAACGCGCGGCCATGCGCCTGGAAGGTCTGGCGCGCTTCGAAGCCCGGACACGGCAGGAGGCCTGACATGGACATCGGAAAGATCACCGGCACCACCCGGACGCTGGGCGCACCCCGGGGATGGGACCAGTCCAGCGACGGCGTCTGCGTCGGCCTGCCGATCCGCGACGAGCGCCACGCTCCGGGCATCGGCCGGATGGTCTCCGCGTGGGTCCCGACCCCCGAGGAGATCGCGCTGATCCAGGCCGGGGCGCCGATCTACCTCCACGTCATCGGGGAGATCCACCCGCCGGTGTCGCTGGTGGTCGGCTGTCCGCCGGTCACCGACGCGCAGAAGGAGGAGGTGGCCCGTGGGTGAGCCGAAACCCTACGTCAGCAGCACCGTCCTCAGCGACGATGCGCAAGAGCAGCTCGAGGCGATGAAGGCCCCGCTGCTCCTCGCTCTCATCAATCGCCTCGGCGGATCGCTCACGATGACGATCGAAGAGATCGCTGCCGCAGACGCCTTCACCCTGGTTTTGGGTGCCAACGCCGAGGCGCAGACCTTCACGTTCCGCGTCGTCCGGAAGGAGCGGTGAGCATGGCTGAGACCAACATCACCCGCGGGATGATCGAGTTGGCCGCCGCGGCGATCGCCAACGCCCGGGGCGGGCGGCGCGGCGCCCCACCCATCCGCAACATCCTGGAGACGCTGGAGCAGCTTTCGCCAAAGCTGCACGCCGAGGTGTTGGAGGACGCTGAGGCGGCGCTGAGGGCGGCCTTCGGGGTGGCTCGGACAGAGGCCCGCCCATGAAGCGCGTCCCCATCAGCGCCGCCAGGCGCATCGCCGAAGACTACGGCTACGACCAGGTCGTGATCTACGCCCGCAAGGTTGGGGAAGATCCGGACCCGCACGGCGAACACCTGACCACCTACGGGGTCAACAAGATCCACTGCGCGGCGGCCGCCAAGATCTCCGAGCACCTGCAACGCGTCATGGGCTGGAAGCCGAAGACAGAGGAGGTCGCGTAGCCATGCGCTGCACCTACTGCGGATCGCCCGGTCATCCGACTTCGCACTGCCCGAAGACGTGGGGCGGCAGCAGCGCGCGGCTGCATCTGCGCTGCACCTACTGTGGTGGCCGCGACCACAACTACGAGGCCTGCCCGCGTATCCGCAGCCATCCCGCGCCGGGCGGCGTGATCCTGCGTGACAAGGGAGGCCGTTGATGACCCTCACCCCGAACCGCGATGCCGTGCGTGCCGCAGCTGCTGAGGCCCGTCAGAGGCACGCCGCCGTCATCGCCCGGGACGACGCCACCGGCATAGGCCTACGCATGGCGATCGAGGCCGCCGAGGCGATCGTCGGCGGCACGACCGACATGACCGATCGGGAGATCCCCGTCGAGGTGATCTGGCCCCAGGTGATCATGGCCACGGCGCACGCGCTGACGGCGTTCCTGATGAGCATCGCGCACGGTGATGCGGAGGTGGCGAAGAGCTTCCTGCCGGGCGCGTTGGCGTCGATCCAGGAATGCGCGCTGGTCCGCCTGCAGGATGGTCCGGACGCCTTCACGCAGAGCTTCGCGGAGATCCAGCATCCGGCGGGGCGCGCATGAGCGACGCCAGCACCATCGAGTGGACGCAGGCCACTTGGAACCCAATCGCGGGCTGCTCCCTGAAATCGCCCGGCTGCACGAACTGCTACGCGATGCCGACCGCGCGTCGCCACGAACTGATGTCGGCCGCGCTAGGCCGCGTCAGCCCCTACGCCGGCCTGACCAAGCAGGTGAACGGCAAAGCCGTGTGGACCGGTGACATGCGCCTGGTCGAGGCGGCGCTGACCCTGCCGCTGCGCTGGACCAAGCCGCGGCGCATCTTCGTCAACTCGATGTCCGACCTGTTCCACGAGAGCGTGCCGGACGAGTGGATTGATCGGGTGTTCGCCGTCATGGCGCTCTGCCCGCAGCACACCTTTCAGGTGCTGACGAAGCGGCCGGCCCGGATGCGGGAGTGGTTCGAGGAGCGCTGGCAGCCGACGCCCGCCCAGAAGATCGAGTTCCCCGGCCTGCCTGCGTTCGACATGGCCGCCCAGGCCGAGGGTGATGACCGCCACGAGCGCGTCTATCAAGCGGCCGGCGAGTTCCTCGACCTCGACACCGTCAGCGATCGGTTCTGGAACCCGGACGGCTCGCGGAAGTGGCCGGGGTGGCCGCTCCCGAACGTCTGGCTCGGCGTCTCGGCCGAGGATCAGCGCCGGGCCGACGAACGCGTACCGGACCTGCTGGCGACGCCGGCCGCGGTGCGGTTCGTGTCGGCCGAGCCGCTGCTTGGGTCGACCGACTTCCAGCGCCTTTCGATCAGCCACCCTACCTATGAAGCTGTCTCCGCGACGCTTGACGCTCTCATAGGACAGGCTTTCGACCTGGGAGACACGCCGATTGATGCGCCTGTGTCGGCAAGGCTCGACTGGGTGATCGTGGGCGGCGAGAGCGGCCCCGGCGCCCGGCCCATGCACCCAGACTGGGCGCGGCAGATACGTGATGCATGCGGGACCGCAGGCGTCGCTTTTCACTTCAAACAACACGGCGCCTGGAGGCCCGAATTGGATCGGGACGTGCAGGATCCGGACTGGCGAGCTGACTACAGCAACCAGCTGAACGACCGCCGCCCGGACATAGCATGGCTCAACCGCGATGGCGGTCGCGGGTTTCACGGCGACCGCTTCCACGTGATGCGCCGGGTCGGCAAGGCCGCAGCTGGCCGCCTCTTGGACGGCGTCACGCACGACGCCTTCCCCTCATCTCCCATCACCCGTAGCACCTGAGGAGGTTCGCCGATGCCAGCCCCGTCCCTCGTCCACGCCGCCCGCAAAGCGCCCGATGCCCGCCACCAGGTCTTCCGCATGGCGAAGGTCATGTCGGAGCGGAAGAACGGTCCGGAAGGCGCCTGCACGGCCGTCCACCTGTTCCAGGCCGGCTACACCGAGGCACAGGTCCACGCCTACCGGGATATGGCCCGCGCGCTCCTGCAGGGCCTGCCGCTAGAGGGCGACCCGCCCGGTCGACGCGAGGCTGAAGCCGCCGTCGAGGCCGTCCGGGAAATCCGGTTCGCACGGGCGGCCGAGCGCTACCTGGCTCGGCGGACATGGGCAGCGCCGATCGTGCGCGAGGCGACCGACCTCGGGATGACGCCGTGAAGACGCGGCTCCTCGTCCTAGAGCCCGCCGGCGATCCGCTCGTGCGCGTCGTCGACATGGCCGGCGACCCGGGCCTCGCCGAGCTGCGCGACGTGCTGGAGCCGATCCTCGGCGGCCGGCCCGAGCACGTGGCCGTCCTCCACGAGGGGCGGCGGGCCGACATGTTCGTCCACGAGGACGGGCACGGCGAAGGCGTGCCCGGCAACGAGGCGGCCACCGCGATCTACCGCGCCTCCTGGATGGAGCGGCATCCGTCCGATCAACCCGAAACGCTGCCCTGGATCGCCGGCCCCGCCGTCGTCTTCGGCCGCACCGTGTGGAGCTGAGAGATGAGCATCACGCCCCATAGGGACGCCGCGGCGGCCACTGTAGCGGCGACGCGTCGGCACTTCGCGCAGCAAGAGCCGGCGGACGCCTCGGTGATGATTGCCCGGCGGATGGACGTCGACGTCACCGAAGCGGCCATCCTCGGCTACGCTGACCTGCGGGACATCGGCGTGGCGCAGGCCCGCCGCATGTCGATCGCCGCCCGAGTGGCTGCGTCCGCAGTCGCCAGCCTCGCCACGACCGTCTGCGGCGGCCACCAGACAGCGTCGCGCGCGGTTCTAGAGATCTTGCTCAGCGAGATCCGGGAGCACGCGCTCGATCGCATCACGAAAGTCGAAAGCGAGGGGATCAGCGCCCCAGTCGCGTCCTCACAGACCCGGGGACACGCATGACCGCGGGCCTGTCCACATCCGGCGACGTCTCGTCGTCCGAGGGCGTCGCCGCCGACGAGCTGAAGCAGTTCATCGAGCGCCTGGAGCGCCTTGAGGAGGAGAAGGCCGGCATCATGGGCGACATCAAGGAGGTGTTCGCCGAACTGAAGGGCCGGGGCTTCGACGCGAAGGCGGTCCGCACCATCCTACGCGTCCGCAAACAGGATCACAGCGAGCGCCAGGAGCAG
>Ga0255028_100280_pt1 | contig 10120 bp, 9 predicted proteins | sample DRGLUT_MetaT_FD_178168 | JGI IMG/M metagenome (GOLD analysis project Ga0255028, IMG submission 178168) | Metatranscriptome of freshwater microbial communities from Pennsylvania, United States - DR:GLUT (Metagenome Metatranscriptome) | ecosystem: Environmental > Aquatic > Freshwater > Creek...
CGACGCGGGACGCGGCGGCCTCGGGCTGCGGCGGGGTCGGGCCCTGCGGCGCCGCGAACGCCTCCGCCTCGTCTTCCTCGTCGTGCAGCGGCACGGCCCGGCGGGCGGCCTGGTCGGGCGACGCGTCCCGCGCGTCGAACACGGGCTCGCGCCGGGCCGCGCCCGGCCGGGCGTCCTCGGGCAGGTGGTCGGCCCAGGGCAGGTCCGCATCCGTGAAGGCCCGCCGGGCCGCGAGGGCGGGCGAGGCGCCGTCGAACGGCTCGGCCCGGTCCGCGCGCCAGGTCGCGATCCGCTCGGAGGCGGCGTGGCGGAGGCCCATCAGCCCCTGCGCCAGGGCGCCGACCCCGACAAGCCCGAGGCTCGGCTCGTCGGCATCCTCGCGCTCATCGCGGCCCGAATCGCGGCCCCGCACCGGCGCACGCCGGACGGGGTAGGGCTCGTCGTGGAGGGAGTCCTCCTCCACGGCCCCGAAGCGGCAGGCGCCGGTCAGGCTGAGAATCGCCACCGCGGCGTAGCCGAAGCCGACGAGATGCGCGGCCGCCGACGAGACCGCCCCGACGATCACCCGGGCCATCGACAGCAGGCCGTCGCCGGCCACGCCGCCGAGGCCCGTGGGCAGCGGCCAGCGCGTCGTCGGCGGCAGCGCGCTCGCCACCGCGCTCGCCGCGCAGAATCCGATGATCCAGAGGGCGATGCGCAGCCCGCCGTCAGGGAGGTTGCGCTCGCGCATCAGCCGCACGCCCCAGAGGACCGGCGGCAGCACGAAGGCGAGGGCGCCGAGGCCGAGGATCTGCATGGCCAGATCCGCCACGACGGCGCCCGGCTGGCCGAGGACGTTGTGGGCGGCATGGTCGGTGGCGTGGTTCAGGCTCGGGTCGTCGATCGACCACGTGGCCAGAGCCACGGTCAGGGCGACCGCGCCGGTGAACAGCACGAGGCCGCCGAGTTCCGTCAGGCGCTTGCCCAGGAACGGGCGAACGCTGTCGACGAAAGTGTCGTAGGGCGATGCGGGACGGCGAAGCGAGCGCATGCGGGACCGGACGCAAAACGGGGACTTACCCCGAAGGCTAGGCACGGGGGCCTTAACGAGCCGCTAAGGTTGAGGAAGGCTGACCGGTCCCCAATCGGGCGTCCCCAGGCCGGTGCCGGGTCATCCGGAGGGTGCAAAACCCGTCCCGCTGTGGCACAGGACCGGCCATGAATATCGACGGCCAGCCCTACCGCACGATCTTCCCGGACCCGGACGGCGTCAGCGTCCAGGTCATCGACCAGACGCGCCTGCCCTTCGCGTTCGAGCTGAGGCGGCTGGCGACCCTGGACGATGCCGCGGTGGCGATCCGCACCATGGTGGTGCGCGGCGCGCCGCTGATCGGCGTCACCGCCGCCTACGGGCTGGCGCTGGCCATGCGCGAGGACGCCTCCGTTGCCGGGATCGACCGGGCGGTGGCGACGCTCGCCGCCACCCGCCCGACGGCGATCAACCTGCGCTGGGCGCTCGACCGGGTCTCGGCCAACCTGCGGCAGGCGCAGCCGGGCGAGCGCTTCGCACGCGCCTTCGCGGAGGCCGGCCGCATCGCCGAGGAGGACGTGGCGAGCTGCCGCTCGATCGGCGCCTATGGCGGCCAGATCATCGCCGACCTGCACACGGCCAGGGGCGGCGGCAGGCCGATCACGGTGCTGACCCATTGCAACGCCGGCTGGCTCGCCACGGTGGATTGGGGCACGGCGCTGGCGCCGATCTACGCCGCCCACGAGCGGGGCGTGCCGGTCCACGTGCTGGTCGACGAGACCCGGCCGCGCAGCCAGGGCGCCGCGCTCACGGCCTTCGAGCTGAACGGCCACGGCGTGCCGCACACGGTGATCGCCGACAATGCCGGCGGCCACCTGATGCAGCACGGCCAGGTCGATCTCTGCATCGTCGGCTCGGACCGGACCACGGCCTCGGGCGACGTCTGCAACAAGATCGGCACCTACCTGAAGGCGCTGGCGGCCCGCGATACCGGCGTGCCGTTCTACGCGGCGCTGCCGTTCTCGACCATCGACTGGACGCTGGACGACGGCGTGAAGGAGATCCCGATCGAGGAGCGCGACGGCCGCGAGGTCACCCACATGACCGGGCGGCTCGCCGATGGCGGCTTCGCCACGATCGAGGTGGTCTCGCCCGGCAGCCCCGTGGCCAACCCGGCCTTCGACGTCACGCCGGCCCGGCTGATGACCGGGATCATCACCGAGCGCGGCGTCTGCGACGCGAGCCGCGAGGGCCTGTACGGGCTCTATCCGGAGCGTCGGAACGCGGCGTGAGAGCCCGGTTCGGCGTTGTTCCGGCGCCTGATCCCGAGCGACACTGAGGCGGTGCCGGGCCCCGTGCCGGACCTCCGACCGGCCGCCTCATCCTGAGGTGCCCGAGCGCAGCGGAGGCTCCGGGGCCCGCTGGCGCGGGCCCATCGGGCGGAGGGGGCGGATCGGATGGGGCCGCGCGATCCGGTTGCCTCAGCGCACGCCGGGCCGGCCCGATTCCGCGAGCTGCTGCGCCCGGACGCCCTGGCGCTCGAACATCCAGCCCGGATACTCCGCCGGCAGGGCGCTCACCGCGTCGAGGGCGTCGAGTTCCTCGCCGGTGAGGCTGAGTTCGGTCGCCGCGATGTTGTCCTCCAGCTGATCGAGGCGCTTGGCCCCCACGATGACGCTGGTCACCGCCCTGCGGTGCAGGAGCCACGCGAGGGCCACCTGCGCCACCGAGACGCCGCGCGCCTCCGCCACGGTGCGCATCGCGTCGATGCAGGATTCGGCCCGGGGCCGGTCGACCGGCGGGAAATCGAAGCTTGCGCGCCGTCCCTCGCCCGCGCCGCCGGCATACTTGCCGCTGAGCAGGCCGCCGGCGAGCGGGCTCCAGACCAGGAGGCCAAGCCCCTCCGAGCGCAGCATCGGGACGATCTCGCGCTCCAGGTCGCGGCCGGCGATGGAATAGTAGGCCTGCAGGGTCTCGAAGCGGGCGAGGCCGGCCCGCGCGCTGATCCCCAGCGCCTTCACGATCTGCCACGCCGCCCAGTTCGAGACGCCGACATAGCGGACGTGGCCGTGCTGGACGAGGATGTCGAGCGCCCGCACCTGCTCCTCGATCGGCGTCGCCGGGTCGAAGCCGTGGATCTGGTAGAGGTCGATATGGTCGAGCTGGAGCCGCTTCAGGCTCGCCTTGCAGGCGTCGATCAGGTGCAGGCGCGAGGCGCCCTTGGCGTTGGCGCCCGGGCCCGTCGGCCCGTAGCCCTTGGTGGCGACGACGACGCTGTCGCGCGGGACCTTGAGATCGCGCAGGGCCTGGCCGGTGATCTGCTCCGAGAGCCCTTCGGCGTAGACGTCGGCCGTGTCGATGAAGTTGATCCCGGCCTCGAGCGCCCGCCCGACGAGGCGCCCGGCCTCCGTCTGGTCAAGGGCGCCGATCTGGCGCCACATCCCGGCCCCGCCGCCGAAGGTCATGGTGCCGAGGCAGAGTTCGGAGACGAACAGCCCCGTGTTGCCGAGCTTCTTCTGGTACATGCCTGCCTGATCCTGTCCGCTTCCCTGGCGACAACGCGCGGCACCGGGCCCGGTGCGCTCAGGGCTCCCAGCGATGGAACACGGCGCTGTCGAAGGCGAAGACCGGCTCGCCGCGCTGGTTCACCCCGGTGTTGCGGGCAAAGGCCAGGCCCCAGCCCGGCCGCGAGGCCGAGGCGCGCTTGTCGGTGAGTTTCGCGCTGAACCGGACCGTGTCGCCCGCGTAGACGGGCTTCAGCCAGCGCAGATTCGTGAACCCCGGGGAGGGGCCGGCCTCGGGCACCGGCCCGCGGGCGGCCGTATAGGCTTCGTCGCGGGCGCGGGTGGTGAGCATCCGGTTCATATAGGCGGCGGCCGTGTGCCAGCCGGAGGCGCAGAGGCCGCCGAAATGGCTGCGCCTGGCCGCCTCGGGATCGAGGTGGAAGGCCTGCGGGTCGTAGGCCCGCGCGAAGGCCACGATCGCCTCGGCGGTGAACGCGTAGGCGCCCAGCTCCCGCACGGCGCCGATCTCGGCATCCCGCAGGAACGGCAGGATCTCGGCGTCGTCCGGCTCGGTGACCGGGCCGGGCTCCCCGATCGCGACGGGCCGCGGGGGCAGGGGATCGGTGCCGCGGCGGGCCAGCATGAAGGTGAAGCGCTGGGCCAGCACCGCCTCGCCGCGCTGGTTGTCGAGGGCGACCTCGGCGGTCACGAAGCCGAGGCCGGGCTTGGTGGCCGAGTCGCGCATCCCCACGACCCGGAAGGTCAGGGTCAGGGCGTCGCCGGGCAGGACCGGGGCGAGCCAGCGCAGCTCGTCGATCCCCGGCGCGCCCAGCGACGAGCCGCCCTTGAACGGACCCTGCTGGAGCAGCCGCATCCCGAGCGCCGCCGTGTGCCAGCCCGAGCCGATCAGCCGGCCCACGAAGGTCGTCTCGGCGGCCGTCTCGTCGAGGTGGAACGGCTGGAAGTCGAAATCCTTCGCGAAGCCCACGATGGCGTCGCGGGTGACCGTCAGCGGCTCCCCGACGATCACGTCACCGACGGAGAAGTCTTCGAGGGCGGGGTCCGGCATGGCGGGCTCGTCTCGTTGATCAGCGGGGCGGGGAGTCGATTCGCCACCGGGACGTTCGCCCCACCGCCGTCTTTGCGGGCGGAGCGAAGCCATCCAGCGGTGCCACGTTTACCGGGGTCGCGCCGCCCCTGGTTGCGTCGCTCCGCCCGCCAGGACGGGGAAGAGGCACACGCGCCGTGCTGACAGCACCGACTTCAATTGGCGAAGCGGAAATGCAGCACGTCGCCGTCCTGCACCGCGTATTCCTTGCCTTCGAGCCGCAGCTTGCCGGCGTCCCGGGCCCCGGCCTCGCCGTTCAGCGTCGTGTAATCCTTGAACGCGATGGTCTCGGCGCGGATGAAGCCCTTCTCGAAATCCGAGTGGATCACCCCGGCCGCCCCGGGCGCGCGGGTGCCCTTGGTGATCGTCCAGGCCCGGGCCTCCTTCGGGCCGACCGTGAAGTAGGTCACGAGGCCGAGGAGGCCGTAGCCGGCGCGGATCACCCGGTTGAGGCCCGGCTCGGTGAGCCCCACCGCCTCCAGGAACTCGGCTTGGTCGGCTTCCGGCATTACGGCGATCTCGCTCTCGATCTTGGCCGAGACCACCACGGCGACGGCACCCTCGGCCTTGGCGCGGGCGACGACCGCGTCCGAATAGGCGTTGCCCTTGTCGGCGTCGCCTTCATCGACGTTGCAGACGTAGAGCACGGGCTTGGCGGTCATCAGGCCAAGCGACTGGAACAGCTTCTCCTCGTCGGGCTTGCGCTCCACCAAGCGGGCCGGCTTGCCGTCGCGCAGGAGCGGGAGCGCCCGGTTGACGAGGTCGAGAATCTCCTTGGCCTCCTTGTCGGCGCCCTTGGCCTTCTTCTCCAGCGACAGGGCGCGGCGCTCCAGGCTGTCGAGGTCGGCGAGCATCAGCTCGGTCTCGATGGTCTCGATGTCGGCGGCCGGATCGACCTTGCCCTCCACGTGGGTGACGTCGCCGTCCGTGAAGCAGCGGACCACGTGGGCGATGGCGTCGACCTCGCGGATATTGGCCAGGAACTGGTTGCCCAGGCCCTCACCCTTGGAGGCGCCGCGCACGAGGCCGGCGATGTCCACGAAGGTCAGCCGCGTCGGGATGATCTCCTTCGACGACGCGATCCGGGCGAGTTCCGTCAGTCGCGGGTCCGGCACCGCCACCTCGCCGACATTCGGCTCGATGGTGCAGAACGGGTAGTTCGCCGCCTGGGCGGCCGCCGTCTGCGTCAGCGCGTTGAAGAGGGTCGACTTGCCGACGTTCGGCAGGCCGACGATGCCGCATTTGAAGCCCATGGATCGGTCCTAGTGTTCGGTCACGACGGCCTCGGGGCCGACCATGAATGGGTTGAGGATGGTGGTGCCGCGGACCGTGCGACCGTGCTGGTAATCCTCCGGAAGAAGATAGCGGCACCCGGCGCGCCTCGCAGCTGCGAAAATGATGCACGCCCACCACTGGACGATGGTCTCGGTCCGGATCGACCAAGCCCGCGTGATGAGTTCGAGATCGGTTGCGCCCTGGGACAAGGGCTGCAGCTCCAGCGCCGGCTGCCGCATCGCCGCGCTGTCGACGGCGACCTTCCCGCGGAGGACCGCATTGTCGATCTCGCCGAGCACCGGCGGACTCACGACGAGGGCCTCGCGGGCCGCGAGCGTGTGCGTGGCCGGCCGTTGCTTGTTCGGAAAACGGTCGTCGCGGGCATACAGGAACACGTTCGTGTCGACGAAGACCAGATCAGTCGTCATCGTAGAGTTGATCCCGGGTCGGAGCCTTACCGTTCGCGTCCAGAACGTGGAGGGGCGGTCCGGCCAGGAACCGCTCGATCGCCTCACGCTGCGTCAGCGGTCGGCCCACCCGCTGCTCGACCGCCTCGGCGATGAAGCGCGACAGGCTGCGACAGGCTCTTGCCGTCGCGCGCGGCGGCGACGCGCGCCCGCTGCAGCAGGGCCTCGCTCATCGTCACGGTGACGTTCTTCATGGCAGCCTCCGAGGCCGATCCATATCGTGTCCCCGTGTTTTCGTGTCAATTTTTCGCGCCGAGCGTCTTCACGTCGTCCCAGCCGCGGCCCGCCATGGCGAGGTGGACCTTGTTCTGGAAGCTCGCATCCTCAGCCGCCGCCAGTAGCGCGGCGTGGTCGGCCACGGCCCGGCAGAGATCCTCGACCCAGGGCAGCTCGGCCTTGCCGAAATCGTTCAGCACGTAGGAATGGACCAGCGCCTTGTCGCCGGGATGGCCGATGCCGAGCCGGACCCGGCGATACTCGTTGCCGCATTGCGCGGTGATCGAGCGCAGGCCGTTATGGCCGGCATTGCCGCCGCCGACCTTCACCCGCAGCTTGGCCGGGGCAAGGTCGAGCTCGTCATGGAGCACGATCACGTCGCCGAGGGGGATCTTGTAGAAGCGCTGCGCCTCCGAGACCGAACGGCCCGACTCGTTCATGAAGGTCGATGGCTTCAAGAGAATCGCCCGTTCCGTGCCCAGCACGACCTCGGCGGCCTCGCCCTGGAACCGGTGCCGGAACGGGCTCGCCCGGTGCTGCCGGGCGATGGCGTCGACGGCGAGGAAGCCGATATTGTGCCGGTTGCCCGCGTAGCGCGCGCCCGGGTTTCCGAGGCCGACGATCAGCCGCATGGTGGTTGCATCCCTTTCAGGCCGCGGTCTCTGGCACGCTTCCGCGCGCGGCGCATCCCCCGTGCGCCAGCGCACGGCGTCGGGCGAACCCGGAGCAGTACATCTCCGTTGAGAGGTCACATTCGGCCAAGCAAAGCCCGAGTGATCAAGACCGCCGCACCGACGATCTTCCTCACCCGACACGGTTGACCGGATGACTTCCCGTTGAAGTCATACGAAGACACCAGGAGATCATCATGACGATCCGCATGCTCGCCGCCGCCGCCCTGGTCGCCGCGGCCGCCACGCCGGCCCTCGCGCAGGGCCTGGACTCGAAGCACTCGCCCTACCCGGCCTCCGCCTATTCGGGCTGGATCGGCAACGCCGCGGTGGCGTCGCAGGCCCCCGCCGCCTACGGCCGGCCGCTCGCCTACCGCTATTCCGGCCCGCATGCCGGCGGCCCGGCCAACGCCCTGCCGCGGTACTGACGCCGCAGGCCCCGGATCGTCCGGGGCCACCGCCGCGTCGGGCTAACGGGTCACCGGCACCGCCGGCGGCCCGGGCGGCGCGGTCATCCCGGCCGCGACCGCCGCCCGGATCTGACCGGGACGCAATGTCCCGGTCAGAAGATCGACCTGGCTCACCAGCCGGGTCAGGGACTGACCCTGGTTCAGGTCGGGCCGATCCGGCAGCGGCCGGTCGGCGCCGAGCGCCGCCAGCGTCGCGGTGATCCAGCGCCGCCAGATCTCCGCCTTCGGGTCCGCGGCCTCGGGGGCATGCCGCAGCACGGTCAGCCGGGCGCTGATCCGGCGCAGGGTCGCGTCGGCCACGAGGGCGGATTCCACCTCCGGATGGTGGCCGGCCCGGGGCTGCTGCAGGGCGCGCGACAGCGCCGCCTCCAGATCGTTGAGGGCGAGGCCGGCCGCGCGGGTGCTGGCCAGGAGCGCGGCCTCCCGCTCCGGCCCGGGGCCTGCGCGCAGCACGGCCTCGGCGAAATCCGCATGGGCCTCGAGCGCCCGGCGCAATTCCTGGCGGACCTGGTCGGGTTCCCAGATCGGCCAGAGCACCAGGCAGCTCGCCACCGCGATCAGCCCGCCGAGCACCGTGAAGCCCGCCCGCATGGCGACGATCTCCCAGGAGCTGTGGCCCGGCTCGAGCAGCTCGACCAGCAGGACCACGAGCGGGGTCAGGCAGGTGACGAAGAGGCCGTAGGAGATCTGGCGCGCCGCGAAGCCGACCACGCTGAGCACGAGGATCAGCCCGGCCTCCATCAGCGGGGTCGTGGCGTAATAGGCGAGCACCGCGCCCGCGAGCCCGCCCAGCACCGTGCCGCCGATCCGCTCCAGGGCCCGCTGCCACGTTGCCGCGTAGAAGGGCTGCATGGTCAGCACCACGGTCATCACCAGCCAGTGCGTGAAGGCGCCCGCGTAGCTCAGGGTGGCGGCGAGCGCCGGCGCCGCGACCGCACTCGCCCGGAGCGCGTGGCGCAGGTTCGGCGAGGCCAGGGTGAAGTTCTGCTGCAGCGGCCCGATATAGCGGGTCCAGCGGTCGAGGCGGCCGCCCTCGGTGAGCGTGCCGCCGGGCCGGTAACCCTCCGGCGCCGAGAGCTTGGCGCCGATGCGCACCCGCCCGACGATCCGGTCGGCGAGCCCCGCCAGGGTCGGATCCTCCGCCAGGCCCTCAGCCGTCCGCGCGATGGAATGTTCCAGGCGGCCGAGGTCGAGGTCGACATCGTCGCGGATCGCCCGGGCGATGGTCACCAGCAGGGGGCGCAGGCGCCGCAGGAAGGTTTTTGCCAGCGCCCGGCGACGCGTGTCGGGCCGGCTGTCGATCAGCTCGCCCACGGCGATCAAGGCGGAAAAGATCTGCTCGGCGCTCTCCAGGCGCAGCAGCGCCTGGGCGGTGCGGTCCGAGACGCGCTCCCGGGAGCGGGCGAGGTCGAGGATCATGGTCCGCGCGGTCTCGATGCGCGCCCGCACGCCCCGCCGGTGGCCGCGGGCATGGCCGTCGAAGGCGGCCGTGTCGGGCTCCGGCAGGGCGACGAGCCGCTCGAGATCGCCGCAGAGGCGCGCGAGGTCGTGCCAGACCTCCGCCACCGCCCGGTGGGCCGGCCGGTAGGGATGCAGCCGCCAGATCACGAGGGCCAGGAAGGTCGCCCAGAGACCGCCGGCCGCGAACATCAGCACGGTGATGCCGGCCTGTTCGGGGGTGAGCGGCCGGTCGAGGGCGATGCACAGCACCACCACGAGGACGTTGCCGGCCGACTGCGCCTGCAGGCTCCAGACCCGCGCATACGCGCAGGCGAAGATCAGCGCGCAGGCGACAGGGACGACGACGGCCAAGCCCAGCGGCAGGAGCAGGCCGAGCCCGGCCCAGAGCAGGCCGCCGAGCAGCGAGAAGGCGGTGAGCACGCGCAGGCGCGCCCGCATCGGCCCGCCATTGTCGCAGAAGCAGGCGAGGTTGGCGGCGAGCGCCATGGTCAGCAGCGGCGGCCACTGCACCCAGATGTTGATCAGGATGACGACGCCGAACGCGAAGGCGGCGCGCACGCCCTCCACGAGGCGCAGGCCCCGGAGATCGAGGCCCATCGGCAGGCGCCGCAGATCCGCGCCGGGCCGGTTCTGGCTGCCCCGGCCCGCGGCGAGCCGGCGGCGCCGGGCGCGCGCGGATGGCGGTTCTGTGGGGCTCGGCGCGGGCAAGTTCGGTCTCCGGACACGGGCACGGCGCCCCGGCATGAACCGCATCCGGGCCTGTCCGGATCCGTCCCGCTGCGCAAGGCCCCCGCCGCGCGCAGGCGGGATCCGTGCCGGCCGGTGCGTGCGCCCGCGCGGGTGCTTGACCCTCGGGCGAGCCCGTGGCTTCTGGGGCCGCCTGGCCTCCAGACTCCGTAGCTCAGCTGGATAGAGCAGCCGCCTTCTAAGCGGCAGGTC
>Ga0255028_100281_pt1 | contig 10107 bp, 9 predicted proteins | sample DRGLUT_MetaT_FD_178168 | JGI IMG/M metagenome (GOLD analysis project Ga0255028, IMG submission 178168) | Metatranscriptome of freshwater microbial communities from Pennsylvania, United States - DR:GLUT (Metagenome Metatranscriptome) | ecosystem: Environmental > Aquatic > Freshwater > Creek...
ACCTGGATCGAGGCCGCGGCCCGAAGCCTTCTGGCGTCCTTCGCCGGCGGCCTGGTCAGGGACAAGGCGGCTGTCGCTGCAGCTCTCACGCAACCATGGTCGAACGGCCAGACGGAGGGGCAGATCACCCGTCTGAAGCTCGTGAAGCGGCAGATGTTCGGCCGTGCCAAACTCGACCTGATCGAAGCTCGGCTGATCGGCACACCATGAGCCGCCCTGCATCGAGATTGCGTCAGACCCACGCTTCGGCGCCGATCCACAGCGGATTTCGGGATCCACATTCATCAGAAGCCCAATACCGACCTCGTCGAGGACCAACTGGTCAGCGACCCGTTCGTCCTGATCTGCAATCGCGGTCATTCCCTCGCCGACCAGAGCGAAGTTCGGTGGGCCGAACTTGGAGCTACCGACCTGATCACGCTCGGTGGCGCCAGCGGCAATCGGCTCCAGGTCGAAGCACAACTCACAGCAGCAGCCCTACCGCCTCGCGGCCGGTTCGTAGTCGAAAGCACGCCGACCGCGATTGCCCTCGTGTCGGCGGGGGTCGGGGCCGCGATCCTGCCTGCCGCACTGACGGGCGCGACGCAGCGTGATGATCTGGTCGAGATCATGCTGATCGAACCCGAGATCTACCGCACAATCAGCCTCGTGCGTCATCGCAATGTTTCTCTTACGCCAGCTGCCGCAACCCTCTATGAAATGCTCAAAATTGAAATATCGGCCAGTTCCAAATCAATCAAAGATCTAGGTGGTGCCGCTTGAAGCCGCCGATAGAATGGCTGAACGATCATTGCGATCGTCATTTGGCTATGTTTCCTAAATGTTCAGTATTGTTGATATATTTTTCTAAATAAATACGCAATATGTGTCATTAGTACTGAAAAAACGTTAATTAATGCTGATCGTAGTTTTGTGTAATTCATCCATAGCTTAATGGCTAGTCCTCAATCGGTCCTCAATCGAACGGCAACTTCGTTTCGCCGTAAGAACGGGATCGAGAACGGCGGGTCATAGCCCATGAAAATGATTGGACCGTCGGCCCTCATGGAAGTCGCCGCGAGTACCTCGTTTAGAATTTGCTCATGTCGCGCTCTGGCTTCAGCTGTGGCACTGCCCGAGAAGCCAAGCGCTGCCATTCGCTCGACCGGAACGAGAACCACCCGCACGGCTGTTTCCGTTGGCTCGGGCGCACCTGCCGCTGCAATCTTACGGGGCAGGAAGAAGCGCATCGTGCCCGTCGAGCTTCGCTCGACCGGCGCTGTCATCGCGATCCGCCGGCCTTCGACTTCCACGGGCACCGTCATCGTGATGTGGTCCCCAGCCCGGTTCGCGCCGGTGATGTAGCGAAACAGGCGTCCGAACGCCTCGCTGTCTCCCTGCTCAAGGGCGTCGGTCTCAATGGCCACGCGTTCGTCGTAGGCTCGGATCTCGACGCCGCGGTCGAGGCACTCGATTACCGAGAAGCGCGGCTGCTCGTAGAGTGCCCGGATCCCAAAGACACCGAGGACCGCCTCAATCAAGGTGACGGCGTAGTAGAGAAACTTGTCCATGACGAAAGTCCGGTCGCTCATGATCGCGAGCTAAAGGTCTGTGACCAAAAGCTGTTCCCACATTCACGCCACTCAGGACCGACAGGGCATGGTCAAGGCACCACATAGCGTGGCGCCCCATCATGCGGTCCTGTCGGACACCGCGGTGATGAGGAACCACTCATGGCACACGTTCTCGTCTTAGGCGCCAGCCAGGGCATCGGCTTAGAGACCACGAAGGCGGCTCTGGCGGCCGGCCACCGTGTGCGCGCCTTTGCGCGGTCGGCAGCCGGCATCGACCTGGCTGATCCAAGTTTAGAGCGGTTCACGGGCGACGCGCTCAATGCGGGCGATGTCGCCGCCGCCCTCGATGGGGTCGATGTCGTGGTCCAGGCGCTGGGTGTGCCAGCCAGGGATCTCATCGGGCCGGTGCACTTATTCTCGGACGCGACCAACCTTCTCGTGCCCGCCATGGAGACCGCCGGGGTTAGGCGGTTGATCGCTGTCACCGGCTTTGGAGCAGGAGACAGCCGGGATGCGATCGGACTTCTCCAGCGACTGCCATTCCGTCTGGTGTTCGGGCGCGCCTACGACGACAAGGACGCGCAAGAGATGCGCATCCGCAGGAGCGGCCTCGACTGGACGCTCGTCAGGCCAGGCGTCTTGACGCCCGGCGCAGCGACAGGGCGCTACAAGGTCCTCACGGAACCCTCGTCCTGGCGAAACGGTCTGATCTCACGGGCGGACGTGGCAGGTTACATCGTCGCCCAGATCGACCGTCCGTCTCAGGAACGGAAGGCCGTCGTATTGATCAGGTAGGCAGGAGATCGCCCGCACGCGCGCTATCCGTATCATCGGTATCGAGACACCCTCGATATTAGGGCATTCCCATCCATCACGCCCCAGGGGATTGCTCCTGATGCCAAATCCCATTCGATCCGCCGCTCGCGCCGTCCTCGAAAGCGGCGTCGAACTGATGGCTGCCTGCAACCGGGCGCGACTGCCGAAGACCCCGAACCCCTTCGTGATCGGCATCCACGAGCCGATGCGGGAGGAACTGACGCAACAGAGCCTGGCCGTAATCGGGGCGATCCCGACCCAGCTCGACGGTCGGTACCTGAAGATGGGCGCGAACCCTGCGCGGCCCGTCTCGGCCGGTCACAACTGGTTTCTCGGCGACGGCATGGTGCACGGTCTCGCCATCAAGGACGGCAAGGCCTTGTGGTACCGCAACCGGTGGATCGGCTCACGCACGGCCGCGGCCGCCCTCGGTCGGCCGGCCGCTCTTGGGCCGCGGCGAGGCCGCAACGACACCGTCAACACCAACGTCGTCGATATCGGGGGCCGCGCGTTCGCCATCGTCGAGGCAGGCAGCTTCCCCGTCGAACTCTCCGAGACCCTGGAGGCGCAACGCTACAATCCGTTCGACGGGACGCTCACCGGATCGTTCACCGGGCATCCGCACCGCGACCCGATCACCGGAGAGACGCACGCGATCGCCTATGACGGACGTGTCTGGGACGCCGTCCGTCATGTCGTCGTCTCGGCAACCGGCAGGGTGGTCCGCGACGTGCCGATACCAGTGGAACACGGTCCTTGTATCCACGACTGCGCTCTCACGGCCGGCTTCGTAATCGTACTCGACCTTCCCGTCACATTCTCGATGCGGGCCGTACTCGCCGGCCACCGCTTTCCATTTCGCTGGAACCAATCTCACCGCGCGCGGGTCGGTCTGCTTCCACGGGAAGGGCGCGCCACGGACGTCGTGTGGTGCGAGGTCGAGCCGTGCTTCGTCTTTCACGTCGCCAACGCCTTCGACGATAGGGACGGGTGCGTGGTCCTGGACGTGATCGCCTACCCGACGATGTTTGCCTCAGCGAACGGTGAGCTCGATACGCTGGGCCGGTTTGAGCGCTGGAAGCTGGATCCCTCCACGCGGAGCGTCGAGCGTCGCGTGATCGACCAGGCAGCGCAGGAATTTCCCCGTATCGATGAGCAGCGCTTCGGGCAGAGCTATCGGTATGCCTACACGGTCTCCGTACCCGCAGACGGCAACCCGCAGCTTGCCGGCGCGACGAAGCTCTACAAGCATGATCTTGAGAGGGGCGAGCGCCGCGTGCACGAGTTCGGCGATTATCACGTCCCGGGCGAGTTCATGTTCGTTCGCGCCGACGGTGGCACGCATGAGGACGAGGGCTGGCTGATGGGGCTGGTGATCGACACAGCGAACGAGACGACAGACTTCGCCATCCTCGATGCTCGCGCGTTCGAGGCGCCCCCCGTGGCGACGATCCGGCTGGGGCACCGGATCCCGCCAGGATTTCATGGAAACTGGTTTCCATCGCGTTAAACCGAAAGGTCTGCCCATCTGCGATGCTCAGCAAGATTGAGCAACCGTGCAAGCCAGCGCCAATGCGTGACAGCCAGACGACGCCGGCGGGTATCGAATGACTGCGTCCGCTTTCGTGATTGAAACTATGTTCCTTCCCAATCGGCGCAGGCGCAGAGCGAACAGTTGAACAGAGCGACCTGCTCCGTCCGGGTGGGGGCGGCTAACCCGCCGGGTGCACGATCAGTCCTGACAACAGCGTGCAAAACGCCTCGGCGGCTGTAGGCATAGTCCGACCTTCTCTCTTGATCAGGCAGACCGAACGTTCGAATCGCGGATCGTCGATCGGACGCGAGCGAAGCTCGGGCTCGGCCCGTATCTCGCGCGCTGAGCCCGGCAGGATCGTCAGGCCGAGGCCGGCCCGAACCATGCCGACCGCGGTCATCATGTAAGTCGCCTCGCAGGCTACGATGGGGAGCCGGCCAGCTCCCATGAACGCCAGATCGACCACGGTCCGCACGCTCGTGGCAGGATCCATCAACACCAGGGGATACGTGGCCAGAGCTTCGACGGTAATACTCGGCAAAACGCTGATCGGATGATCGCAGGGATAGACCACGTGCAATTTATCGCTGGTCCGATGCAGCACGCTGATCTCCGAATCGCAAACATCGCCGCCGACGATGCCCAGATCGACCTCTTCGCTTCGTACGAGGTCGAGAACCCGTTGCGCGATCACGTCCTTGATCACGAATGTCACGCGCGGATGATCCGTGCGGAAGAGCGCGATCGCCTCGGACAACGAGCTCGCCGCAAAGGACGGCAGCGTTGCGATACGGACGATCCCATGGCGTTGCGCTGCGAGATCGCGGGTATCGATGACGACCGCGTCAAGGTCGCGCAGCACCTTTTGAAACACCGGCAGCAACTCGCGGCCGATGCGCGTCGGTGCGACCGTACGGCTGGTCCGGTCGATGAGGCGTGCATCGAGCATCTCCTCGAGGCGCTGGATCTGCACTGTGAGCGCAGGCTGAGACAGGTTCAACAGCGTGGCAGCGCGGGTGAAGCTGCCTGCCTGAACGACGGACACGAAGGCTCGCACCTGACGCAGGTTGAGATCCATAAGCTCTGGCTATCGCTGTGATCGGATCTTTTCAATTGCATCATGCAGTATCTCGCCGTTTTCTGGTGGGGCGAAGGCGCGGATCTGAACAGCGCTGCAGTCCATCGGGAGGAACGCATGCTGGCTCTGCTCGGCCTGGGCACGATCGCGCTGCTGCTCGCCGTCATCCTGACCAAGCGCATGTCCCCGCTTGTGGCCCTGATCGTCATACCTGTCGCCGCCGCGCTGATCGGCGGGTTCGGGCTCGAGACCGGCAAGTTCGTCCTAACCGGATTGCAGAACCTCGCCGGCGTCGTCGGCATGTTCGTGTTCGCGATCTTGTTCTTCGGCATCGTCAGCGATGCGGGCATGCTCGATCCGATCATCGACCGCATCCTGGCCACTGTCGGGACGCGCCCGACCCGGATCGTGCCCGGCACCACCCTGCTGGCGCTGCTCATCCATCTCGACGGTTCGGGCGCCGTCACCTTCCTGATCACCATTCCCGCGATGCTGCCACTCTACGACCGGGTCGGGATCGACCGGCGCATCCTGGCCTGCGCCGCCTCGATGGCAGCGGGGGTCAATTTCCTGCCCTGGACCGGGCCGATGATCCGCGCCTCGGCCGCGCTTAAGCTGCCGATCCCGGAGATCTTCTCGCCGCTGGTGCCGGTGCAGGTAGTCGGCCTCGTGTTTATCTTCGCCGTCTCGTACTGGCTCGGCCTGCGGGAGGAACGTCGTTTCGCGCTTGCGCCCCGTGCCGCCGCCGCGGGGATCGGCCCCGGCTCGGCTACGATTGCCCGCACGCTGAGCGACGCGGAGCGAGCCTTGCGCCGCCCGGGCCGGTTCTGGATCAACATCTTGCTCACCGTCGCCGTCCTCGGGATAATGGTGTTCATGGCCGAGAAGGTGCCACCGGCCTTGATGTTCATGCTTGGCACAGCGCTGGCGCTGATCATCAACTATCCGCAGGTCGACGCCCAGCGGCAGCGCATCGACGCGCATGCCAAGGCCGCGATCCTGATGGCTTCGATCCTCTTGGCCGCCGGCGTCTTCACCGGGATCATGCAGGGCACCGGCATGCTCAAGGCGATGGCCCAGACCGCCGTGACCTTCGTGCCGCCGGACATGGGCCGCCACATCCCCTTCGCGCTAGGCCTGGTGTCGATGCCTTTGTCGATGCTGTTCGACCCGGACTCGTTCTACTTCGGCGTCCTGCCCGTCGTGTCCGAGGTGGCTCATCAACTCGGCGTGCCGCCGGTGCAGGTCGCGCAGGGCGCGCTGCTGGGTCAGATGACCACGGGCTTCCCCGTGAGCCCGTTGACGCCGGCGACTTTTCTGGTCTGTGGCCTGACCGGGATCGATCTTGCCGATCACCAGAGGTTCACCTTCCCGTTCCTGCTCGCAGCTTCGGTGGTGATGACCTTTGCCTGCGTCCTCCTCGGCGTCTTCCCCCTCTGAAAGCGGAGATCCGTCCATGAGAACCGTCCGCTTGGGCGCCGGTGCGGGCTATGCCGGCGACCGCATCGAGCCCGCACTCGAACTCGCAGAGAGGGGCGAGATCGATTATCTCGTCTTCGAGTGCTTGGCCGAGCGCACCATCGCGTTGGCGCAGCAGGCCAAGCTGCGGGACCCAGAGGGCGGTTACGACCCGTTGCTGGAGGCCCGCATGCGGGCGGTACTCGCGCCGTGCCGGGCCCGCGGCATCCGCATCGTGACCAACATGGGCGCGGCCAACCCGATCGCCGCCGCGCAGAAGACCCAAACACTTGCACGGAACCTCGGCCTTGCTGGGCTGAGAATCGCCGCCGTCACGGGCGACGACCTGCTCGACGCGGTGCGAGCCGGCGACTTTACCCTGGAGGAGAGCGGCGCGCCGGTGGCGAGCCTCGGCAACCGCATCGTCTCGGCCAACGCCTATCTCGGCGCGGCCCCGATCGTCGCAGCGCTCGCGGACGGGGCCGACGTTGTTATCACCGGCCGCGTCGGCGATCCGGCGCTGTTCCTCGCTCCCCTCGTCCACGAGTTCGGCTGGGCGATGGACGATTGGAAGCGCTTGGGCCGCGGAACCCTCGTCGGCCATTTGCTCGAATGCGCCGGACAGATCACCGGCGGGTACTTCGCCGATCCGGGCTGCAAGGACGTCCCGGGTCTGGCGCGCCTCGGCTTTCCCATGGGTATCGTGGCGGAGGATGGGACGGTCGAGATCACGAAGGTCGAGGGCTCGGGCGGCCGGATCAGCCTCGCCACATGCAAGGAACAGCTGCTCTACGAGGTGCACGACCCAGCCCGCTATCTCCAGCCGGATGTGGTCGGCGATTTCTCAGAGGTCGAGATGGAACAGATCGGCCCGGATCGCGTACGGGCGACCGGTGCGACGGGCTCGCCGGCGACGGGCCTCCTGAAGGTCTCGGTCGGATACGTCGACTCCTACATCGGCGAGGGGCAGATCTCTTACGCCGGAGCCGGCGCCCTGGACCGCGGTCGGCTCGCCCTCGAGGTGGTGCGTGAGCGCCTCGCGCTCACCCGCGTGGCGTTGACCGAGCTGCGCTGCGACCTGATCGGCGTCGATGCCTTGCACGGGGCTGCGCTGTCGGGCGGGCGGGAGCCCTACGAGGTCCGGCTCCGTGTCGCCGGTCGCACCGAGACCCTCGCCGAGGCGGTGCGGATCGGCAACGAGGTCGAAACGCTCTACACCAACGGACCGGCCGGCGGCGGCGGCGCCTGGAAGTCGGCGCGCGAGGTGGTGGCGGTGCAGTCGGTCCTGGTTCCGGCGACGCTCGCCCGGCCGCGCGTGCAGTTCGTCGAAGCCTAAGAGCTGGGAGATGCGAGGATGAAACTGCGTGCGCTGGCTCACTCCCGCACGGGGGACAAGGGCAATACGTCGAACATCGCGCTGATCGCTTACGATATAGCGGATTACGGCCATCTCGAGGCGCATGTCACGCCCGAGCGGGTGCAGGAGCACTTCCGGGAGATCATGACGGGCGAGGTCATCCGCTACGCGCTGCCCAAGATTGGAGCGCTGAATTTCGTGTTGAAGGGCGCCTTGGGCGGCGGCGTAACGCGCTCGTTGGCGCTCGACGCACACGGCAAAGCGCTCGGCTCAGCGCTGCTCGATTTGGATATCCCGGATCGAGCTTCAACAGACATCGTGCGCATCGCGTGAAAGCTGTCTGCCTACTTGAGCTCGGCCGTCCGGCGTAGGACAAGCGCAGCTGACCGGAGGAGATTTTTCGAGATATGTTTCAGGATATCTGCAAGAAAACTTGAAACAGCAGATTTGGGTGCCTTTCTTCAGTCGAAAATCTCGACTGTATTAGAGCGCGATCTGCGGTTGCACGCCCAGCAGCTGTGCGCCAATGGGCGTATCTCGGTCGGCGCCTCGCTTAGGCGGGTATCCGCGTGCCATCCCAGGCAAAGACGCCGCCGGAGTCCTTCACGCCGAGGCTGTCGAGCACGCGCAGGAGGTGGACCGCGCTCACGTCGGGCTGAACCACACCTTTGTCGGTCGGATCTGACCGGAAGGGTCGCGACAAGTCGGAAGCGACCGTACCCGGATGCATGCCGACGACGAGCGCCTCCGGTCGGGTGCGAGCCACTTCGATCGAAAGGGTCCGCAAAATTTGGTTCAACGCCGCTTTCGACGCGCGATACGAGTACCAGCCGCCCAGCCGGTTGTCGTCGATGGAGCCAACCCGCGCCGACAACGCCGCAAACACGCAGCGTCCCCGACGTGCCAGCACCGGCACGAAATGCTTGGCGACGAGCGCCGGGCCGATCGTGTTGACCGAAAAGACCGCGGCCATCGCGGCTGGATCGAGCGCTTTGAACGTCTTCTCAGGTGAGACGCCGTCCTGATGGAGGATGCCGGTTGCGACGATGACCAAACCGACAGAACCGGCCGCACCGACGTTGGCCGCAGCCGAAGCGATCGTCGCCTCATCGCCGAGGTCGATCGGAACGGTGCGAACGCCGTACGGAACTGACGCCTCCGAGCGGGAGAGCGCGAAGACCGGGGTGTAGGCTTCGCTGGCAGCGAGGGCGCACACCAGAGCCCGACCTATCCCGCCGGAGGCGCCGATGACGACCGCGCTGGTCGACGTGGGCGCCGTCAACGCGAAGCCCCACCGACGTTCGAAGAGGGTCGGTCCAGCTTGCGGAAGATCAGGCTGAGGTTGTTGGCGGGCATCGGGATGCGCTCGGTGAGATGGAGCCCATGCGTGTCGGCGGCGGCCGTGACGGCCTCGATGTCACGGACACCCCATGACGCGTTCCTCATGCGCAGGCCATCGTCGAACGCGGCGTTGCTCGGCGCGGTGTGGGCACCATCCTTCCGAAACGGGCCATAGAGGTAGAGGATCCCACCCGCAGGCAGCGTCGCGCCCGCGCCGGCCATCAGCCCGGTGGTCGCTTCCCAGGCCGCGATATGGATCATGTTGATCGCGACGATCGCGTCGGCCTTCGCCACTGGCCATGGCTGCCGGGTCGCATCGATCGCCAGCGGAGACCGGAGGTTCGAGAGGCCCGCGGCACGGGTATGGGCGATGATGCTGCGGCGCGCCGCCTCGTCCGGATCGCTGGGCTGCCAGTCGAGCGTGGGCATAGCCCGGGCGAAGTGAACGGCGTGTTCGCCTGATCCGCTTGCGATCTCCAGAACGAGGCCGCTGGGCGGAACGGCTCGTCTCAAGGTTTCGACGATCGCTGCAGCGTTGCGCGCAACGGCTGGCGAGAACAAGGCATCCGACATGGGGGGCTTCAAGCGATGATCCCTTGGGGCCGCGTGGCTTTCCACCGCAGCATGTCTGTTTTTGGCCGTTCGCGCACGGCCCCCCAAATGACCCGTATGGACCCAATCGCCAGTCAAATATGTATATTGATCCAGAGGGAATCGCGTGTACATGTTAAGTTTGCCATGTGTAGCACGTATAAATCAGATCGGTCTGTCAATAATAGCTGAGTCACAAGGGTGGGCCTTTGATTTGGTGTTTGCGAGCTGAAGAATGTGCAGTTCGTGCGCCGTCGCCAGAATTATTTGCTAATTTTTTGTCTGGCTAGATCTAGTTTATGGAACCAAATTGTTGTTTGGCGCGCAGAGTCCGTAATCGATTTTCTAATGATTGTTTTTTTCAAGCTGTATATTTGAT
>Ga0255028_100282_pt1 | contig 10104 bp, 7 predicted proteins | sample DRGLUT_MetaT_FD_178168 | JGI IMG/M metagenome (GOLD analysis project Ga0255028, IMG submission 178168) | Metatranscriptome of freshwater microbial communities from Pennsylvania, United States - DR:GLUT (Metagenome Metatranscriptome) | ecosystem: Environmental > Aquatic > Freshwater > Creek...
GTCGAGACGGTGGATCACGTCCACCACGCCGGCAACTCTTCCGGGATCGTCGACGGCGCGGCCGCCGTTTTGATCGGTTCGAAGGCAGCCGGCGAGGCGGCAGGCCTTCGCCCCCGCGCGCGGATTCGCGCCTTCGCCAATATCGGCTCGGATCCTGCGCTGATGCTCACCGGACCGGTGGACGTCACCCGCAAGGTCTTGGCGAAGTCCGGGCTGAGCCTGTCCGACATCGACCTGTTCGAGGTCAACGAAGCCTTCGCGGCCGTCGTGCTGCGGTACTGCCAGGCGTTCGACCTCGATCCCGAGGCGGTCAACGTCAACGGCGGCGCCATCGCCCTGGGCCATCCGCTCGGCGCGACGGGAGCGATGATCCTCGGCACGGCACTGGACGAGCTGGAGCGGACCGGCAAGGAGCGGGCCCTGATCACGCTGTGCATCGGCGCCGGCATGGGCACCGCCACGGTCATCGAGCGAGTCTGAGCGGCCTTGGCCTGGGAGCGGCGTGGCGCCGCTCCCCAAAGTCCGGGAACGCTGCTAGAGGCGCGGGCGACGATCGGCCCGTACTGGGGCCGGACGATAAATCGATGGGAGACAAGCCCTTGAACCGCCTGATCGCGACGCTCTGCCTGGGCGTCACACTGAGCCTGCCGGTCGCTGCCCGCGCCGACGAGGCTGCGGACCGCGTCGCCGCGGCCTCGACCCTCGTCAACAAGACCCTGATCAAGAATCTTCAGACCGGGTTCAACGTCGCTCTGGAGAAGACCGTCGCGCCGATGCCGGAAGCTCGCGCCGAAGCGGTCCGCAAGGAACTGACGGCCGAGTTCGACAAGCAGCGCGGCATCATGATCGAGGGGCTCTCGAAGGATTACGCCGAGAAGTTCAGCCTCGCCGAGCTGAAGCATCTCGATGAGATCTATTCCGATCCGACCTATCTCAAGTTCCAGACGATGAACGCCGACCCGAACTCGTCGGTGACGGCAATCTCGCAGAACTCGGTCACCAAGCTGCTCAACATGCTGGCCGTGGCCTCGGCGACCGACAATTCGCCTCAGCCGGGTCAGCCGCCCGTGCCGCCGGCCGCGGCGCCGGCCCAGAAGTAAGACGATGCAGGCCGCGCGCGCCCCGTTGGCCTCAGGCCGCGCGCGCGGTCATCGGGGTGAAGCCCGCGACCGGAGGCAGACTCTCCAGCAGGGGCTTGGAGAAAAGATACCCTTGCACGAGCGTGATCCCGAGGCCGCGCAGGGCGTCGAGTTCCGCCGCGGTCTCGACCCCCTCTGCCAGCACTGTCACGCCCAGGGCCTGGGCGATCGCGACCACGCCCGAGACGATCGCGTGGCGGGCGGCATCGGCGTCGAGGCCGCGCAGCAGCTCCATGTCGATCTTAATCAGGTCGGGGCGGAAATTTGCCAGGAGACTCAGACCCGCGAAGCCGGCGCCGAAATCGTCGAGCGCGGTGAGAAAACCCTGCTTCCGGTAAGCGGCGACGATGCGCTTCACATGCGCGATGTCGCGGAAGCGCTCCTGCTCGGTGAACTCGAACATGATGCGCTGGTGTGCGAAGTCGACCCGGCGCGCAGCGTCCAGGGATGCGCGGATGCAGGCGTTCGGCTCGTAGACGGCGTTCGGCATGAAATTGATCGACAGCCGCGTGCCGCTCTCTCGGGGGAACAGGCGGCCGGCGAGCTCGATCGCCTTGACGCGGGCGGCCTGATCGAACTGGTAGCGGGTCTCATCGGTCACGCGATCGAGGATCGTGTAGGCCGGCTCGCCGTTGAGGCCCCGCACCAGCGCCTCGTAGGCCCAGACGGACCCGTCTGCCAGGTCGAGGATCGGCTGGAAGGCCATCGTGAAATCGAAGCCGAGTTTGGTGCCGGCGCGGCAGGCGCGGCATCCGGTGTCCTTCGTCATGTGCAGCGTCCGTCGGTACCCCCCGGCTGGATGACCCTGGACGTACACGCTCTACACAACCTTAACGTGGCCGCGTTGGTATCCCGCTGACGCTTTCCTGGGAGGACGGCACCGTGACGCTGACCGATTTCCGCTTCGAGACCGATCCCGACGGCATCGCGCTTGCGACCTGGGACATGCCCGGTCGTTCGATGAACGTGATCACCGAAGGCGTGATGGACCAGCTCGAGCAGATCATCGAGCAGGTCGCCTCCGATCCGGCGATCAAGGGCTGCGTCATCGCCACCGCCAAGGACAACTTCTCCGGCGGCGCCGACCTCACCATGCTGCAGGGCCTCGGCCGGGCCTATGAGCAGCTGAAGGCCGAGCAGGGCGAGGAGGTGGCGATGCGCCACTTCTTCGAGGCGTCCCGGCGGCTCTCGCTGCTGTTCCGCCGCCTCGAGACCTGCGGCAAGCCCTTCGCGGCGGCGATCCAGGGCCTGTGCCTGGGCGGCGCCTTCGAGCTGGCGCTGTCGTGCCATCACCGGGTCGCGTCCGACGACGGGAAAACGCGGGTCGGCCTGCCGGAGATCAAGGTCGGCCTGTTCCCGGGCGGCGGCGGTACGCAGCGGGTCGCCCGGCTGATGCAGACCGGCGACGCGCTGCAGATGCTGTTCAAGGGCGAGCAGATCCGCGCGCCCATGGCGAAGGGCATGGGGCTGATCCACGCCGTGGCGCCGCAAGCCGAGATCGTCGAGCGGGCCAAGGCCTGGATCCGCGAGGGCGGTTCGGCGGTGGCACCCTGGGACGTGCCGAAGTTCAAGGCGCCGTCCGGCAAGGTCTACTCGCCCGCCGGCATGATGATCTGGCCGCCGGCCAATGCCATCTACCGGCGTGAGACGCACGACAATTACCCGGCCGCCAAGGCGATCCTGGCCTCCGTGTACGAGGGCCTCCAGCTGCCGATGGACCTCGCCTTGCGGGTCGAGAGCCGCTACTTCGCCCACATCCTGCGCTCGACCGAGGCGGCGGCGATGATCCGCACGCTGTTCATTTCCATGGGCGAACTGAACAAAGGCGCGCGCCGGCCGAAGGATGTGCCGGCCACGAACCTCCGCCGTGTCGGCGTGATCGGTGCGGGCTTCATGGGCGCGGGCGTGGCCTATGTCACCGCACAGGCCGGTATCGAGGTGGTGCTGGTCGATCAGTCGGTCGAGGCTGCCGAGAAGGGCAAGGCCTATGCGCATGCGCTCATCACCGGCCAGATCAACAAGGGCCGTGCCAAGACCGCCGATCGTGACCTGCTGCTCGGCCGCATCACAGCAACGGCGGATTACGCTGCGCTGGCAGAGTGCGACCTCGTCGTCGAGGCGGTGTTCGAAGACCCCAAGGTCAAGGCCGAGGTGATCCAAAAGGTCGAGGCGGTGATCCGTCCCGACGCGATCTTCGCGTCCAACACCTCGACACTACCGATCACCGGGCTGGCCAAGAGCTCGCAGCGGCCGGCGCAGTTCGTCGGCATCCATTTCTTCTCGCCTGTCGAGAAGATGATGTTGGTCGAGATCATCAAGGGCGAGGCGACCGGCGACGTGGCGCTCGCCACCGCCCTCGACTACGTGCGGCTGATCAAGAAGACCCCGATCGTCGTGAACGACGCCCGCGGCTTCTTCGCCAACCGCTGCGTCGGCGCCTACATCCTCGAAGGCCACAAGATGCTGGCCGAGGGCGTGCCGCCCGCGATGATCGAGAGCGCCGGCCGTCAGGCCGGCATGCCAGTCGGTCCGCTCTCGCTCAACGACGAGGTCGCCCTCGACCTCGTGCTCAAGATCGCCAAGGCTACCGAGGCGCAGGTGGGGCAGGGCGCCGTCGACCCCGCCCAGAAGGCGATCCTGTCCGAAATGGTCGAGCGTCAGGGCCGACTCGGACGGAAGAACCGCAAGGGCTTCTACGACTATCCCGAGGGCGCGCCGAAGCGTCTCTGGCCCGGCCTGAAGGACCTTCAGCCGAGCCGGCTCGACCCGGATGCTGTCGATTTCCACGAGCTGAAGCAGCGGCTGCTGGTGGTGCAGGCGCTGGAAGCCGCCCGCACGGTGGGCGAGGGCGTGGTCACGGATCCGCGCGAGGCCGATGTCGGCTCGATCCTCGGCTTCGGCTTCGCACCGTTCACCGGGGGCGCCCTGTCGTATATCGACTTCATGGGCACACCAGCGTTTGTGGATCTCGCCCGCCGGCTCGAGGCTAAGCACGGTCCCCGCTTCCACGTCCCGGACAACTTGTCCGCCATGGCCGAGCGTGGCGGCACCTTCTACGCGGAGGCCGAGCGGCGCGCCGCATAAGGCCAATCTGCCGGATGCCCCGCGGGGGCGTCCGGCAGCCGCACAGACTGCTTCAGAAGGGCGGGGACAGTGGGGCTAAGCGCACCGGCCGCGCCATTCGATGGCCCCGCTCCCGGTCGGCAGGATCGCCGCCATCTCGTACGCTGTCAGCGGCGCCTCAGGCCGCTCCGACAGCCCGCACCTTCCCGCCGAGCATGCGGGCCAACAGCACCACATCGGAGGCGTTGTCGGAGAGAAGGTCGGTGATGTCGCCGACTTCCAGCGCCTTCACGTGGCGGCAGCGCATGCCGTAGCGGCCAGCCGTGCAGGTGCAGCGCAGTTGCGGACCGCCCGGTCGCTCTTCGAACGCAACGTTGTAGCGATTACCGGTCGATCCGCGCATGGTGAAGCTCAGCGCCGCGGACGCTGCCGGGAAGGCCGCCAGAGCCCGCCCGCTGATCCCTCCGGGGTCACGGCGGGGCAGGGCAGGGCCGCCCGTCGCCCGCGTGATCGGCAGGCCGATGGTTGCCGCGAGACCGTGGACATCCGCGGCCTCCCTGTCGCGCATCGCCGCGAGGGCGATCTCCGCGCAGGCATAGGCGTCCTCTCCGGCATCGTGATGCTCGAAGCGGATGCCGAGGCGTCGCGCCACCTTGCCGAGCCCGCAACCCTCGGGCGCCGGGAACACCCGCCGCGCCACTTGGACGGTGCAGAGATAAGAAAGATCCGGCACTGGCAGTTCAGCCCGCCCAAGACCGGCGCGCAGGACGCCGATATCGAAGCTCGCGTTGTGAGCGAGGATGAGCCCGCGGGCGAGGTCATCGAGGTACGGCGCCATCACGACGCCGAAGCCCGGTTTGTCGGCGACGTTGGATGGCAGGATCCCGTGGACCCGGATGTTGCCTGGCGCGAACCGCATCTCGGGCGGCCGGATCAAGTGCGATTCCCGGCGCACCACCCGGCCGTCCGCGATCCAGGCGAGACCGACCGCGCAGGCGCTGTCACGCCGTTCGTTGGCCGTCTCGAAATCGAGGGCCAGGACCGTCATCGGAGGTCAACCATGGCGGGCGGGAGTTCTCGGGGTGTTCCCCGAGAGGTCTAGGCTTCCGAGACTCCGGCTTCAACCCTGCGCGACCATCCCGAGCCAATCGTCTTCCGAGACCACCCGCACGCCGTGCTTCTCGGCGTCCTTCAGCTTCGACCCGGCCCCCGGCCCGGCGACGACGAGGTCGGTCTTGGCCGAGACCGAGCCTGAGACCTTGGCACCGAGGCGCTCGGCCACAGCCTTGGCCTCGTTGCGGGTCATCTTCTCCAGCGTGCCGGTGAAGACGACGGTCTTGCCCGCGAAGGTGGAGGCCGCAGCGGCCCGCTCCATCGGCTCGACCTCGATGAAATCGAGCAGGGCCGAGACCGCATCGGCGTTGTGCGGCTCGGAGAAGAACAGCAGCAGTGCATCGGTCGCCACCGGGCCGATCTCTCCGTCATCTGCGAAGTGCCGGTAGGCATCCCCGGGGCTCTGCTCGGCGGCCCGGGTCAAAGCGGCGCGCACGGCGTCGGCATCGCCATAATGCGCGAGCAGATTCTCACGCTGCACGGCGCTCAGGCGGGCACGCTCCTTGACCGGCGTCGCGGTCTCATCTGGAAAGCCGAGATCGAGCAGGCGATCCCGGGTCGTTCCGCCGACCCGCGGGATAGCGGTCAGCTCAACCCAGTCGGGGCCCGGCTGTGCGGATGACGCCGCGCGGATCGCCGCGATCAGCGCCGGCATGTCGGGAAAGCGCTTGGACAAAGCCTTGGCGGTCGCCTCGCCGATCTGCGGGATGCCGAGGGCGAAGAGCAGGCGGTTCATCGGAACCCGGCGGCGCGCCTCGACGCCGGCGAGCAGGTTCTTGATCGCCTTGTCTTCCTCCTCGCCCTTCTTCTTGGCGACCTTCTTGGGCGGCTCGGCCGCTCCGGATCCCGCCCGCCGCTCGGCCGACAACGCCTCGCGCCGCGCCACGATGGCGGCCTTCAGCTTCTCGAAATCGAGCCGGAACAGGTCGGCCGGCTGGCGCACGAGCCCGGCCTCGAACAGCACCTCGATATAGGTCTCGCCGAAGCCCTCGATGTCGAAGCCGTTGCGCGACACGAAGTGCTTGAGCCGCTCCATCCCTTGGGCCGGGCAGATCAGGCCGCCGGTGCAGCGGCGCACCGCATCGGCACGGCCGGTCCGCGGATTGATCGCGCGCACGGCGCGGCTGCCGCAGGCCGGGCAGGTCTCCGGGAAGGCGAAGGGTTGCGAATCGGCCGGACGCTTCGACAGATCGACATCCATGACCTTCGGGATCACGTCACCCGCCCGAACCACCGTCACCGTGTCGCCGACCCGGATGTCTCGGCCGTCGCGGATCGGTTCGCCGTCCGCGCCGACACCCTTTACGTAGCCCTCGTTGTGCAGGGTCGCATTGGACACGACCACGCCGCCGACAGTCACCTGCCTCAGCTTGGCCAGCGGATTCAGCGAGCCGGTGCGGCCGACATTGATGACGATGTCCTCGACGACCGTCGTCGCCTCCTGCGCGGCGAATTTGTGAGCGAGCGCCCAGCGCGGCGAGCGCGAGACGAAGCCGAGCCGCTTCTGGAGGGCGAGGTCGTCGACCTTGTAGACGACGCCGTCGATGTCGTAGCCGAGCCCGGCCCGGTCCGCCTCGATCCGGCGGTAATGCGCGAGCATCGCCTCGGTGTCGGTGAAGGTCTCGGTGAGCGGGTTCACCGGCAGGCCCCAGGACGCGAAGCGCTGCAGCACACCGGACTGCGTCACCGCGACTGGCGCCGAGAGCTCGCCCCAGGCATAGGCGAAGAACTTGAGCGGCCGGGACGCGGTAATCCCCGGATCGAGCTGGCGCAGGCTGCCCGCTGCGGCGTTGCGCGGGTTGGCGAAGAGCGGCTTGCCGGCGGATTCCTGGCGGGCGTTGATCGCGGCGAAGTCGGCGTGGGACAGGTAGACCTCGCCGCGCACCTCGCAGATCTCCGGCCATCCGGACCCGGCGAGCGCCGCCGGGATATCCTGCACGGTGCGGGCGTTGGCGGTGACGTTCTCGCCGACCTCGCCGTCGCCGCGGGTCGCTGCGGTGTCGAGGCGCCCGTTCACATAGCGGAGCGACAGGGACAGGCCGTCGATCTTGGGCTCGGCGGTGAACGCGAGGGGGGTCTCGTCGGGCCAGCCGAGGAAGCGGCGCACGCGGGCGACGAACTCGGCCACCTCCGCGTCGTCGAAGGCGTTGCCCAGCGACAGCATCGGCACCGCGTGCCGCACCTTGGCGAACTTCTCGGACGGCTTGGCGCCGACTGAGGCGCTCGCTGCACCTGTCCCGGCGAGATCCGGGAAGCGGGTCTCGATGTCCTCCAGACGCCGCCGCAGACGGTCGTATTCCGCGTCCGAGATCTCGGGCGCGTCCTCTTGGTAGTAGAGCCGATCGGCCTCAAGGATCGTCTCGGACAGGCGTGCATGTTCGACGCCCGCCTCCTCCGCGGTCAGGTCGAGATCGGGCGTTTCGGATTTCACGGCGGCCATGATGGGCTTTTAACGCATCGCGGGCGCACCGGGAGCCGGCGGTGGGTCGGCATCCCCGGTTTCCCTCACCCGCGGGGGCTGAGCAGATCGCCGCGGCTGATCATTCGGGCCGCCGCCACGAACACGAACGCCACGAAGGCGGCCGCGGCCGGAAGCGGCAGGACTGGAGCGAGCCAGCCGGCAAGAGTCGTCCCGGCGACGGAGCCCAGATTCATCGCCGCCATGTAGACCTCGAACTGCGTGGCCGCCCCGGCGCGTCCACGGCTGGCCTGCAGCAAGGCTGGCATCAGTGCGACGATCAGCAGACCCGGCAGCATGTCGGTGAGTGCAAGGATCATCGGCCCGGCCGGTCCCACAAGGCCTGCGCCGATCATGACGCCCGCCAGCGCGAAGGCGGCGGCACTGGCAAGCAGAAGTGCGCTCAGTGGCCGGACCGCGCCGGCTTTGTCCGCCCAGAGCCCGATCGCCAGCGCACCGGCCGTACCGCTCGCCAGCGTCAGCCCCGCCTGCAGACGCGAGAGGGCGGCGGGATCCCAGCCTTGGCGTTGGAGCAGATCGACCGAGAAGGGCAGCTCGAACAGGCCGAGCACCCCGTCGAGCGCGAAGCAGAGGGCGAGGAGCCGCAGGGCCCTGGGGCGCCGCAGGGCGGTGCCCAACCGACGCAGGAAGCGACGGAAGGGCAGACGCCGCGGCACCGGCCCGCGTCGGCCCGGCGCGGCGAACGCATCGCCGGGCGCCTCGCGGATCAGCAGCATCGGCAGGCTCGCCAGTACGGCCGCGGCGAGCAGCCAGCGCGCGCTCGCGGCGAGTCCGGCCGTGGCGAGCGTCCAGGAGAAGATCGCCGCGCTGAGGCTGGTGCCGGCCACGAAGCCGGCCCGCGTGCAGGCACTGACCCGGCCGAGTTCCAGAGCCGGAACATGGTCCATGATCATGCGGTCGCAGGCGGTATCGAGGAGCGAGGCGAACAGGCTGTGCGCCAGGAAGATCAGCCCCAGCAGGCCGACCTGATCGGGTCGCGCCAAGAGAAGAAGCGCGAGCGTGGCGTGAGCGCCCAGGATCGCCGCAACGGCGAACGGGCGGCGCCGTCCCATCCGGAAATCGCCGGCCCGGTCGATCACCGGCCCCCAGAGAATAGGCTGCAGGGTCCAGGGCAGACCCGCGAGGGCGAAGTGAGACCCGACCTCCGCCGCCGAGACACCGCGCGCCGCGAGGTGATTGGCGAGCGCGGTCAGTGAGAAGCCGGCGATCAGACCCTGATACAGATAGGTCGCGAAGAAGACGCTGTAGCGGGCGCGGCGTGTAGCCAGGCTCGGCAGCGTCCAGGCGGCGCTGCGGATCAGAGCGTCCGACGGGGTGCTCACGTCCCGCGGCCCTTGCCGGCCAGGCGTGGGACGACGATGCTCCTCATCCCGCTCTCACCGGACGCGTCCCCCGTGCCGCCTCACTACGACGACGTTAGCCCCTGCCCAGCGCCGCGGCGAGGCGTCGCGTGAGCGCGGCCATCGTCTGGATCGTCGATCTCGCCGTCTCTCCGGATCGGCTCGACCTGTGCTGGACCGTGCTCGACCGATCCGAGCGCGACCGGGCGGATCGCTTCCTGCGGCCGGTCGATCGGGCGCGCTACGTGGCGAGCCACGCCGCACTCCGGCGGATCCTCGCCGAACCGCTCGACTGCGATCCGGCCGAGATCCGGTTCGCGGCCGGATCGGGCGGCAAGCCGGAGCTTGCCGGATCGGCGCAGGGCGCCCTGGATTTCAACCTGTCCCATTCTGGAGAGCGTGCGCTGATCGGCCTTGCTCCCACGGCCGCGATCGGGGTCGATGTCGAGTTGATCCGGCCGATTTCGGACGCGGGACAGATCGCGCGGACGCATTTTGCCGCCGATGAGGCGTCCTCGTTGTTGGCCCTGCCGCCGGACGAGATCGAGCGCGTGTTTTATGGTCTCTGGACCCGGAAAGAAGCGGTGGTGAAGGCGCACGGCACGGGCCTGTCGCTACCCCTCGACCGCTTCAGCGTCACCCTGCCTCCTTCGCCGCCGCGCCTGCTGCGGTGGCCGGGCGCGGGCGGATGGACGCTGGCGGAGGTTAAAGTCGGCCCCGGCTATGCCGCGACGGTCGCGGTCCGGTCCGCCCAAGCGGAGGTGACGTCGCACCGGCTGACGGCGGATTGGCCGGATGATCTGAGCTGAATCCCGCAAGAGCGTGCTTGCGGCCCGGGAAAGGCACGGCTATACACCCGCTCGCCGGCCCTGGCGGACACGCAGGTCGGCCTTCGGAGTGTAGCGCAGTCTGGTAGCGCACCACGTTCGGGACGTGGGGGTCGCAGGTTCAAATCCTGCCACTCCGACCA
>Ga0255028_100283_pt1 | contig 10084 bp, 20 predicted proteins | sample DRGLUT_MetaT_FD_178168 | JGI IMG/M metagenome (GOLD analysis project Ga0255028, IMG submission 178168) | Metatranscriptome of freshwater microbial communities from Pennsylvania, United States - DR:GLUT (Metagenome Metatranscriptome) | ecosystem: Environmental > Aquatic > Freshwater > Creek...
CCCGCCGGGCTCCATCCTGGACGTTCAGGCGCTCGGCCGAGAGCAGGACGATGCGGGCGCGCTGGGTGTGCTTGCGCCCAGACTCGTAGGTCTCACCGTGTGGGTGAATCCTCCGTCCGCGTCACTGCACGCGACGACGATGTCACCGTGGACAATCCGGTTCGACGAGCGGCCGCTCGGGACGCTTCTCGCCCTCAAGGCCACGGCAGCGATCGAGGATTGGGCTGCCGGCATCGACGACGCTCGCCGGTTCGCATACTCCCCGTGGAACATTGCGACCGCAGCCCAACTGGACTGCACTCGCCTCTCCCAACGCCCGGCTTCTTCGACGCCCGACCTGACGAGCGATCTGCTGCTGCCCGCCTCGAACACATGATCCGTTTGTTTGCGTGCCAAGATGTCGCCGGGTCGCCTTCTGCCGGCGCGTCGCCCACGCGACGATAGCGACGGGTGTCGCACTCGACGTGGATGTGAGGAACGACCGCAGTTCACTGCTCGTTCATGCCGAGCATAGCCCACTCTACCTGAATAGCCGCGAGGAGATCACATTGAAGAATCTGGCGTTATCCGCAGTTGCCGTCGCTCTGGCGGGCACTCTGCTGACCGCACCTGTGGCTGAGGCCCGTCCGGGCTACCGGGGCGGCCACGGCTATCACGGCGGTGGCTACGCTTACCGGGGCGGCTACCGTGGGTATGGGCATCGGCGCGGCTCCGGTGTGGGCGGAGCTTTGGCGGCCGGTGCAGCGCTGGGCATCATCGGCGGTGCCATCGCTGCCTCGCAGGCTCCGCGTTACTACGAGCCGGCCCCCGCCTATGGCTACGCCCCGGCTCCTGCCTACGGGTACGGCTACGACGGCTACTGACAGCGCCGGAGGTCCATGCCTAAAGGGGCATCCGACGCCCCTTTTTGCTAGCGGAAATTCAGGGCGGTCGCGAAGCCCGTGAGCAGGTGTAGACTCTGGCCTCACCCGCCATCGATCGCGCGCAGGTCCGTTACGGAGCGATCCTCCGGAACGTCACCCGCTTCCCTCGCAGGTTCGGCTCGGCCACATAGCCCGCATCCTGCCATGCCTTGCACTGTGCGTGGATCGTGGTTCTCACGTCGTCATTCGCCCACCAGAAGGCAAAGCGCTTGGCCGAGGCCGGCAGCTTCACGAGAGAGTCCAACTCGGTAAACGCCATCGTCACGGTGTCGGCCGCCTCCCGTTGAAGATGATCCCGGAGCGGATCGTATCGGCTCATTGCCCTCCTCCTGCACCACGGTCCTCGGTCGTCAACCCGTTCGATAGACGAGCGAAAGATTGTTCGCCGGCATGGCGATACGGGCCCTCCGGCGCAACCCTTCGCGCCGGGCCGCAGCATCGACGTCGCTCAGCGCTCGAAGGCCCCAGGCGGGGTCACGTGACCGAAGGTCGAGGTCGAACGCCCGATTGCTCGGTGCAGTCTCCCGCTGATCCTCGAAAAATGGGCCGTAGAGGAACAGAATGCCACCAGTGGGCAGAATGCGGCGAGCCCCGGTCATCAAGCCCACCGTCGCCTCCCACGGCGCGATATGAGCCATGTTGATGCAGACGACAGCAGCGGCTTGAGCGACCGGCCACGATGCCGGGTCGCGGGCGTCCGCTGCCACCGGTGGCAACAGATTCGGCGTTCCCGAGTGAGCGCGCCACGCCGCGATGCTGGCGCGTGCCTCTGCATCGGGATCGCTTGGGAGCCACCGCAAGGCCGGTAAGGCAGCGGCGAAATGCAGGGCGTGCTCGCCCGACCCGGCCGCAATCTCCAGCACCAATCCCGCGTTGGGCAGGTGGGGCCGCAGCGCCGCCAAGATCGCCGCACGGTTTCGAGTTGCGGCCGGCGCGAGGCGAGCTTCGTGCGGGAGTGGGTCGTCCATATGCACCTCTAACCGCCCCGACACGCGCGGTCACCCGCTTGCGATCCGGCTCGCCTCGATCCTTGCGCCGGCGCGATCGTTGACCGAACCGCGGAGACGATCATCCCTGTCGTCTGGGGATTGGTGGGCCCATCCATTTTTAAGTCGTCGGACACAAACCGTGTAGGGCATGGCGGCCTCACCCGCCGCCGCGCACCCGTACCGGCGCCTAACCTGAACGATGCCCTCCGCCGGAGCTTCTCCGGCGGGCGGGTCGTGATGGGTGCCGGGGTCGCGGCTCTGCCGAGCGTGGCTTGCCCGGCTCTCCTGGCGGCGGTGCGCAGCTTCGACCGCTTCGAGACCGACAACGATCCGCACGGCGAGCACGACGTCGGCACGGTCACGCTCGTGGGTTACCGCTGCTGCTGGAAGATCGACTGCTACGACCGCGATCTGCGCTGCGCCTCACCCGACCCGGCGCTCACGACTTGTGTGCTGTCCGTCATACTGGCTGAGGAGTGCTGAGGCGGGCGACGGTCAGGTCACCGTCGCCCGGTTGCAGGCGACCGCACCCGCCGTTGCCGAATCGCTGCTGAGCCTGCTCACCGCTCCTGGCCTGACTGCGGCTGGCCTCGATGCCCGAACACACGCGGTCATCGACGACGCGCCTGCCCTGGTCGTGCGGGCCAAACCGGACCTTGTGATCTGAAGCCCGCGCCGCACTCCACCGAGGGGGAGAAAGGGCATGACGACCCATCGACGACGGCGACAGGCGCTGCGCCATGGACGACCGTGACACCAGCGTGGAGAAGCGCGCCGGCTTGGCCCTTGGCGTGGGACGTTTCTACATTAGTGACGTGTGGCGTGTACGCCTGATGATGGTCAGGGCGCGTCACAGGGCGATAATGGCTCGCTCCTGACGACCACGGTGGTGGTGACCGAGATCGAGCGCTTAGGCCGCCTGAACGCGGCGGGGCACCTCGACGCCGTCGAGTATGCGATCCTAACATTATGGGGCCAGAACGGCTGTGAATGGCCGGGGGCGACGAGACCTCTCGCTGGCTGGCCCGCTTGTGATCATGAAGCGGACAGGCAGCGATCGACCCGTTACGGTCACTCCGCTGACGAGAACGATAGCCGGAAAGCGGACGCGACCGGTTGCGCGTCCTGTCTGTGCGCCTGCCGGTAGTCACGAGGGCTTATGTCGTAGCGATCTTTGAAGCGGCGAGCGAAATGCGCCTGGCTGCTGAAGCCGCAGCCGTAAGCGAGCATGCTGATCGACAGGTGGGCGCAGGCCGGGTCGGACAGCCGCTTAGAGCCCGCCTCCAGACGGCGCGCCCAGATGTAGTCGGAGATGTGCCGGCCACGCTCGTGGAACAGCTCCTGTAGCCGGCGGAGCGACACGCCCATCGCGGCGGCGAGGTGCGGCGGGTCGAGGGTCGTGTCACTCAAGTGTGCCTCGACGTAGGCCTTGGCACGCTGGACCGTAGCGTTGCCGTGAATGGAGCGCGGCACCTCCTGCGCTATCCGCTCGGCGAGACAGGCCACGATGAGGTCGACGCCGATCGACGTCATGCGGTCGGCGACGTCCGGCGTGAGGCTTTGACTGACCTGCATCAGCTCGGTCAGGAAGGCTGTTGTCAAGGCGGTGCTTCCGAGGTCCGCACCGATCGTCAGCCCGCTGTAGAGACGGGCTGGGCCGAGGAAAGACTCCAGTCGCTCACGGGGTATGTGGAGGGTGAGCATCTGGCTGCCCGCGCTGTACTCCTGCGTGGCCGGACTGCAGTCGAGCACCATGAGGTCGCCAGGACGTTGCACGGAGGTCCTGTCGGATTGACCGGTCCGTGCAACCCCAGCGAGCCGGAGGAATATTCCGACGCTGTTTCCCTGGCCATGACGCCGGACCAGATTGGGTGTCGCCTCAGCCCGCAGCGCACTGTGCGAGGTGCGTATCGCTTCGATCGAGCCGATCTTGGCAAATTCCAGCTTACCGTCGAATGGATCGTCGGTCAGGCGCTTCATCTCGGTTGGCACGCGCATGTCAGACATCGCATCGCGCCAGCTCTGGAACTTGCCGCTTGGATGTAAAAACTCGGTCGAAAACAGCGTTTGCATGGTTTTACTATTAAACGGCGATCTTATCTTACTGGGAATGTCTAATTTTGCACGAACCGCCCGCGATTTACTAACTTATGATAGAAAATGGTTCATGTCAAAATCGAACAATCAGCAACTTAAGATATATTCGGTACCTGTTTAACGGCGCAGGAACTCTCTTGATAGTCGGTAAGGTTCATAAAGAAGCGTTGGAACAATTAAGCGACAACGATGAGGCTTTTTACCTGTAATCGAGGCGTTCTCACCTTGGGCAGCGAGTCGCATTTGAGCACGAGACGACGTCCGTTTTCATGCTCTTCTGTCCGAAAGCAGAACAGCAGAAACCCACCCAACTCGGCCGTTCGCGACGTCGGCTTCACATCCCTCCTGAAGCACGCGGTAGGCCTGCATACGCGAACAACCGACAATCCGCGCGATGGCTGCCGGGCCAGCGCCTTCGGCGTGCAGAACTCTGATTCGTTCGCGGTCGAGCCGACGCTTGCCGCCAACATAGATGCCGACGGCCTTCGCACGCTCAATGCCGTCGCGTTGGCGCCCCTTGATGAAGCGACGCTCCATCTGGGCGACCATGCCGAGCACGACGTGACCCAACGCGCCACGTGTCGAGACATGCGGGTCGAGGACGGTCACGAACGTCCCCCGTTGCTGGCCTCGTGGATTAGGCTGAGCACGTCACGGGTGTCGCGCCCGAGCCGGTCGAGGCGGGTTACGACGAGTTCGTCGCCAGGGTGCAGGAACTCGATAACCGTCGCCAACTCGGGCCGGCGCTCACGCGAGCCACCTGAAACCTTCTCGGCGCGAACGATGCCGCAGCTTTCAGCCTTCAGACGGGCGCGCTGGGCGTCGAGATCCTGGTCAAGGGTGCTGACGCGGGCGGAGCGGATGCGAGCCATGGGATGTCCCCTCAGGGTGGTTGGCTCGCCCCACAAACTACCTCCCAGAAGCCACTCGAAGGCCGACGCTGGCCGCGCCCGCATCAGCCGCCTGCTTGACGGTGGCGCCGTTGCGCAACGCTGCCGCAATCGCGGCCGAAGCCGTATCGATCGCGCCGGCCCGCTCGTCCCCGAAGTCACGCATGCTGTTTGTCTCGGAACCCATCCGCGCATGGAAATTGTCGGGGAAGCGGGCGTCCATTCGCATCTTCAGGATCTTTGTGGCGGCTCGATAATCGTCATCGAAGTTCCTGCTTCTGGTCGCGGTCTGGCTCTCGAAGCCTCCTGCCTCATCCTCTTTTCCCATTGAGGTGCTTCTTCGCTTCCCCCCGCTGCCGAAGAGAAATTGGACGATCTTGGAGAGCAGCCACATGAGGGAGTTCATCGGAGTGTCCTGAACGGGAAGCGGCGACGGTGCCTTTTCGGAGGCAACGCATCCCGGCCAGCTTAGGGCTCATAGGTGCCGCCAGGGTGCCCGCCGAGCAGTAGAGCCGAACGGCAGGCCCACAAGGTGGGAAGCGAGCCAGGCAGACTGAGTGCGCCCGGTCACAAAGCTTTCAAGCCGACCAGCTTTCTTCCAATGTTATACAGCCGCTTCTCGTCTTCATGCGCGCATCTTGATAGATTTGAAATCTTATGATTGTCGCGCTGACCATGTTTGTAAGATTGTATTACGGCATCCATGTGCTTTGAGCTATCTTTGCTGAAGGCGGCCTTTAGGTCGTCGCGGCCTTGAACATCGTCCTCCGAATTCAAACTCCAATCGAGGTCCTCTTTGACCGCTTTCCAGTTTGCAGACATTTGTTCCTCCGGTGCCCTCTGGCGGGGCTAACAGGAGAATACGCTCGTTTTCGGTTCCGTCGAGTCGATGAGATTACCCGCCGTCGAGCAGCGGCGTCGTTGCGATGATCTCACCAAACGTCTTCGCTGATGAGAGTTCCGCCCTGATCAAAAACGCCCGACCAGCCTCTATCGGACAGACGAACAATCACACGCGACAGACCTGTGTCTTGGCCGGCACCGATTGCCAGTTGGGCATCAATTCGCCCCAGCCGGTTCAGGCGCTTCAACTCGTTGGTGCTCACGTCGAGGCGAGAGGCTAGATCGCGCGGATCAACCATCCAATCGCCTTCGAGGCCAAGATCGAGCCGCATGGAGTAGCCCTCCGACAGCTCGGCAGCAGATGCGGGGCTGAGACTGTCGATATCACGCGGCGGCCGGGGATCCGAGCGCGAGGATCGGAAGCGGCGGGCGGCGGCTCTGTCATGACGCCTGGTGCAGCAGGACTCAGCCGATCACTGGTCGGATCAGCAGACAAGCCACTGCAGCGCCAGGCGTCATGGCAGAGCCGGGCTGGCGAGTTGGTCGGGGGTGTCGACGTCTTCGCCCGCCCGGTGCACGGGCCTATTGGCGGCCCCGCTGCTCGCCCAGCGGGTGTACACGTCTGGGTGGATGCGCGGGGCCGTCGCCACCTGCTGCCAGTAGGAGGGTTAACGCGCGTCGGCCCGGATTGATGCGGTCGCGTTACCAGACATGCTCAGCGACCAGCTGCCCGCTCTGGTCGAACGTGCCTTGCCACCCGCCGTCGTACAGATGAACGGTGACGCGCGAACTTCCTATGTCCGCCCAGCTCCCAGGAACGATCAGAACCCTGGCGTTCCCCTCAATAACGGAGCGCTTCAGGGCCGCCGTGCTCACACCGAGCCGGTGCGCCACATCCTCGGGATCAACGACCCATTTTTCCGGAAGATCGAGATCAAGCCTCATCAGAAAAGGCCTCTGTCGGAACCCCAGAGCGCGCTTTATCGCTGAGGGCCGCCGTGTTCGTCCCCCAAATTGAGTAGGGCGCCGGCTGGGTCAGGCGACGGACGTCAGACCTGCCGGACCGGCATCCAGCGCGACATAAATCGCGGCGGTCGTAGGACGTTCGCACTGTCCTGTGCAGCTTGCTCATCCTCCGGCAGCAGTGACGCGATCAGTTCCAGCAGGTCGTCCCTTTCCTGGCCTCGGAACAGCACCAGAAACGCGCCAAGATCTATCTGAACCTCAGGATCAGTCGCGCATGGGCGATGCAGCACATAAGGCTGCCCCGTCTTCAGATCGCGCGTCAACGCATACCGATCACCGCGCGGACCGACGTGAAACTCCCTCGCCACTCGTGGTGCCTGCCCAATCATGGCTCCCTCTTCGCAAAACTGGACAATCGAGATACGGCATATTGGCATGAAATGACGGGACCAAACATAACGTACGACAAAAATTGACAACTAAGGGCGACGGCAGTGCCGAATCGCGCGTTCACGGTAAGGCATCGGTGTCTTGCCGAAGCTGTATAGATGAAGCAGGTATCTGGCTATGCAGTGATCGAGGCGTGGCCACATCATGACCAATCCTCTTCGCCGAGATGCTTTGCTTCGGCTGAAGGTCGAAACCGACCTCGCCCGAGCGGTAGAAGCCACCGCCCGCCAGCGTGGCCAGACCATGTCTGAGTTCACGCGCCAGAGCCTGGGCGCGCATCTCGCCCGTCATGGTGCCCAGCTCGGCCCGGATGATGGCCCGCTTGGAAGCCCACCGCGCCGACGTATTGTTGAATGGCACCGCCGGCGACGTGGCCGCCCTGGACCATCGTGTTGCGCTCACCGAGATCCGGCTCGAGCAGCTGGAGGTGCAGCACGCCGCTGCTGTGCTCGCCGAGGCTGAAGCCAAGGCCGCGCACGAAGCCGAGCAGAAGCGCCGCAAGGATCTCCACCGTAAGGCCCTGAAGGCTTCAGCCGAGGTCGCAACCTTGGCCGATCAGTACGTCACCGAGGCGCATCGCCTGGTGCCGTTGCTGACGAAGATCCGCGAGCGGGCCGCACTGATCGAGGCCGCCAACTTTGCCTTGCCCGACGGTGCCGATCCGGTCCCGCCTGGCGAGCCTCGCTGCAGCTGGAACGGCAGGTCCGACCAGCCGCACAGCTCGATGCCGGCCGCGTGAAGCTACCCGCCTTGGGCACCGACGCGGGCTATGTCTGGGGCGAGATCGCCCCGATCCACTGGAGGATCGTCAATGAACCGCGCTGAAATCGAGGACGGCGCCGCCTGGGCACGTCGCCTGTTCCGGAAGCCCGAGCCGAATGCCTCCGAGCGCAAGCTGAGTTCGGCAGAACGCATCGCTGCGGATCTGGCTCGAAGCCGGGAGGCTGAGGCCAAGGACACGCAGACCCGATCGGCCGTCGAGCAAACCCGCCGCGACCTGCACACGCCCGGCTCCGCCTTCACGGTCGGCGCTGAGCGCTATGCCGCCGACGGCTCCCGCTGGCCGCGCGTGGCCTGACACAGGATTGCGTGGGCCAGACCTGCACGGGCCTCCGTCACCCGCGCCATTGAGGGCGATGCAGTCAGCCCAACACCGGAAAGTCAGCCTGTCTCCGAACGACCATGGCCATGGGACCGGTGATCCAAAGGCCGGCACGACTGCACTCCCTGACCAAGTCAGGGACAATCCGGCATCGTGGCGGGAGGGGTCACCCCCGCCGCGGTCCCGACACCCCGACAGTCCGGAGAGCCATCATGGCAGCCACCAAGCCCGACACCACCGCCCAGGACGACGTGCCGGTCATCGAGACCACGCCCGTCGATCATGGTGATGCGCATGGCATTGGCACCACCGAGCGAGCACCGATCCGGCCCGACCTCCTGCACGAGACGGCAGCGAGGTAGCGGCCCGTGACGCAGCGTGGCGATCGGCAGGGGTGCGGTGAGCGACCGTCCGTCACTGCCAGAGGGTGGGACCCGAATACCACATAGTTGCATTTATACTCTGAATACAACTTACAGTGAGTTCTGGGCCAGGGTGACCAATTCCGAGTGTCCGCCCGAGCAAAGCTTCTGTCGACGTATCAAATTTTCCAGTGCGCTTCGCTTCACTGCCTCGAATGAGATTTGTCATCGTGGCTTGGAGGAAAGCGACTTCCTGGAAGCGGAATCAGCCGCCGTTGATTGCGCCGCCGACCTCGCGCCGATGGTGTCGGTCGGCACGCTCGCGCACGCGTTCGACATGACGGCGCGTCGAGTCGAGCAGCTGACCGCCGAGGGCGTCCTGCCGAAAGCCGAGCGCGGGCGCTATCCGCTGACCCCGGCAGTTCGGGTCTCCGTCGCGCACCTCAAGGGGACGCCCGAGGTCCCCTCTGGCCGAGGAGGGAGGACGATGGCTCCGGCTGGCGGGGGGCTGAGCCCCCAGCCTCTTAGCGACCGAACCTGGCCGGGAGCACTTTCGGAGCGGGGCTCGATGCGTTGGAGGTAGCGAAGGAGGCTACGAGGCCAGCTAGGGAACGGACATCATCCGGCTGGCGCGGATCCCGGGCGACTGCCTCCGCCTCTCGCTCCAGCCGAAGGTTGCAGGCCTTCGAGGGCAGGCCGACATCCGGCGTGCAGGCGTCGTGGCGGGCACACGCTGCGTCGAGAGCGTCGATTGGGGGCAGCGGAGCGTTGTTGCCTGGACCGCAATAGTTGCCGTGGATGAGAAATTTCGGCCCCCCATTGGCGGCGGGCTGGGCCAAGGACGGAGCGGCCCAGGAAGCGATCAGGAAGACCGGGGCGGCAAGGCTGATGACGCTGCGAGTCAACATGGTGGAGACCCTCCAGCACCGACGCCACATAGTCTCATCGGCGATGACGGTGCGAGACATGGTTAAGCACCACACATTACTTCGCGACGTGCTCCGGAACACTACCCCTATTTGGATGATGCTCTACTCGCGTGGCCGACGTAGTGGTTGCCACGTCGCCTCTTCAGCGACGAGATGCAGAACCGCGAGCGGCAGATGGCAGAGGCGGATTGAGCTGACCGCCCAAGGTTTAGACTTTCGGCTCCTGAGGCGGCGTGGAGAATAATCCAAGTGGCACCTGCGCGAGTGTCAATCCCGTTTCATCTCGCACAATAATCGAACATGGGCCGCTGAGGTTGGCGACCGCCAGCTCGGCAGCCATTTCGCTGATGACGCTACGCGCGTCAGCTAGCGCTTGTTCAAAGTCTTCAGCCTCAACGCCTTCATCATCTCGAACGATTTCACGGCCATTATCAACATCAAAATAAAATCGCTGCAACATCCATTCCTCCCCTTGCTTGCTGCCGCTGCAGGAACTGTTTTTTATCAAACTGTGTAAATTTGAGTTGAGTTGC
>Ga0255028_100285_pt1 | contig 10007 bp, 13 predicted proteins | sample DRGLUT_MetaT_FD_178168 | JGI IMG/M metagenome (GOLD analysis project Ga0255028, IMG submission 178168) | Metatranscriptome of freshwater microbial communities from Pennsylvania, United States - DR:GLUT (Metagenome Metatranscriptome) | ecosystem: Environmental > Aquatic > Freshwater > Creek...
ACGAGGATATCCTGGCGAGGCTTGGGTGACGCGCATCCGGGTGAAGGGGTTCAAGATCTTCGCGGACCGGCACGGTGCCATGCGGTGCTACCACCGGACGACCGGCGAGAAGATCGATCTGAAAACGGCACCCCTCGGCTCGGCCGCGTTCTTCGCCGAGGTGGCCCGGATCGGGAAAAGCGCCGAGGCGGCAGCTGCGCCGAAGGCCGGCACACTCGGCAGCCTGATCATCGCGTACCGGGCGCACGCCGCGTTCACCGATCTCGCACCGCAGACCCGGGCCGACTACCAGAAGGTGCTCGACTACCTGAAGGACATCGACGGGACCGACCTCGCCCGGTTCACCCGACCCTTCGTGGTGAAGGTGCGCGACCGCGCCGCCGAGCGGAAAGGCCGGCGGTTCGGCAACTACGTCAAGGCAGTCCTGTCGCTGCTGTTCGCTTGGGGCTCGGAGCGCGGCCATCCGGCATATGAAGCGGCCAGATCTCATGGCCACGCTGAATGCCTGCGCTCGTCATCAACGAGCAGAGATCGCCCGGATCCAGGCGCCGAGTGAAGCCACTCAGTCCTCCGACGCGCGAACATCCCTCGCGCAGCACCGCCGCAATCTCAGCATGGTGCTGCTGCGGGCCAGCCTCGTCAGGATCAACGTGGGAGGCGCCCCGTGACTGCTGACCTGAAGGAAGCTTCCCACATCGCCGCCATCCGTGTCGTTGGCTGGCGCATCGCAAACGATGTGCAGTCCCAGTGGGGCAGCATTCACAATGAACTCGGACGGCTAGCTTACGAACCCGAGCTTTTGGTGGAGTTTTTCGGACGCGTTTTTTCAGCCTGGGAAATCTGCGCGCATGCGGCGGTGCTGAATGGCCTGATGCCCCCGCACAGCCTCGGCAGCCTGATCGGAGACGACGCGGCGGCTCGCAGTCCGCTGCCAGGCGCGCAGGGTCCCACGATGGAGGCCAGCGGGTTCGGATCGCTCTTCAGCAGCGACAAGATCGCGTCCGCCCTCGGCCTCGGTGCAGAGAACGGCTTGGGCGGCGCGATCTCGAAATGGCTGAAGGAGTCGCGGACCGGCGGCGGCATCCTGACCTCGCCGCTGGGCCAGGGCCTCACCTCGATCGCGGCTGGCGCCTCGGTTGGCTACTCGTCGCAGAGCCCCCTGATGGGTGGCATCAGCGGCGCGCTGGCAGGTGCCATGTCGGGCAACCCCTACCTCGCCGTCGCGGGCGGCATCGCCGGCATCGCGGGCGGTGCCTGCGGCCACAAACCCTCTCGGAAGAAGGATCGCGACCATGAGCGCCGTCAACGTCATTTGCGGTTCGCGTAGGGCCTGCGTCCTCACGGACGCCAGCCTCTACGATGCCGCCGGCACGATCGTCGGCTTCGAGCTGAAGGCATACGCCGTCGAGAGTTGGACCGGTGTCGTCACCGGCCGCGGCAACTGGTGGGGCCCGACCTTCGTGCGGGACCTGGCCGAGACATTCGGCAGCTTCGACGAGTTCCTGACCCGCAGCGCGGCGGTGATCGAGCGCGGGCACCGGACAGCCATTGATGCGGGGGAGCTTGCCGGACAGGTCCTAATCGAGGTGCACGCTGTCGGCTGGAGCGAGCACCGCGAACGGCCCGAGGCCTACGTGTTGCGCTCGCCTTCGGCTTTTCTCGATGTGGACGAGCCGCCCTACGTCTGGCGCAGCCTGGAGGAGGAAGACGGCATCTTCCATTGCGCGCACCTGAATGCCGGCGAGCTGTGGCAGCTGCACCGCCAGGGCGCAGAGCCGGATGTCGATTGGACAGCTGAGACCTTCGATCCGGTGCGCCACGGTATTCCGCTGATGGAGTTTCAACGGCGCGAACCTGCAAATCAGAAGGCCGGTCCTGGCGCGGCCGGGAAGCACGTCATTGGCGGCGAGCTGTGGCTTACCGTGATCGACCGCGAGGGCGTGCGGCAGGGTGTGATCCACGAGTGGCCCGATCGTGAAGGCCAGCCGATCCGGCCCGAGCCGCTGGACGAGGCCAGCCTTCCTAAGGTGCCGCCGTCCGGGTTCGGCCCATCCTGGCCGTTCGAGCGGTTCGACCGGGCGGTGAAGGCTGGCGTGATCGACTTCGCGACGTTCGACTTCGATGCCGCCGCACTTGCCCGCCTGGAGGCTGCCGCGCCAGCCGGTGCCGGCTTGTCCCGTCAGCAGCGCCGCGCCGCGAAGGCGCAGGCCAAGAAAGGCCGCGCCCATGCCTGAGCATGTCGCAGAGGTCCGCCCAGCCGATGAAGCCGCGGCGGAACGTTTCCAGCGCCTGAGAGGCGACGAGATGGCATATATGTACCTCGGAGCCGGGGCGAAGGCCGCGCACGAGGTGTTCCTGCCAGCGCTGTACGCCGGCCGCTTCGGCAAGACCGAGCATCAGATCGACGCCGCGATCCGGCGGGGGGTGAGAACGCTGCTCGACGGAATGGCGTGCAATGACGACGAGCGGTTCATGTACCGCTTGGGTTTCGAGGCCGTGGCCGTGCCGGCAAAGGAAGCCGCCCTGGCTGCGGTAGGCGTCGCGGCGGCTCTCAACGATGCCGCTGCTGCACTGAACGACCTCAACGCCGCCCTTGTGCATGTCTCGGGATCCGCGGCTCCGACGACCTCAAATGTGCTGGCTGCGTCATCGGCACCAACCCGGCGTCCACTGCGCCCGGAGGATTTCGGGTGCCTGCCGGGGCCGTCGAAACCAGCCAACATGTCTTGGGCTGATCGGGTGCGCCGCGCGGCCGAGTATCCGAGCCGAAGCGTCGGACCCATTCACGGATCAGGCGAACCGCCCGCAGCGGACGTCTGACGAGGCGCGCGCTGGCCCGATGACGGCGCGTGCCAGCCCCGGCCGCTGACCTCACACGGCGGCTTGGGCAGGTACTCAGGGGGAGAGATGCGTCAACACCAAGCCATCCCGAGCGTTGAGGAGCTGGAGCTTTTACCGTCCGGTGATCGAGGCCCCCGCCTTCGAGCGCTGATCGCGTTTTACGAGGAGCGAATTGCTGGCGCCGCGCCTCGCGTCCGGACCCGTCACCTCAACAGGATCCGGCAGGCTCAGGTAGTGGCGCGGCTGGCCGGCATCGCAATTTGATCAGACCCGGGGGCGCTCGGTCGGATCTATCAGGATCGCTGAGCCACTGCGGTTCTTACGAGGACCACCCACCACTCAATGGGGTGAAACGACGGCGCAGCGATCTTCCGGTGCGTGGCATCGGGCCGCTCATCGGGGCCATTCCCAGACGCTAGGACGGGCGCGTTCATAGATTCGCTCCAGGACTGCCAGCTACGGCGGAAAGCGATCCTGGGCTTTCTACCGCGCTTTGAGGGCGTCTGAGCCGCTGAGCCAGCACAATTCGCAATCCCCAATTGCCCGGCATTTTCGATTGGCCGAAAGGGGTGGGGGGTGCGAATTAAGAAAACGGGACAGGGGAGCGGCAACCGAATGGGAAGCCTTTTTCCGAGAAGCGCCGTGGAAAAAAAATGGACTCTGGAACCTTAGAGGGCATCGAAAGGCGAGCCGTCCGGATCCAGGCACAGCTGCAGCCGGTAATGTGATGAGCGAAGACGATCCGATCCCCGAAGCTGTCGCGTCCCTGATCGCGGCCGGCTACATGGTTGAGCCGTTCGTCGAAGACCCCTGCCTGTGGCGCGTGAACGGCGAGGTGATAACCGGCGCCGAACTCCTCAACGAGGCGACGCGCATGGGCCTGATGGACGGCTGAGACCGGCTGGGATAGCTCTCTGCCATTGCCAAAGAGATCCCCAGCGTCGGCGACCTGCGCCGTAATTCCGAGGTGTCGGACGACGAGATCGAAATCGTAGTATGCTCCTGACTGATCATGTTGCGGTGGGCATCATCTACTTGATGTCCACCTTTTAGTGCCATAACTATTTGATTTTGGCACATCTACTGGCGGTTGAGACAGAAATTCTTCCAAATATAGGCCGGCCCGTATTGGATCTGCACTGGCATCGGGCTCCACTCGGCCCTTCTGCAGCGCAACTGCCTCGTCCAATGAAGCCCCCTGTTGGTGGAGTATTATAAACACACTGAACTACGCGACATCGTTGATAGTATTGGGTGGCGCTGGCTATATTTGGAACTGATGCCATACCCATTGATGCAAGTATTATCATAAATGGAAAAGAAACCAATTTTCTATAGATTGTCATTTTCAGACTCCATTCTTCGAACATAATTGGGGTAGTCGATACTAAAATAACGAAATCAGCATAGCGATGTCATTTGTAAATCGCACAACTAACTGCAATTGTCAAAAAAGGCGGAACCAGAATAGCAGAAGCCTTTCTGCTGCTCGCATCCGGGCTTGCGCTTTTTTGGTTGAGCAATGATGGGCGATCCCGAAGCCACGCACGAACGCGCCACGGTGCAGCACATGATGCGGCGCCTGGACAGATTCGCGCGCGGGCTGAGCCTGGACTAGGCGGCCACGCGGTTGATCGTCCAGCGGGGCCACGCCGAGATGCCGGCGTATAGAGACGAGGAGCGCCTCGACGTGGCCCGCCAGCGCATGGTTGTCGGTTCAGCGTAACGCCATGGGTGTCGAGGCCGACCCGATCATGGAGGTGGTCGAAGCGCTACGGGCGGCCGGCGTCGAAGTGGTGCCGGTTGGCGACGAGCTTGAGCACTGGCAGATCGGCGACCTAACGTTCTCGGATGCCGACCTGTGGCGCCTCGCCGTCAGTCGCGGACTCGTCGAGGAAGGCGAATCACGATAATTCGGCGGGGTCATGCCCTCCGAACCGATCGCGCCGGTCCGCGGCCGTCAACTTCAAGCCCTGCGCGCCTGCCTGCTCTACCCGCAAGGCATGCGGATCGAGGCTTACCCTTCTGCGATGTCAGCATTGCGCAATCGCGGGCTGGTCGTCTCCCGCCAGGCGCACGGGCCCGGGCGGAGAATCCCGGCGTGGTTCACCACGCAGGAAGGGCGAGATCACCTTGCTGAAATCGACGCCAGCAAGCCGTGGGTGGCGGCGCGCCCATCCGTTGACGATCGGTAGCTATCGGCCTCGCGCCGTGAACTCCCAGACCGGCGGCCACCAGGTCTGGCCCGGCTTCGTCCGGTAGCCTGAGAAGCAGTTAAACCAGTGCCAGAGGTCGCTGCGGCACGATTAAACAGCTCGGCCGTGAGCTCATCCTCGCCCCGTCCTACGCCGTAGCGTATGCTTACGCGAAATGAGAGGCACACATGGCCGAGCAAGAACGCGCGCTTATCGATACGCACGGCGAACAGGACAACGTGGCGCTGGCTCAATTAGGAGCGGCCGTGATCCTGGCTTGGCCGTTATTGGAGCCGGACATGCAGCGCGATTTGATCGCGACGGCGGCCGTCGTGGATGGCGTCAAGAGAGATCCGAGCTTTGAAGCGGTCCTGACCCGGCTTGTTCAGATGAACACGCGGAGCAGGGGTTGAGCAGGGCTACCGCCCTCACCGACCACCTGAAGGCGAAGGGCTATCTGAAATGAGAGGGGGCCGAGCCGCGACAATTTTAGGGGTCGCGGTCGTGGCAGCGGTCGGTTCGCAGCTCCTAACAGACGAGGGCGTCGAAAACGCTCCCCTGGTGGTCCTGGGCGCGGGCCTCTTTGCCGCCGGCCTCGCTGCGCTATTGATCAGGGTATGAGCGCTCCCGAACCCGATGAGCTATTCCGCACTCGACTTTTGCGCGTCGTCGCCGACAGCGAGCGTCATCTCGTCAGGATGGCCTACGGAGAGTTCCTCGACCAGATAGGTCGAAAGTACGCACGGTTCAGGACCGGCGTGCCGCTGAAGGGCTTTGATGCTGGGTGGAATCACTGATGATGCTCCGTGCCAAGGCCGGAGGTTTCTAACGAGATTGCTCGCTAGGCGCCGGCTCCTCTCGCCGCCTCAACGATCGCACGGTGCATCGCTGCGTTCTGCTTGGCCCTCGCCAGGATAATGCGCGCCGCTGTCCGGGAGTTAGCTGCTCGCTTCTTGGCTCCGGGTTTTCCATCCCGCAGGGCCCGGTTGGCCATATTCCGGAACCAGTGCGCGTCAGCGATCGCTATCGCACAGCGTTCGGCCAGCGTGCTGTACTCGGCCGGGTCCCGGCTCGTGGTCACTGAAACAGAGGCATCCTCTACGAGAGGTGATCGAGCCGCACCGGCAACAATCATACCATCGACGTCCGGAACGCGCGCGAAGCCACTGCCCACTTCGCCGGCAGGACATGCCGGCGCGGCGAGGCGTGCTCGGACAAGCGCTCGATCTCGTCGCGTCAGGAGGCGACGTCGGGCGGGAGGTCTCGAATGTTGGCGAGGTAGACACAGCGCTGAGCGTCGCGCGTCGGTCAGGCGTCAGCCATCGGCAGGTCAGGCCCGTCTTCGCTCGGTTTGCCGTCATAGCCTTCCAGCCACGCCTTCCTCGCAGTTGAGTTGGCTGGATACGGGCATGCATCCTTGGGGCGCCCGATTGCGCGGGCGCGAGCCCCTTCAGAGATAGCCTTCAGTATCGGCGGCTGGCGTATATCCATGACACCCTCCCTCCTCTGATTGAGCATATCTGGAGTATTAAACCGGCCGTCAGCCTCGAAAGATCCGCTCACGCTTGCCCTGGGTTGGCCGCCATTGCGAAGGCTTATCAGTATTGCAGAGCTGCAAAATGAGCGTATGAGTGTTGGCTGATGCTCAATGAGGGCCTAGCCATGCTGCGGTCATTCGAGGAACGCGAGCGCGCGGCCGAGCTTATCTATATCCATGGCGAAGAGATGCGGTTTACGAACCACATCGCCGGCATCCGAGCCGTTGCTGATTTAGCCATACGTATGCTTGGTCTGGATGGATTGACATCGGAGGCCTATGCCCAGGCACTGATTGCCGCAAGAATTGAAGGCTTGAAGCCAGCTGCGCTGCTGGAGCGCGTCCAAGCCGATTTAGCTGCCAACGGTGTAGAGGTACCGCTCGCGGAGCTGGAGGCTGAGATGGCCCGGACCTCAGCGCATCGCATCGTAGTGAATAGCCAAATGGGCAATATTGCGCCTGCCCATGGTTCGCCTCGAGCGTAGAGAAGAGGCGAACTAATCCGCCTTCACCATCTGCCGCCCGTGGTCCTGCACCTTAGCCCCCACTCCGATCTGCTCAAGGGGCGGGGGAGCGTCCGATCTCACCAGCGACCTAATTTTGACGTTCGGCACACATGGCCAGGGACTGCTTGCGACCCTTCACAGACCCTCGGAATGTCCGCTTCGCGGCGGTTTGATGGACGGCGTCCTAATACCGGGTAGGATGGATTTCTGCCCCTCGCGCATCCAGACACCCTTCGACCGGAACAGACATCGTCGCTCGGCCCGCGTCAGACCAGACGTAACGCTGGTGATAGCGTTTCGGAGCATTTCGATAGCGCAGAGCTGAGCATGCAGGGCGCCAGCTCCGGCTTCTCAGCGCGAGCTGCAGATAGGTGTTTGCTCCCTGTTGGCTCGGAAGGAGACACCTCAAGCGTCGGGTGTGTTAGAAGGCGGATATGCCCGCCAAGGACTCCCGCCACATAGCCCTCACGGAAACGCTGGCTGCCTGGATCGACAGCCAGGTGGCCAAGGGCGAGTACGCCTCCTCCAGCGACCTCATCCGCACCGCCATCCGGGCGTTGCGCATCCAGGACGAGGGCAAGGTCGCCGTCCAGGCCGCCTCCGCCATGCCGGCGCCGCTCGGCAAAGGGCAGTCCTGAGGCCATGGGTTCGGTGAGTTCGGCCTTCCACGGCGGCGGCGACATGGGCGCGCGCATGCGCGCCTACGATTGGTCCACGACATCCCTCGGGCCGCAGGAACACTGGCTTCCGGCGCTCCTCACCCTCGTGCGGGTCATGCTCAACTCGCGCCAGCCGATGTTCATCGCCTGGGGCGCGGACCGCACCCTGGTCTACAACGACAGCTACGCGCCCATGCTCGGCGAGCGCCACCCGGCCGCCCTCGGCCGCCCGTTCTTCGAGACCTGGCCCGAGGTCCGGGACGAGGTCGGCGCGCTCATGGACCGCGTGTTCGCGGGCGAGCCCGTGCATATGGACGACCTACAACTTACCCTTCACCGCAACGGCTTTCCTGAGGAGACGCACTTCGCCTTCTCCTACACCCCAGTGCCGGGGGATGACGATGCAATCGTCGGCCTGTTCTGCGCCTGCACCGAGACGACCAACCGCGTGACCGACGAGCGCCGGCAGGTCGCTCAGGCCAACCGGGAACGCGACCGCCTGTTCGAGATGAGCCGCGACCTGTTCGGCGTCGCCACTTTCGATGGGTACCTGACCTCGATCAATCCATCGTGGTCGCGGCAGCTCGGACGCTCGAACGATGAGTTGCTGACCCGACCTTTCGCCGACATCATCCACCCTGACGACCTTGCCGTGACGGGTGACGTCGTTGCGGCGCTTCGGAGCGGCCGAGCGGTGCACCAGTTCCATGTCAGGCTGCTCACGGCCGATGGCACGCCCATCTCGTTCGCATGGTCGGCCGTGCCCGAAGCGGACGCAGCAAGCGGGATCTTCTACACCGTTGGCCGGGACATAACGGCCGAGAAGCAGGCCGCGGAGACCCTCGCCCAGACGGAGGAAGCCCTACGCCAGTCTCAAAAGATGGAGGCGGTGGGCCAGCTCACCGGCGGCGTCGCGCACGACTTCAACAACCTGCTGACCGTTATCAAGTCATCCACCGACCTCCTGAAGCGACCGAACCTGGCGGATGAGCGGCGCCAACGTTACGTCGAGGCGATCGCCGACACCGTCGACCGCGCCGCCAAGCTCACGGGTCAGTTGCTCGCCTTCGCGCGCCGGCAGGCGCTCAAGCCGGAGGTCTTCGATGTCGGCCGGAGCGTCGCCGCCATCAGCGACATGGTTGGCACCCTGAGCGGCTCGCGCGTCAGGATCGTCACGGACATCCCGGACGAGCCGTGCTTCGTCGACGCGGATCCGAGCCAGTTCGACACCGCCCTGGTGAACATGGCCGTCAACGCCCGGGACGCCATGGACGGCGAGGGCACCCTCACCATCACGGTGCACCCCGTCTCGGTCATCCCGCCCATCCGCAGCCATCCTGCGGTGCATGGAGACTTCGTCGCGGTCTGCATCGAGGACACGGGCGCCGGCATCGCGCCCGAGCGGATCGAGCACATCTTCGAGCCGTTCTTCACGACCAAGGGCGTTGGGCAAGGAACGGGTCTCGGGCTGAGCCAGGTCTTCGGCTTCGCCAAGCAGTCCGGAGGCGAGGTCCGAGTGCAGAGCACGGTCGGCAAGGGCACGATGTTCGTCCTGTACCTACCGAGGGTTGAGGCTGTGGCTCACCTGCCCCAAGCGGAGCCCGAGCCGCTCGTCGACGGACATGGCATGTGCATCCTGGTAGTCGAGGACAACGCCGATGTCGGGACATTCGCGACCCAGACCCTGGTCGAACTCGGCTACTTCACTGTCTGGGCCAACAACGCCGAGGAGGCGCTGGCCGAGCTGGAAAAGGATGCCGACCGCTTCGACGTGGTCTTCAGCGACGTGGTGATGCCAGGCATGAACGGGATCGACCTCGCTCATGAGATCCGCCGCCGGCATCACGACCTGCCCGTGCTGCTGGCCTCAGGCTACAGCCACGTTCTGGCGCAGAACGGCACCTACGGCTTCGAGTTGCTGCACAAGCCGTACTCGGTCGAGCAGCTATCGCGTCTCCTTCGGAAGGTGGCCACCTGGCAGAGACGGAAGCGCATCATAGGCAACTAGCTCAAACTCAAAGGGGAGCGCGCCAGGTACAAGACAAGGCAGGTCGTCCAGCCGTTCGAAGCCGCTCGATCAGTGTACGTCCGCTTGAGGACGAAAAGCTAAGGACCGGTTGCCACCCTATGCGGACCTGACGCGTGGTCGCCAAGCGTCAGATCCGAAATACCAGCGTGAGCCGAGCCGATACGCAACTTGGCTCGGGCGAAGGATGGCGGGCGGGGTTACCGGGCGGTGCCAGCATTCGGCTCGTGATCGTCCCAGGTG
>Ga0255028_100286_pt1 | contig 9960 bp, 6 predicted proteins | sample DRGLUT_MetaT_FD_178168 | JGI IMG/M metagenome (GOLD analysis project Ga0255028, IMG submission 178168) | Metatranscriptome of freshwater microbial communities from Pennsylvania, United States - DR:GLUT (Metagenome Metatranscriptome) | ecosystem: Environmental > Aquatic > Freshwater > Creek | place...
CAGCCGAACGCGAGCGGTCCCGCTGTTACCCGCAGCGTTGCGCCGGTCCGTTCGGCGATGTCTTGAAGTCTAGCTGAGTGATGGCGCGCCCGAAAGGATTCGAACCTCTGACCCCCAGATTCGCAGTCTGGTGCTCTATCCAGCTGAGCTACGGGCGCCTGACACGGCGGCGGGATCTCGGCCCGCCGGTGTGAGGGGGCTTCTAGAGGCTCGGATCGGGCTTGGCAAGACACCTCGTTGCATCACATCGCACCACGCGCACGGCGCAAGGATTAGCGCCACATTCGGTCGAGACGGCACCGCCATCACCAATGCGCCGCGCACGCGGACCGGCCGCCCGATCCGGCTATGGCGTCCGCGCGCTCGCCCGCACCCGCTCCTCCGCGGCCCGGATCGCCTCCGGCGTGCCGACATGCAGCCATTGGCCGTCGAGACGAAGGCCGAACAGCCGTCCGGCCTCGATCGCCCGGTCGAACAGGAGGTTGAGCGAGAAGGCGCCCTCCGGCGTGCCCGCGAACAGGCCTGGGCTCAGGATCGCCACCCCCGCGTAGATGAAGGGAGCGACCTTGCGCTCCCCGCGGCGCCCCAGGCGTCCATCCGGCTCCATCACGAAGTCGCCGGCCCCCTCGTAGCCGAGGCTGGTGGCGGTGGGGGCCACCAGCAGCAGGCAATCCATGCGGTCCGCGTCCCAGCGGCCGATCAGCCGGCTCAGGTTGGAGGCCGGCCCTTCGAGCCAGAACGAGTCCGAGTTCAGCACCACGAAGGGCGCCTCGCCCAGAAGCGGCAGCGCTTTGCGGATGCCTCCGCCGGTCTCCAGAAGCGCCGCGCGCTCGTCCGACACGATCGTGGCCGGTCCCTGACCCGACTCCTCCGCCCGCCGGGCGAGATGGCCCTCGATCAGGTCGGCGAGATAGTGGACGTTGACCACGGCCGTGCCGATCCCGGCCTCCGCGACCCGGTCCAGGGCATGGTCGAGGAGCGCCTTGCCGGCGACCTCCACCAGGGGCTTGGGCATCGTGGCGGTCACCGGACGCATGCGCTTGCCCAGGCCCGCGGCCAGGACGAAGGCGCGGCTGACGGCTGGCTTGAGCTCGCTCATGCGATCGGAGGTCCGGTGGTCAGGATTCGGGGGCGGGGGTGACGAGGCCCGGCAGATGCGCCGCGTGCCAGTCGCGCAGCCCGGCGAGCGCGGGATGGGCGAGATTGCGCGCGAGGTAGCCCTCGATCCGCGGCAAGTGGGCGAGGTAGCCGGGCTTGCCGTCGCGCCGGTCGAGCCGCGCGAAGATCCCGAGGATCTTGGTGGCGCGCTGCGCGGCGAGCAGCGCGTAGGCCGTGGCGAAGGCGCCGACGTCGAAGGCCGGGTCGCGACCGCGGCGCTCGCGGGCGTAGAGCCCGAGCAGCCGCAGCTCGAACTCGGCGGTGGTGTCGACCCGGGCATCCTGCAGCAGCGAGGCGACGTCGTAGGCCGGATGACCCATCACGGCGTCCTGGAAGTCGATCAGCCCGACCCGCTCCAGCCCGTCGCGCTCGGGCAGCCAGATCAGGTTGGGCGAGTGGTAGTCCCGCAGGGTCCAGGTCGGCCGGTCCGGGGCCGCGCCCTGCAGGGCCGCCCGCCACAGGTCGACGAAGTCCGACCGCGCCTCGGCCGACAAGGTGGCATCCCGGATCGCGGGCGCGTACCAGTCGGGCATCAGCTCGGCCTCGAACAGCAGCGCCTCCGTGTCGTAGGGCGGCAGCACGTGCTCGATCCCGTCCGCCACCGGCAGGACCGGGGGAAGCGGCGTCGCGTGGAGCCTGGCGAGCAGCCGCACGGCCTCGGCGTAGCGCTCGGGCCGCGGCGCGCCGGCCTCGACCACCGGCTCGCTGCCGAGATCCTCCAGGATCAGGAGGCCTTCGGCGAGGTCCTCGCCGTAGATCTTCGGCGCCGAGAAGCCGAGCGCCCGCAGGCCCCGGTCAAGGGCCACGAAGGCGTGGACGCTCTCGGCCAGATGCACGATCGCACTGTAGGGCTTGCCGTCGCGCACCGGCGGCCCGTCGGGCCGGGGCGGCGCGATCATCAGCACGGCGCTGGTGCCGTCGGGCTTCGTCAGGCGCTCGTAGGCACGGGACGAGGCGTCGCCCTGCATCAGCACGCGCTCGGCCAAGTCCCAGCCGCTGCGCTCGAGCAGCCGGCGCACGGCCCGGGCCCGGTCGAGGCGGGCCCGCATGCCGCCGGTGCCGTCGATCCGGGCGAACCGCGCCTCGGGGCCGAATTCCGCCCGCAGGGACAGATCGACGGTCAGCACCGGAGCGTCGCGGGACGGCAGCCGCTCGGGCCATTCGACCAGCGTGATCGCGCCCTCGGCCATCTCGTCGAAGCCGAGCTCGACCAGTTCATCGGGATCGCGCAGACGGTAGAGGTCGGCGTGGATGATCGCCCGGCCGTCCCGGGCCGTGTAGGGCTGGATCAGCGTGAAGGTCGGGCTCGGCACCTCCAGGCGCGGATCGCCCGCCAGTTCGCGGATCACCGCGCGGGCGAGCGTCGTCTTGCCGCCGCCGAGACCGCCCGACAGGGCCACGACGTCGCCCGGACACAGGAATTCGGAGAGGAACAGGCCGAGATCCTCGGTCGCCGTCTCCTCCGGCAGCACGAACTCCCACGGGGCCGGCGGCGCGGATGCGCCCGCCCCCTCGTCGGCCTTCTGCCCGTCCCGATCGTCTCCGTCCAAAGCCCGCCTCCGAGACCAGAGGGCGCATGGTCCGGAAACACGCCAAGGATGCAAGCGTTTCCGGCCGCGGTTGTGCGCTTCCCGCCGGCCCGGTGCATCGAAACCACGCTCGCCGAACGCTGCAATCGGCGTCCGTCAGGCTCAGGCCGAGAGCGGGGTGGCCGGGGCCGGCGGAACGCCGCGCCAGGCCTGGGCATCCCAGGAAGCCGCGCGGGCGAGCGCGTCCGGCAGCGGCATGGGACGGCCGAAATGGTACCCCTGGCCCAGCGCACAGCCCATCGCGGTGAGCGCCTGCGCCTCGGCCGCCCCCTCGATCCCCTCGGCCACCGCAACCACCCCGATCTCGTCGGCGAGGCGCAGGATGGTCTGGACGATCCGGCGATCGCGCGGCTCCGCCAGCATCGGCCGGATGAAGGCTCGGTCGATCTTGAGGGTGGTGATCGGCAGGGTGCTGAGGTGGCTGAGCGAGGAGTAGCCGGTCCCGAAATCGTCCACCGCGATGCCCAGGCCGGCGGCGCGGCAGCGCGCGAGCGCGGCGGCGGCCCCTGCCGGATCCTGCATCAGCGTGCTCTCGGTGATCTCGAGCTTCAGAGCCTCGGGAGCGAGGCCGCTTCGGCCGAGCATCGCGCCGATCAGGCCCGGCATGTCCGACCGGGCGAGATCCTGGGCCGTCACGTTGAAGCTCACGAACAGGGACGGCTCCACGGTGGCCGGTGCATGCAGGGCCGCCCGCAGGATCCCGGGCATGATCCGGCCGAGCTCGTCGATCACCCAGGCGGTGATCGCGACGATCTGGCCGCTGGCTTCCGCGGCCGGGATGAAGGCCGCGGGGGCGACGAGCCCGCGCTCGGGATCGTGCCAGCGGATCAGCGCCTCGAACCCGGCGAGCCGCCCGGTGGCGAGCCGCACGATCGGCTGCAGGTAGAGGGCAAACTCGTGGCGCGCGAGCGCCCGGCGGAGGGCGTGCTCCTGCGTGAGCGCCGCCAGCGCCGCGTCGAAATCGGCGCGCGCCGTGGGCGATGGCGGCATGGGCCGTCGTTCCGCCTCCGCGGGCGCGAGGCGCGGCAGGGCCTCGCGAAATCGCGCGATGAGCGTCTCGAGGCAGAGCCGCAGGATCGGGTCGGCCCCGGCGAGCCTCTGGCGGATCTGCGCCTCGCCGACCGGCAGGAGCACGCAATCCGCCGCGGCGCGGATCCCCGCCGAGCGCGGACGGGCGTCGAGGATGGCCATCTCGCCGAAGATCTCGCCGGGGCCGCGACGGCCGAGCACCGCCACCGCGCCGTCGCGACGCAGGAAGATTTCGATGCTCCCGCTCAGGATCAGGTAGGCGCAGTCTCCGATGGCGCCCGCCTCGAACAGGATGGCGCCGGCTGGGAGATGGATGTGATCGGACGTGTCCTGCACCGGCCGGCCATGGTTCGCTTGCGACGGGGAAGCCCGGTGCGAGCTTTGGCACGGCAATCTTAAGGTTGCCCCAAGGGAGCGGCGGCCGTCCGGGTCGCGGATCCGGGCGAGGCACCGGCCACGCCGGGTGGCATGCAGCGTGCCTTCGATCGCGGTCGCCCGGCCGCCGGCCAAGGTACGACGCGCCGGGCCAACCAGAGAGACAGGACAGGGAGCGGAGATGAAGCGCGAGGACCTCACCGAGAAGCTGCTCGACATCAAGCGCGAGAAGGGCTGGAGCTGGAAGCATATCCACGCGGAGATCGGGGGGCTCTCGCCGTTCCTGATCACCGCGGCCTGCATGGGCCAGATGAAGCTGCCGAAGGCGCAGGCCAAGCGGGCGGCCGAGCTGTTCGGCCTCACGGCCGCCGAGGAGCGGATGCTCAACGAGCCGCCCTACCGGGGCTCGATCCCGTCGATGCCGCCCACCGATCCGCTGATCTACCGGTTCTACGAACTGGTGATGGTCTACGGCACGACCTTCAAGGAGCTGATCCAAGAGGAATTCGGCGACGGCATCATGTCGGCGATCGACTTCAACATGGACATGGCCCGCGAGGCCAACAACAAGGGCGACCGCGTGCGGCTCACCATGTCGGGCAAGTTCCTGCCGTACAAGTATTACGGCAACGACGACGACACCCCGGAATACGGGTTCAAGGAGGGGTGAGCGGTCCGGAGATGTTCGAGATCCATTGAACAGCGTGTCGTCCCGGGGCCGCACAGCGGAGCCCGGGACCCGGAGCCGCCGACGCGCCGGATCCTGGCACGGCCGGCGGTTCTGGGTTCCGGGCTCGCCTTCGGCGCCCCGGAATGACGCGCGCTCGGCCCTTCCGATCGTCAGGCGGCCGGCTGCGCCCCCGGCTCCAGGTAATCCTGCACCGGCTGCGCCGGTCCGCCCCGCATCAGCACGTAGAGGAACGGCACCAGAAGCAGCGTCGCCGGCGTCGCGAAGGCGATGCCGCCCATGACGGCGCGGGCGAGCGCGGCGTTCTGCTCGCCGCCCTCGCCGGTGCCCAGCGCCATCGGGATCAACCCCAGGAACATCGCAGAGGCGGTCATCAGCACCGGCCGCAGCCGGGTCTCGCCCGCGGTGATCGCCGCCTCCAGGGCGCTGCAGCCCGTTTCCTCCCGGTGCTCCTTGGCAAAGGTGACGAGCAGGATCGAGTTCGCCGAGGCGATGCCCACCGACATGATCGCCCCGAAGATCGACGGGATCGAGAACGTGGTCCCGGTGATGAACAGCGCGAAGGTAATGCCGCAGAAGGCCATCGGCAGGGCCGCGATCACCACGAAGGGGTCGCCCCAGCTCTGGTAGTTCACCGCCATCAGCAGGTAGACGGCGATCAGCGCGATGGCGAGGCCGACCTCCAGGCGGAAGAAGGCCGAGCGCATGTTCTCGATCTGCCCGCGCACCGTGATCTTGTCGGGCGCCTGCAGGTTCTTCTGCTCGTCCAGGACGATCGCGTCGATGTCGCGGGCCACCGCGCCGAGATCCCGGTCCTGGACCGACGCGAAGATGTCGAAGGTCGGCTGGATGTTGACGTGGCTGATCATCGTCTGCGTCGGCATCCGGCGGATGTCGGCGAGGCTGGAGAGCAGCGTCAGCACGCCCGGACCGGAGCCGGTGGTCGCGGCGCGCACGAACATCGGCGTGTTGCGCAGGTCGGTGAGCGAGCTGTTGCGATATTCGGGCGTCTGCACCCAGAGCTGGTAGGGGATGCCGGTCTTCGGATCGGGCCAGAAGTTCGGCGTCACCTGGTAGCTGCCCGACAGCGAGATGTTCATGTTCTGCGCCACCTGCTGCTCGGTCAGCCCGAGTTCGGAGGCGAGGCGCCGGTCGACCTCGACGTAGAATTGCGGCTCGTTGACGATCTGCTGCAGGTGCACGTCGACGAGGCCCTTCGTGTGCTTCAGCCGCTGGACGATGCGCTGGGCCACCTCCAGGTCCTTCTCCTTGTTCCGGCCGGAGACCTGCACGTCGATCGGGGTGATCACGCCGAAGTTCAGGATCTGGGTGATCATGTCGGCGGGCTGGAAATACACGGTGACGTCGGGAAACCGCTTCATCAGCACCGCGCGCAGGCGCTTCTGATAGCCGGCCACCGCGTGGTGCCCCTCCTTGAGGCTGATCAGCATCTGGCCGTCGTTGTAGGAGACGAACGAACCGTCCGAGAACGCGAAATTGTAGTTGTTCGACGGCAGGCCGATGTTCTGGAGGATCTGGTCGACCTCATCCGGCGGGATCACCTCGCGGACCGTGCCCTCGATCTCGGCGAAGACCTGCCGGGCGGTCTCGATGCGCATGCCGGTGCGGGTGCGCAGATGCATGGTCATCTGGCTCGCCTCGATCTGCGGGAAGTAATCCTGGCCCACGAACATGAACAGCAATCCGGTCATGCCGAGCACGCCGCCGGCCGCGCCCAGGGTGACGAGCCGGTGGCGCAGCACCGCGTGGAGCAGGCCGACATAACCCCGATGGAACCGCGCGAAGCCGCGCTCGAAATGGCCATGGATCCACCCGGCGAGCCGCATCACGGGGGCGCCGACGAGACCGAGTCCCCGCGCGATCCGGCCCCGGCGGGGGGCCTCGTGCTGCGTCCGGTCCTTGGCATGCTTCTGCCGGTATTCCGGCGCCACGATCACGTCGATCAGCAGCGGCACCAGGGTCCGTGACAGCAGGTAGGAGGTCAGCATCGCGAACACGACCGCGAGCGCCTGCGGGGTGAACAGGTATTTCGGCGTGTCGGTCAGCGCGAACACCGCCGTGAAGGCCGCGCAGATCGCAAGCGTCGAGATCAGGGCCGGCTTGGCGATCCCGGCGGCGCCGTGGACCACGCTCTCGCGGAACTCCTCGCCCTCCTCGAAGAGCCGGTAGGTGTTCTCGATCGCCACCGTGGCATCGTCCACCAGGATGCCGACCGCGAGCGCGAGGCCGCCGAGCGTCATGACGTTGATGGTCTGGCCCAGAGCCGCCAGCACGGCGAGTGAGGTCATCACGCAGAGCGGGATCGAGATCAGCACGATGATCGTCGAGCGCCAGGATCCCAGGAACAGCAGGATCGCGAGCCCCGTCAGCGCCGCCGCGGTGAGCGCCTCGTGCAGCACGCCTTCGATGGCGTTCGACACGAAGACCGACTGGTCGAACAGCTGCTTGATCGACAGGCCTTCGGGCGCCGCCGCGCGGATCGTCGGCATCGCCGCCTTGACGTTGTTGACGACGTTGAGGGTCGAGGCGGTGCCGTTCTTGATGATCTGCATCAGCACGGCCTGCTGGCCGTCGGCGCTGACCACGTTGACCTGTGGCGGCCCGCCGTCGCGGACATAGGCGACGTCCCGCATCAGCACGGGCTGACCCGCCACCACCTTGATCGGCGCGGTGTTGAGCGTCTCGATCGACGGCGGGGTGGCGTTGAGCTGCACGGGGTATTGCTGCTCGCCGATCTTGGTGAGCCCGGACGGCACCGTCAGGTTCTGGGCCGTCATGGCGTTGGTGACGTCGAGCGGCGTCAGGCCGAGCGCCTGCAGGGCGTTGAGATCGAGATCGACCATGATCTGCCGGGGGGCGCCGCCGAACGGCGACGGCAGGGTCGAGCCCGGGACCTGCGCGAGCGTCTGACGGATCCGGTACTGGGCGTAATCGTAGACCTCGTTGAGGCTCTGCTTGGCCGACGTCAGGGCGAGCTGGATCACCGGCACCGACGAGGCCGAATAGCGCACGATCACCGGCGGCTGCGTGCCGGTGGGCATGACGGCGCGGATCGAGTTGGTGGAGGAAACGACCTGCGCGATGGCAAGGTCGATGCTGACCGAGGGGTCGAAATAGATCCGCTGGACCGCCGTGCCCTGGAGCGTCGTCGACTCCATGCGGCGGATGTTGTTGACGTTGTTGGAGATGCCGTACTCGGCATAGGTGGTGATGCGCTGTTCCATCTCCGGCGCGGACAGGCCGGTATAGGTCCAGACCACCACGACGACCGGGATATCGACGACCGGCAGCACGTCCTTGGGCGTGACGAGGATCGCCCCGATGCCGCCTAGCATCATCAGCACCGCGAGCACGTAGGTCGTGATCCGGAACTTGAGGGCGTAGAGGACGAGGCCCATGCGGTCTCCGCCGGCCGGCGGCGGGCCGGCAACTCCGCGTTGTGTACCGGCACACCGGACACCCGGTATGTTTCGGTATCACGTCCAGGGAGGCAAGGGGCGGGCCGCTTCGCCGCAGGGTCGTGGCCGTTTCCGCCGCCGAGGCGCGGCCGCGCGGTCCGTGCCGCCGCGGGCGGCGATTGTTGTGCTGGCGCCGAAGCGCCGGCCCGGGGCGCCGCGGAGCCCCGTCGGCGCGATCAGCCCGGACCTCGCCGACGTGGCCTGACGGAGCGCCGCCTGGCGATGCCGCTCGGGTATGAAGGCCCGACGGCGCCCCGGCGCCGTATATCGGGCCGGCATGAAAAAGGGCGCGCGCCGATCCCGGCACGCGCCCTGAAAGATTCGCCCGGGACGCCAGGCGTCCGGGCGATCCGATTGGTGGATCTCAGAGGCCGCCGAACTTGTAGTTGAAGCCGGCGCGGACGATGCTGCCCTCGGTCCGGAAGCGCGAGATGTAGCCCGAGCCGAGGCCGACGCCCGGGATCGCGCCGACGAGCACGTTCCGGCTGCCGAGATCGTAGTGGACGTACTCGGCCTTGACCGTCAGGGCGTCGTACTTCAGGCCCAGATACCGGCCCACCGCGAAGGTGTTCAGGAAGCTGTCGGTGGGCAGCGCGAACTCGATGCCGCCGCCGTAGGCGAAGCCGGTCTCGAAGTCGTCGTGGCGGCCGGCGAAGGCGAGGGCGCCGGCGGGCGAGAAGAAGTTCGCGTCGTAGGACACGTTGCCGTAGGCAAGGCCGCCCAGGCCGTAGACCATGACGCGGTCGAAGGCGTAGCCGACGCGGCCCACGAGCGTGCCGATCCAGTCGGTGCTCTGCCGGAAGCTGCTCAGCGCACCGGTGCTGCCGAGATAGGCGCGGTTCTTGGCCAGATCGGTCCAGTCGATGCTGTTGGCGATGCCGACCACGATGCCCGAGCCCGGCGTGAACTGGTAGTTGAAGCCGGCCGTGCCGCCGATGTTGGCGAAGCCGTCATCGGAGATCCGGGTCGCCGCCGGGCGGGCGCCCGTCGCCACGTTGGCGATGTTGATAGCCGAGATGCCGGCCGTGGTGATCCGCTGGCTGTCGGTGAAGGTGTAGGCCGTCTCGAGACCGCCGTAGAAGCCCGTCCAGGTGAAGACCGGCACCGGCGTGAACACCGGCGGCGGGGCGGCACGGCGCGGCAGGTCGGCGGCCGAGGCGGCGGTCGAGACGAGGGCCGTCGCGGCGGTGGCGAGGAGGAGCTTCTTGATCATGGTGGCGGGATCCGACGTTACGCGTTGTTGCCCTCAGTTAAGCTCGGCCGCACTGATCCCGCTATGCCCGCAATGCCACACTGTGACCTGAAAGCGCCCGAACACTGCCGAAGACTGGTATCGCCCCGTGCACGATTCGCCGTCGGCGCTTGACAGCGGGCCGCCCGCCGGAGGCACCCCGCGCGCCGGAGCTTGATCGCGGGCGGCCGAGCCTCTAAGCGGACCGCGCTTTTCGCCCCGTTCCGAGTTCGGGGCGACCGAGTCAATCCGGGGCACCGATTCGGTCCCCGCGCAGGAACGGGAATCATGGGCAAGGAAAAGTTCTCCCGCACCAAGCCGCACTGCAACATTGGCACGATTGGCCACGTTGACCACGGCAAGACGTCGCTGACGGCGGCGATCACGAAGGTTCTGGCCGAGACGGGCGGG
>Ga0255028_100287_pt1 | contig 9922 bp, 5 predicted proteins | sample DRGLUT_MetaT_FD_178168 | JGI IMG/M metagenome (GOLD analysis project Ga0255028, IMG submission 178168) | Metatranscriptome of freshwater microbial communities from Pennsylvania, United States - DR:GLUT (Metagenome Metatranscriptome) | ecosystem: Environmental > Aquatic > Freshwater > Creek | place...
CATGGTCGCGGCAGTGGCCGCCAAGATCGGCATGAAGTGCCGGCTGATCCAGGAAGCCTGGGTCCCCCACGAGGATGCCGTCTACGACCGGGTCGGCAACATCCTCCTGTCGCGGATCATGGGGGCGCAGACGCAGTTGGTGGATGACGGCTTCGACATCGGCATCCGCGACAGCTGGAAGCGCGCGCTCGCCGAGGTCGAGGCCGAGGGCGGCAAGCCCTACGCGATCCCGGCCGGCGCCTCGGTGCACAAGTATGGCGGGCTCGGCTATGTCGGCTTCGCCGAGGAGGTGCGCAAGCAGGAAGCCGAGATGGGCCTGCGCTTCGACTACGTCGTGGTCTGCACCGTCACCGGCTCGACCCATGCGGGCATGCTGGTCGGCTTCGCCGCGGACGGGCGCGCCCGCAACGTCATCGGCATCGACGCCTCCTGCACCCCGGCCCAGACCAAAGCCCAGGTCCTCGACATCGCCCGGAACACCGCCGCCCTGGTCGGCGCGGGCGACATCGTCGCCGACGACGTCGTGCTCAACGAGGATTACGCCTACCCGGTCTACGGCGTGCCCTCGAAGGAGACCGTGGAGGCGATCCGGCTCTCGGCCCGGCTCGAGGGGATGATCACCGACCCGGTCTACGAGGGCAAATCCATGCAGGGCATGATCGACCTCGTGAAGAAGGGTTTTTTCCCGAAGGGCGCGAAGGTGCTCTACGCCCATCTCGGCGGCGCACCGGCGCTGAACGGCTACAGCTACACGTTCCGCAACGGCTGAACCGGTCGGCCCAGCGCCGCGCCTCCCACCCATACCCCTTATCTTGAGGCGCCCGCGCCAGCGGGCCTCGAAGGAGCCTTCCAGAACGCGCGAGACTGCTGGAGCCCTCTTTCGAGGCCTTCTGCACCTCAAGATGTGGGTGTGGTTGAGAGAGCCGCGACTCCGGCGCACGGCCCCCTATATGGCACCGCCGGACCCGCATCGGAGAGAGCCTGGATGATCGCACCGGCACGCGCGCTGCTCCTCGGGCTTCTCGTCGCCCTCGGAGGCCCCGGGGCGCGGGCCGCCTCGGGACCGGCCGTGGAGGCCGAGACCGGCATGGTGGTGTCGTCCCAGCGCCTCGCCTCCCAGGTGGGCGCCGACATCCTGAAGGCCGGCGGCAACGCCATCGATGCCGCGGTGGCGGTGGCCTATGCCGAGGCGGTGGTGAACCCGTGCTGCGGCAATCTCGGCGGCGGCGGCTTCCTGGTCCTCCACCGGGCCGATGGAAAGAGCCGGTTTATCAACTTTCGCGAAAAAGCCCCCGGGGCGGCCAGAAGCGACATGTATCTCGACGCCGCCGGCAATGTCGTGAAGGGCGCGAGCCTGCGCGGCTGGAAGGCGGCGGGCGTGCCCGGCACCGTGCTCGGCCTGAACACCGCGCTCGCGGAATACGGCACCCTGCCGCTGGCCCGGGTGATGGCCCCGGCGATCGCGCTGGCCCGGGACGGCTTCGTGCTCACCCGCGGCGACACCGACATCCTGGAATCCGGCACGAAGCTGTTCGCCGGGCAGGCCAACGTCGCGCGCGTCTTCCTGCGCCCGGACGGCGGCCCCTGGCGACCCGGCGACCGGATGGTCCAGGCCGGCCTCGCCCGCACCCTCCAGGCCATCGCTGACGGTGGTTCCGACGCGTTCTACACAGGCGCGATCCCCCGCCAGGTCGAGGCGGCGTCCCGGGCCGGGGGCGGGCTGCTGACGGCGTCCGACTTCGCCGCCTACACGGTGACCGAATCCGAGCCGCTGACCTGCCGCTACCGGGGCGCCACCATCCTGTCGGCGCCCCCGCCCTCGTCCGGCGGTACGACTTTGTGCGAGATCCTCAGCATCCTCGACGGCTACGACCTGCAGGCGGCCGGCTTCAATTCGGCGCGGAGCGTGCACCTGATGGTCGAGGCGATGCGGCGCGCCTATGCCGACCGCAACATCCTGCTGGGCGACCCGGATTTTGGGCCGAACCCGGTGGCGCAGCTGCTGTCGCGGGCCTACGCCGAGCAGCAGCGGGCCACGATCCGGCCGGACCGGGCGACCCCGTCCGCCGAGATTCGCCCGGCCCCCGAAAGCCTCCCGCAGGAGAAGCCCGAGACCACCCACATCTCGGTGATGGACAGGGCCGGCAATGCGGTCTCCCTCACCTACACGATCAACGGCTATTTCGGCGCCGGGGTGATGGCCGGCGAGACCGGGTTCTTCCTCAACGACGAGATGGATGATTTTACCGTCAAGCCCGGGGTGCCGAACCTGTTCGGCCTGGTGCAGGGCGCCCGGAACGCGATCGCGCCGGGCAAGCGGCCGCTCTCGTCGATGGCGCCGACCCTCGTGCTGCGCGACGGCCAGGTCGTCCTGGTGGCGGGCTCGCCGGGGGGCTCGCGGATCATCACGATCAACGCTCAGACGCTCATCAACGTGCTGGATTTCGGCATGGAGCCGCAGGAGGCGGTGGACGCCCCGCGCATCCACCACCAGTGGCTGCCCGACACGGTCTATGCGGAGCCGTTCGCGCTCTCGGCGGATACGCAAGCGATCCTGCGGGGCATGGGCCACACGCTCGTCGAGCAGAAACCCTGGGGCGCGCAGGAGCTGATCGCGGTCCGCGCCGCCGCGCCGGATTCTGCCGAAGCCGCTTCCTCGGGCAATGACGCGACGCGCACCGAGCGGATGCGCCCGGGCCTGCTCTACGGCGCCAACGACAACCGCCGTCCGGCCGGCGCCGCGATCGGCGAGTAAGGGGTTCCCAAAGGGCAAGCCCTTTGGTGGGGGTTCAGGGGGCGGAGCCCCTGAGATACCGGGAGCTTAACCCTGTTCGGCGGCTTCCCGGGCGACTTCGCGGAAGCCGATGTCCCGGCGGCAGAAGCCTTCCGGCCAGTCGATCCGGGCCACCGCCGCGTAGGCGCGGTCCTGGGCGTCGGTGACGCTGTCGCCGAGCGCCGTGACCGCCAGCACCCGGCCGCCATCGGCAAAGAGCTGTCCGCCCTCGTCGCGGGTGCCGGCCTGAAACACGAACACGCCCTCGCCCTCGGCCGCTTCGACGCCCCGGATCGCCGAGCCCCGGACCACGGCGCCCGGATAGCCGGCCGCAGCCATGACCACGGTGAGGGCGGCCCGGTGCGCGTCGAATTCGAGGGTGACTCCGGAGAGGTCGCCTTCGCTCGCCGAGAGCAAAGCCGGCACGAGGTCGGAGGCGAGGCGCGGCATCAGCACCTGCGCCTCGGGATCGCCGAAGCGGGTGTTGTACTCGATCAGCTTGGGGCCGTCCGCGGTGAGCATCAGGCCGGCGTAGAGGATGCCCGTGAACGGGCAGCCCCGCGCCCGCATCCCGGCGAGCGTCGGCAGGATGATCTCGGCCATGACCCGGGCCTCGATCTCCGGGGTCACCACCCGGGCCGGGGAATAGGCGCCCATGCCGCCGGTGTTGGGGCCGCGGTCGCCGTCGAACACGCGCTTGTGGTCCTGCGCGGTGCCGAGCGGGATCGCCCGGGTGCCGTCGCACAGCGCGAAGAAGCTCGCCTCCTCGCCGAAGAGACATTCCTCGACCACCACCTCGGCGCCGGGCTCCTCGAACAGCGACACCAGGGCATCCTCGGCCTGGTCCAGGGTTTCGGCGACGGTGACGCCCTTGCCGGCGGCCAGCCCGTCGGCCTTCACGACGATCGGGGCGCCCTGCTGGCGGACATAGGCGAGCGCCGGCTCCAGGGCGGTGAAGCGCGCGAAGGCGGCGGTGGGGATGCCGCAGGCGGCGCAGAGATCCTTGGTGAAGCCCTTGGAGCCCTCCAGCCGCGCCGCGTCGCGGGTCGGCCCGAAGGTGCGGATCCCGGCGATCTTCAGGTCGTCGACCAGCCCGGCCACCAGCGGCGCCTCGGGGCCGACCACCACGAGGCCGATGGACTCGGCCGCGCAGAAGGCCGCCACCGCGGCGTGGTCGGTGACCTTGAGGTCGGGCAGGTTGGTGCCGTGCCGTGCGGTGCCGGGATTGCCCGGCGCCGTGAACAGGCGGGTACAGAGCGGGCTCTTGGCCAGACGCCAGGCCAGCGCGTGCTCGCGTCCCCCCGAGCCGATCAGCAGAATGTTCATGCGCGCGCCACCATGGGCCCAGCTTCTGGGCTAAGCGTGCGGACGGGAAAAGGGTTTTTTCGGACTGTCCCCGCTATGCCCGGACCCGTGTTGTTCAGCAGCCGGTGCAGACGCTCGTGTTGATCCCGCCCCGGGGCGCTCGCACGATCCCGTGCCGGCCGACCCGGCGCCTGCCATAGACCCCGTCATACGGCCCATAGGGCTGGAACTGGACGTTGCGCTGGAATTGCTGGTTCAGCGTGTTGTAATCGCTGACCCGCTGCTGGTTGAGGGTGCGGATCTGGCTCTGCAGGGCGAACGAGGAATTGGCCGCGTTCGGGTCGTTCTGCTGAACCTGCGCCCAGGCGGCGCCCGCCGGGAGGGCGAGCGCCAGGGTGAGGAACGCGCGGGCGAGGGCGCGCATCGGTCTCTCCGTGATCAAACCTGAATACGATCTCTCACCGTCGACGCGTCGAGGCTCCATCAGGTTCCTGGCCGCGTCAACCCGGCACCACCGGCGCCTTGGTCTGGCGTAGGGCGTCGACCTGCTTGGGATCCATCCCGAGATGGGCCTCAACCAGCGGGTGCGGGGTCAGCGCCAGCCACTGCGTCAGCGAGACGTCGGCGTAGCGCGGGCTCTTGAACATTTCCAGGAAGGTCAGCGTCGTGTCGCCGGTATTCTCGATGTAGTGGCCCATGGCGAAGGGCACGTAGCCGACGTCGCCGGCCTGGTAGTCGAAGGTGCGGGCCTTCGATTCCGAGCCGAACACCGTCATCCGGCCCTTGCCCGAGAGGTAATACTGCCACTCGTCGCCGTTGGGGTGCCAGTGCAGCTCGCGCATGCCCCCGGGCTCGACCTCGACCAAAGCCGCCGCGATCGTCGCCGAGGCCGGGAACACCGTGGAATCGGTGATGCGCACGCGCCCGCCCCTGGTGCGGATCGGCTCCTGGGCCAGCATCCGGTGGCTGAAGGTTTTCGGGATCTGGCCGGCACCCCCCATGAGGTCGGCCGAGAGCGGGCCGGGCGTCGGCCCGGGGAAGATATAGAGTTCCTTCTCGGGGATCTTGGCGAAAGCGCTCTCGGGCAGGCCGAAATTCTTGGCCAGGATGTCTTTGGGGGTGTGCGCCAGCCAGTCGGTGAGCAGGAAGGTCGAATCCTCCGAGAAGCCGCCGTCGTCGAACACCAGCAGGAACTCGCAGCCGTCGACCCCGTCGGCCGAAAGCCCCTGGATCGCGTGCGGGATGCCGCCCGGGAAGTACCAGAGGTCGCCCTCGCCGACATCGTCCGCGAAGGTGCGCCCGTCCTGGTCGACCGCGGTGATCCGGGCCTTGCCCTTGATCATGTAGGACCACTCGGCTTCCTTGTGCCAGTGCATCTCGCGGACGGCGCCGGCCTTCAGCCGCATGTTGACCCCGGCCATGGCCTTGGAGATCGGCAGCTCGCGCAAAGTGGTCTGGCGTGCCCAGCCGCCCTCCTCCAGCCGCATGTGGCTGTCGCTGAACGACCATTTCAGGTTCGGCATCGTGCCGTGGTCGGTGGCCGGCGGCGCCTGGGTGAACGGCTCCTCGGCAGCCCGGGGATCGTTGGTCGGGCCCAGGATGTCGGCGCCCTTCGAGCCGCGCTGGGGCAGGGGGGCAGCGACGGGGGCGGCGGGCTGCGCCAGGGCGGGGGACGCCATCATCGCACCGCCGGCGGCGGCGATCATGGAACGTCGGGAGATCTCGGTCATCGTATCTCGGTCTCTGGAGCGCGCCGCCGAAGCGGGGACCGGTTCGGCGTCAGCGCGTGCATGGGAACAGGGGCCTGGATCCGGGCCCGTCGCGGGGTAACCGGCCGCGGCACCGGAGGATCCAGCACATGATCGTGCACTGCGGCATCTCGCCCGGACCCCGGGCGTGGTCTATGAATTGAATACGATATCGGATGTGTCCCGGCCGGTCGGCGGGCGTCGGCCCGCGGGGCAGGGCGCCGGTGGTGCGGTGCAGGACGCTCAGCGTGACCCGAGGACCAGGATGGCGGACCGGGACAGTTCAGCGGCGGGCGAGGCCGGCGGCCCCGCGCGAAGCGGCCGCCTGTGGATCGGCCTGCTGGCGCTGGCGGGCATCGGCTTCCTCGGCTACCGCCACTGGCCGGACCCGTCCCGGGCGGCGAGCCCACCGCCGCACGCGGCGGCCAAACCGCAGACCGTGCGGGTCGCCACGGCCCAGCGGGCCTCCGACACCCTCAGCCTGACCCAGACCGGCACCACCCAGGCCTTCGACACGGCGAGCCTCTACCCGCGGGCCACCGGCTACATCGTCGAGCGCAAGGTCGATATCGGCTCGCACGTGAAGAAGGGCGACCTGCTGTTCCGGATCAGCGCCCCCGATCTCGATCAGCAGCTCGTCCAGGCGCAGTCACAGATCCTGCAATTGCAGGCGGCGCTGATCCAGGCGCGTGCCATGGTCGACCAGGCCGAAGCCAACCGCCACCTCGCGGACGTCACCAACCGGCGGACCTCGACGCTGGCCGGCAGCGGCGCCGAGACCCGGCAGAACGCCGACACCTCGCAGGCCGGGGTGCTGGCCCAGACCGCCAATGTCGACGCCGTCAAGGCGGCCGTGAAGGTCGCCGAGGCCAATATCGCCGCCCAGGAGGCCCAGGTCGCCCGGCTCAAGGTCCTGACCGGGTTCGAGGAGATCCGCGCGCCCTTCGACGGGGTCGTGACCACCCGCAACAACGATGTCGGCGACGCGGTCACGGCGGACACCAATACCGGCCCGCCGCTGCTGACCCTGGCCCGGGACGACGTGCTGCGCATGGCCGTGAACGTGCCGCTCTACGCAGCCGACGGAATCCGCGACGGCCTGGAGGCCAAGGCCGAGGTGGCCCAGCTCCCCGGAAAGGTCTTTCCCGGCCGGGTCTCGCGCTCGTCGTCCACGCTGCTCTACGCCTCGCGCATTCTGGTGACGCAGGTCGACATCCCCAACCCGGACGGCGCTTTGCAGGCCGGCCTCTACATCACCCTGACGCTGGCGATCCCGCGGGTCTCCCCCGCCGTGTCGGTGCCGAACGACGCCCTGATCTTCGACCAGGCCGGGACCCGGGTGGCGGTGGTGGAGGCGGCCCAGGACGGCAGCCAGCAAGACGGCAGGCAGGTGGTGCGGATGCGCCCGGTCACGATCTTCCGCCAGACCGGGACGGTGCTGGAGCTGCGCACGGGCTTGAGCGGCGGCGAGCAGGTCGTGGTCGGACCGCCGGCCTCCCTGCGCGACGGCGACCCGGTCGCCCTGCGGGCGGAGGGCAAGGCCGGGACGTGAGGGACGGCCAAGCCGTCCGTCCACCGCCGCACCGACAGCACAGCTTGGGACCAGCTACAGCGAAGATAAGCCGCCCGACTCGGGGGCTCCATGCGCGTATTCCGCCCGGAACCCTCGAAGATCCATCGTCATCGTCCGGATCACGCGCGCGGATTTCATCGCCATGGCAGTCAAAATCCTGGGCCTGCTGACTGCAATACTGGGTTTGTCCCTGATCGGCTTCGGATACAAGCTTGCGGCGGTGGGCGGGTCGCCGTTCTACGTCGGGATCGGCCTCGGCCTGCTCGCTGCCGGCATCCAGCTCGCCCGGCGCCGCCAGAGCGGCTTCTGGCTCTACGCCCTGACGCTGGCAGCCGCCTTCGCCTGGACGATCCAGGAAGTCGGGTTCGACAAGTGGCAATGGATCCCGCGCGGCGCGCTGATCCTGTTCCTCGGCCTGCTGCTGTCCCTGCCGTTCGTGCCCGGGGGCCTGCGGAACGGGCCGGAAAGTCCCTGGGCGCCGAGCCTGCGGAACGGGCCGCTGGCGCTGCGCGCCGTCGTGGCGCTGCTGGCGATCCTGGGCGTCGCGGCGTGGTTCGTCGATCCGGTGGAGACGAAGGGCAGCCTGCCGAAGGTCGCGCAAGCCGGGGACGCGGCGGTCGATCCGAGCGGCGTAGCCTATCCGGCCGACGACTGGGTCGCGTATGGCGGCACCAATCTCGGCCAGCGCTACTCGGCGCTGAAGGACATCGACACCGGCAACGTCCGGGGCCTCAAGGTCGCCTGGGAGCACCATACCGGCGACCTGCGCGAGGGCGACAGCAGGGATTCGAAGGAATACACCTTCGAGGCGACGCCCATTAAGGTGAACGGGCTGCTGTATTTCTGCACCCCGCACAGCATCGTCCGGGCCCTGGAGCCGGAGACCGGCCGCGTGGTCTGGTCCTTCGACCCCAAGATGCAGCGGGACGCCCAGTACCAGCACCAGACCTGCCGCGGCGTGTCCTACAACGACTCGACCGGCTTCGTGCCGCCGGCCGAGACCGATCCGGCTCAGGCCCAGGCGGCCGCGGCGGCCATCGCCGAATGCCCACGCCGGATCATCGCGGCCTCCGTGGACGCCAAGCTCTACGCCCTGAACGCCGAGACCGGCGCCCCGTGCAAGAGTTTCGGCACCGACGGCGCGGTGGACCTGAAGGCGCAGATGCCGGGCCTGCAGCGCGCGACCTACCAGCAGACCTCGGCGCCGCTGGTGACCCGGGACCTCGTGATCCTCGGCAGCGCCATCGCCGACAATTACTACGCGACCAACCCGTCGGGGGCGATCCGCGCCTACGACGTGCGCACCGGCGCGATCGTGTGGAAGTTCGATGCCGGCAAGCCCGACGACACCGCGCCGCTGAAAGCCGGGGAACTCTACGAGCCGAACTCGGCGGTGGCCTGGACCCAGCTCGCGGCCGACGAGGGCTTGGGCCAGGTCTACGTGCCGTTCGGCAACCGGTCGCCCGATCAGGTCGGCGTGACCCGGTCCAAGGAGGACGAGGCCTTCATCGACGCCCTGGCGGCCCTCGACCTGAAGACCGGCCGGCTGATCTGGAAGTTCCAGACCGCGGCGCACGACCTCTGGGACCGGGATAACCCGTCCCAGCCGGTGCTGCTGACCCTGCCGCACAAGGGTGCCGCGGTGCCGGCGATCCTGGTCCCGACCAAGATCGGCAACGTCTGGGTCCTGGACCGGCGCACCGGCGAGCCGATCGTGCCTGTGGAGCCGGTCAAGGTCTCCACCGAGACCGACATCCCGGGCGAGACGCTCTCGGCGACCCAGCCGATGTCGGCGCTGCGCTTCACCCCGGCCCCGCTGACCGAAGCCGCCATGTGGGGCACGACGCCGTTCGACCAGATCCAGTGCCGGATCACGTTCCGGTCGAACCGCTACGACGGCAACCCGTTCACGCCGCCGCAGGCGTCGGGGGGATCGATCGTGTGGCCGGGCAATATCGGGGTGTTCAACTGGGGCTCGGTGGCCGTCGATCCGGTCAACCACTGGATGATCGCGACCCCGCAATACCTGCCCTACATCTACCAGCTGTACCGGCGCCCCACGGGCGAGCCGAACAAGCGCCTGTTCTCGACCGACCCGGACTCGAAGCCCGGCAACGAGAATCTCGGCGGCCCCTACGCGGTGTCGATCGCCCATATGCGCTCGGCCCTCGGCGTGCCCTGCAACGCGCCGCCCTGGGGCGTGCGGGTCGGGGTGAACCTCGCGGACGGCACCACCGCGTGGAAGCACCGCAACGGCACCGTGGCCGGGCAGAAGGTCGCCGGCGTCACGTTCCCGATCCCGTTCGAGATGGGCATGCTGGCCCATGGCGGCACCCTGACCACGGCCGGCGGCGTCGCCTTCGCGGGGGCGGCCCTCGACGACCTGATCCGGGGCTACGACATGCAGACCGGCGAGACCCTCTGGTCCATGAAGCTGCCCGCGGGCGGCCAGGCGACGCCGATGACCTACCGGGGCAAGGACGGCAAGCAATACGTGGTCATCGCCGCCGGCGGCCACGGCTC
>Ga0255028_100288_pt1 | contig 9909 bp, 12 predicted proteins | sample DRGLUT_MetaT_FD_178168 | JGI IMG/M metagenome (GOLD analysis project Ga0255028, IMG submission 178168) | Metatranscriptome of freshwater microbial communities from Pennsylvania, United States - DR:GLUT (Metagenome Metatranscriptome) | ecosystem: Environmental > Aquatic > Freshwater > Creek...
AGCGGTTTGGTATTTCTTGGTGTTTTTTGGTACCTCCGCATCTGCGCGCCGTTCTGCGTGCGCACCTCTTGGAAAAGGTTGCCGTCGACCTTGGTCTTTATTTTGGTGTCAGGACCAGGCTTCTCGACGATATTGGTCACGCTGCCGTTAACCGTTGAGCCGACAACGCCAGCCTGAGCAGCGGCGGCACCAACCCGGGCACCGTCCATCCTCATCTGCTCGCGCTGCGCATCCTGCTTGGCCCGAGTGGCGCGCAAGGCGATACCGAGATCCCTGGCCGCCCGGCGATCCTCGTCATCGCTGTAGAGCGGCCTCTCGCCTTGCCGGCGCTCGTCATTCGGGTCCGCCAGCATCTCCGCTCGACGGACGAACCCGCCCTTAAGGGCATCACGCTGCCGGCTGGCCTCATCCATGGTGACGCCAGGGGCGTCGAGCATGGAGTTTGGCTTTAGGACGCGGGGGGCACCGTTTGGGAACTGGCCGCTACCGCCATCTGCGCGCTCGGCTGTGGCGGTGCGCTGCTCCGGAATCGGGATCGGACGGACGGTGCCAATGCCATCTCGCAAGCCGATACCGGCTCCAATGCGGCCGTGCCAGGCTCCCCAGCCTTCCCGACGAGCCGTGCGAAGAGCAAAGTCGATCTGCTCCCTCCAGTACTTCGGGTCGCTTGCATGGTGGCCCGTCTCGCGCGTGTAGCGATCTCCGAGGCCCTTGAGGGTGAGACCGGGGATGTTGGAGCCGTAGTGCAGCTGGAAGGGGCCAAACGACGTCCCCTTGTCGCCAGGCGTGTTTCGCACGCCAGGGATGGAACCCCTCAGGCCCTCGCTGTTGGCGATGCGCAGCGCCACGTTCGGGTCGATGCCGTGCGCAATGGCGGACTGGCGGATGTAATCAGCCATCTCGGGGTTTACGTCGCGCATGTCACGCGCCGAAATGCCCCTGTACCCGCCAGGCGGAGGTCGGACTGCCTGCGCCGCACGCCCCGCGTCGCTATCCGCCGGGATGCCCGATATGCGTGGAGCGGTACCAAGCCCGTTGAACCGACCGCCGCCGAAGCCGCGCCCCGGCAGTCCGGACGGCCCACGCTCGCCAGAGTAGCCTGGGCCGGAACCGCCGCGACGCTCAGCCTGCGGGCCGCCATGGATGACAGGATCGTCGCCGCCCGAAGGCAGGTTCGCACCGCCGCCGTAGCCACCACCGTAGCCGCCGAACCCGCCGAACCGCCGGAAGCCGCTACCGAAGCCCGCGGTCTGCACCGTGGCGCCGCCGAACAGGCCGCCCTGCGTATCCATGGACTGCTTCTGAACGGTCGCACCGTTCCGGCTGGCCTTCAGCTCCTCGGTGTTGGCGTCGAGCGCCTTCCGCAGCTTCTCGCTGGCCTCGAACTCCTGCTTGCGCTGCTCCGGGGTGCGGCCTTCCAGGGCCTTCAGCTTCGCCTCTGCGGCCGTCAGATCCTTCCCGTAGCTCTCCGGCGTCCCGAGGAGGCCCATGCGCTGCTGCGTCCGGCCGATGAAGTGGCCCTGCGCCTCCACGGCCGCGTCGCGTAGCTTCTTCAGATCTTCGACCCGCTGGCGGGCCTCAATCTCATCGTCACCGAGCCGCGGGGCGAGCCGACGGCGCAACGGACCATCGGCGCCCTCTTCCCTGCCCGGTAGCACAGGCCCGGTGATGTTATCGGCGCTGGCGAACGCCTCCGCGTAGTTCCCGCTGCGCAGGTTGTGGATGGTCTCGGCGATCTGGTGCAGGGCGCTGGCGAGGGATCCGGCCAGGGCTGTACCGGCCTGGAGACCCGCAACGGTGTCCTCGCCGAACTGGTGCCAGTTGATCTCGCTGAGCTGCTTCTTGACCTCCTGGAGGCCTTCGCGGAGCGACTTGGTCACGTCGGCGCGCTGTCCCGAGACGAGGCTGTCCGCCCACGTCGTCAGCTCGGTGGCCGGACCCAGCACCTCCCGGGCGATCGTCGTGCCGAGGCGTTGCATGGATCCTTTGAGACTGCTCACCGACCGATCGAACTTCTCGGCATCGATGATGTCCTCGATCTTGAACTCGCCGAGCTTTTCGCGCGCCTTCCGGAACAACTCCACGACCGGCCCGAGGTGACCGTCGGCGATGCGTCCGAGATCCTGATTCCCGAAGAACTGCTGGGCGAAGATGCCCCGCTCTACGGGGTTGCGGATCGTCTCCATGAAGCTGAGGGCCTTCTTCAGCTTCTCCCCCTCGTCGGAGGTGTGCTGGAGGTCGGTGGCGAAATCCTGGAACGTCTTTCGGCCGGCCGCATCCGTTCCCTGCCGCATGATCCACTGGAATGCCTCGCCGGTCCCGCGCGAGAACGTCCGCATCTGGGCAGCGAAGTTCTTGGTGGCGGATGCGACGGCGTCCTGCTCGATGCCGAACCGGCCGGCCACCGAACCAAACTCCTGCAGGGTCTTCGCAGCGACGCCGGTCTCGCGGCTGAGCTGACCCAGGCTCGCCATGTTCCCGGTCAGCTTGTTGAGCGCAGCGGAGATGCCGGCCACGGCAGCCCCGGCCGACAACCCGGTGACGCCCAGCGCGGCGAAGGCCGGGTTCACAACGCTCGACGCTACCCGCGCCGTCGAGTGCATCGATCCCTCGACCGCCTTGAAGCCCTTGGCGAGCGTCTCGCTGTGGTTGGCTCCGGTCCTGGCGGTATCGAGCAGCTGAGCCCGCAGCGCTTTCAGCGGGCCGGTAAAGCGATCCTGCACCTCAGCCTGCATCCGCAGGGCTTCATCGGACATAGGCCGCTCCTAGTGTTCGGGTGCTGCGGTTGCCGCCGGATCTGCCGACCCGATCAGCGCGTCCAGCACCTGGGTCGCCGTCTCGGTCATCGTCATCAGGAAGGCCGCGGTCAGCTCGGCCTCGCCGACGTCCGGCCAGCGTGCGCCGATCGTCTCCAGCACCTCGACCTTCCACGCCGCCTCGGTGTCGCCGATGCCGGTGCTCAGCAGGTAGTCGGCGATCTCGGCGACGCGGGTCATGCCGGCTTGGCCCACCCCTCGACGACGAGGCGCGCGGCCTCGTCGTCGGCGATCTCGTATGTCGCGGTGTCGAAGGTCTCGCCCGGCGGGATGATCCGGTTCCAGGACGGGTTGTGCCACGGATAGGCCCGCTCATCGCCGCCCGACGCCGCGTCGGCGGCTACGGCCGCGCGGCCCTCGGGCGTGGTGACCTCGATGGAGTGGATCGCGACCAAGATCACGCTTCGCCGACCTTCCGCTCGCGGAGCGCCGAGGCGGACCAGTGCTCCGGGCGGTCGAAGGTGATTTTCGGCAGGTTCACGAGGCTGTGCAGGTGACCCATCTGCCACTCGACGGCGGGGACCTTCTCCGCCGGGGCGCGTTCCCGCACCCGGGTTACCGACTGGCGGGGCCGGGTCCGATCGAGCGTCCCATCATCCTTCCAGGGATACTCGTTCAGGGTCGGGTTGCCGCCCTCGTCGAGGAAGACTTGGTAGGTCTCCATCTCGGCGGCCTTCCATCGCTCCGGCTCGACCATGCGGTACCGCAGGCGCCGGTGCGGGGTCTCGACACCAGCCGCTACCGCCAGGTCCTGCGCGGCGCTCCAATCCCGCAGGAGTTTGGTGATCGCCGCAGCGTGCTCGTCGTACTCGCCGGCCTGGATGCGATCCACGATAGCCTGGACCGCGGCTTCGGCTTCAGCCTGCTGGACGGCCCGACGCTCGGCGTCCTCCCGGTGCTGCGCGTCGCGCAATTCGCGTTTCAGCGCGTCGAACGCGCCGGGATTGACCGCGTCCTGGCGCTCGATTGTCCGCTGGGCTCGGGCGATGGCGACATCGACGCGGTCGACCGCCGCATCGTCGCCAGAGCGCAAGGCGGCCTGACGCTCGTTCTTGAGCCGGACCAGAAGCGCGTCGGCCTCGGCCTCCTCCGCCTGGAGTGCGTCGATCTCGGCTTGGATCACGGCGCTGGTGCGCTCGACGGGCTCGGCGGGTGCGGTAGCGGCACGCTGGCGGCGAAGGACAGGGGACATGGTCTACCTCGGGAGTTGGACTAGGACGATCCCGGAGGCACACAGGGGCGCCTCGATGCTCTCGACGGTTTGGCCCTCGCCGAGGATCAGCGCCTCGACCCGGAGCGCGCCGTCCCGATAGGCGATGGTCTCGACCGGCCCCTTTGTGGCGTCGGTATCTTGAGCCAGCACCAGGGTCGGCAGGGCCGAACCGTCCAGTGAGGCCGCCTCGCTGAGGCGGTAGGCATCGACCGGTGCCGTCACCGTGACGTCGAAGCCGTCGCCCGCGGTGAAGGTCTTGTCGCCGGCGGTGATGGTGAAGGCGATAGGCCCGGAGAACGTCCAGGCGCCGGACTGACCGGCGACAGTCGAGCCGATCGCGGTGCCGTCCGGGCCGATTGCGTCGAAGCCGAGGCTCGTGCCGCTTTTGCTCGCCCGGATTGCATAGGTGCCGGGGGCGGCGGACCGCAGCGCGGTGGCGTTATTCAGCGTGCCCGTACCGGTGTTGCCACCATCCTTCGGAGCGGCCGTGACGGTCGGCTCCGTGCTCTCGCCGAGGACGGAGCCACGGGCGAGCTTCTGGCCGGCAGCGAGCGTGATCGGCAGTCTCCAGGGCGGGCCGCCGAATGGGGCCACCAGGGGATCGTCGGTCGGTGAGATGTGGAGCGTCAGCATCACCATGGTTCAGCCCTCCCGCTTGCCAGCGCGGGGCCGCCGACGATGCGCGGTCAGGGCGACGATCTCGGCCGATGTCTTGGCGGCCTCGACATCCTCGGCGGTCGTCTCGACGTGGGAGGGCGGAGCCTTGCCGTCCGTCCGCATGCGGTGCGCGTCCAAGATCTCCTGCGCAACCGCGACCGGGTCGGCATAGGCCACCGCCAGGTGCTCGCGAACCTGCGCGAGCGACAGGGTGGTCTTGCGCGCCAGATGCTCGGCCAGCGGGCGCCTGCCGGCCGCCTCCGGCATGGCCATTACGGCTTCAAGTCGTTCGCGGCTCATAGGGCCTCGTCCTCTTCCTCGTCATCGGCCAGCGGGTCGATCGGGGCTGTGCGCAGCAGGCCGACGCACTCGTCAGTGGCCAGATCGGTGTCGTAGGCGAGGTGCCGGGCAAGACGCTCACGCAGCTCAGCGTGCGGACTCGTCAGGATGGCGCGGCAGCGGTCGCGCTCGATTTCGCGATGCAAGGCGTCAAGGGCCTCGCCGGCCTGTTGGTCGCCCGAATGTTCCGCGTTGCCTCGCACGTGCGCCTCGAATGGTTGGCCTGCAGGTGGCATCACTCACCTGCAGGCCGCCTCGCGCCGCCGCCCCCGGGCGGAAGGTCCCATACGGCGGCGAGAGGATCTGTGATCTTCTGGAGCTAGACTCGCGCAGATCTACGGTGCCGAATAGTGGACACATCTGGACATTCAGGGGTGGACATTTTGCGGCTGTGTTCGTCCACCCACGAGAGGGTGAAATACCATCGCCCGTCGCGCTTCACCGCTGCGCCACGCTGTGCTCGCTTCAGCATCGCCTCGCGCGGGATGCCAGTGCGAGCCACCGCTTCCTTCAACGGCACGAGATCGGTCGCCCCGAGTAGCGGCAGCAGGTCGGCACGAATCCTCCGCAACTCCGCGAGGCGCTGCTGCATAGCGGCCTCCTGCTGCTCAATCTCGGTCAGCACGGTCAGCACGGTTGGCGTGACGGGATGCTCGGCGGACATGGCGCTCAGGCCTCCTCGATGGCATCTACGGTCGCGCTGACGGCCTTGGCCTCTGCTGCTAGGTCCGGCCCGGTGCTCAGTTCGATCAGCACCAGGTCCACCTCAGCGGCGAGTAGAGCCTGGACTTCCGAGGGAGATCGCAGAATGGCCGCGCGTGGAGCGACCCGGGTTGGAAGGCTGAGCAGCTTGTTTCGGACCCGGCCGAGCATCGCTACCGTCAGGGAGATGACAACCTCGATCGAGACGACCTTGCCGATGGCGATGTCGTTCTTGATCTCGGTGTTGATGGCCAGCGCGCGATCCTTCCGAGCCCTTTCCTGAGCCGGATCCATGTTGCCGGCCGGGATCTCGGGCGCCGCGCGGATGTGGTCGAGGTAGGCCCTCACCGCCGCGATCAGCGGATACCGGCCACGCTCGGCCTTCGGAATGATGCCGTCCGCGGCGAGCTGCTGGACGCGCCGTGTGGTCAGATCGAAGACATTGGCGAGCGTCGAGACCGGCACCATCAACGCGGCGTCGGCTGCATCGCTTGCGAAATCGGTGGTTGCGGATTTCGCTATCATCCAGCGGTCCTCCCTGTGTCTGCCCTGTCAAATTGGATTTGAGGTGCGAAGCGAAACGCGCTGCAAAAGTTTGCACCTGCGGACGAACTGCGGTCGCGCGTTACCCCTATCCGCCGGGGGTGGTCCCAAGGACCCGCAACAGGTCCGGATGGACAGGAGGGCCGCGGGTCCTCCTGTAGGGCTCTCCCCCGACCTACGCTGATGGGTCATCGCCCATCCTCGATCTGGTCTCGGCCAGGTCTCGCAGGGATTGGCGGTAGCGAGATGCCATCGGCCACGATGCGGTCGCGAACCGCGCGACGCAGGTACTCGCCGGCGCTGGTCCGACTGAGGCGCGCCGCCTGAGCGACGGCGGCCGACAAGCCCGGCTCAGCCCGGAAGCGGACGGTTGCGGGAAAGTTCTGGGTCTTAGCGGTGGCGGGCATCGTCGATCTCCTCTCGCGGGTTCAGCGGCACATCCTCGGCGTGGGGCGGGGGATCACCTCGGCACCACGGATGGCTTGGCCAGATCGGGCGCGGGCCATGAGCACAGAGCGCGCGACCGAGATCGCGCGGAAGTTCGTCTGGCTCTGCAGTCGGATCGGTGGGGTATTGCCGTAGGGTTAGAGCAGCTCGCCGCCTGACGGGTGCGAGCCACGAACTCCTGGATGTTTCGATAATCGAAACACGTTGTTCAAAACGCAGGATCGAATCTTTGAAGATACAGTCCGCCGGCGCGTCGCCTCCCTCAGCCAGGGGTGGGTGCGTCGCGTCACCTGCACCCCCTGCAGGGGGCAGGTGGTGACGCAACCCCTGGCCCGCGTCACTTGCGTAACCTTGCGACACCCGACCTTGGAAGGTGAGGCACGACACTGCGTAACCTTGCGACGCGTCACCTCTGAGGCTGACGCAACCGTTTAGTCGGCGGCCCATTCGCCCACCTCCACGAATGCTCGCTCATGGCGCTGATCATCGAAGCCGGTCACGACCCGGAACATGCCGGTCGATATCCAGATCTTGAGCAGGCGCTTGACCTTCTCTTTGTGCGCCGGGTTCTCCAGGCTGAGCCCCATCGCCGAGGCGATAGCCTTTCCGACCCATGTCCCGGACTGGATGTTCTCCCGCCAGCGTCCCACGCTGACCGCTTGCTGGGCCGCCCGCAGGTCCGACACGGACACCTCGTCGAGCGGGTCCGGCCACTTCCAGCGGGTCACCACACCAACGCTGTCGCCCTCCATGCCGAGGAAGCCGTTGCCGAGGGACACCGAGGTAAGCTTGAACCAGGTTGTGCCCTCAGGAGGTGGAGCGAGGTTCGCCTTGCCGTTGTCGACCCGGAAGTGCAGCCGCCGCTGCTCGACACCCGCCTGCTTAGCCTCCTCCGGGCTCATCACGTTGAGGATCCGACCCGATCGTGCCGCGGCTAACAGCGCGACAGCGCCGCGACCGTCCTCCATCGTGACCTCGGCGCCGTTGGTCTTCCTGGCATGATGAGCAAGTTCGACCGCGCATCCGGTTTCGTCAGCGATGCTAGCCCAAAGCTTCGCGACCCGGTCGATGGCTCCGTTGTCGTTCTCGGTGACCCGGTGCGAGGAGACGAAGGGATCGACGCTCACAACGTCGATCCGATTCTCGCGGATGGATGCCTTGATCGCCTCGACCGCAGGTGCCGCGATCACGATGCCGGCCCGGGTCTGCTCCGCCAGAACCATCTCGGTGTCGCGCCCGGAGTTGACAAACAGGCGCCCCGCGATGTCCTCGTGCGTCAACCCGTATTGCATGGCTGTCGCCATGATGCGGCGCTGCAGCTCCTCCATCGGATCTTCGAGGTTCACGTACCAGACCCGAAGCGCGCCGCTCGGCACATCCCCGAGAATGCCCTTGCCGCTGGTCATCGCCAGCGCCTCTGCAATGGCGAGGCTCGACTTGCCGACGCCGCCTGGAGCTACCGTCACGCTCACGAACTTCCGAATGTAATGGCGCCCATAGAGCCACTCGCGCATCGGGATCGCGCTGGGATCGCACCACGCGAACGGAACTGCCCGAAGGGATGACGCAGCGGCCGCCTGGGCGCCTGGCTCGTCCGGAGGGCCTTGCTGCCCTCCGCGCCACCCGATGTCTTCCGGCCGGATCCCCAGCTGCTCACAGAGCCAGAAAGCCGCCTCGGCCGGTGTGCGGGCGGGCAGGTACTCCTGAACGATGTCGATCGCCGTCCGGCCACCGTCGTTCGGGTCTCCCAGGTCGTGGATCCCGAAGTCCTTGATGCCTTCAGGATGCAAGGAGAGGTCTTCCTCAAGGTCGCGCCCCAGGTCGTGGGAGCTGACCCGGTATCCACCGTCCGAGGTGCGCTGCGCGGTCGGCAGTAGGTTCGGGACCCAGGCCCGCAGGTCTGCGAGCGCTCGGTCCTTCACCTCGTCCCAGAAGCTCCGTTGGCCGGAGGCCTGTTCACGGCGTCGCTTCTCTGTCGCCGCCGTAGATTGATCGCCGGTTGCGGCCCCGCGCTTCTCGGCTTTCTTGCGCTCCAGATCACGGGCTCTCTCGGAGGCCTGTGCCTGGGCGGCTTTGATGTGGTCCGCACGCTCTTGGAGGTAGGCAATCAGGCGCGGTGCCGCGCGGATCTCGGTCGGCGTCCCGGGAACGTGCCGGCCCGTGACGGTCAGGTACCGGCCACCGGTATAGATCTCGACCTGGGCCGCATCGACCTTTCGGCCCTCGACCAAGCCTCGGACAAAGAACCGGAGGCCGCGACCGGACGGCGACACCTCGGTGTAGGTCTCGCCAAAATCGACCGCTACTTGAGCCCAAGCCTGTAGTTCACCGGTCTCGGGATCGCGGCACTTGTCGAGATCAATCCCGCTCTGCTCGTCATCCGGAGACAGAACGTAGCCGACGCCCGCTTGGCCGCGACGGGACGCGAACGCGGCCGCTGCGTCGTAAGGCGCCCAAGTGTGAGCATCGGAGGTGCTCCCCGCACCGCCGTTCTTCGCGTTCAGCGGCGGCTTGTCCCAGACGCCGCGTTTCTCGTTCCAGGTGTACTCCCAGGCCACCCATTTTGGCCGACCTTGCAGCTCGCGAAGAGCCGGAAGGTCGGGCAGCCCAGTGAATGACGGCAGTTGCGGCTTGGGCGGCCGCGAGGGCGAGGCGCCAGCCGTCATCACGACGCCTCCGCGCGGATGTGGCGCTTCAAGGCGGCGATCGCTTGGCGCAGGCCCTCGCGGCAGGCCTGCATGTTCGGGTCGCCGGGATTGTGCGACAGGAAGCGGAGCACGGCTTCGAGCTGACAGAGGATGGTCGGCATCAGGCACCTCCCCTCAGGAAGGCCCGCGCCGCGGTACGGCCTGCGAGCACGCAGATCACCAAGCCCTCGCGGTTCAGAACCGCCGTCAGGGCGCTTGCCAGAATCGGGCGGTTCGCCCTATCTCTGCGGTCGGTTTCCTCGCCGGAGCCGATCTGCTTAGCGCCGTTGCGGGCCTTCACCCCCGCGACGGCGTTTTCATTTGCAGTATTCGTTCGAGGCGGTTTTCTGGTCGGGCTTCTGCCGCTAACCCTTTGAGCTTTCATGGTCGCTTTTTCCCCAAGTCGGAGAAAAAGCTGAGTGTTTACAAAGCACCGGGGTGGACTCTGACTCCTCTAGTCCTGGTTCGAATCCAGGTCCCCCAGCCACCTGAGTTCCTAAGTCAT
>Ga0255028_100289_pt1 | contig 9891 bp, 10 predicted proteins | sample DRGLUT_MetaT_FD_178168 | JGI IMG/M metagenome (GOLD analysis project Ga0255028, IMG submission 178168) | Metatranscriptome of freshwater microbial communities from Pennsylvania, United States - DR:GLUT (Metagenome Metatranscriptome) | ecosystem: Environmental > Aquatic > Freshwater > Creek...
CATCCCCGTCACGACGGCATCACGCCAACGGACGGAGACGAGACATGCGACATACCCCGATCACGGCCGCTTTCCTGGCCTGCACGATGCTGGCCGCCACGCCGGCGCTCGCGATCACGGTGACCAACCAAGACAAGGGCGAGCACACCCTCACGGTGGACAAGGGTGAGGCCCAGGCCAACCAGAAGCTGGCCGCGGGGGCCTCGGCCGAGGTCGAGTGCAAGGAAGGCTGCGAGCTTCGCGTCGCGGGTTCCGGATACGGCCGCTCGGTCAACGAGGGCGACAAGCTCGTCATCACGGACGGAATGATCCGCTTCGCCGACGAGGACATCGTCACCGGGTCGACCAAAGCGACGAAGTGACGAGACGGGATTTCAGCCCACCCTCTGCGGGTCGAGGCAACACCGCCTCGACCCTTCGGCGATACCGGAGCCCCCACACCATGCCGAGCCATGCCTGCATCGACCCGCAGGACCAGTACGCCGAGGCCGAGGTCCTGGTCACCTTCGAGACGATTGCCGACGGGGTCCGACTGGTCTCGGCGCACGACGCGTTTGACGACGACATCCTCCCCGGGCTTGAGGAGCTCCAGCGCCGGGCGCTCGAAAGCGAGATCATCGACGATTACCGGCATCCCCGCGGCTCCGGGCCGCCGACGGGCCGGTGACGCCGCGGGGGGGGGGGGCCTTATCGGCTGCCGCCGCGGATCGTCGGCTCCGTCCCACCTCATGAGGAAGGCGGTGCGCACCGGAAAAGTCGCGAGCCGTCAGTCCGGGACGGGCTTCGACGGGGCGACACCGACCGCCTTCGCGATGGCCTCGATCCGCGTCGATTGCGCGGCCAGGACGCCTTCGAGACGCTCCATCCGGATTCGGTCGAGCTTATCGTGCAGAGCCATGATCTCGACCTCCGCCTTCAGGTTGATCTCGTAGTCGAGGCCGGCGGCCACCCGGTCCCGCGCCGCCTGGCGGTTCTGTGACATCAGGATCACCGGCGCCTGGAGGGCGGCGACCATCGACAGGATCAGGTTCAGAAAGATGTACGGATAGGGGTCGAAGGCGCTGGCTCGGGCTAAGACGACTGTGTTCACGACGACCCATGCGACGAGCATGCCCGTGAAGACGAGGATGAAGCCCCAGGAGCCACCCAGTTGGGCCACGCGATCCGCGAGGCGCTCGCCGAACGTCTGGCGCTCGACGAGGACGCTGTTCACGTCCCGGGCCACATGCCGCCGCTTGGCAATGTGGAGGATGACCCGCCGCTCGCGTTCGGAAAGCCCGTCCAGTCCCGCCTCCATCAACTGGCGGGCGAGCTGGGTGACCGCGGCGTCGGCGGGCGGCCTTCTGGCATCGTCCGCCTTGGCACGGTCGACGATGGGTCTCGCGGCCCGGCGGGACATGCTCGCCCATCAGTGGCTCAAGAGGCTGCAGATCGGGGCGTACCGCATGACGTCCCGGGTGAAGCCACCGAGGACCATCTCGCGCACGCGGCCATGGCCGTAGGCACCCATGACGATCAGGTCCGTCGCGCCCTCGGACGCCAGGTCGAGCAGGGCTTCCCCGCCGCTCTCCCCGTCCGACCGATGTTCGACGAATGTGGCGTCGATCCCATGCGTGGCGAGGTAGGCGGCCACGTCCGCCGCGCCGGAGGTCCCGTCCGCGTCCGTGACCGCGACGACGTCGACGCGGTTCGCCAATCGCAGGATCGGCAGGGCGTCGAAGACCGCGCGACGCGCTTCCCGCGTGTCCTTCCACGCCACCATGACGCGTCGGACTGCGAGGTGGTCGATGCCAGGTGGCACGACGAGCACCGGACGTCCCACCGCGAGGACGACGGAGGCGGCGTCGAGCGGCGATGGACATCCGGAGGCCCCGTCCGGGCATCCCCGCCCGATGATGACAAGGTCTGCGGCAAGGGCCTGGCTCGACAGGAAGGCGAGCCCGGGTTCGAGGGCGGAGCGCCATGAGACCCGGCTCCGGGTGCCGACGGCCGCACGGAACAATTCCCCCGCCCGGGCAAGCCCGTCTGAAACTGTCCGTCTGGAAAGGGCCGGCAGGAAGGCCGAGGCACCCATCGGACCCACCTGTGCGGTGACATGGTCGGGCGCCTGTGCGGCGACGCCTACCGTCCGGGCCCCGACGGCATCCGCGAGATGGGCCGCGACCTTGATCCGTCCGCTCGCATCGCATGAGAGATCGACGGAGACCATGATGCTTGCGAAGGTCATGGGTGGGATGGCTCGCTCGGCTGTGAGAAGCCGGACAATGCCCGTCCGCCACGGTGCCGGCTTTGACCCAGCGCAAGGGCGTTGCCGGAAATCGTACCGGGCCATCGTTCGCCGCCGACGACGCATGGCATTCCGACCCTCGGAATGGGTTTGCGCTGGATCAACGATGGCTGCCGGGCGAACCGACATGATGCTCCCCTCGTCCTTGGAGGTCCCCCATGTCGTACGCCAGCATCATCGTCGCCGTGGACCCCGGGGAGCGGACGGCACCGCGGATCGCGCTGGCCGCACACCTGGCGCGACGGCTCGATGCACGCCTCATCGGCGTCGCGGCATGGGCACCGGACTACCCGCGGGGGTTCGGGGAGACGTCCGTGCCGACCGGATACGGGATCGAGGATCTCCGCCAGAAGGCCTTCGACGAGTTGCGCCAGGCGGAAGAGGTCTTTCGCCTGGCCGCCCGGCCGGCGGAGCGGATCGAGTGGCGTTCCGAGCTCAGGGAAACGCTGACGTTCCTCGCCGAGCAATCACGGGCGGCGGACCTCGTCGTCGTCGGGCGGCAGGGAAGGAACGACGGACCGCATCTCGCGGCCGCCATCGGACCCGGCGACGCCTTGATGGCGGTGGGACGCCCGGTGCTCGTCGTGCCGAACGGCGTGGAACGACTGTCGGCATCGCACGTGGTCGTCGCCTGGAAGAACACCCCGCAGAGCCGGCGGGCGATCTCGGACGCGATGCCTTTCCTGAAGCTCGCCGACGAGGTCCAGGTCGTCCAGGTCGCGGAGGACGGCGACCGGACCGAGTTGGACGACGTCATCACCTATCTCGGCCTGCACAACGTCAAGGCCGCGGGACTCCTGAAGGTCCCGAACGGGGGCGGGACGGCCGAGACCCTGCTCGATGCCGCCGAAGGGTTCAAGGCGGACCTCATCGTCGGCGGCGCCTTCGGGTACAGCCGCCTGCGGGAATGGTTCTTCGGCGGCGTCACGCGCAACCTCCTCGACCACAGCCCGGTCTGCTGCCTGATGTCCCACTGACCGCCTTGCGGTGGGTCGACCTCCGGCGGCGTGATTGATCCATCGCAAGGACGACGACGCCTCGGCATCTACGGTGACCTCCACGCCCGCATGGTCGACGCCCCGCGTTCGGCCCGGGCGAGAAGGAACCAGAGATGACCTGTCCCCGCGCCGTCGAGGCCCTGACCAAGCAGCGCGACCGTCTCGCCGAGCTGCTCCGCCTGATCGACAACGGGCGGTGGTGGATGGGCGACCACGCCTGCCTGATCGAGGAGGACGAGGTCTGCGTCCAGGCCGAGCGGATCGGTGCGGCCCTGGACGTGGTCGAGCGTCTCGCCAACGAGATGGCCGCCGAGGACGGCACCGGCGCCGGGTCACAGCTCGCCCCGAAGGCGAGGCAGGCCGCACCGGTCGCGGTGCATCATGGCTCGGAAAGCCTCGCAATCCCGGACGACCTCGGTCCGTTCTCCCCCGGCCCGGTCAATCCCCATCCGACCGAGATCCATGAATCCGGCGGATATGAGCAACGGTCGCGAGGCCTGTCCGGCGGCGCGTCGAAGCTGGCCTGACGGTCATCGGACGATCCGGCGGTTTCCCAGCCTCCGGTCCAACGATGCCGGACGAGACGTTCAGATCCCGACGCGGATCCGTGGATGCTCGACCCAAATACCCGATGCCTTCAAGCGGCATGGCCGGCGGCCCTGAGAGGCCGCGACACGGGTCGCCCCGACGCGGCCTCGGGACGCCCAGCGAAGACCATGGCGCGGCTTCCTCCATCCCGCGCCCGACACCATCAATCAAAGGCGTCCACCATGAGCACATCCCCAACGCGCTGGGACGACGAGGCCGACGTGATCGTCGTCGGCTACGGGTTCGCGGGTGCCACGGCGGCGCTCACCGCGCATGACCTCGGCGCCAAGGTGCTCCTGATCGAGAAGGCTCCGGAGGCGCACAAGGGCGGCAACAGCCGCGTCTCCGCCAACATCGTCTTCTGGCCCGACGACACCGAGAAGGCCAAGGCCTACTTCCGGGCGATGGCCGGACCGTACATGGACGGCATCACGGACGAGATGCTGGACGTCTGGGCCCGGGAAATGATGGCCAACAGGGCGTGGCTCGAAGGTCTGGGGATGGTCCCCGTCGAGATCCCCTACGTTGAGTTCCCAGAGCTCCCCGGCTCGGACTGCGTGCACGTCCTACTGAACGGCGAGGGGCCGGTCGGCGGCGAACGGCTCTGGCGCCTGATCGAGGCCTCGGTCGACGCGCGCCGCATCGACACGTTCTACGAGACGCCGGTCATCGGTCTCGTCCGGGACGGGGGCGAGATCCTCGGCGTGACGGCGGACAGGCTGGGCAAGCGCATCGCGATCCGGGCCCGACGCGGCGTCGTGCTGACATGCGGCGGGTTCGAGAACGCCCCCGTGATGGTCCGCAACTACGTGGCGGGCCTACCCACGGTTTTCCCCGTGGGGACGCCCTACAACACCGGCGACGGCATCCGGATGGGGATCGAGGTCGGGGCCGACCTCTGGCACATGAACAACGTCTCGGGTCCGATCCTGTCCTTCAAGGCACCCGACATCCCGGTCGCCCAGTGGCTGAACCTGCCGCACGGCAAGAGCTACCTCTTCGTCGGCGCCGACGGCGGCCGCTTCACGATGGAGGGCGAGCCGTGCTCGGTCGGCGACGCCCACGGCAAGGTACGGCGGCACGGACAATGGCAGCAGCAAACCCTGCCGGTACCGATCCATATGATCTTCGACGAGACCTACCGGAAGTCGGGACACATCGGGAAGGCCGGGGCGGATTGGGACGTCAGCCACGGCAACCATTACGACTGGAGCGACGACAACCTGCGCGAGGTCGCGAAGGGCTGGATCAGGACGGCGGAAACGCTGTCGGGCCTAGCGGCCCTGATCGACATTCACGCGGATGCGCTGGAGGCGACGGTCGCGCGCTTCAACGCCGCCGCGAGCGAAGGATTCGACCCGGATTGGGGCCGGAAGGCGAAGACGCTCGCCCCCATCGAGACCGGTCCGTTCTACGCGATGGAGCTGACCCCAGCCTTCGTGAACACCCAGGGCGGGCCACGACGGGATGCGCAGGCGCGGATCGTCGGCGTCGACGGCGAGCCCATCGGCCGCCTGTTCTCGGCCGGCGAGCTCGGCTCGATCCATTCCTTCCTCTACCAGGGTGGGGGCAACATCGCGGAGTGCTTCGCCTTCGGGCGGGTCGCCGGTCGCAATGCGGCGAACGGCAAGGACGCGGACGGCGCGGCGCGGTCATGACCGCCGTGCTCGATTGCCTCGTCATCGGCGGCGGGCCCGCCGGGCTGACCGCCGCGATCTACCTCGGCAGGTTCCGACGCAGCGTGCTGTCCGTCGACAAGGGGTGGAGCCGCGCCAAGTGGATCACGCTCACCCATAACCTGCCGGGCTTTCCGGAGGGCGTCTCCGGGCCGGACCTGCTGGCCCGGATGCGCGAGCAGGCCCGGCGATACGGCGCCACGCTGGAGCACGGCACCGTCGAGACGCTGCGGCGCGACGCCGGCGGCCTGTTCCTGGCCAAGGTGGGCGAGACCGAGGTGACCGCGCGAACGGTCCTCCTCGCCGCGGGGGTGGTCGAGAACAACCCACCCCTCCCTCACGTCGCGGATGCGGTGAGGAGCGGGCTCGTCCGGACCTGTCCGATCTGCGACGGCTACGAGGCCATCGGCAAGACCATCGCCGTGGTGGGGAACGGCGAGCATGCCGCCGCCGAGGCGTTGTTCATCCGGACCTTCTCGGCGCAGGTCACCGTGTTGATGCCGGCGTCCGGCGACGGGGGACTGTCCCCGGCAACGCGTGCCGCCCTGCAGGCCGCCGAGATAACGACCCTTCCGGTCGTGGTGGGATCGGTGGGGCTGGAGACGAACGGCGTCGTCGCCGTCGGCGTCGCGGACGGGGTCACGCACAGGTTCGACAGGGTCTATTCGGCGTTCGGGATCGTGTCCCAATCCATGCTGGCCGTCGCCGCCGGCGCGGAGGTCGATGCCGCGAACCGGCTTTTCGTGGACGGACACCAGGAGACGTCGATCCGCGGCCTGTTCGCGGCCGGCGACCTCGTCCGCGGCCTGAACCAGATCGCCGTCGCCGACGGCGAGGCCGCGATAGCCGCGACCGCGATCCACAATCGGCTCGCCAGGGTCCTGGCCCATGCACCGGGCCAGCTGGCCATGACGGCGTGATCGGAAGCGTGGCGAAGGTAGGGGCGACCCGCGCCACCCCGTCAGGCTTTGGAAGGCGTTCCGGCCCTTGGTCCGTCGACGTTCGACCAGGGCCACGATCTCGGGAACGCTTCGGACGCTGGCCCCGTGGCTCCTATGGGCGCCAAGCCATGATCCTGACGACCCATGGCTTGTGGAACTCACCGACGACCAGGCGCCGGCCCCAGTCGCAGAGCCAGGTCGTCACCCCGATCCCGACCACCAGCGTGACGACCGTCGCGGCGTTCGCGGGAAAGCCGCCGAGCGTGATCAGCAGGGTGGTCGCCGCGGCGGGGGCGTGGCTCGAACGTGTCGGGATCTGAAGGCCGATGGTCAGGGCCACCGCGAGGGCGCTCGCGGCCATCCGTCCGACCGACACCTGCCCGCCGACCATCGCCGAGGGCGCGTGCATGGCCCCGAACACCGCGAGGGACAGGAAGGCTGAGCCTGCCCCGATGGCGTGTCCCAGGAATGTGTTCCAGGGTCGCGCGGCAGCCTCGTTCGGCGTGACGGTGTGGATGAAGATGGTCGGGCCCAGGCTCGGGAACAGCCAGGGCTGCTGGAAGGCGAAACCGAGCCCGCCGACGATGCCGGTGATGACCAGCGCGACCCAGCCCGCGTAGAGCGCCGCCCCCAGGGAGGCGGGCCGGGACGCCGGCATCAGATCGGCATCCGGTAGCCGTAGAATTCATGGTCCTCGTTGTAGCCGCCATGGCCGGCGCCGAGATCCGCGAAGTCGTCGACGAACTCGATGGCGGCGACCCATTTCACCATCTTGAACCCGAGCTCGTTCTCGCATCGCAGCCTGATGGGCGCACCGTGCAGCACGCTGACCGGAGCGCCGTTCATCTCGTAGGCCAACATCGTGAGGGCGTGCCCCATGTTGCCGATGGTGTGCACGTCGTAATACCGGCCGCCCTCGCCGCCGTCGGCGAAGGAGTAGAACACGGCGTACCGCGCCTTCGCGGTCGGTCGCACCAGGTCCAGGATCGCGCTCATCGGGACACCGCCCCACTTCGTCACGCCCGACCAGCCCTGGATGCAGAAGTGGGTGGTGATCTGCTCCTGCTTCGGGAGGGCCCGCAGGTCGTCCATCGAGAGCACGACGGGCGTCTCAACGAGACCGCCGACGCGGAGGCGATACCCCGAGAAACCGTCCGCCACGAGGGCATCGAACTCGGCCGATTTCGGCATCGTCCCGTTGGGCCACATGAAGGGGGAGATGTCCGCCTCCTTGAGCTGGCCCTTCGGGTCCCACCATTCGGCCAGGCCCTTGATCGGCCCGACCATGGCCGTGCCCACGCGCTGCACGACGCGGGCGTGGCGGATCGTGAGCGGCGAGGCCAGCCACGAGACCAGGCCGAGGAGCGCCATCGCCGGGACGAACACGAGGAACCCGGACCAGGACGCGTCGTCGACCCCGGCCCACATCATGTTGAGGTTCACCCGCGCACCGGTGATGAACACCAGGGTTACGTGGGCGAGGATGTAGATGAGGAACCACCACAGCGCGAGGAAGTGGATCGAGCGCGCCCGCTGGCGGTTGAGGGCGCGCCCGAACCAGCCGAGGTGGTTCGAGATCGCCGGACTCTGCATCAGGCCGGTCAGGATCGACGTCGGGGCGGCGATGAACACCGTCGCGAAGTAGATGAGCTGCTGGAGGCTGTTGTAGCGTGTCCAGGCATGGTCGGCCGGGAAGGTGAGGGAGAGGTACTGGAGCGCGGTCGAGGCCGCGTTCGGGAGGACCTCCCAGGTCGTCGGGACCAGGCGCTGCCACTGGTCCGTCGAGAACAGCAGCGCGTAGAACGCGACACCGTTCAGGGTCCACAGCATGTTGACCGAGAAATGCCACCAGCGTGCCAGGCCGACGGAGTGGCGGATGCCGGGGATGCCGAGCCAGGACGGCAGCGTCACGGAGTCGTCCTTGGCCGTCCAGAGCCGGTCGGTGGGCACGTCCTTCTGGAAGCGGAACCACTCGGTTCCCGGCGTGCAGTCCCGCTTCCAGTAGAGCCGCGGGTGGTCGGCGAGGATCTGGAGCCCGGACCGGACGATGAACGCCATGAAGAACAGGTTCAGGAAGTGGGTCAGCCGGAGCCAGGCCGGAAAACCGCTGCCGACCGAACGGGCGTCGGCGGGAATGCCGGGGTAGCGCACGAGGAACGATTGCACCTCGGGCAGGTGCCGCAGGCCCTGGGCGACCGCGACCCCTATGACGAGGACCAGGAAGGCGATGGGCAGCGCCCACAGCACGTTGATCCAGCGCCGGCCGATCCTGACCTTCGGCATCACCCCGGCCTGGGGCGGAAGCCATTTGCTGAGGAGGACGCGGTCGTCGGCCGGGGTCAGCTGCGCGGCGATGGGATCGTGTGCGGCGGCGCGTGCATGGATGTTCATGGAGCTTACGCGGCCTGCAGGTCGTGCAGGGCCCTGTAGGCCTTGAACAGGACGCGGGGATCGAACTTGCCCTGGTAGACGGCCGACGGATCGCGACTGAGGCCCAGCAGGCCGTAGACGGCCGCCTGGGCGGAGCGGATCGAGTATTCGACCGTGAAGACCACATCGTCGGGCAACTCGCAGAACTGGCCCATGAAGCCGAGGTTCGTCGTGCCCTTCGGGATCACCTGCGGCCGGTCGCCGGGCTCGCGCGGCAGGAATTGGCTGGTGATGAACGGCATCATGCAGGGGATGCAGATGGCCTTATCGAGGATGCCGGCCGCCTCCGCCTCGATGCGCAGGTGGCCGAGGATCTCGGTCATGATCTCGCGGCCGGTGCAGGCCGACATCGGCTTCCTGACGAAGTTGCCCGGCTCGTCGACCGCGAGCCCGTAGCCCCAGAACACGCCGACGTCCTCGGGCTGGCCGATGAAGTGCGGCTGGAACGGGATGACGATGGAAGCGAGCCAGTTCGAGTGCGGGAAGGTGACGAGGCCGCCCTCGCCGGGCACGTTCCCTGTGAAGTCCCGCACCAGCCGGAGAAACGTTGGGTCGTGCAGGGTGGTGGTGAACGAGAGCCACTTGGACTGATCGATATGGTCGGTGAAGACCTCGGGATGTCCGAACTCGGGGCGACCGGCTGCCAAGCGCTCCCAGAGCGTCCAGGCGCCGCCGTCCGCCTTACCCTTGAGGACCGGCGCGCGGTCCATGGCGCCCAGCGACGACCCTTCGGTCATGGATCCCAGGGTGACGAGGACGATGTCTTCGGCATGGACACGGATCTCGCCGGCCACGCCGCGATGCTCGGTGAGGATGCGGGAGACGCTCCTGGCCCCCTCCTGCCCGACGAGCCCCACGTCGGTCACCCGCGTGTCGAGGGCGAAGACGACGCCGCGCTCGTCGAGCCACTTGCGCAGCGGCAGCACCATCGAATCGTACTGGTTGTAGACCGTCCGCATGATGCCGTGCAG
>Ga0255028_100290_pt1 | contig 9887 bp, 10 predicted proteins | sample DRGLUT_MetaT_FD_178168 | JGI IMG/M metagenome (GOLD analysis project Ga0255028, IMG submission 178168) | Metatranscriptome of freshwater microbial communities from Pennsylvania, United States - DR:GLUT (Metagenome Metatranscriptome) | ecosystem: Environmental > Aquatic > Freshwater > Creek...
CGGCACGGGCGCGGGTCGCCGCGGCGGGCGACCTGCGGCGGCGGTCCTGCCGGGTCGCCCCGGTGGCGGCGCGTCTCGTTGCAACCCTGCGGCGGCTGCCGGAGGGCGACTCCCTCGACTGGGCGCTGGCGGTGCCCGAGACCCTCGCCTATCCCGGCGAGGAGGGCGAGTTGATGGAGGTGCTGGGCAACCTCCTCGACAATGCCCGCAAGTGGGCGCACCGGCGGGTCCGGATCACCGGGACAGGCGCCGGATGTCCGGGCCTCGCCGTCGAGGATGACGGCCCCGGCATGAGCGCCTCGGCCATCGCGGGGATTGGGCGCGGCCAGCGCTGGGACGAGAGCCGGCCGGGCACCGGCTTCGGCATCGCCATCGCCCGCGACGTCGCAGAGGCCGCCGGCGCCCAGCTCGATTTCGGCCGCTCGGAGATGGGGGGCCTGCGGGCAGATCTGAGCTGGCCGGGCGGGTAGCGGGGGCATCCTACGGCGCTCCCCACCCATGCCCCCTCATCGTGAGGGGCCGCACGTTTCTCCATGCGCGCCGCTGATGAGCGCGCGACCTGCCCCCTCTCCCGTTCGGGAGGGGGCTGGAGTGCGGGATGAGATCGGCCGGGATCGTGCATGCGGTCGCCGCGCGATCAGGGCGCGCCTCGTCAGAAGAAACCTGATCCCTCACCCTGTCCCCCTCCCGCACGGGAGAGGGGCCTGCGCTCGGTCCCGGATCGTCAACCCGTCCGCAGCGATCCAGGTTGCGGTCGGCGTCCGATCAGTGCGGTCGCGCCGCTCACCGCCGGCGCGGCTCTCCCGCGGCCGCCCGGCTCAGCCGGATCAGCCGCGCACTCAGGGCGCGGGCGCAGGCCCCGGTGCTGCGGCCCTCGGTGGCGATCGTCAGGTCCGGCCGCTCCGGCGCCTCGTAGGGCGCCGAAATGCCGGTGAAGTCCGGAATCCGGCCGGCGCGGGCCAGCCGGTACAGGCCCTTCGGGTCCCGGGCCTCGCACAGGCCGAGCGGCGTATCGACGAACACCTCCAGGAACGGGATGTCGCCGGCGATCCGGCGTGCGAGAGCCCGGTCGGTCCGGTAGGGCGAGATCAGCGAGACGATCACCACCGAGCCCGCCTCGGCCATCAGCCGCGCTACCTCGGCGGTGCGCCGGACGTTCTCGGCGCGGTCCTCCGGCGAGAAGGCAAGATCGGCGTTCAGCCCGTGGCGCAGGTTGTCGCCGTCGAGGACGGCGCTGTGCCGGCCGGCCGTCACAAGCGTCCGGTCGGCCGCCGCCGCGAGGGTGGATTTCCCGGCTCCCGACAGGCCGGTCAGCCACGCGATCACCGGCACCTGGCCGAGGCGCGCCCACCGCGCCTCCCGGGCCTGGAGGGGGTGCCACGTCACGGGGCCTGGAGGGAGACCGGACAGGATTTTCTGCGAGACGTGCATTTCCACCGCCTGAGGCAGCGTCCGCGGGCGCGGCTGCCGGATTCCGGACATCGATACGGGTTCTGGGGATCGGCGCGGGCCGTCAGGGCACGCGCCAGACCGGATAGCCGAGGGCCTCGCCGAGCCGCGCCTTGCCTTCTTCTAGGATGTGGGCCGTCCGGCGCCGCCACGCGGGCGGGGACCGGAAGGCGGCCTGCGCGGCCGCCGCCCGCACGAGCTGTTCGACCAAGGCTTCCGTCTCCGGCGGGATCGGCCCGGCGGCGAGTTCGTTCGGAGGTGCGGCGGGCGCGGGCGCGACGATCGCGTCCCAGGCCGCCCCCCAGCAGGCGGCAGCGAAGCGCGCGTTCGACGCCGCGGAGCGTGCCGCGACGCGGGCCAGACCGTCCGGTGCATCGCCGCGGAACCGCTCCGCGTCGAGCCCCCGCGCCCAGGCCCAGTCGTCGACCACATGGCCGAGCAGCCGGCGGTGCCCGGTCACCTGACGGTGCACACCGAGCCGGTACAGGCGGCGCGACGCCTCGACCGCGACGGGCCCGGAACTCCGGTTGGTGCGGTACGCGAGGTCGGCGGGTACCATCAGGGGTGCAAGGCGGCCGCCCAGGCCAAGCCCGTCGACCAGCCGCTTGAGCAACGGCGCGTCGGACCGGCGATCGCGGAACGGCACGGCCGTGACGCGCCCCGCCGAGGCGCGGCGCCAGGGTTCGAGCCGGGCCGCGTAGTCGTAGCGCCCGGACGCGCCCTCGGAGCGCAGGAAGCCGCGGAACGTGCGGCCCTCGGCGACCACCTGGGCGCGCAGGGCATAGGCCGAGGCCAGCTGCTCCCCCTGCGGCTTGACCACGAGTGCCACCTCCAGGGCGAAGCCGCGCCGCGCAAATAGATCCGCCAGGATCTCGGGAACACGCCAGAGCGGACGCTGCACGGCGAAGTCCTCGTACGAGAGCAGGACCGTATCCGCCGGCGTGGCGGTGAGCACGGCATCGAGGCGCGCGAGGGCCTCGCGCCGCTCGGCCGCGGTGCTGCGGCGGTCCAGCGCCTGGCCGAGCCGATAGTGGTTGACGTCGTCCCCCCCCGAAGAGCCCGGCCGAGCGAGGTTCGGGTAGCAGATCCCGACCGATGCGAGTTGCGGCCGCAGCCGGGCCATCACCTCCTGGAACGAGGTCGAGCCGGTTCTCGGCATGCCGATGTGGACGATTGCGCGGCGCACGATTCCTGTCGACCTTGCTGGATTTCGTCATGGCGGCAAGTCTTCCGCCTAGACGGGCACGGTCCACGACCCCTCGTGAACGCGCACGTCTTTGGAAGACGCCAAACGAATCCGTAATCACGGTCCGATCACGGGAACGCGATCAGGAATAGCCAAGCTCCGTTTCTGATCTATTTCGGCGTGCTGAGCCCGCGCAGGCCGGACGCTCGGCCGGAGTATCCTGCGGCGATCGATCCCCGCTGTCTTTCCGGGTCGCCGAGGGCGAGCCCGGACCCGAAGAGGCACGCCGGAGGCGGGCAATCCAGAGCTACCGGGGCTGCCAAAACGTGGCGCGTCGGCGTATCCGGATCTCGGGTTCCGCTGCAGGGCCCCGGGATGACGGGGTGAAGCGGCTGTGCCGCATCCACGAAGAGAAACGATTTGGGTCCTCCCCGGGGCGAGGGATGAAGTTTGCCCCGCTTGCGACCCTGTGTTCCGGACGCCGCGACACATACCGTCGCTGCGGATTCGGCGCCGCGTCCGCTAGCTCTCGACACCCTCGCGCCGGAGCAGGAACACGCCCTGCGCGCCGAACAGGTTCCAGACCCACCAGGGCATGGCGAAGCGCATCGGCCGGCCGCGGGCGTCCAGCGCCGTGGCGGTCTCGATCCGGGCGCCGATCACGCGGCAGAGGCCGACGAAGTCGCGGATCGTGCAATGGTGGATGTTGGGCGTCTCCCACCACGCGTCCGGCATGATCTCGGTGACCGGCATCCGCCCGCGGAAGGCCAGTTCCGAGCGCACCCGCCAGTGCCCGAAATTCGGGAACGAGATGATCACCTGCCGGCCGATCCGCAGCAGGTGCTCCAGCACCACCCGGGGATTGCGGGTCGCCTGGATGGTCTGGGACAGGACCACCACGTCGAAGGCGCGATCGGGATAATTGGCGAGGTCGGTGTCGGCGTCGCCCTGGATCACCGACAGGCCCCGAGCGAGGCAGGCGTTCACGCCCTCGCGGGACAATTCGATCCCGCGCCCGTCGATGCCGCGGCGGTCGCGCAGCAGCGCCAGCAGCGAGCCATCGCCGCAGCCGATGTCGAGCACCCGGGCCCCCGCCGGCACGAGGCCGAGCACGACGAGATGGTCGACCCGGGCGCCGCTGCCCTCGGCCGCGTGGGGGAGGGCATCCGCGCTCTCCCAGGGCGCCCCGTGCTGAGCCTTGCCCAGGGGCGGCTTGCCGAGCGCCGTCCGCATCACAGGCCGCGCGCCCGGGCAGCGGCGTCGATGAACCCGCGGGCCGCGGAGAACATCGCCGGCTCGTCGAGCAGGAAGGCGTCGTGGCCCTTGTCGCTCTCGACCTCCACGAAGGCCACCGGCGCCGCCGCGGCGTTCAGCGCGTGGACGATCGCCCGGGAATCCCGGGTCGGGAACAACCAGTCGGAGGTGAACGAGATCACGCAGAAGCGGGTCTTGGTGCCCCGGAAAGCGTTGGCGAGCACGCCGCCGTGGTCCTCGGCGAGGTCGAAATAATCCATCGCCCGGGTCAGGTAGAGATAGGCGTTGGCGTCGAATCGCTCGACGAAGCTCAGGCCCTGGTGGCGCAGGTAGCTCTCGATCTGGAAATCGGCGTTGAACGAGAAGGTCGGCGCCGTGCCGCCCTGGAAGCGCCGGCCGAACTTCCGGTGGAGCGCCGGCTCGGAAAGATAGGTGATGTGCGCGCCCATCCGGGCGACGCCCAAGCCCTTGGCGGGCCGCGTGCCGGCTTCGAGGTAGCGCCCGTCCGCCCAGGCAGGGTCGGCCATGATCGCCTGCCGGCCGACCTCGTGGAAGGCGATGTTCTGCGCCGAGTGGCGGGCGCCGGTGGCGATCGGCATCGCGGCGAAGACGCGCTCCGGGTAGAGCGCCGCCCATTGCAGAACCTGCATCCCGCCCATCGAGCCGCCGATGCACAGGAACAGGTCCCGGATGCCGAGATGCTCCAGCAGCATCGCCTGAGCCCGGACCATGTCGCGGATCGTCACCAGCGGGAAGTTCAGCCCGTAGGGCCGCCCCGTCGCGGGATCGATCGAGGCCGGGCCGGTGGAGCCCATGCAGGAGCCGATGACGTTCGAGCAGATGACGAAGTAGCGGTCCGTGTCGATCGGCTTGCCGGGACCGACCAAGGTCTCCCACCAGCCGCCCTTGCCGGTGACCGGATGGGTATGGGCGAAATACTGATCGCCGGTGAGCGCGTGGCAGATCAGCACCGCGTTCGAGCGCGCGGCGTTGAGCGTGCCGGCGGTCTGGTAGGCGATCTGGAACGGCGCGAGTTCAACGCCGGCATCGGTGAGCAGCGGCGTGTCCGCGGCGAAGCGCGCCACCGGGCTCTTCGGGTCGAGCGCCTGCGAGCGCTCGGAGGCGCGCCGCGTCGGCTCGTCGATCGGGTCCGGCCGCAGGGCCGTGTCCGGTTGGGTGTCCATGGCGGGTCTTGACGACCGTGTATCCGTTCGGATCCGGACCGGGGGAGCACGGTGCCACCTGACGCGCCGCACTCGCCCGACGCGGCCAGCAGGCTCCGGAGGTAATGCTCCGGGCGGCGAGCGTCAACGCGGAACGCCGTCGGCCTCCACTCAGGCGAACGGCGCGGCCATCACCGCCAGGCCCAGGGCCGGCAGGCCGAGCGCCAGGGCGGCGCGGGCGTCGATCCGGTCGGCACGGGCGCCCGCACGCCAGTGCCGGCTCGCCGCGCTCTCGATGACGAGCCCGGTCAGGACGAGCGCACACCCGATCAGGGCCTGCCACGAAACCATGAATCCCTCGCCCAGCGGCCGCGCCATTCACGCCGCGCAAGACCGCGCGGCGTCCGCTACCGGCTGGGAAATCCGTCTCGTGCCCGACGGTTCCTCAGAGCATCGCCGCCGCGCAGGCGGCGAAGACCAGGGCGGCGCCCGCCGCCGTGATGCACCCGCTGGACCAGGAGGCGGCATCCACGCGGCGGAGACGGCAATCGGCGGCTACCGAGGTGAGGATCCCGATCAGGAACAGGCTGCAGGGGATCAGGTCACCGGGCATTGTCGTCCATCCAGGAGCACGCGGGGCGCGGCACGCCCGACGCCCCCTTTCTCCGGGTTCAACAGGCCGAAACATGGCGAGTGCCCCGCGGCATTTGCGCGTCGCCGTTTTGCCGCGGCGGGTGCGGATGGACCTACGCCTCAGATCTGTCCCGGAGCTGGCCGGGTGTCGAAATCCTCCGGGCCCATGTCGAGGAGATCGTTCGGCGTCGGCGTCCGGTCGTAGGCCTGGCTGGCCGCCGCCTCGATCACCGCCTGGTTGCGGGCGAAGAGATCGAGGGGCGCGAGACCGCCGCCCCCGAAATGCTGGCGCAAAACCGGGATCGACACGTCGATCCCGATCACCCGCTCGCCGTTGGTCATGGCGAAGCGGATCAGGGTGTCGTCGGCGGCCAGGATATGGGCGCCGCCGTCCAGGTAGCGTTCGAGGGGCATGAGACCGCTCCGTGCTTCGGAAAGTGATCTCCTCAGGTAGGGCGGCGCGATCGGGCTTGTATCGATCGGGCTTGTATCGATCGGCCTTGTATCGATCGCCCCGCGTCGGGCGGAGGACCGGCGCGCCTACGGCGACCCCGGGTTCACCGGCCCGGGAAATGCTGTAGACGGACGCGGAACCCACCAAACCCCGCCGATCCCGAGTCGCCCCGCAATGTCCGCCCCCCGACCCGCCCGTCCGGAACCGCGCCCCGGCATCCTGGCGATCGACACCTACGTGCCCGGCAAGAGCAGTCGGCCCGGCGGCGGCAAGGTCTACAAGCTCTCGTCCAACGAGACCCCGCTCGGCCCCAGCCCCGCGGCGCTCGCTGCGCTCCACGCGGCCACCGCCAAGCTCGAGACCTACCCGGACGGGCGCGCCACGGTGCTGCGCACCGCCATCGCCAAGCGGTACGGGCTCGATCCCGAGCGGATCGTCTGCGGCGCGGGCTCGGACGAGCTTCTGTCGCTGCTGGCCTACGCGTATGGCGGGCCGGGCACCGAGGGAATCTACTCGGAGCACGGATTCCTCGTCTACCGGATCGCCATCCTGGCCTCGGGCGGCGAGGCGGTGGTCGCGCCCGAGCGCGACTTCACCGTGGACGTCGACGCGATCCTGGCCCGGGTCACCGACCGGACCCGGATCGTCTACGTCACGAACCCCAACAACCCGACCGGCACCTACCTGCCCTTCGACGAGATCCGCCGCCTCCACGCCGGCCTGCCGCCGCACGTGCTGCTGGTGATCGACGGCGCCTACGCGGAATACGTCCGGGCCAACGACTACTCGGCCGGGCTCGAACTCGCGCTCGAATCCGAGAACGTCGTGATGACCCGGACCTTCTCGAAGATCCACGGCCTCGCCGCCGTGCGGATCGGCTGGATGGTCGCGCCGTCACACGTGGCGGACGCGGTCAACCGGATCCGCGGCCCGTTCAACGTCTCGGGGCCGGCGATCGCCGCGGGCTCGGCGGCGATCGCCGACGAGGCGCACATGGCGGCCGCCGCCGCCCACAACGCCGAGTGGCTGCCGAAGCTCACCGAGGGCGCCCGCGCGCTCGGCCTTACGGTCACGCCGAGCGTCGCGAACTTCCTGCTGATCCACTTCCCCGACGCGCCGGGCCGCTCGGCGGAGGACGCGGACGCGTTCCTGACCGAGCGCGGCCTCATCACCCGGCGGGTCACCGCCTACGGCCTGCCCAACGCCCTGCGGGTGACGGTGGCGGGGTCTGAGGCCAACACGGCCTTCCTGGCGGCGCTCGGCGACTTCGTGCGGGGCCAGCATGGCTGAGACGCTCAAGGCCGGGACGCCCGCCGTCGGCCGCCTCGCCATCGTCGGCCTCGGGCTGATCGGCTCCTCGATCGCCCGGGCGGCGCGCCGCTACGGCCTCGCCCGCACCATCGTGGCCGTCGACCGGGACAAGGCCGTGCGCGACCGGGTCCGCGAACTCGGCATCGCCGACATGGTCACGGGCGACCCGAGCGAGGGCGCGGCCGATACGGATCTGGTGATCCTGTGCGTGCCGGTCGGCGCCATCGGCGCCGCGGCGGCCGAGATGGCGCCGTATCTGAAGCCCGGCGCGATCGTGTCGGACGTCGGCTCGGTGAAGGGCGCCGTGGTGGCGGCGATCCGCCCGCACCTGCCCGAGGGTGTGGCCCTGGTTCCCGGCCACCCGATCGCCGGAACCGAGTTTTCGGGGCCGGATGCAGGCTTCGCGACCCTGTTCCAGGGCCGCTGGTGCATCCTGACCCCGCCCGAGGGCACCGACCCGGCGGCGGTCGACACCGTCCGCGCCCTGTGGTCGGGGATGGGCGCCGATGTCGAGACGATGAGCGCCGAGCACCACGACCACGTGCTGGCCATCACCAGCCATCTGCCGCACCTGATCGCCTACAACATCGTCGGCACCGCGGCCGACCTCGAATCGGCGACGCAGTCCGAGGTGATCAAGTTTTCGGCGAGCGGCTTTCGCGATTTCACCCGCATCGCGGCGTCGGACCCGACCATGTGGCGGGACATCTTCCTCAACAACCGCGACGCGGTGCTGGAGATGCTCGGCCGGTTCAACGAGGACCTGTCGGCGCTCGCCAAGGCGGTGCGTTGGGGCGACGGCGACGCGCTGCACGCGATGTTCACCCGCACCCGGGCGATCCGGCGCAGCATCGTGGCGCAGGGCCAGGAGACCGCGGCTCCGGATTTCGGCCGGCCGCGGCCGCCGGAGGAGTAGGGGAAGGCCGCGCACGCCATCCCCTTTGGCAAACGCCCCGTCGGCCGGATCAGCCACCCCGTCTTTCCGGGCCGCCGCAGGCGAGCCCAGCCCCGACGGGGTCCGCCGGGGCGGGCAATCCAGAGCCGCCGTCGGTGCAGGTTCCCGGCACGTCGGGGGTTCTGGTTTCCGGGCTCCGCTTCGCGGCCCCGGACAGACAAATTTGCCTGGATGTCAGCCGCTCAGCCTCACGCCGGCGGGCGGTTGACCAGGACCGGCTGCGGTACGGTCCTTTCCGGGAACAGGACCCGCAGCGCCTCGAGCTTGGGCGCGTCGTTGACGGCGATGTACGGGTGGCCGGGGTGCAGGGCCATGAAGTCCTGGTGGTAGCCCTCGGCCGGGTAGAACGCGGCGCCCGGCTCGATCCGGGTGGCGACCGGCCGCGCGTAGGCCTTGGCCGCGTCGAGCTGGGCGATGTAGGCCCGGGCCACCTGCGCCTGCTCGGCATCCTGCGGGAACAGGGCCGAGCGGTACTGGCGCCCGGCATCGGGCCCCTGACGATCCACCTGGGTCGGGTCCAGCGCCACCGAGAAGAAGATCCGCAGGAGCTCGTCGTAGCGGATCAGGCCCGGGTCGTAAGTGACGGAAACGGCCTCGGCATGGCCCGTGCCGCCGCCGCTCACTGTCCGGTAATCGGCCTCTGCGCTTGTGCCGCCGGCATAGCCCGACACCGCGCTCGTCACCCCGCGGACGTGCTGGAACACCCCCTGCACGCCCCAGAAGCAGCCGCCGGCGAAGACGGCCACGTGCGGCCCCGCCGGCTCGGCGGAGCGGGTCACGGCCTCCGGCAGGCGCCGGGGTGCCTCCTCGGCGAAGGCCGGAAGCCGGGGGAGCAGGACGGCCGCCGCGAGGCCGAGCCCGAGACCCGCCCCCAGGACCGGGCGGGAGAGGGAGCGAAACGTATCGCGCAGAGCCATGCTGACCTCCTTGCCGGCCATTTGCCGGCTCCTGGCGGATGCTGACAGCCTGTTCGCCCCGGCACCCGATCCGGTTACCCGGTCGGCAAGCCGCATTGCGGCGGCGGCCGCATGGGTCTAGGCACCCGGCAACCGATCGCCCCTCGCGCGCAGGATCCGTCCCGTGACCATCGCCCCCGAGCCCAACTCCTTCCGCACCGGCCCCGACGAGCGCGGCCGCTTCGGCATCTTCGGCGGCCGCTTCGTCGCCGAGACGCTGATGCCGCTGATCCTCGAGCTGGAGGCGGCCTACGAGACCGCCAAGACGGACCCGACCTTCCAGGCCGAGATGGAGAGCTACGGCACCCACTATATCGGCCGGCCGAGCCCGCTCTACTACGCCGAGCGCCTCACCGAGCACCTGCGCGCCAAGGCGCCGGCGGGGCAGGGGGCCAAGGTCTACTTCAAGCGCGAGGAGCTGAACCATACCGGCTCCCACAAGGTGAACAACGTGCTGGGCCAGATCCTGCTGGCCCGCCGCATGGGCAAGCCGCGGATCATCGCCGAGACCGGCGCCGGCCAGCAC
>Ga0255028_100291_pt1 | contig 9875 bp, 11 predicted proteins | sample DRGLUT_MetaT_FD_178168 | JGI IMG/M metagenome (GOLD analysis project Ga0255028, IMG submission 178168) | Metatranscriptome of freshwater microbial communities from Pennsylvania, United States - DR:GLUT (Metagenome Metatranscriptome) | ecosystem: Environmental > Aquatic > Freshwater > Creek...
CTCGGTCCCATCCTGCGCGGGGTGGCGAAGCCAACCTTGAAGGCGGTTCGCGAAGTGGTCGCCACGTTCGACGCCAGCCTGACGGCGACACTCATCAAGATTGTCGAGGCCGACCGCTATCCGATGATGATGGTGTGCCATGGCTCCGGCGGCCGCCGTTGGTTCCAGAAGTCCGCCAGCGTCCCCTCCCGGTGGTTTCCGCGGGACGATCTCGATCCGGAATCCTGCGCCTTCGCCCTGCTGTTCGGGGCGGGCCCGGAAGAGGCATTTCCACGTCGGATCGACGCGGATGCCTGGTTCGACCGCGCCGAGGCGCAACGCTATGAACTCCTGGAACAGTCCTATGCGCTGCCGAACGGCGAGGTCTTGACCGTTCTCCTGTTGAACGACCCGAAGATGGCTGACTAGCCGGAACGGACGCGGGACGGCATCCGCCTTCCCGACGCATCCAGGCTGAACCGGCCGAACCGGAACGCCGCACGGTGTTCGAAGCCCCGCTCGCGTTCGCCGCCGCGGCGAGGGGCACCGTCAATCACCCTCCTACCGGCCGGAGGACGCGCCGCCGCAGGGCCATCGACGGCGGAACGCGAGGCTGGCGCCCGCCAGCATGTCGACGCCGTGCAGGGCTTCGTTGGCGCGCGCCCAGGTCAGGAAGGTCTCGGCGAGTTCCTCGATGGTGTAGTCCGGGCCACAGATCCCGCTCGTGCTTCCGCCGTTGCCGAACGCCGTCAGCGTGTCGGCGACGCCCATGAGGTAGGCGCCGCACCAGCCGGAGGCCGCCCCCTGCTCGGCGAGGCATGCCGCGTATAGGTCCTGCGTCCTGCGCCGCGTGACGTCGACCGGGCCTTGCCGGGTGAGACCCTCGGCCGGGGCCTCGGTCGGCGGGGGTACGGTTCCCCCGTCGGCGGCTTGGGCCGGGGGTGCCCCCAAGGCGGCGAACGCCGCCAGCGCGGCGACGCCGAGGATGCGTCTGACCCTCATGCGGCGCGCCGGGCCTCGTCGTAGAGGCGGTCGGCCGTCTCCCAGCGGATCACCTTCATGAAGACGTCGACGTAGTTCGCCGCCTTGGCCCCGAAATCCATCTGGTAGGCGTGCTCGTACATGTCCATCGCTAGGATCGGCGTGCCACCGGCGAGCGTGGTGGTGTGGTCGGCGGCCCAGGCGTTCACCAGCCGCTTGTCGCGCGGGCTGTAGGTCAGCAGCACCCAGCCCGACCCGCCGCCCTCGGCTCGGCCCATGGCGGTGAACTGCGAGCGCCAGCGCTCGACGCTGCCGAAGTCCCGCACCAGCGCCGCCTCCAGTTCGGGGCCCGGCTTGCTCTGGTCGCCGAGGTTCGAGAAGAACAGCTCGTGCAAGATCATTGAGTTCGTGGCGATGAGTTCCTCGCGCTTGAGCCCGTTGACCACGAACCCGGGCGTCTTCTCGTAGTCCATCGTCGCGAGCTGGTCGGCGATGGAGTTCAGGCGCTTCACCGCCCCGAGGTAGTTGTTCTCGTAGTGGCTGATCATGATGCGCTCGCTTATCCCGGCGATCTTCTGCGGGTCGAGCGGCAGGGGCTTGGCGGTGTAGGGCGGCAGCTTCAGGGCCGGCTGGCCGGGAGCGGGTCCGTCCGCCGCCGCGGCCGGGCTGGCCACCATGCCGGCGGCGAGGCCGGCACCGGCGAGGAACAGATTGCGGCGGTCGATGTCGTTGGACATGGGGTTCTTCCTCGTGGGAGAGGCGGCCGCTACCGGCGCGCCAGGGGTTTGCGAAGGATGCCGGCGTCGGGAAGGGTCCCGTCGTCGCGCCGGAGCTCGATGGCCGCGCCCGCGGCCCAGACCTGGAAGCAGAGGGCTCCGTCGGGACCGCCGTCGAGGCAGAGGTCATCGCCCCGGACGCGCCAGGTGCCGGTCCGCAGCGTGCCCATCGACACCGAGCGCAGGCGACCGCCCCGCGCGAAGCCGTAGGCCCAGTGCACGTCGTCGGTGAGTTCCATGCCGGGCAGCCGGACGGCGAGGTCGCGGCCCGGAAGCCTCCGGAAGGGTTCGGCCCCGACGGCGCCCGAGAGACCGACGATAGAGGCCGCCGCGGCGAGGGTGACCCCGAGCGGGCGGCGCGCCGTCATCGCAGTTCCTCGACGTCGAGGCGGTCGAAGCGGGTGACGCTGTCGGCCTTGGTCCAGAGGGCGACCTTGCCGGGCGTCACGAAGGTCGGGTCCGTGGCCGAGAACAGGTCGCGGCCGTCGAAGGACACCGTGAAGCGTTCGTCCCGCGCGGTGACCGCGAGGTCGTGCCACACGCCGGTGGCGACCGGCACGTCGGCCCCGGCCAACTCGGAACGCCGACCGGCGACGACCTTGTAGAAGCGCACGTTGCCTTCGAGGGCGTTGGCCCGGACCAAGTAGTAGTTGTTGCGGTCGACGAGCCGCACGGCGAGGCCCCCGGCCTGGTCGACCGTGCCCGACACCGGCTTGATCCGCACGCGGACCGTCACGTCAGCCGGTGTGGTCGCCATCCGGATCAACAGGGGGAAGCGACCGTCCGTGGGGTCGTCGCTCGATTGCTCGATGGCACGCCCATCCGTGCCGCCGTCGTCCGCGACGCCGTCCCATTGGCCGGCGGCGCCGGGCCCGGTCTGCATCGGCTCGAAGCCGGGCAAGGCTTCCGGCCCGGCGATGGCGACGACCGCCGTGACGAGCAGCATGAGGGCGGTCCGCGCGATCAGGCGTCTCATGCCACGACTCCCGTGAGGTGCAGCAGGATGCCGGCGGCCGAGCAGGCGGCGAGCGTCGGGATGAGGCCGACCCGGAACCGGAACACCGCCACGAGCGCAGCAAGCGACAGGGCGAGTGCCCACGGGTTCAGGCTCGCCGGCACGGGCACGTCGAAGCGGAACGGGCCGGCCGCGACCGGGTGCACCTCGGCGAAGACCGTGTGCAGGGCGAACCAGACGGCGAGGTTCAGGATCACGCCGACCACCGCGGCGGTGATGGCCGAGAGCGCGCCGGCCAGGGCCCGGTTGCCGCGCAGGCGCTCGACGTAGGGCGCGCCGACGAAGATCCAGAGGAAGCAGGGCGCGAAGGTCACCCAGGTGGTGAGCAGGCCGGCGAGCGTCCCGGCGAGCAGCGGCGGCAGAGCGCCGGGGTTCCGGAACGCCGCCATGAAGCCCACGAACTGGGTGACCATGATCAGCGGGCCGGGCGTGGTCTCGGCCATGCCGAGGCCGTCGAGCATCTCGCCGGGCCGGAGCCAGCCGTAGTGCTCGACCGCCTGCTGGGCGACGTAGGCGAGCACCGCGTAGGCGCCCCCGAACGTCACCATCGCCATCTTGGAGAAGAACACCGCGACCTGCGCGAACACGTCGTCGGGTCCGACGACGGCGAGCACGACGGCCACGGGCACCAGCCAGATCGCACCCCAGATTGCGAGGACCCGCAAGGTGTGCCCGAGGGATGCGTGCTCGCGCAGTAGCTCGTCGTCGCCGAGCAGGTAGGGGCCGGCGTCGGCCTTGCCCGAGGCGCCGTGGCCGCCGCCGATGCGGAACTGCGGCAACCCCGCCTTGCCGCCGGCGTAACCGATGACGCCGGCGGTCAGGACGATCACGGGGAACGGCACGTCGAGAAAGAAGATGGCCACGAAGGACGCGGCTGCCAGCGCGACCATGGCCTGGCTCTTGAGCGCCCGCCGTCCGATCCTCAGGACCGCCTGGGCGACGATGGCCAGCACCGCGGCCTTGAGGCCGAAGAACAGGCCGGCCACGAGCCCGACGTTGCCATAGAGCGCGTAGACCCAGCTCAGGGCCATGATCGCGACCACGCCGGGCAGGACGAACAGGCCTCCGGCGACGAGGCCGCCGCGGGTCCCGTGCATGAGCCAGCCGACGTAGGTCGCGAGTTGTTGCGCCTCCGGCCCCGGCAGGAGCGTGCAGAAGTTCAGGGCGTGGAGGAAGCGGTTCTCGGAGATCCAGCGCCGCTCCTCGACGAGGATGCGGTGCATGACGGCGATCTGCCCGGCCGGGCCCCCGAACGAGAGGGAGGCGATCCGCGCCCAGACCGGTGCGGCCTCGCGCAGGGTGACCGACGCCGGGGGCGATTTTCCGGTCGCGGTCGATTCCGGACGGGCGGTCCCCACGATGGCGACGGTCATGTCAGGACCTTGCCTTCGCGGCCGGCCAATCGTGTTTTTCGCTCACGGCGTCCCGGCACCAGCGATAGAACGCGTCGTAGAGGAGCATGCCGGCATCGAGCTGCTCCAGGTCGTCCGCATGGATCCGCGACAGGCCGAGGGAGGCCGCGAGCAGCCCTGCGGCCTCGGGGGCGAGGTCAGGCCGGTTGGTGTCGGCGCCCCGGACCAAGGTGGCGAGGCGAAGGAGGGGTTCGGTCGCCAAGCCGAGCTCTGCCACCATCACGTCGAAGGTGCAGAGCTCGCCGCGGTGGCTCCAGAACACGTCGGGACCATCGATGTCGAAGGGCTCGGCGTCGAAGCGGGCCGCGACGCCGGCGACCTCGGCCGGGGGCACGAACAGGAAGACGGCGTCTGGGTCGACGAACCGGCGGATCAGCCACGGGCAGGCGATCCGGTCGACCTTGGGACGGGACCGGGTGACCCAGACCGTCCGGCCCTGGCGGTCGCGGTTCCTGAGCTTGTCGACGGGCACCATGGGACGTTCGGCGGCCGCCCAGTCGGAGGTGCCGCCCTCCAGCACCTCGGCGTCCACGCCGGCCGACCTCAACCAGGCGGCGACGCCGTGGCTGTGCTGCTGCCCGTCACGGCAGATCGCGACGACGGACCGGCCGCGGAGCGCGCCGGCCCATTCGGCGACGCTCTCCCAGGGCCGCGAAGACGATCCGGGCACGAGGCGCGGATCGGCGCGAAGGTCGGCAAGCGGGCGGACGTCGACGAGGACCGGGCACGCGGCGGTGCCGATCAGGCGAGCGAGTTTCTCGGATGGAATGGTGTTGGGCGAGGCCATGGCGCGTCCGTGCAGAAGCTGCAGAGTGGACGCGATGCTTCAGCCGGAGCCTCGTCGGGAGATCGCATCCCGATGGCGTTATTGACGCCGTAGGGCCACCGCTTGTCAAGCGACTTACGCCATCGGTGGGTCCACCCGACCGCCAGCATCCGGTGCTCGACCATGTCCCGCCCCGGTCAGGGATGCGATGGGTCGGCACCAAGGCAGCAGGCTTAGGAGGAAGCCTTCCCCTCATCGCCCTTCGTCCGCGGGCTCGACGTCGGCCACCTGCGAAACGCGGCGTGGCAATTCGCGGGTCAGTGCCGTGCGCCGGAATGGCGTCAACTTCCGCCAGGTACGAATTTCCGGGACGGTGCGGCCGCATCCCAGACACCACCCGGTCCTGCCATCGAAGCGGCAGACCCCGATGCACGGATCGTCCTTCCTCATGCGAGCGCCCTCCCGAAATCAAACGGCCAACCGACACTCGACATATATAGGGTAGCCCCCTATGTTACGAGGCATATGAGGACGCCGGTTGCATGGCCCATACCGTCAAGGACAAGACCAAGCTTCTGGCGCGCGTGCGCCGGATCAAGGGACAAGCGGAAGCGGTCGAGCGCGCGCTTGAGGCGGAGATCGGCTGCTCCGACGTCCTGATGCTGGTCGCCTCGATGCGCGGGGCCATCAACGGCCTGACCTCCGAACTGATGGAGGAGCACATCCGCCATCACGTCGTCGATCCTTCACACGAGCCCGATCCGGACCGCGCCAAGGGTGCGTCCGAACTGATCGAGGTCATCCGCACCTACCTGAAGTGAGATCCCGCATGGACACGATGAACGCGAGCCCGGGCCACGCGTCCTCCGCCGTGGCCGACCCGCATGTCCATTCCCACGTCTTCCTCGGCGAGGGACACGACCGCAACGAACGCCGGACATGGGCCGTCATCGCTCTGTGCGGGGTCATGATGGCCGCCGAGATCGTCGGCGGACTGCTGTTCGGCTCCATCGCCCTCGTCGCCGATGGCCTGCATATGTCGACCCATGCCGGGGCGCTCCTGCTCGCCGCCCTGGCCTATCGCTATGCCCGCCGGCACGCCGACGACGACCGGTTCACCTTCGGGACGGGCAAGTTCGGGGACCTCGCCGGGTTCACGAGCGCCATCGTGCTCGCGATGATCGCCCTGCTCATCGCCTACGAGGCGGTCCTCCGGCTCATCGAGCCCGTTGCCATCGACTACAACGAGACCATCGCCATTGCGGTCCTGGGCCTCGGAGTGAACCTCGCCAGCGTCTGGCTCCTGGGGAACGATCACGATCATGGGCACGGGCACGGGCACCATCATGGCCATGGACACGAGGACCATGCCGACACGCCCCGCACGGTCGTGACGTCGCTTGGGACGTTCCACCTGGAGATTTATGAGGACGGGGTACCGCCCCGTTTCCGCCTGACCGCCATGGGTGTGGGGTTCCCCGCCCCGGTTGAGGCCACGACCATCGAGACGGTACGCCCGGACGGGTCGCGCCAGACGTTCGCGATGGTTCGTAGGAACGACATCGTTGAGAGCGTGGAGACGATCCCGGAGCCGCACGCCTTCGAGGCGACCCTGCACCTTCCGGGATCGGTCCGGGCCGGGTCGGTGACCTTCGAGGAGCACGCGCATGGACATCACGGTGCCATGCACCGGGACAACAACATGCGGGCGGCCGTGGTCCACGTGGTGGCCGACGCGGCCGTCTCGGTCCTGGTGATCGGCGGCCTCCTGCTCGCCCGCTTCCTCGGTTGGACTTGGATGGACCCCTTGGCCGCCATCGTCGGGTCGGTCGTGATCGCGAGCTGGGCCTACACCCTGGTTCGGGACACCGGCGGGGTGCTCCTCGACATGCAGCCCGATCAGGGCCTCGCGCAGAAGGTGAAGGGCGTTATCGAGGAACAGGGCGACCGCGTAGCCGACCTACACGTGTGGCGATTGGGACCGGGTCACCTCGGCGCCATCGTTTCGGTCGCGACGGCGCAAGCGCGCGGGCCGGACTTCTATCGGGCCCTTCTCGCGACTTTCGGAAGCCTATCCCACCTGACGGTCGAGGTACATGAGATCCCGCCGGGCTAGGGACGATACCAGCTCCGATACCACTGCCACGTCCCGGGCATTCCCGCGGCCGCGTCAGGCACGGCACTCAATGATCACTACCGGTCATCCTTCAGCCTTGTCCGGCAGCGAGCCAGCCTCCGACCGTACCAAACATCGTTCCAGCCCCTCCGTCGACGGCCTGGTTTCACCCGGCCCTGGCGGGCCATTGCCGGTGCAGGTCGTCGATGACGAAGGCGTGCTCGTGCCGACCCGATTCGATCCCCCGAACATGCGGGTGTGACGGATCGAGATCCCCATGGACATGCGCGACGACGTCCGGGTCGGAGGCGGGCCACATCAAGGCGGCCGCCGCGACACCAGCCACGGTCAGGGCGCCGAGCACTGCCAGCGTCGTCGGCATCCCGGCCGTGGCCCCGAGCCAGCCCGCCAGCGGGTAGGTCAGGAGCCAGGATGCGTGCGAGAGCGCGAACTGAGCGGCGAACACCGCTGGGCGGTCCTCCGGGCTGGCAGAGCGACGCAGGAGGCGTCCGGTCGGTGTCTGGGCGGCGGAGTAGCCGATCCCGAGGGCGACCCAGGTCGCGAGCAGCATCGGCCAGCCGATGGCCCCGCCCCAGGTCAGGGCCGCGACCCCGACGAGGACGATCCCGAGGAAGGCCGCGGACGGCAGCATGACGCCGCGGTCGGACAGGCGGTCGAGCACCCGCGGCAGGACCAGGGCCGCGATCATCGAGCCGCCTCCGAAACATCCGAGGGCGATGGCGACGTCGTTCTGGGGGCGACCGAGAAGCGCCTGCACGATCACCACGGTATTGACGATGACCATGGCTCCGGCTGCGGCGACCGCGAGGTTCATGGCGAGCAAGCCACGCAGGCGCGGGGTCGCGAGGTAGATCCGCAGGCCACGCGTCGTGCGGTCGTAGATGCCGCCTTGCCGTTCGGATCGGGTCGCCGACGGCAGGGTCACGGAGACCACCAGGGCCGCCGAGCAGAGGAAGCCCACGACGGTGCCGCCGAACAGCCAATTGTAGCTGATGACCGTCAGCAGCAGGGCCGCCAGGGTCGGGCTGAGCAGGTTTTCCAAATCGTACGCGAGCCGCGAGAGCGACAGGGCGCGGGTGTAGTCCCGCTCGTCCGGAAGGATGTCCGGGATGGTCGCCTGGAAGGTCGGGGTGAACGCCGCCGAGGCCGACTGAAGCACGAAGATCAGGACGTAGATCTGCCACACCTGATCGACGAAGGGCAGCGTAAGGGCGATGGCGGCGCGGACGAGGTCGGTTGCCACGAGGAATGCCCGCCGCGGGAGTTGCCCGGTGAAGGCCCCGGCGATGGGCGCGACCAACACATAGGCGACCATCTTGATCGCGAGGGCGGTGCCGAGCACGGCGCCGGCCCGATCCCGAGCCAGACGGAAGGCGAGCAGGCCCAAGGCGACGGTGAGAAGCCCGGTGCCGACGAGGGCGATAACCTGCGCGCCGAAGAGATGCCGGTAGGTCCGGTTCGAAATGACGGCGAGCATGGCGGGGGACCTACAGATACTTCGCCATCGCCTTGAACTCGGAGAGGGCGTCCTTGGCGGACTTACCCCCGTGCCCGACGCCGTCCGCCAGGCAATGCTCCATGTGGTCCTCGATCAGCACGCGCTTCGCGTTCGTGATCGCGCTCTCGACCGCATGGAGTTGCTGGGCGAGGTCCACGCAGGGTCGGCCCTCCTCGATCATGGCGATGACGCCCGCGAGGTGGCCGTGGGCGCGCTTGAGGCGCTTGACGATGTCGGGGTGCGACGCGTGCTGCATGTTGACATCCTATCCCCCCGGGTGGGATGTGGGAAGGGGATTTGCGGTCCCAGTGCGGCCGCATGGGCGGAGGCGCGGCGTCGAGGGTGGGTCGGATCGGGCGGTTCCTATCGGTACTTGCGGCACTCGTGCTGATCGCGACCTCGGTCATGCCGTTGGTCGCGGAAGCGCGCGGCGATAGCTCGGCCGCCCATGCCCACGCCCACCACGGGTTCGGGCACGACGAACACGACGACGGCCATGGTCCCGACGGGTCCGGGACGGGGGACCTTGCCCACCACGCGCAGTCCCATGCCCAGACCCTGGCGACCGCCTACCCGTCCACCATGCCCACGACCGTCATGGGCGCCGACGTCCGGTTCCAGGTCGTCCACCACCTCGCCCGGAGGAGCCGCGAAGGCAGGACGCCGTTCGAGCCGCCCAGGGGCTGAGGCCGGGCCGCCCGGCGACGTCGGGCCCTTTCCTCGAACGCACCCGCGCTCCCCGGGCCCACCATTCGGCGGCTCCCGGCGGCGACGGCCCATGGCATCGACATGTTCAAACGCACCCTCCTCGTCCTGGGGGCCGTCGGCGGCGGCTTCCTAATCGCCACCGTCTGGCCCGACGCTCCGGCGGCGCTCCGGGCGCGCCTCGCCCAGGGCGGGTTCCCGACGTTCGGGCCGGTCGCCGCCGGCAGCCCCGCACCGACACCGGCGGCGGCACCGAAGCCCGAGGAGCCGGGCCTCGTCCGGCTGACCCAGGACCAGGTCGCCAAGGCCGGCATCCGCACCGAGGCCGTCCGGGGCGGCCGGCTCGCCCGCCACCTCCACGTGCCGGGCACCATCGTCCCGAGCGCCAACAACACCGCCAGGATCGCGGTGAAGACCCAGGGCACGGTGGCGGAACTGCGCAAGGGTCTGGGGGATCGGGTGGCCAAGGGCGAGGTCGTCGCCCTGCTCGACAGCCGCGAGATCGCCGACGCGAAGGGCGAGTACCTCGCCGCCCGCCTGTCCGCCGCCCTGCAGAAGACCCTGTACGAGCGCGACCAGTCGCTCTGGGACAAGCGCATCTCGTCC
>Ga0255028_100292_pt1 | contig 9868 bp, 13 predicted proteins | sample DRGLUT_MetaT_FD_178168 | JGI IMG/M metagenome (GOLD analysis project Ga0255028, IMG submission 178168) | Metatranscriptome of freshwater microbial communities from Pennsylvania, United States - DR:GLUT (Metagenome Metatranscriptome) | ecosystem: Environmental > Aquatic > Freshwater > Creek...
CAGTTCGACCTCGTCGAGGCCGAGCCCGTTGACGTCCACGAGGTGGGCGGGCGTCTCGATCTGCAGCTTCATCAGGTCGAGCAGGTTCGTGCCGCCGGCGATGAACTTGGCGTTGGGCGTGCGCGCCACGGCGGCGGCGGCCTCCGCGGGCGTGCTCGGACGCTCGTAGGTGAAGGACCTCATGCCTGCCTCCCGGCGACCTCGGTCATCGCCTCGACGATGTTGGAGTAGGCGCCGCAGCGGCAGATGTTGCCGCTCATGCGCTCGCGGATCTCGTCGGCCGTGACCGCGGTCGCGGCATTGAGGTCGGCGGTCACATGGCTCGGGATGCCGGCCTTGATCTCGGCCAGCATCGCTACGCCGGAGCAGATCTGCCCCGGGGTGCAGAACCCGCACTGGTAGCCGTCGTGGCGGATGAAGGCCGCCTGCATCGGGTGGAGGTTGTCCGGCTGGCCCAGGCCCTCGATGGTGGTGATCTCCGAGCCCTGGTGCATGACGGCGAGCGTCAGGCACGAGTTGATGCGCCGTCCGTCGACGATCATCGTGCAGGCGCCGCACTGGCCGTGATCGCAACCCTTCTTCGACCCCGTCAGGTGCAGGTGCTCGCGCGCGGCGTCGAGCAGGCTGGTTCGTGTGTCGAGTTCGAGCTCCCGCCGCTGGTCGTTCACGATCAGGACGACCTTCGCCATGACGGGACGGTCGCTCCCGCTCGCTTGGGCACCGGCGGGGTCGGCCATCGTTCCCACGGCCGCGCAAGCGGTCGCGCCCGCGATCACGTCACGCCTGCTCACGTCGATGCCTCCGGGATTTCGCATGTCGGTTTCCATTCGCCGGGCAGGGCTCGGCCGGTTCGGGGTTCAGGTCGGCAGGCGGGCCTGCACGATGGCGAAGACGTCCGAGCCCGGCGGGACAGCGAAGTCCGGCGCGAGCCGGGAGGCCAGGCTGCGGACGCAGGTGACGACGCCTCCGGCACGTTCGACCTGCCCCAGGGCCGCCGCTTCCGTCCGCTCCGACAAACCGCCGGTCGCATCGACGGGTAGATGCACGGCGTAGCCCGCCGCCATCGCGTCGAGGCATGCGTTCAGGGTCGCCACCTCCGTGGCGAAGCCGGCGACGACGAGGGTCCCGCGCCCGTTCGCGGCCAGAGCCTCCCGCGTCGCCGGGTCGAGGAACGGACTTGCCGCGTGGCGCGGGAACGTGGTGGCCCCTGTCGCGTGCGCCGCCAATCCCGGGACGAGGTCCCCCCGCTCCGGGACCACGGCGAAGGTCATCGGCAGCCCAAGCGCGGCACCGACCTCCGCCAGGGCGGTCGTCGCCGCTCCCAGGGCCTCGGGCGGGATCGTCCGGCTGCCGGCGACGAGCGAGGTCTGGAGGTGCGCGAACAGGATCTGGACGTCGTCGGGATTCATGCTCGCGCTACCCTTCATGAGGTCTGGGTGGGGTGGCCGAGCGCCGCTCAGTGGGCGACGAAGCCGCCGTCGACGGGAAGCGCCACGCCGAGGACGAAGCTCGCCCCGGGGCTGCACAGCCACAGGACCGTGCTGGCGATCTCCTCGACGCGGCCCATCCGGCCGATGGGCTGGTCCTTCAGGAACTCCTTCATCGCGGCCGGATCGATGCCGTCGCCCATCGGCGTGTCGATGCAGCCGGGGCAGATCGCGTTCACGCGGATGCCGCGCGTCGCATTGTCGAGAGCGGCCCCCTTGGTCAGGCCGATCACGCCGTGCTTCGAGGCGTGGTAGGCGGCCCGGCCCGGCAGGCCGACCAGGCCGCCGAGCGACGAGCAGTTCACGATGGCGCCGCCTCCTTGCTTCCGCATCTGCAGAAGCTCGTGCTTCATGCAGGTCCAGATGCCGCGCAGGTTGACCGCGACGACCGCGTCGAAGCCCTCGCCCGTCTCCTCGGTCATGTCGCCCATCGGACCGAGGATACCGGCGTTGTTGTAGGCCATGTCGAGGCGGCCGAACTCGGACACCGCCCGCGCCACTAAGGCGGCAGCCTGGCCCTCGTCGGTCACGTCGCACACGACGGCGATGGCCGAGTGGCCCGCCGCAGTGATCTCTTCCGTGGCCCGGTGCAGGGCCCGCTCGTTGATATCGCTCAGGACGACGGAGGCGCCCGAGGCGGCGAAGGCCTGAGCGGTCGCGAGACCCATCCCGGAACTCGCACCGGTGACGAGGGCGACCTGTCCCTTGAAGTCGAATGTCGGGTTCATGCGGATGGCTCCGGTTCGTGAGGTCGATGCGGGTATTCGGATGGCCCGCGCCCGGCTTCGGGGTTGCGGGCCGGACGGTTCGATCACGGCGCGGGCGGCGTGCCCGCGTACTGGTCGTCGGTGACCTTCTCCAGCCACTCGACGTTCCGGCCGTCGACCGCTTCCTGGATTGCGAGGTGGGTCACCCCGGTGGTCGCCGCGGCGCCGTGCCAGTGCTTGACCCCGGGCGGGATCCAGACGACGTCCCCGGGCCGCATTTCCAGGATCGGCCCGCCCCAGCGCTGCACCCAGCCGACGCCGGCGGTGACGATCAGCGTCTGGCCGGACGGGTGGGTGTGCCAGGCCGAGCGCGCCCCCAGCTCGAAGGTCACGCTGCCGCCGGAGACGCGCGACGGCGGGTGGGCGGCGAACAGTTCATCGACGCGCACGGCGCCGGAGAAGCGCTCGGCTGGTCCCTTCACGGAGGGCCGCGACCCCGCACGGGTGACCGTCACCTCGCCGGGGACGGCCTCGTCCGCGGCGCGAACGGGGACCGTGTGGAGGGCCAGCCCCACGAGGAGGGCGGCCAGGAACGGACGGACCGTCCGGATCGCGGCGGTCGGCGCAACCGTCATAGCGGGTCGTATCCCGGCTTCTTGTAGAGGGTGTCGGCCTTGGCCAGGATCTCGGGCCGGTAGACCGCCTCGACCCAGTCGTCGCGGTCCACGTCCTCGATCCCGACCGAGACGGCGTCCGCCCCGACGCCGGCGACGGCGACGACGGCGTTCGTGATCGCGGCGGCGAGCTCGGACTTCTCCGACTCGGTCCGTCCCGAGGCGATCCTGACGGTGACGTGCGGCATCGACGGCGCCTCGACGCTGGGATCAGCGGCCGTACTGGTCGTCCCCGACCTTCTCCAGCCAGGCGACTGGACTGCCGTCCTGCGCCTCTTGGACGGCGATGTGGCTCATCGCCGTGGTCGGGCCGGCCCCGTGCCAGTGCTTCTCGCCGGGCGGGAACCAGACCACGTCGCCGGGTCGGATCTCCTCGACCGGTCCGCCCTCGCGCTGGACCCGGCCGCACCCGGCCGTGACGATCAGCGTCTGCCCAAGGGGGTGGGTGTGCCAGGCCGTTCGAGCGCCAGGCTCGAAGGTGACGAGGGCGCCGCCCGCACGGGCCGGCTCGACCGGGCTGAACAGCGGGTCTATCCGGACGGTACCGGTGAACCAGTCGGCGGGGCCCTTGGCCGACGGCTGGGAGCCGATGCGCTTGATCTCCATGGTCATATCCCTCGTGGGTCGGGCCAGCGCGGCCTCGGTCGCGGCCATCGAAGGCCGCCGTGCATGACGGCAATCTAGGCCTCGCCTGGACGGGCGATTAGCCGCTAGAAGCTGCATGAAGTTATAAGTGGAGCTACTGAATGGCGCGGGCGGACATCGGCGACCTCGTCGCCTTCCAGGCCGTCGCGCGCGCGCGCAGCTTCACCCGGGCAGCCGCGCAGATGGGCGTGTCGCAATCGGCCCTGAGCCAGACGGTGCGCGGGCTGGAGGAACGGCTCGGCCTGCGGCTGTTGACGCGCACGACCCGCAGCGTCTCGCCGACCCAGGCGGGCGAGCGGCTGCTGGAGACGGTCGGGCCGCACCTCGACGGGATCGAGGCCGGCCTCGCGGCGCTGACCGACCTGCGCGACCGGCCCTCCGGCAGCGTTCGCATCACCGCGGACGGCTATGCCGCCGGTGCCGTGGTCTGGCCGGCCCTGGCGCCGTTCCTGAGGGACTATCCCGACATCAAGGTCGAGCTGGTCACGGACTACGTCCTGACCGACATCGTCGCCGAGCGGTTCGACGCGGGCGTGCGCCTGGGCGGCATCGTGGCCAAGGACATGGTGGCCGTGCCCATCGGGCCGCCGATGCGGATGGCGGTGGTGGGCGCGCCCTCATACTTCGCCGACCGGGCGAAGCTGCGCACCCCGCAGGACCTCGTGTCCCACATCTGCATCAACCACCGCCTGCCGACGCTGGGCGGCCTTTATGCCTGGGAATTCGACGAGGGCGGCCGCGAGACGCGGGTCCGGGTGGAGGGACAACTGACCTTCAACGACGCCGCCATGCTCCTGCGTGCGGCCCTGGACGGCTTCGGCCTCGCCTACCTGCCGGAGGGGATGGTGATAAGGCATATCGGCGAGGGACGGCTCGTCCGGGTGCTGGAGCGATGGTGCGACGAGTTCCCGGGATACCACCTCTATTACCCGAGCCGACGCCAGCATTCGGCCGCCTTCGGCCTGCTGGTGCAAGCGCTTCGATACGGGGCTTGATCGCGTGATGAGGCGTGTTCCGCCGGCGGCCGTCTCGCTGGCCGGGCGCGAACTCCGATGTCCGCTTAGCTAAAATTTCGCCCGATAGCGGACTGTCGCAGAACCACCCTTCTCGGATGTTCTGTGATGGGTACCAAGCGTCAGTTCGACCACTGGCGAGCACGATCAATGCGTTTCGATACGGGCTTAGTCAAAGGCGAAACGTCGGCTTCGGGACAAAAGCCCGATTGGTCGCGAAATCGATGGTTGGTGGGGCCGAGGAACGCTCGATCAGGCACCTCGGGCCCGTAAGCCGGCATCCACTCGATGAATGTCAGTTCGGGAGCCCCGCTCGATCAAGTGATCCCACAACCTGTCGGCCGCCTCGTTCCGGCATTCCGGGGACCGGAACAGCCTGATCTCGATGGGTATGTCGAACCGTGCGGGCCCGGCGCGGACGAGCTGCCCGCGGGCCAGGTCTTCGGCTGCGAGGGTTTGCGGCAGCCACGCGATGCCATCCCCGTTTCGCGCCATGGTCATGAGCGCCGCCGCGAGGTGGGAGGTGACCGCGGTGGACGTGTGGCTGTGCTGCCGGTCCCGACAGGCCGCGAGGATGCGTCCGAGGCCCGACGCTTGGCTGTAACCCAGATGGGGGACCGGCGCCGTCGCCGTTCCGGGAAGCGACCACGACGGACGGTCGTCGGGTCCCGGTGCACAGAGCGGCACCAAGACGTCGTCTCCGACGGGAAGGCTCGGGAATCGGTCGGCCTCGAACCGCGTCCGCGCGTCCGAATGGTAGTGGCAGAGGAGGAAATGTACCTCGCCTGAGAGCAGGATGCCCTCGCAGGCCTCCATGCTGTCCGAGATCAGGTTGAGGGTGCCGAGCGCTTGCCGCTGCATCACCCCCCGGATCCAGTTCGGGAAGAACGTGAACGACAGGGCGTGGGTCGCTGCAATCGACAGCGTCGCCGTATCACGCAGGCCCGCCGCCTGCGCGTCGCGCCGGGCGCGTTCCAGGTCCCGCATCAGCGCGTGGGCCGCCGGCTGGAACTGGGCGCCTGCCGGCGTCAGCGAAGCCCCATGGGCGCCGCGGACGAACAGGGCGGTGCCGACCCAATTCTCCAGGGCGCGGACGCGCCGGCTAAAGGCGGGCTGGGACACGTGCCGAACCTCGGCCGCGCGCGAGAACGACCTCTGCTCCGCCAAGGCGAGGAAGTCCTTGAGCCAATCCAGGTCCATGCCCGATACCATTCACGCATAGCGTATTCCGAACATGGCATTGGTCCCGCAAGGGTGTCCAGGCTTATGCATCCCCCAAGCCCCCGCCAGAGGGGCTTCGTATTCCGTCGAGCGACCGGCGGCGAAGGGGAGGAGACACGCCATGAAATCATGGTTCGGTCGTCTTTATATCCAGGTCTTCATCGCCATCGTCTTGGGCGCCCTGGTCGGTTATTTCCTGCCGGACGTCGGCATTACGCTGCAGCCCCTCGCCGACGGCTTCATCAAGTTGATCAAGATGCTGCTCGCGCCGGTGATCTTCGGCACCATCGTCGTCGGCATCGCCAAGATGGGCAGCATGAAGGAGGTCGGCCGCATAGGCGTTCGGGCGCTCCTCTACTTCGAGGTCGTCTCGACCCTGGCGCTGGTCATCGGCCTCGTCGTCGTGAACGTGATGCGGCCCGGCGTCGGCATGAACATCGACGCCTCGCACATCAACGGCAGTGCCATCGCGGGCTACGCCAAGACGGCGGAGACCCAGCCCGGCCTTGTCGGCTTCCTGATGGATATCATCCCGACGACGATGGTGGATGCGTTCGCCAAGGGGGCGATGCTACAGATCATCCTGGTCTCGGTACTGCTGGGCCTCGCCCTGGTGCAGGCGGGCGAGCGCGGCAAGCCCGTGGTCGTCGTCGTCGACAGCTTGCTCGACGCCTTATTCCGCATCGTCGCGATGGTCATGCGGCTCGCGCCCATCGGGGCTGGAGCCGGCGTTGCCTTCACCATAGGCAAGTATGGCCTCGGCACCGTCTGGTCGCTCGCCTACCTCATGCTCGGGGTCTACGTGACCTCGATCCTGTTCATCGGCCTCGTGCTCGGCTCGGTTTGCGCCTGGACCGGGTTCCCGCTCACCAAGGTCCTCGGCTTCTTCAAGGACGAGATCCTCATCACCTTCGGCACCTGCTCCACCGAGGCCGTCTTGCCGCGCATGCTGGCCAAGCTGGAGCGCCTCGGCTGCGAGAAGTCGGTGGTCGGGTTGGTGCTTCCGACCGGCTACATCTTCAACGCAGACGGCACCTGCATCTACCTGACCATGGCGGCGATCTTCGTCGCCCAAGCCACCAACACCCCCCTCGGGATCGGCGACCAACTCGTGGTGCTCGGCGTGCTCCTGCTGACCTCGAAGGGATCGGCCGGCGTAGCCGGCGCCGGGTTCGTCACGCTCGCCGCGACGCTGTCGAGCATCCACACCGTCCCAGTCGCCGGCCTAGTCCTCCTGCTCGGCGTCGACCGCTTCATGAACGAGGCGCGGGCGGTGACCAACCTGATCGGCAACGCGGTGGCCACCATCGTCGTCGCGAAGTGGGAGGGCGCCTTCGACCTGGCCAAGGCCGAGGATGCCTATCGCAATCGGGCGGAGGTCGCCGCCGAGGCCCTCGTCCCCGAGACCGAGGCCGGACACGCGCTGTCCACCCCCGTGCCGGCGGCGTCGTAAGCCCCGAACGTCCCGAATCCCCTTTTTTTCAACCCGCCCCGAACCCGAGGAGAGCACCCATGCGCATCGTCGACGTCTGCGAGGTCACCAAGCCGATCTCGTCCCCCATCCGCAACGCCTACATCGACTTCACGAAGATGACCGCAAGCCTCGTGGCCGTGGTCACCGACGTCGAGCGGGATGGGCGCCGGGTGGTCGGCTACGGCTTCAACTCGAACGGTCGCTATGGCCAGGGCGGCCTGATCCGCGAGCGGTTCAAGAACCGCATCCTGGAGGCCGACCCGAAGAGCGTGCTCAACGAGGTCGGCGACAACCTCGACCCGCACAAGCTGTGGGCGGCGATGATGACCAACGAGAAGCCCGGCGGCCACGGCGAGCGCTCGGTGGCAGTGGGCACCCTCGACATGGCGATCTGGGACGCGACTGCGAAGATTGCAGGCAAGCCACTGTTCCGAATGCTTGCCGAGCAGAAGGGCATCGAGGCCAATCCGCGCGTGTTCGTATACGCGGCCGGCGGCTACTACTACCCGGGCAAGGATTACGGCGCCCTACGGGCCGAGATGCGCGGCTATCTCGACCGCGGCTACAACGTTGTGAAGATGAAGATCGGCGGCGCACCCATCGACGAGGACCAGCGCCGCATTGAGGCGGTGCTGAAGGAGATCGAGGGGCAGGCGCAGCTCGCGGTGGACGTGAACGGTCGTTTCGACCTGGAGACCGCCATCGCCTACGCCAAGATGCTCCGGGAGTACCCGCTGTTCTGGTACGAGGAGGTCGGGGACCCGCTCGACTATGCCCTGCAGGCGTCGCTGTCGGAGTTCTATCCGGGCTCGATGGCAACCGGCGAGAACCTGTTTTCGCACCAGGACGCGCGCAACCTCCTGCGCTACGGCGGCATGCGGCCGGATCGCGACTGGCTACAGTTCGACTGCGCCCTGTCCTACGGTCTCGTCGAGTACCTACGCACCCTCGACGTGCTGCACGAGTTCGGCTGGTCGCCGTCTCGCTGCATTCCGCACGGCGGACACCAGATGTCGCTCAACATCGCGGCGGGTCTCGGGCTGGGCGGCAATGAGAGCTACCCGGACCTATTCCAGCCCTACGGCGGCTTCCCGGACGGTGTGAAGGTCGAGGACGGGCACATCGTCATGCCCGAGCTTCCCGGCATCGGCTTCGAGGGCAAGTCCGACCTGATCAAGGTCATGCGCGAACTCGCGGAGTAGGCACGGCAGGCAGGGACGTGTCGGAGGGAGCGGCTCGGCATGCCGGACCTCGTGACCGGCGCAATCCCATCCGATGAGGGCCGAGAAGACGCCCCGCCACGATCCCGGTTTGGACGACGCATCCCTGACGACCTCGCCGCATCCGTCCCGGTCATGGCCACCCACGAGCGACCGGAGGCGCTCCGCGGCCGGGATTTGCCGAGCCAGCGGCCGGTAGAGGCGACTCTCGACCGGAATGTCGCCGTCCGGACCTGTGGCACGCACCAACCGGCCACTGGCCGCTTGGGAGGAGCCTCACCGGGAAAGCGGACGCTCCTCAACCCCACCCCGAGCCGACAGTCCGATAGCGACCCAACCCAGCCGTTCGGATGGTCAACAGCGCTTTCCGAAAGCGGACGTTCGCTAGCCGTCTCGTAGGTCCGCATCGCTCGACTGGCACAGGGAATTCCTCCCGCTCCGGTCCCGGCTATAGTCCACCGGCCCACAGTCGGAGCCAAGCCCACCCGATGATGCGCGAGCGCATGACGGCCGACGAGGCCGAAACCCTCCGGCAGCTCGCCCAGCTCACCGGACACTCGATCCGGGAGATGTATCGCGCTGCCACCCGGACGCCGCGCCATGCGGTCCTTTTCGCAGCTGCTGTCGAGTTGGCGACCGGCGAATGGGACTGGCTCGACGGCGAAACCGGAGAGTGGCGCACCGACTCCTCGAAGCAGCAGGTCAAGCTGCTTCGCTATGCCGACCTGCTCACCGAGGACGAGCAATGCGCTGCACCTTCACCGTCGAATTGACGACCCGCGAGGCCCTCACCGTGCATCGCATGGCCCGGCTGTCCGGCGTGACCCCCGACGTGATCGTGCAGGCCCTCTACCGGTCCAGCCTGGTCGACGCGGCCGTGTCGCTCGCGACTGGTGTCTGGGAATGGTTCGATGACCGGACCCACAGGCACATCCGATCCCGCAAGCGGCAGCACCGGCAGTTCGTGGAATACACCGGCCACCTGTTGCAGCGCGTCGAGGCCGTTACCGACCAGACCATCCCGCAGCAGACCGGCATTGCGCCCCGGCAGGTTTGAGGCGGACCCGGCGATGAACCGCATGGATAGGGCCAAAGAGGAGGCGGACCGGCTGAGTAAGGCCATTCGCACCCCGCCGGACCAGCGGTCTCCCGCGCAGCACGAGCTGGTGAACCTGGCCGCCGAAGAGACCCTGCTTGTTCGCCTGATGCGGCTGGATCAGGACCAATTCCCGGTCACGACCGATCCCGTTCCTCGCATCGTGGAGAGCGCGCAGCGCCTCGTGGACATCCTGGTAATGGAGGCGGAGTACAAAGCGGGCGACCGGATTGGTGCGCTGCTCGACCTACAGGAGGATGTGACCGCCTACCGCTTCCTGGCGGAGCAGAAGGCCAACCCGAATTGATAATCTTGGGCACTGCCTCGGGAA
>Ga0255028_100293_pt1 | contig 9867 bp, 13 predicted proteins | sample DRGLUT_MetaT_FD_178168 | JGI IMG/M metagenome (GOLD analysis project Ga0255028, IMG submission 178168) | Metatranscriptome of freshwater microbial communities from Pennsylvania, United States - DR:GLUT (Metagenome Metatranscriptome) | ecosystem: Environmental > Aquatic > Freshwater > Creek...
CCGAAGCGAAGCATTCGGAGAGTAAAACACGATCATCCGCCTTGTGTCACAACTGCTGTTCAGCGCATTGACACACAGAGCACATACAACATTCATAGCATCGCCGTGAGAAATGCCTGCGACAATTCTGCACAGTTACTTCAATTTTTCAGCCGCCTGACGCTCGGCCTCGCGTGCCGCAAGCACCTGAAACCAGACTGGCACCATCGGCTTGAACCGCGCCAACTCCTCAGGCGACGCCTCTGAGCCGATGCTCTCCTGTTTTCCTCGGCGTCGAACGGGCGCGGGGTTCTCGTCCGACTTGAGGCTTTCGACCCGCTTCCCATCGCCCGACCAAACATTCGCGACCTTGCCGTCGATCGTGCTCTGGTACGTCACCTGGTCCTGAAGCATCACGCTGGCGAGCAGCTTCTGTTCAGCGATGCAGTAGCCAGCCAACGCAGGGGGAAGGTCTCGGACCTTCGTCTCCACAGGCGGCGTCGGCCGAACATCGGGGACTGGCGCCCCGTCCGCACCGCGCCAGAAGTAGTAATGGCCGACGACGTCCCAAGCCGCGGCCAGGGCCTCGCGCGTCTGCAACTCCGACCAGCCCACGTCCTCGGCGTGTCGAACTACGCCCTGCAGTACATCGCCAAGCTGATTAGTCAGCTCCAACGGCGTCACCAAGCCAATCATGTAGCTCAGGCCGGGGCGGTTCTGAATGTAGCGTTCGAGCTTGGATGCCGACACGGTCTCGAACGACGCTTCAAGGCGCACCTCGGCTTCGCGCGCCATCGACCGGCCGCTCTCGTTCGCCGCCTCTTCAAGGCGCTGCTTGAGAGCCGCCTGCGGCCGCAACGACAGCACCGGGCGGTCAGCGACAAGCCCGTCTGATTTTTTGGCCATCGCAGCCCGCCTACCTTCGCACACACAGCATTCTGATGCACTTATAGGTACGGCCTGCAATGCCGGCAAGCTCCAGCCCTCTTGTGTTCCTGTGAGGACGCGCTATTCATGTCTACATTTGATGCACTTTTCGGAGCGCAGCCATGGATGCAGAGCCAGAACGCACCGGCCGCCGAGCGGGCGACGGCACCCGGGCCCTCAAGCGCATGCGCGCTGGGCTGAACGTATCTGTCCCGGATTATGCGGATTTCCTCGGGTGCAGCCCCAATCACCTGTGGGGGCTGATCCGCGCCAAGAAGATCAAGGCCGCGATGGTCGACGGCGTGACGTCGATCCCGGCCCACGAGGCCCTCGCCCGATCTGGCGCTGAGCCCCTCGCAGCCTGATCCCGCCATCCGCGGGCGAGCCCCTCGGGCCGCTCATTCCGCGCCGATGCGGCCGGCGCATTCAGCAAGGACCCCAGACATGAGAAACCCCGCGCATCGCGGGGCGACGGCAGGGCTCTCGAATGCAGCTGTGGCGGCTTGCGGAGAGAGATTTACGGCGCCTCGCCCCTTTCGACAAGATCTATTCGTGGCCCGACGCTTCGGGATCCCGCCGGCTACCGCCGCGGTGATTGCCGAACTGGCGTTCCCCCGCACCGACCATTGGAGCGCCCGGCCATGACGGCGCCGCTTCACCTCGACCTCGCCGCCCGCGTCGCTCGGCTGTTGCCGCGCTTGGCTTCAGACCATGACGGGGAGGTGGCAGCCACGGCTGCCGCCATCTCCCGAACCCTGAAAGCCGCGGGCCACGACCTGCACGACCTGGCAGCCCACATCGCCGCCGAGCCGCGCACCGTCGTCGTCTACAAGGAGCGCCCGACCGAGCCGCAGCATCCGCCAAGCTGGGGCGCCGCATACGGCGCCACCAGCCCGCGCGGCCGTGACCGGGGGCAGGTCGCCCGCTGCCAGCAGTCCAAGCGGCTCTCGACCTGGGAGACCGGGTTCCTCGCCAGCCTCGCCCAGCAACTTGCCAACGGCCGGAACCTGACCCCGCGCCAGCGCGAGACCCTGGACGACATCAGCGCCAAGATGGGGGTGCGAGCATGAGCGTGCAGTTCGCTACCGACATCCCGCGCGCGCGCATCGACCGCTATCTGCAGACCGCGCCGGCGCACCTGAAGCCGATCATGCTGGCCGTGCGCGACCACGGCTGCGCCTGGGTGACCGTGCACCAGAAGGTCGGCAGGTTCGAGCTTCCGAAGGGCAAGCCCCTCATCAGCATCATCGGCGACGACCTCCACGTCGCCATGGGCCCGGCCGGCTTCCACCGGAAGAGCGTCCGGAGGCTGCTGGCCGCCTCCAAGTTCATCTCGATCGTGGCCGGCGAGCCCAAGGTGCTGGCCTACGCCACGCCTGCCCTCGGGGCGATCGGCATGGGCGTGAACGGGACGATCATCGAGACCCGACCCGAATTCGAGATGCAATGGATCGGCCTCGCTCAGGCCGAGGCCCCGAAGGCGCAGCTCATCATCGTCTCGGTGAAGGAGACCGCGCAATGACGGAGCAGACCAGCCGTCAGCAGCGGCGCGCGATGGCGAAGCACATCGCCGACAACGAGGCGGCCGTGGAGGCCGACAGGCGGTTCTTCGAGCGCCGCTCCGATCGGATCTACCGCGTCCGGCGCATGAGCCGGGCCGAGATCGGGCAGTGGGAGACCGCCAACGAGGAACGGCTCGTCATCAACGACGAGTATGCGGCCTTCACGGTGGTCAAGAACTTCGCTCCTGGGGTGCGGATGCGGATCTTCGTCCCGGGCCCGCCGGACGAGGATGGCAACGAGATCTCCGACGACCTCGGTCGGTTCCTGTGGGAGCGCTATTCCGAGGCGCGCCCCTTCATGGCCGACCGCGAAGCCCGCCTACAGGCCGCAATGCGCCTGCCGGGCGGCCCGCTTCATGGCGCGAGCCAGGGGCCAGACGCCGCGTGAATGCGCATGCGCCTCTGACCGCCGACCCAGCGGTGATCCGCGCCTTCGCGGAACGGCTCCACGCCCATGTGGCGGCCGTCTTCGAGGACGTGCACCAGCCCGGGATGATGCAGCTCGTCGCCATCCACCCGGCCAGCGAGGACACGTTGCCCTTCCCGTTCGAAATCGGGGAGGTCGGCTACATGGTCGAAGAGGCCGTGCGGCAGTCGAACGCCGGCTTCAACGTTTACGTCGAGGCGCGGACTATCCGGAAGAACGCCGGCCGCGGGAAAATGGCCGACACGGTGGGCGTGTTCGCCTTCGTCATCGATGCCGACCACGACAAGGGCAAGGGCGGCCACACGCCGGTGCAGCCGTCCCTCGCCATTGAGAGTAGCCCCGGCAACGCGCACCACTGGCTTCTTCTCGACCGGCCGCTGCCCGTTGCCCAAGCCCAACCCCTCGGCGCGGCCATTCGTAAGAAGACGGGGGCAGACGCAGCAACGGGGACGCTGACGCAGCCCTATCGGATCCCCGGGACCACGAACTACCCAGACAAGAGAAAGCTGGCGCGCGGTCGCGTCGTGGCCCCGACCGGTATCATCAGCCTCGACGGGCCGATCTGGACGGCAGACGATCTGCGATCCGCCTTCCCCCAGGTGAAGAAAAAGACCGCCGCCAGCAGTACCGGCGAGACCGGCCCGAGTGGCCGGACGAGCGACACCGTCGAGGCGATCTGCGCCGAGACCGACGCGCCAGACCGGTCCGAACGGTTCTTCGACGCGGTGAAGGCCGGGCATGCCGAAGGCCTAACCCCTGACGACGTCGAGGAGGTAATGCGCCGGCATCCCGACGGGTGCGGCGGCAAGTACCTCGAACCCTACGACCGCCTGCGCCGTGAGATCGACCGCGCTTGGGACAAGGTCTCGGAGAAGGCCGAGGAGATCCGGCAGGCCGCCGAGAACCCCGCCTATGAAGACCTGTCCGGCCCGGTGCTGGAGGCGCGATCCCAGGTCGAGGCGGCCGTGCTGCGGTTCCTCCTGGCGGCGGACACCTACCGCCTATCCGAGGAGGAGGACGCCGAGCCGCCGGTGCATGCCCTCGCGGTCACGACCGGCGTCGGCAAGACCTGGGCGACCGCCAAGGCCATCGCGCAGTACGTCCTCGGGCGGCGCGGTACTGCCCGGACCCCGAAGGCGATCCTGTACGCGGTCCCGACCCACCGGCTCGGCGTCGAGATCGAGCGCCTGTTCGCCGCTCATGGCCTGGAGGCCCGGGTGTTCCGTGGCCGGCAGGCGCCGGACCCAACCAGACCCGGCCAGACCATGTGCGACGACATCGAGGCCGTCGAGATCGCCAGCAGCCTCGGCGAGCCCATCGAGAGCAGCTGCTGCAAGCTGAAGGAGGGCGTCGCCGTCGTCCACCAGTGTCAGTTCTACGGCACCTGCTCCTATCAGGCCCAGAAAGAGGGGCGGCCGGACGTCTGGATCGTGGCCCATCAGATGCTCTACCGGGCGCAGTCCGCGTTCGGGGATGTCGAGCTCGTCGTGATCGACGAGGGGTTCTGGCAATCCGGCCTGCGCATCCCGAAGCGCGGTCTGACCCTCAACGAGATCCAAGCCCCCCTGCCCCTGGGCAAGGCCCGCGACGACTTCCTGCAGAACGACATCGAGGCCAACCGCGCCATGCTGGCGAAGGGCCTTCACCGGCAGGACGAGCGCGGCGATGTCGGCGGTGTGCGCCGGGAAGACCTGCTTGCAGCCGGCCTCAACGGCGAGACCTGCACCGCCGCCATCGCGGCCGAATGGCGGTTGAAGGAGAAGACCACGATCTTCCCCGGCATGCCCCGGGCGGATCGCCGGCGGGCGGTTCAGGCGGCCATCCACGCCAAGCACGTCCGCGCCTACGTGGCGATCTGGGCAGCCGCCCGCGGCCTTCTCTACGACGAAGGGACCGAGGTCTCAGGCCGGCTCTACACCGAGCACCGGGACGGCGACGAGGAAGGCCGCGTCGTCGTCGTGAAGGCCCGCAGCCTGAAGACCATCGCCAAATCCTGGCAGGTACCGACCCTGCTGCTCGATGCGACCTTGCCGAGCCCCGACATCCTCCGGGCCTTCTTCCCGCAGGTCGAGATCCCCGCCCCGGTCGATGCCGCGATGCCCCACGTCCGGGTGCGCCAGGTCCTCGGAGCACCGGTGGCGGCCCGAAAGCTCCGGTTAGAGGAGGGCGAGACCGAGAACCGGAACCTGCGCGCGGTCCGCCGCGAGATCCTACGACGATTCCTCGACCTCGGCCGTGCCCCACTGCTGGTCATCGCCCAAAAGGCCGCCGCCGACTGGCTTCGCGGCTCCAGCCTGCCCGCTGGCGTCTCGGTGGAGCACTTCAACAACGTCGCCGGCCTGGACCAGTACAAGGCCGTGCGCGGGCTGATGGTGATCGGCCGGACCATTCCCGCGCCGGCAGCCGTCGAGGCGCTGGCCGGCGCTATCTCAGGAAAAGAGCCGGCCCGCATCGAAAAGGGGTCTTGGTACGAGAAGGCCGTGCGCGGCATCCGCACCCGCACCGGGCGCCCGGTCGGCATGGAAACCGACGCGCATCCCGACGCCATCGCGGAGGCCTGCCGCTGGCAGATCTGCGAGGGAGAGCTGGTCCAGGCGATCGGCCGGGCGCGCGGGGTCAACCGCACACCGGCGACGCCCCTGGATATCGACGTGCTGGCCAACGTCTGCCTGCCCCTGACGGTCGACGAGGTGGCGCAGTGGTCCCCACCAAGCGAAGGGGTCGAGATGGCCGCGGATGGAGTGATCCTCAACAGCGGTTCCGACATGGCGGTGGCTTGGCCTGGGGTCTGGCCGAGCGCCGATGCTGCCCGCAAATGGCTTAGCCGCCGCGCCGTGGAAATGGGGCACACCGTGACGGATCCCTATAGAGAAGAGGATTATATAGGGATCCGTCACGGTGTTCGGCGCTTCCGGTACCAGCGCGCCGGCCGGAACCAGAAGTGGCGCACTGGCGCCTACGACCCCGCAGTGGTGCCGGACGTTCGGGGCTGGCTGACCAACCGCCTCGGGGAGTTGGCCGGCTTCAGTCACATCGAGACTGCCGCGCAGGCCAGCGCAGCGCTGCCGTTCCGACCGGGCGTTCAGCGCCCCTCACCACGGCGCCCAGCCAGCCACGTCCCTCGCCCGCGCCCCGGCTTCATGCCGCGCGGCCAGCACTTCCGGGCACCGCTGTCGCCTGTCGCAGTCTCATTTTTCTGACCGGATCGGAGGAATCGTCATGCCGAACGCCAAGGCCACCGAGCGCCGCCCGCCCCACCCGGGGCGCACGTCCGCCCAGCGCCGGGCCCTAGATGCTATCGGCTGCGGCGAGCCCCCGCGCTGTTCGGCGAAGACGGTTGCCGCCCTGCTCGATGCCGGCTTGATCGTCGAGGTCGGCACGGAGGTCAGGCGCGACGCCCTCGGCGAGTACCGCATCCCCGCCTACGAGATGCCGACGCCCGTGCACATCGCCTGGTGCGCCGCCGTCGCCATGTCGGACGCAGAGATGGCCGCGCTCGAAGCCGACCTGGAGGGCTTGCGGTGACGCCCCGCGAGCGCGCCGCCTTCAACGCCGGCATCGAGGCGGTCAGGCAGATGGCGATGGTCTCGGCCATCAGCCTGGAGGTTCGAGACGATGCCGGCCGGGTCCAGAACCAAGCCGCCGTCGCGGCCCTTCAGGCGTTGGCCGAGGGCGCCCGAGCCCTGATGCTGCGGAGCGAACCGGACGAACAACTTGATTTGCCGCCAACTTGAAAACTTTGATTAAAATTCAAAGTCGAGGCCTACGGCAGGCCGTCCAGCATGCCCCGCGCCTCGGCCATCGTCTCCCGGCATAGCCGCCGGAACGCCATTGCCGTTCGGGTCCGCTCACCGTGGACGAAGCGCCCGTTTCGGCTACCGCTCGGAGCCCCGCTGCCCGGCGCGCCGCCGTGGATCCGGCATCGTGTCTTCCCGCTCATCACGGGCGATTGGCACAGGGTCCCGCGCCGGGTCTGTGCGCAGCACCTCGCCGTCAATCGCAACTGCCAGGGCTCGCGGGTCGGTAGGTCCATAGGGTTGATGTCCATTTTTTCCCTGCCCCCTCCCCCCACCCGGGGCCGGGGCGCCTTGGGTGGTGACATTCCCGACGATCGCCTGGCCGCCCTCGTGGACGTGCACGTGCTCGACCGTGACCTTCTGCGCCCCACCCCGCCGGAGCTTCGCCAGAGCCTCCAACTGGGTCGTGTAGGTCCGCAGCATCTTGGTCGCGAGGTTGGTGTTCGCGTCCAGGCTCTGGACCGTCTTGCTGGTCGCGGTCCGGGCCAGGGCCGACATAGCGAGATGATGGGTGGCCGCCATCTGGACCGCCAGCATGCCCTCAATCTCGTTCTCAGGGCGCACGGCATCGACCGCGGCCAGCATCGAGTTCGCCTTGAAATCGGGGCTTGGATCGTCGCTGGGGATCATCGACAGCAGGTACTGCACCTGGTTCAGGCTGAACTTGTCCGACCGGGATCCGACCGCGTCGCCGAGGCGGAACAGCCAGCCCCGGTGGTCGTCGTGCGGCACGCCGAGCGTAACCCGGCCACCCGCATCCCGCCCCACATCGGCCGTGACCGGCTCGTGGCGCTCCTCGTAGCGTTCGTGCGCCTTGCGCATGCGTCCCAACTCCTCTTCGGTCCGGACCGGCTTCTTCTGCTTGGCGGCCGGTTTCGCAGCCTTCGCCTTCTCGTCCGTCATCGCCTCACCTCCGTCAGCCGCACCGCGGATCCCGGCCCGCGCTGGGCCTCCCGCTCGACCATCCCGCGCCGTTCCAACAGGGCGAGCACCCGGGACGGGTTGCCGTCTTCCCCACCGCGTGGCGCCGGCCGGATCTGGTTCGGGGCGCGGGCCCGCGCTCTCCGACCCGCCGCGCGCTCGGCTATCCGCGCCTCGATCAGCATCACCGACGCAGCGAACTCCCGGTAGCCCATCGCCACCATTTGCCGGCACTGCGCGAGCTGCGCGGCCTCGAACCGGGCGTAGGGGTCGGCATCGTCAGCCTGCGCAGGCGCGGCGCCAGTCATCTCGCCCAGCGTGGCGATGACCTCAGCCGGCGTGCGCCAGCCGGGCCCGCGCTCCCGCTCCATCGCCCGCAGCGCCGCCAGAACCGCGCGCTGGCGCGTGCCGAGACCGCGGCTCATGGCTCGGTCCTAAGTGTATGATCTCGGTCGCTATCCTTCCCTTCCGGTCCTGTTTGGAAGCCCGACAGGTTCAACCAAGCGCCGGTTGCGAAGTCCTCACGCTGCTGATCGGTCTTGAACCGGAACTGCGCCAAGTGCCGGCCGTCGACATAGATCCAATCCCAATCCCAGAGCCGCCCGCGCGGGCTCAAGGGGCGGCAGTACCCGGCGCATTCCTCGGCCCTGGCGCTGTCCACCGGCATGCGGAAGGCAAAAGGCAACCGGGTCCCGTGCAGGGTTTTGAAGTCGCTCATCGCTACAGAAACCCGCTCCCGCTGTGATCCTTGAACGCGTTCGCCCTGCGGATGTACCCGACCACGGTCCGAGGATCCCGGTGGCGGCTCTGGTCCATGATGCGGGTCAGGTCGGCCCCGCGCTCGGCGGCCGTGGTGATGTAGCCGGCCCTCAAGCTATGAGCCCCGAAGGTCGAGGCATCCAGACCTGCGGCCGCGCAGTAGCGCTTCATGATGTCGGCCACGGCCTGGGTCGTGAGGCGGGGCACCTCGCCGGTCCCCGGATCTGGGGAGCGGACATTGCCGGACCGCGAGACCGGCCGGAACACCGGCCCCTCAACGATCCCGGCGGCGTCGAGCCATTCCCGCACCAGGGCGACGGGCCGAATGAACCGCCCGGCCGGGATGGCGATCTCGGCGCCCCTGCCTTCCTGGTCGGTCTTGCCCTTCCGGATCCGCACACGCAGCCCGGCCGGATCTTCGATCAGGTCGGCGACGTCGAGGGCGACGAGCTCGGACCGCCGGAACGCACCCGCGAACCCTAGCCCGAGTAGGGCGCGGTCGCGCTTGCCGGTCAGGGTGTCCGGTGTCCGCATCAGTAGGGCCGCCAGGATGTCGGCGGTCGCGGCCGCCTTCTGCCGGGGCGCGACCTTCAGCTTGCGCCGAGCGCCCTTCATGGCGGCGTGCACGCCCTCATCGTCGGTGGGATCCGGCGCCTTGGCGAGCTTGTGGCCGTACCGGATCGCCGCCATCCGGCGACCGAGCGTCGAGGCCGCCCTGCCCTCCTCCGCTTCCGAGACGATGAAGGCCGCCACGGTCTCGGGCGCCGCCGGCATCGAGCGGAACCCGTACCGCCGGCACCACGCCTCGAACACGCGCACGTCCGACATGTAGGCCCGGATGGTCGCCGAGGCCTTCGAGGCGCGCTGGTAGGCCTGGACGAGTGCCGCCGTCTCGGCCGGCAGCCCGGCCTCGACCGGCTCGATGATCAGGATTTCAGAGGTCGGCATCACAGCCCCGCCCGGCGCCGAGCGCCGTCGCGAACATCTCACCGAGGATCGCGTCCGCCCAGTCGTTCGGGAGATCCATGTACCGGGAGGCGTGCCGGACGAGGCCGCACCATGCCCGGCCTTCGTCAAACTCCAGGGCCGGGCATGGGCCTTCCGGGCCGGCGCCGATGTACTCGACCGCGAGATAGCAGGGCTCCTCGGCGCAGCAGTAGCCGCAGCCGTTGCACGCCCCGCCCTTGGCCGGCTTCACCGGCAGGCGCTGGCCCATCGTGCCGTTTATCAGATGGATCGTCGGCATAGGCTCTGCCTACCAGCCAAACTTTCGAGAAACACACTTATCGAAAGTTACATGCCCAACGGCTCGAGAACAAGAACTAAAGCTAACTTGATAACAAGATTGCGAACGATCTACGCATGTCCAGCTCTTGATCGTTCAATCCGGTTTTGGCTTTCTCGTGAGTTCTGGGCGCGGCTCGCTCCGGAGCGCCGCCCGCACCATCTCGGCCAGGGTGTCAGCGTCGACCTCGATCGACACACGCTCGGCGCG
>Ga0255028_100294_pt1 | contig 9843 bp, 7 predicted proteins | sample DRGLUT_MetaT_FD_178168 | JGI IMG/M metagenome (GOLD analysis project Ga0255028, IMG submission 178168) | Metatranscriptome of freshwater microbial communities from Pennsylvania, United States - DR:GLUT (Metagenome Metatranscriptome) | ecosystem: Environmental > Aquatic > Freshwater > Creek | place...
GCCGGCGGCTCGGCGGCCCGAGGCGCCGCGCGGCGGGGGGCGCGCAGGGTCGGGGCCGGCGTGTCGGCCTCGCCGAAGCGATCGTGCGGCTGCTCGTCGAGCACCGCGTCGGCCCCGGCCTCCACGTGGAAGTCGAGATAGGCGATCAGGTCGGCTTGCGCGTCGGAGGGGCTCGGCATGGAAGAGACTATCTGGGATCCGCGGAGCCTGTGGACAACGCGCGAAACCCTCCGCGCGGGCAAGGTCTTGCGTGACCGAACAGCGCGCTGCCGGCAGCCCCGGGGACGGATCGTCCCATCCACCCCTTCATCCTGAGGTGCCGGAGCGCAGCGAAGGCCGCGAAGGCGGGGGAGGGCTCGATCACACCATTAGCCTGCCGTGCGGCAAAGGGAACTTTGCCATAACCCTGGGCGTCGGCAACTTGCCTTTCTAGCTTGGAATCGCTTGAGACGGCATCAGGAAGGCCGGCCCGGCGACGAACCGGGCGCGGGAACAAAAAAAGGAACCCGAGGATGGCGCTGCCCGAACGCGAGAGCATGGATTTCGACGTGGTCGTGGTGGGCGCCGGCCCGGCCGGGCTTTCCACCGCGATCCGCCTGAAGCAGCGCGCCGCCGCGATCGGCGAGGAGATCTCTGTCGTCGTCGTCGAGAAGGGCTCGGAGGTCGGCGCCCACATCCTGTCCGGAGCGGTGATCGACCCGAGCGGCCTCGACCGGCTGCTGCCGGACTGGCGCAGCGATCCGGAGCGGCCGCTGAAGACCGAGGTTCAGCGCGACGAGTTCATGCTGCTCACCAAGAACAGCGGCGTCACCCTGCCGAACCTGTTCTTCCCCAGGCTCATGTCGAACCACGGCAACTTCGTCGGCTCGCTGTCGAACGTCTGCAAGTATCTCGGGGCCCAGGCCGAGGCGCTCGGGGTCGAGATCTATCCGGGCTTCCCGGCCTCCGAGGTGCTGTTCGACGGGAACGGCGCCGTGGCGGGCATCGCCACCGGCGATCTCGGCATCGGCCGGTCGGGCGAGCCGCGCGAGGACTATACCCGCGGCATGGAATTGCGCGCCAAGTACACGGTGTTCGGCGAGGGCGCCCGGGGCAACCTGACCAAGGGCCTGATCCAGCGCTTCGAACTCAACCGGCACAGCGACGTGTTCAAGTACGGGCTCGGCGTGAAGGAGCTGTGGCAGCTCGCGCCCGGCAAGTTCGAGCCGGGGCTGGTGCGCCACACGATGGGCTGGCCGCTGCCCAACAAGGCCGGCGGCGGTTCCTGGCTCTACCACTTCGACGACCACCTGCTCTCGGTCGGCTTCGTCACGCACCTGAACTACGAGAACCCGACCCTGTCGCCGTTCGAGGAGTTCCAGCGGTTCAAGACCCACCCGATGATCGCCGAGACCTTCGAGGGCGCCAAGCGCATCGGCTACGGCGCCCGCGCCATCATGGAGGGCGGCTGGCAATCGGTGCCGAAGCTGGTCTTCCCCGGCGGCTGCCTGGTCGGCTGCTCGGCGGGCTTCGTGAATGTGCCGCGGATCAAGGGCTCGCACAACGCGGTGCTGTCCGGCATGCAGGCGGCCGACGCCATCGCCGATGCCCTGAAGGCGGGTCGCGCCGGCGACGAGCTCACCGCCTACGAGGCCGGCTGGCGCGACAGCCCGATCGGGCAGGACCTGAAGGCGGTGCGCAACGTCAAGCCGCTCTGGTCGAAGTACGGCACGCTGGTCGGCGTCGGGCTCGGCGGCATCGACATGTGGGCGACGAGCCTGCTGGGCGCCTCGCCGTTCGGCACGCTGTCCCACGGCAAGCCCGACCACGCCTGCCTCAAGCCGCTCTCGGAGGTGACGCCGATCGTCTACCCGAAGCCCGACGGCAAGCTGACCTTCGACCGGCTCTCCTCGGTCTACCTGTCGAACACCAACCACGAGGAGGACCAGCCGCCCCACCTCAAGGTCCGCGACCTGGAGCTGCAGAAGCGCTCCGAGCACGACGTCTATGGCGGGCCCTCGGGCCGCTACTGCCCGGCGGGCGTCTACGAGTGGGTGGCGGACGCGTCCGCCAGCGACGGCGTGCGCTACCAGATCAACGCGCAGAACTGCGTCCACTGCAAGACGTGCGACATCAAGGATCCGAACCAGAACATCGACTGGGTGACGCCGGAGGGACCGGGCGGTCCGAACTACCCGAACATGTGAGGGGCGCTCTCGGCCGAGGCGCCGAGGCGCCCCGCCCTCGCGCGCGCAGCGGAGCCATCCAGCGGCGCCACGCTTTTTTGCGGCGGCGCCGCCCTGGCTCGCTGCGCTGCGCTCGCGACGACGGGAACGCGGACGACGCGCTCGGCCCCTCCGCGCCATCCTTTCGCCTTGCGGGGCTGGCGGGATGGGTTCAGTGTCCCCAACGTTTTTTCGGGGACGCCCCGCCATTCTCGCGCCCGGCCCTCTTGCGAGCCGGCGCCCAGGAGCCGCGATCGGTTCATGATGACATCTCGCGCCCGCCGGAGCGTTTCGGCGCTTGCCCTGCTGCTCGCCGCCGGGCTTCCGCAGACCGGGCTCGCCGCGCAGCCGAAGGAATCGACCCCGGTGCTCGACTTCGAGCCCGCGGATTCGCTCGAGGGCAACTTCCTCTCCGCCTACATCGCGGGCGCGTCCCGCGACACGGCGGCGGCGGCGACCTTCTACCGCGAGGCGGTCAAGGCCGACCCGCGCAACGCCGAGCTGGTCGAGCGCGCCTTCATCTCGCTCTTGGCCGACGGCGCCCTGCCGGACGCGTTCCGCGCCGCCGAGAAGCTGATCGCCCGCGATCCGACCAACGGGCTGGCCAACCTCTCCCTCGGGGTGCGCCAGATCAAGGCCGGCCAATGGGCCGCCGCCCGTCAGAATTTTTCACGCAGCGGCCGGGGCGCCGCCACCGATTTGACCGCGACGCTGCTCACCGCCTGGTCGTATGCCGGTGCGGGCGACGGCAAGAAGGCGCTGGAGACGGTCAACAAGCTCCGCGGCGAGCGCTACTACAACACCTTCCGCGACTACCATGCCGGCCTGATCGCGGCGGTGACCGGCGACAATGCCGAGGCCGAGCGCCGGCTGAAGGCGGCCTACGAGGCCGACCGCAACACCCTGCGCATCGTCGATGCCTACGCGCGGATGGAGGCGAGCCTGGGCCGCACCGATCTGGCGATCCAGGCCTATTCCGATTTCGACCAGCTCTCGCCCCGCCATCCGCTGGTGCGCGACGCCCTCGACAAGCTCAAGGCCGGCAAGCCGCTGACCCGCCTGGTCGCCACCGCCCAGGAGGGCGCCGCCGAGGTTCTGTACGGGCTGGGCTCCGCGGGCTCGACGCAAGGGGACGAGCTGCCCGCCGTGATCTACCTGCGGCTGGCGCTCTACCTCGCCCCCGACCATGCGCTCGCCCGGCTGACGCTGGCCGACACCCTCGACCGGATGAAGCAGCCCGAGCGCGCCAACGAGGCCTACGCGCAGATTCCCGCCACGTCCCCGCTCAAGCTCAACGGCGACATCCAGATCGGCCAGAACCTGGAGCAGATGGGCAAGGGCGACGAGGCGCTCGAGCATCTCGACGCCACCATGAAGGCGCATCCGGACGACATCGACGTGATCACCGCGCTCGGCAACGTCCAGCGCGCGCGCAAGAAGTACGAGGAGGCGGCGGCGACCTATAGCCGGGCCATCGACCTGATCGGCGACCGGCCGCAATCCAAGTACTGGACGACCTACTACTTCCGCGGCACCGCCTACGAGCGCGCCAAGCAATGGCCGAAGGCCGAGGCCGACCTGAAGAAGGCCCTGTCCCTGGTGCCGGCCAGCCAGCCGGCCGCCAAGGCGCAGGTGATGAACTACCTGGGCTATTCCTGGGTCGACCAGAACACCAACATCGACGAGGCGTTCAAGCTGCTGCAGCAGGCCGCCGACGCGAGCCCCCGCGACGGCATGATCGTCGACAGCCTCGGCTGGGCCTATTTCCGCCTCGGCCGCTGGGACGACGCGGTGCGCGAACTGGAGAAGGCGGTCGAGCTGAAGCCCGGCGATCCGACCATCAACGACCATCTGGGCGACGCCTACTGGCGCGCGGGCCGGCGGCTGGAAGGCAAGTTCCAGTGGCAGCATGCCAAGGACCTGAACCCCGAGCCGGACGACCTCGCGCAGATCAACGCGAAGCTGAAGGACGGCCTGCCCGACATCGAGAAGCCGACCGCCACCGCCGAGACCGTGCCGGCCCCGGTGGCCGCCCCGCACAACGCCGAGAACCCGGAGCTGCCGAAGGGCGCGCCGCAGCCGCACGAGGCGCCCGGCGCCGCCGACAAGGCCAGGAAGCCGGGGGGCTGAAGGGGTCCCAGGCCTCTCCTGCCCCTTGCCGCTAGGGGTTGGACACCGTGCCATGTTCGTCTTCGGTACGGGGAGACGGCGACCGCTTCCCCCCGTCATTCCGGGGCCGCGCAGCGAAGCCCGGAATGACGGCGTGGATCTCCGGCCTGAGACCGTCAACACGGAGATGAATCGTCTAAACCCTGTCGCCTTGAGCCCTCGTGGAACGGCGAGACCGGGGCGGATGGGGGCCACCACCCTTTCCGGATCGACAAGAGTATTTTGTCGGCCACCTCATAAAAATCGACGCGCATTTCCGAACGGTTTGACGCACAGTGCGCAGCCGTTCGCGGGCGGCTGCCCGCACGACCGGTCACCCGCACGGCAACAGCCGGCGGTCGGGCGCCGAGCCCGCAATCCAGGGAGGGAACGCCCATGCCGTCAGACATCGAGATCGCCCGCGCCGCGACCCTGAAGCCGATCGCGCAGGTCGCCGAGCGACTCGGCATCCCGGATGACGCGCTCCACAATTACGGCAAGCACATCGCCAAGATCGACCACGGCTACATCGCCGGGCTGGAGAGCCGGAAGCCCGGCAAGCTCGTGCTGGTCACCGCGATCTCCCCGACCCCGGCCGGCGAGGGCAAGACCACCACCACGGTGGGCCTGGGCGACGCCCTGAACCGCATCGGCGAGAAGACCATGATCTGCCTGCGCGAGCCCTCGCTCGGGCCGTGCTTCGGCATGAAGGGGGGTGCGGCCGGCGGCGGCAAGGCGCAGGTCGTGCCGATGGAGCAGATCAACCTGCACTTCACCGGCGACTTCCACGCCATCACGTCGGCCCACAGCCTCGCGGCCGCGCTGATCGACAACCACGTCTACTGGGCGAACGAGCTCAACATCGACGTCCGCCGCATCCACTGGCGCCGGGTCGTCGACATGAACGACCGGGCTTTGCGCCAGATCACCCAGTCGCTCGGCGGCGTCGCCAACGGCTTCCCCCGCGAGGACGGGTTCGACATCACGGTGGCCTCCGAGGTGATGGCGGTGTTCTGCCTCGCGCGTGACCTCGCCGACCTGGAGGAGCGCCTCGGCCGGATCGTCATCGCCGAGACCCGCGACCGCAAGCTCGTCACCCTCAAGGACGTGAAGGCGACCGGCGCCATGACGGTGCTGCTCAAGGACGCCCTGCAGCCGAACCTCGTGCAGACGCTCGAGGGCAACCCGGCGCTGATCCATGGCGGCCCCTTCGCCAACATCGCCCATGGCTGCAACTCGGTGATCGCCACAAGGGCCGGCCTGCGGCTCGCCGACTACACGGTGACGGAGGCCGGCTTCGGCGCCGATCTCGGCGCCGAGAAGTTCTTGGACATCAAGTGCCGGCAGGCGGGCCTGACCCCGTCGGCGGTCGTGGTCGTGGCGACGATCCGCGCCCTCAAGATGCACGGCGGCGTCGACAAGAAGAGCCTGGGCGGCGAGAACATTGACGCCCTGGAGAAGGGGTTCGCCAACCTCGCCCGGCACGTCACCAACCTGCGCGGCTTCGGCCTGCCGGTGGTGGTCGGCGTCAACCACTTCCACGCCGACACCGACGCCGAGCACGCCAAGCTGAAAGAGCTGTGCCGCGAGCGCCTCGACGTCGAGGCGATCACCTGCCGCCACTGGGCCGAGGGCGGCGCCGGGGCCGAGGAGCTCGCCCGCGCGGTGGTGAAGCTCAGCCAGGCCGAGCCGGCGCCGATCCGCCACGCCTACGAGACCGAGAGCCGGCTCACCGACAAGATCCGGGCGATCGCCACCAAGCTCTACGGCGCCGCCGACATCCAGATCGAGACGAAGGCCCAGGCCAAGCTCGCCACCTTCGAGAAGGACGGCTACGGCCACCTGCCGATCTGCATGGCCAAGACGCAGTACTCGTTCTCCACCGACCCGACCCTGATGGGCGCCCCCGAGGGCCACATCGTCGGCGTGCGCGACGTCCGGCTCTCGGCCGGCGCGGGCTTCGTGGTGGCGATCTGCGGGGAGATCATGACCATGCCGGGCCTGCCCCGGGTGCCGGCCGCCGACACGATCCGCCTTGACGCCAACGGGCAGATCGACGGGCTGTTCTGAGGGACGTCGCGCCCGCCCGTCCCCCAGAGGAGGGCGGGCGCCGTTCCGGGATGCGCCTCACACCGTCCCGAACAAGTCCACCGCCAGCCGCGAATGGGCCTCGCGCAGGCGCCCCGTATCGACCCCGAGCGGCTGCCCGTCGATCACCCGCCAGCGCCCCGCCACCATCACCCGGTCGGCCCGGGTGGCGCCGCACAGGACCAGTGCCGCCAGCGGGTCGTGGGCGCCGGAGAAGCGCAGTTCGTCCAGGGTGAACAGCGCGAGGTCGGCCTCCCGGCCCGGCGCGATCCGGCCGATATCGGAGCGGCCGAGGCACGCTGCCGAGCCCTCGGTCGCCCAGCGGAGGGCATCCCGATGGGTCACGGCCTCGGCCCCGTAGGTCAGCCGGTTGATCATCAGGGCGTGGCGCACGCCCTCCATCAGGTTCGAGCTGTCGTTCGAGGCCGAGCCGTCGACCCCGAGGCCCACGGGCGCGCCCGCCGCCTCCAGCTCGCAGGTGCGGCAGCGGCCGGACGCCAGGGTCATGTTCGAGGTCGGGCAGTGGCACACGCCGACGCCGGCCTGGCCCAGGCGCGCGACCTCGGCATCGGTGAAATGGATGCCGTGGGCGAGCCAGACCCGGTCGCTCAGCCAGCCGACCTCCTCCAGGTACTCCACCGGCCGGCAGCCGAACATCGACTGGCAGTAGGCATCCTCGTCCAGCGTCTCGCCGAGATGGGTGTGGAGCCGGCTCCCGTGCCGGGCGGCCAGCGCGGCGCTCTCGCACATCAGGCGCTTGGTCACCGCGAAGGGCGAGCACGGCGCGAGCGCGACCTGCACCATCGCGCCGGGGGCGGGATCGTGGAACAGGTTCAGCACCCGCTCGCAATCCGAAAGAATCGTGTCGTCGTCCTGCGTCAGCGCCTCGGGAGGCAGGCCGCCCTCCCGGTCGGAGAGGCTCATGGAGCCGCGGGTGATGGCGGCGCGGATCCCGAGGGCCCGGGCCTCCGCGACCTGGACGTCGATCGAATCCTCCAGACCCTTCGGGAACAGGTAGTGGTGGTCGCCCGCCGTGGTGCAGCCCGAGAGGAGCAGCTCGGTGAAGGCCACCTGCGTGGCGAGCCGGAACGCCTCCGGGGTGATCCGCCCCCAGACCGTGTAGAGCGCCTTCAGCCAGGGGAAGAGCGGCTTGTTGATCGCGAGCGGATGGGCGCGGGTCAGGGTCTGGAAGGCGTGATGGTGGGTGTTGATCAGCCCGGGGATGACCACGTGGCGCGACGCGTCGAAGGTCTCGTCGACGGGAGCCGCGGGCTTCGCGCCCGCCGGCACGTGCTCGACGATCCGGGTTCCCGCGACCACCACCCCGCCGGCGGCCCCCTCGGCCAGGATGGCGAGCGGATCGCGGATCCACAGGCGGCGGGGGCCCGGTTCAGCTGCCTCGGCCATGCTCTCGGTCGCTCCGTCCGCCCAACCCGGGATGCGTAGCGGAGGGGCCGGACCACCCGCAAGCCTGCGCCGGTCGCGGCGCGCTAGCGGATGCCCGCGCCCGGTGCCCAGGACTGGCCGCGCATCGCCGCGCGGGTCCCGGCCTCGGCCGCCTGGCTCCGGAAGGATCCGGCCGTCTGGACGTGCTGCGGCGCCCCGCCGGCCGGCACGGCGGCGCCCCGCCGGGTGAGCCAGGCCTCCATCTCGGCGAGCTGACGGGTCCAGGGATCCGTCGCATGCCCGAGGCCGACCTGCGCCATCGCGATCGCGCCCTGGTGATGGGGGATCGTCTGACGCCGGAAATCGACGTCCGGATCCCCGTATCGGGAAGGAACCGCCCTGGCGCGCATCATCGCGCCGTGCGCGGCCTTGAAGCCCTGCGCGGGGTATCGCGGAACCCGGGTACCGAAGGGCCGTGAGACGAAGGCTGCGCGCGGGCCAGGCTCGCGGTCAGAACAAGCCCGAGGCTCAGAGGCGGCTCGAGATGTCGCATGCGCGTTGTCCACCCGTGCAGGGTTCGATTCGGGCGCGCTACGGGTTACCACGGTGGGACGGTCAACGCCCCGGCACCGATCAGGGTTGACGGGCCCGGCCGTGCTTGGGAAACGTCACGGAGACTGACCTATCACCCGTTGGGAGCGGCCGCGCCGTGACACGGACAGCCCCGCGCGAAGGGTCCTTCGCGGCCAAGCCCGTCCCGGGCGCCGCGCCGGCCACCCTCGGCAGCGACGACCTGATCGAGCTCCTGTTCTTCGCCTACCGGGATTTCGTGGGCGATCCCGACCGGATCCTGGCGGATTACGGCTTCGGCCGGGCGCACCACCGGGTGCTGCACTTCGTCGACCGCTATCCGGGCCTGACCATCGCCGAGCTCCTCGACATCCTGCGCATCACCAAGCAGAGCCTGAACCGGGTGCTCAAGGACCTGATCGGCCAGGGCTACATCGCGCAGAAGCCGGGTTCGAGCGACCGGCGCCAGCGCCTCCTGTACTGCACGGAGGCCGGCGCCGGGCTCGCGGCCGACCTCACGCGGGTCCAGGCGCGCCGCCTCGCCCGGGCCCTCGCCGCACCGGACTCGCGCGGTTCCCCGGAGGACTTCCTGATGGCGATGATCGAACCGGAGGACCGCCCGGCGGTCCAGCGCCTGATGGCGCGGCGCGGGCGTGCGGCCGATACCCGTGCAGCCGACCCGCGCGCGGCCGATTTCCGCGGGGGCGGCGCGTGACGGCCGCCCGGGCCGAGCTGCCCGACGAGGCGCCGCATGTCCTCGTGGTCGACGACGACCGCCGCCTGCGCGACCTGCTCGCCCGCTACCTCACCGACCAGGGGTTTCGGGTCACCACGGCGGCGAGCGCCGCCGAGGCCCGGGCCCGGGCCCAGAGCGTCGTGTTCGACGCGATGGTGCTCGACGTGATGATGCCCGGCGAGAACGGCTTCGACTACGCCCGCAGCGTCCGCGAGACCTCCCGGGTGCCGATCCTGATGCTCACCGCCCGCTCCAACCCGAACGACCGGGTGATGGGCCTGGAGATCGGCGCGGACGATTACCTGCCCAAACCCTTCGAGCCCCGGGAGCTGACGCTCCGGCTCAACAACATCATCCAGCGCGGCCTGCGCCCGCGCGCGGCGACCGCCGAGGCCGTGACCTTCGGGCCGTTCGCGTTCCGGATCGACCGGGGCGAGCTGCGCCGGGACGACGAGCTGATCCGGATCACCGACCGCGAGCGCGAGATCCTGACGATCCTGGCCATGGCCGGGGGCGGCAATGTCGAGCGCGAGCAGCTCGCCGGCTCCGGCGGGGCGGCCATGGAGCGCACGGTCGACGTTCAGATCAACCGCCTGCGCCGCAAGACCGAGGTCGATCCCGCCAACCCGCTGTTCCTGCAGACCGTCCGGGGCGTCGGCTACCGGCTGGCGGTGGATTGAGGACGGGTCTGAACGAAATCAGCTTAGCCGC
>Ga0255028_100295_pt1 | contig 9827 bp, 14 predicted proteins | sample DRGLUT_MetaT_FD_178168 | JGI IMG/M metagenome (GOLD analysis project Ga0255028, IMG submission 178168) | Metatranscriptome of freshwater microbial communities from Pennsylvania, United States - DR:GLUT (Metagenome Metatranscriptome) | ecosystem: Environmental > Aquatic > Freshwater > Creek...
CTTGATCCTGGGTCAAGTGGGCCGTAGACGTTCGTTGCGGCCTGGAACGGAGGTCGTTATGGGCCAAGAAGCGCCGCTTGCGGAGGAGATCTGGCTCCGCGCGTTCATGACGACTTGGCCGCGTGAGGTGGTCTTCGGAGTGCGGGCTTTGAAATCGATGCCCAAGACTGGGATCTTTTCGCCTGAGATAATGCGTCTTCTTCATGCGGCTCCAGTCGTATCGAGCGAAAAGCTCGGCGTTGGCGCCAAGATCATCGTTGAGGGTCACACTTGCGATGATGAGTTCGCCCGCGTGATTTGCTGGATCGACTGCAATTCGATCGAGCTTCACGTTCTCGACGTGATCAAGATCTGAAAGGGCCACATCATGAACAAGCACTTCAACATTGGGCATGAGCCTGCGGAAAAAGCGTTGCTTGCGCATTTTGAGGCGTCGGATCTGCTCGGAACTCCTTTCCCGGTGTACCTGGAAAATGCGGTTACAGAGCAGCGGGATCCCGATACTGGCAGCGTGACAGGCTATGCCATACCGAATCCTGACGAACTGAACGCCATTGTTGCATTGCTGCGCGCGAACAACCCAATCAAGCTCAACGGTCAGGAGATCCGGTACCTCCGGAGAAGCCTGGGCTGGAGAGCTGTGCGTCTAGCGAAAGAACTCCGCATTCAGCCGGAGGTGCTTTCGCGTTACGAGAATGACAAGAATGCAATCGGTGAGGTTTATGAACAACTGCTTCGTGCGTTCGTGTTCATATCCCACAAAGACGTTGCGCCGTACATTGGATTTGACATCAAGGACTTCCTTGATTTGAAGGTCAAGTGCGCTCGCAACGTCAGTGAAAAGGTTGCAATTAATCTTGTAAGAGTTGAGACTGATGAAGATGATCCTCATCATCATCTTAAATGGCGGGTGGCGGGACTCGATGCTCCTGCACCGAGATATGCCGGAGGGCGATGCTAGTCGAACTCTGCAAAAGCATTGATATCGGATACTAAAAGGCCGCCGGGTCTCGAACACCCGGCGGCCTGGAAGATCCGATCCCGCTCAGCTGGTAGCCGGGTGCGGGACAGGGCTGTGTCACAGCAAGGGTCATAATGGCCTTCGCAAGCCTCTGGTCAAGCCCGGCCCCTACAGGAGGGCCATTATGGCTTGGTACAAACACGCGAATTTCTTGGCGAAAAACAATCACGAGTTGTTTGATCAACTCTATCACGCCGGGGCTGAGGCACCCCACTCCGGCATCTATAGGTGCCATGTGTGCGGTCATGAGGCCGTATCGACACAAGGGCATAGGCTGCCGCCTCAAGGTCATCCACCTCACCCAAATGGTCAGCCAATTCAATGGCGGCTGATCGTCGCCTGCCAGCATGCCTGACGGGAGGACGTGATGAGCACGTGGGATGTCGCTCTCGTCCGAGAGCAGGGTGTTAGTTTTGGGGTCGTCAGCGTCCGCGACAGCGTTCTCAACAGCCAGTCGGATCGGGACGAACTGGTGCGGACCTGGAGCTACGAACTGGGGATGCCCGCCGTTCTGATAGGAGCACGAGATCACCGCCTATACGGGCGGCCGGACATCGTGCGGTTTCTAGGGAATGTGCACCCATCTCGTCTGCCGTGGCGGCGGGTGACACTGGCGGCCTGATTCCGCTGAGCAGCGCGAGCGCGCCGGTCAACGCCTCAAAAGCGGCGGCGCGCTCCACTGGGTCGAGCGGCAGCAGCACATTTTCTCCTTGGCCTACGTCGAGGACCATTCCTGCTTGGCCTTCAACTATCACACGCATGGAGCACTCCAATGTCTAACGAATTACAACGCGTTGTGACCGAGTTCCGCTCCGAATTGCATTCGAGAATTGCCGGGTTCGAAGCTCGCGGAAATGCTCTTAGCGAGGCGATTAAACCCTATACGACGAACGTCAATACATTTTGCGAAGCTTTGCGTGCCGTTGCTCAGCAACAATATAAATCCGAATTTGATTTTCAGCGATATGTTTCGGCTTACGATATGCAAGACGACACTGTTACTATCACCCATGTCTTTCACAAAAACGCCGCCCAGATGAATGTGGCAGTAGTTTTCGGCCGTGCGGGCGCTTGGTACGACGGTGCCATGTTCAGGTACGAGGATCCCGAGCGGCTGTATCAAGCCATCAGCTCGAATGTGCTGACGTTCTATACTCCAGGCTGACCCATCGACACCGCCATCCTGACGGCTATCTTGCCAGAATGCGAACGTGGGCTCCCCACTCAGGGCGTGAATATGTCGAGATTTGATTTCACAGGGTACGTCAATCAACGCAACGAAGCGATACGTCGTCAAGAAAAAGCGGAGCGCGACAGACAACACGAAACTCGGAACACCTGGGTCGAGCTGATCCGCGAGATTGGAAATTACGTCCATCGCAATGGAAAGCGCTGTCAGGTATCCGGGAATTTTCCGCTCATCAATCTCGATAATGGGAAGGGCAGTACTCTCGTCGTAACCGTCGAAGACCGCGCGAGGTTTGCGCTGGCTTACACAGGCAGTGAACCTCAAGGGTATTTTGACACCGGCAACACGACACAGGAAGCCTCCGGCGATCCGGCTGTCATGCGGGCAATTGTCGATTGGTACGAGGCAAATGCCAAGCCATGAGCTGATGACCTACACGTCGTAGTAGCCTCGATCCAATCGACCATACCCTTCGCCACGCTCGATGTCCGGCATAGACACGCCCATGTCGGCGGTCAGGCCACCTCGGCTTCGCACCTTGACGGATGTCGCCCGTAGGCCCGCCTTGTGCAGGCCGGTCACTTCGACTTGGCCGTGGAAACTCGACTCCCCGAACCGGTCGATGTGCCGACCGAGCTCGGCGATGTGCTCTCGCAGATCCCCCGTTCCGCCACCGCCTGTCGTGGGGGCCGGCGGCAGGGTATTTTCGGGACTGGGTAGGGCGGCGTCGGAGTTGCGGGGGATCGACCTGATCGCGCCCGATGGCATCCGCATCAGGCCGTTGCCGAGGTCGAGGCCTTCGACACCATCGAGGCCCTTTACGAGGTGCGGTTCGAGCGCGGCGGCTTCCTTCGCCCCGGGCGCGGGCACTCCCGCAGGTGCGCGATCCCCGCGTGCGAGCGCCCTCCGCAGGGACGGGTTGAACGGCGCCCAGTCGCTGGGTTTACCGCCCGAACCCCGCAGTAGGGCGAGCGCCACCCTGGTTTGCTCTTCCAGGGTCCCCGCCATCGCGTTGGGGGCGGTGATCCCGAGCTTGGGGGCGAGCCGGCGCCAGTTCGAGTTCAGGATCTGGTAGTAGCCTTGGGCGGTGTAGCCCCTGGCAGCCAGCGGGCTGATGCCCTGGCGGCGGCCGACGTAGTTGAGCGTGTTCCCGCCGTGGCTCTCGTGCAGCTGGATGAGGCCGAGCGTATTGCGCTCGGCATCCGTCATATCGACCGAAGCCGGAATGCCGGGCATCGGGCCGCCCGAACCCCCGCCTCCGCTACCGCCCGAGCCGCGAGGGCTGAGGCCACCGCCACCGCCCGTGCCGATCCCGCTTCCAACACCGCCGCCGCCGAAGCTCGCGCGTTGGATCATCCCGCCGAGGCCGCTACCGCCGAACGACGCGTTCTGGAGGCCAGCGCCGCCACCGAGCCCCATGGCCCCACCCTCGCCGGGGCTAAACCGGACCGGAATGTCGATGCCCGCCGACACCGCCTCCATGAGGCGCTGAAGCAGGGATTTGCCGGCTGTGGTGCCGGTCTCATCCGCCTTGCTCTGGAAATCGTCCAACATGGCGGGGCGCCGCGGTGGCAGGGGCGCGTCCACAATCGCCTTGCCGATGGTCTCTCCGACCTGCTTGCCGGCTTCCTCGCCGCCGCCGGCCCAGGTCGGCATGGTCTTGGTCCACCACCCCTGGATCGCCTCGCGGACCCACGGGTGATCCGGGGCGAGGCCGGCCATCGGATTGCTGTCGACCGTCGAGCCGGTGGCCGGATCGAATCCCCCGGGGCCACGCTCCTTGAACGTCTTCCCGTATTCCTGGCCGGTGGCGTAGCCTGCGAAGCCCGCCGAGGCCCCGAGCGCCAGCATCGGTATGCCGAGGCCGGTCAGGGCTCCGCCGCCGAGGCGCAGGGCGTTGGCCGTGATGCCCGTTCCCTCGCCGGCCAGAGCCTTCATGCTGTGGCCGACGATGAAGGGGAGCGTCGCCGCTCCGGCCGCCGCCGCGACCCCCGTGCCCGTCTTCACCTCCTGCGGGTGCTGATCCATCCACCCGGACAGCCGGTTGAGCCCGTCCGTGAGCGCGTTCATGTACTCGGGGGCGGCCTTCACGATCGGCGTGGAGATGGTCTGCGCGAAGGTGGAGACCGCCTGCGACAGCCCCTCTAGCGACGTGTTGGGATCCAGGGTGCGCAACGCACCGGCCGCCTCGCGCCCCTTGGCCAGCTTCAGGTTCCCGCGGTCCTTCTCGACCACGCTCTGGTTCATCAGCAGCGAGGCGAAGAACTCGCCCGCGTTGGCGTTCGAGAACAGCTTGGTGAGGGCAATCGCGCCCTTCTCCCGGCCCATGCCCTGGAGGTCGATGTTGCGCTTCTTGAGCTGGGGCATGATGTGGTCGACCGCCCATTGATAGGGGTCGGACACGAAGGCCTCCTGATCAAGGAGCTTACCTTTGCCGTCTCGGAGGCCGAACTGCTGCTGCGCGGCCGTGGCCTTCTTCGTCTGCCGGTCGCCGATGAGCGCGGAGAAGGCCATGCGCTGCATGGTGCCGAACTGGCCGGCGCCGTCGTGCTGCATCATGGTCGGGACCACGCCGGCGAGGTAGCTCTCCGAGAGACCGTACTTCGAGGATTTCGAGTTCTGGATGTACTCCCGGAAGCCCTCGCCCGAGATGGTGTCTCCAAACAGGCTCGACGCCTTCAGGAAGCTGTCCAGCATCGTGTTGAACCGCTCGGGGTTCGCCGCGAGGCCGGCGCCCTCCAGGCCCTTCACCACCTGGTCGAGGTCGTGCGCGGCCCGGTCGTTCCCGCGTAGCGAGCCCAACACCACCTGCGATTTCAGGATGTCCGGCAGCGCGGTCTCGGCGTGGTGCATGTCGCCGAAGGTACCGCGCAGCGAGCGGAGGTGCTCCAGGACCTGGACGCGGCCGATCGAGGGGAACTGCTGCTGCAGCTCCATCGCCCGCAGGTTGGCGTGCTTCTGCTCCTCGGGGGTCAGACCGGCGAGGTAGCCCCGGGCCTGCTCCCGCTCGTACTCGCCACCCTTCGCGATGACCTCCCGGCCGTAGTGACCGACCTGGTGCGCCCCGTAGGCGGCGCCGGCACCCGCGAGGACGCCGCGCCCGACATGGCCGATGCGGTTGTCGAAGGCATGCTGGCCACGCGCGGCGCGGGCCTCCTCGCTCCGGGCCGACCGAAGGGCCCGGGCAGTTTCCCGTGCGGCCTGGATCTCGGCGTTCGCTTCCTGCCGGGCGATGCGGGCGCGCTCGCGGGCACCCTCGCTCGCCTCTCGTGTCGCCTCGCGCTCGGCCTCCCGGGCGACCCTGGATTTCTCCTTGGCGGCGCGAACCTGGTCGGCGAGCTGCGCCTTCGACACGGCGCCGATCTGCTTGGCGAAGGCTTCCTCGGCCGCACGCTGCGCCGCGAGGCCCTGGGCCTGGGCCCGGAGACGCGTCTCGATCTGCCCCTGGTCGGCGCGCATGAGCTGCTCGCGGACCCGGGAGTTGCCGATCGCGGCCAAGGCCCGTTCCTGGTCGGCATGCATGCGGGTGGCGTCGCGGGCCAGCGCGGCGATCTCCCGGCGGTTGAGCTGCATCGCCTGAAGGTCACGCCGGAGCGGCTCAGACAGATTGATCGCGGAGCTGAGCCGCGTCGTCTCCCGGGCGATCGTCGCGGTGTCCTTCACCACCTCGGCCGCCATCGCCGCCGACGCCTTGGCGGTGGCCTGCATCGCCTGCTCGACCGGCTTGATCCGGGCCACGATGGCATCGAGCTGCGCATTCTGCTTCAGCGCGTCGGTAGACGCCTTCACCTGCTTGGTGATGTTGTCGAAGGTCTTCGACAGGTTCTCGGTCGCGGTCAGCCGCAACTGGGCTTCGATCACCTTCGACATTATGGCGCTACCTATTCATCCGCCTTGCCTCGGCCCCCGCTTTCTTGGCGGCCTCCCGTTGGCGCTCGACGAACCGGCGATGGCGCCGGTTGTGATCGACCGCCTGTGCGATCGTCAGTCCGTCGACTTCTGTTGGTCGCCATCCGAGCCCGAAGAGGAACCAGTCGATGAGGTCTCGGAACCGCTCTTCGTCTTCACGTCCACCCGGAAAAAATCCACGATCTTCCGTTGCAACACCATCGTGTCCTCGACACTCATCACGGCGAAGAGGGACACGGTGTCGACGTCGACCACGAGGCGCTCGGCGTACTGCGCGATGGCCTGGTTATTGGTGACGAACACGGCGCTGCCCTCACCGGTCGGCTGCCACTCCTGCGGGAAGCCGATCGGAAGGATATCGGCCGCCGTGGGCTGCCGGAGGGTGTATTCCGTGATCTTCTGATGCCCCAGGATGGGGTGGATCAGCTTGACCACTTCGCGTGGGGCTTTGTCTCGAACCATGGGATCTCTCCGGTCTGCGGTGGCGGGGCTCGGATGTCAGATGGCCCGTTTGACGATCTGAAGGGGCGGCCTGAGGCGGTCCATCGCGCGCGCCAGGGTGCGATCCAGGGTGGCGGCCCGAACATGGTCGAGCGGGATGCCGGACTTCGGAACGCCGACGAACATCACGCGCTCGGCCGGGCTGAGATCTGCGGTCGGTCGGATGCGGGGTAGGTCTTTCATCAGAAGCCTCCGGTGTTCAGGGCGTAGGTGATCTCGTGCTCGATGCGGGCGGACAGGTCCTGCGCGGCGATCTGCTCGAAGGCATGCTTCGTCGCGCCCTTCAGCATCTGGTCCGGGATCGACACGTCCGAGACCTGCTTGATGATCTTCAGCCGGCCCTTGCCCTCGCGCTTGAAGACGTGGCCGCCCAGCTTGCTGATCGGCACGCGGTGGCCGCGCCGCCCACCCATGATGAAGGCGTCTTGGGTGATGAAGCGCCGGCCGCTGGGGGCGGCACTGACGCCCTGCGCCGTCTCGCGGGCGCCGAAGTACTTCAGGCTGATGTCACCGCCGCGCGTGTACAGGGTGTATTCGGCGCGGCCGGCCTTGCCTCGGGTTTCCATGCCGCTGGTCGAGCGGCGGACCCGGACGGCCTTGGCGATCACCTTGCGCTTGAGGCCGGTCTGCTCGGTCAGCGACTTGATGACGGCGGTCTTGGCCTTGTCGCCGGTGTGGTTGATCGCCCGCGCGATAATGAGCGGCCCGTTCAGCCCCGCCAGGCGGTTGGCGAGCCGGTCGAGCTGGCTGGCATCGAGTTTGACGGTGAGGCTGCTCATCAGGATCAGACCTCACCCAACCGGGCGAGCCGGCGGCGCATGTCGGCCTGAGCGGGCGGCAGGTCGGCGCCGGGATCGGTGACGGGCTTCAACCCGTCACGTTCGAGCTGAGCCCGCATGGAGGCCTGAAGGGCGCCGCGGCCGAGGCTCTTTCCCGAAAAGGCGGTGGCGCGGGCGTCACCGTAGGCGGTGAGGTAGGCCTGCGCGGGAGTCGGCTTCTGCGGGGCGGGTGCGGGCCGTGGCGGGCGCTGGCCGTGGTAGGCGTTGCTCATTGGCGGATCTCCGGTGCGAGGGGGTGGTAGGCGACAGCCCCGGCCCAGGCAGTGGCCTGCTCCGGCTCCAGATCGACGGGGGCGGTGAGCAGAAGCTCTCGGATGATGTCGACGGGCAGGTCCCATCGGATCGCCAACAACAGGGCCACGCCCTGCCGGCCCTTCGCCTCCGGCATGGCCATGATAGGCCCAATGCGCTCCAACGGGGTCTCCGCCGGGGTGATGCCGCGCTCGTCGTCGATCCAGGCCTGGCGGAGGTTCGGGGTCATGCCACGCTCCGCATCTGCACCACCTCGGCCTCGGTGCGGGGGACGGCGGGCTGCGGCTCCAGCTTCTCAAGGATGGGACGATGCAGCTCAACCGAGGGAAGATCGGACGCAAGCTCCACGAGTGCGCCGTCGTGGTTTCGCAGCGGATCGTTGGTGACGAACGCCGGCTCGCCGATGCCGAAGCCAGGGAGGGACACCGTGCGGATGAGAAGTCCGTGCCCGCGCACGTCCGGCATCGCCTCGCGATATCGCGTCCGGATGTAGGGCCGCCGGGTGCAGCCGACGCTCAACGCCGTCGTTGGGGTGAACTGACCACCGCCGCTCGGCATGTAGAGGATCCCTCGATCGGGATGCTCAGCGGATGACCGAACCTGGGACTGCCGGTCGCTCGGCAGCGGCTCGACACGACCATCCATGCACCAGAGCAGGATCGTCTCCTGCTCCACGATCTCCTCGGTCAGGCCGTGGGGCGCGCGCAGCTCGACCTCCGGGCTTGTGACGGCGGGGAAATCGGCGGCCTCTGTCGCCGCACGTGCGACGGCTGCCTCGGCCTCGCAGAGATCCCGCAGCAGGTGGCGGATCGCGAGGGCGTGGTGCCGGTACTCGCCCGGGAGCCGGGCCTTGATCGCCTCGACCTTCTCGACAGCGGCGGCGTGGATCACCTGCCGAGCCGCACGGGCTTCGGCCTCGCGGGCCATGGCGAGCCGCTGCACCAGGGCGGCCACAACGGCCTCGGCCCGATCCAGCCGGACGGTCGCCGCGCCCTTCTCGGCCAGCTGCCGCTCCAGCTCGGCTTCCGGAGCGTCGAGCAGTCCGTCGCGATAGGCGGTTTCGGCGGCCTCGCGGTCCCGGGTCGCGGCCTCGACCTGGGTGCGGGCGTCGGCGAGCGCCGCCTCGATCCGGGCGGGCGAGGTTTCCTTGCGGGCGATGCCGACGAGATCGGCGAGGGCACGGGCGATCTTGGGTGTCTTCACGGGCGGGGCCCTCCGGTGCGCAGGATGGTGCGGACGGCAAGCGAACCTGCCGCCCGCGGCGGGCCGGAGCCCGGGACCGCGGTGGCCGACCGGAGATCCTCGATTGAAGACGGTCGGTTGCCGCGATGGGTGGTGGGGTGCGGGGTCATGCGTCGCCCTCAGCGATCGCTGTCATGGCGTTGCGCACCACGCGGTCGATTTCCCGAACCTCGTGTGGGGTCAGCTGCGGGAGGGCCATGGCGACCTTGCCCGATACCGTCAGCAGCTGCGCCCGAAGCTTGACGATCTCGCTGGCCCACCGGTCCTCGAACTCGCGCACGTCGACCATGGTCAGTGCGCGCTCGGCCTTGGTCATCTCGGCCATGTCGGCCTGGGCCGCGGTGAGGCGGATCTTCTCGGCCCGCAGTTCCTCGTTGGTGGCGACCCGGCCGGCAGCTGCCTCACGGAGGTGCCCGATGTACGCGCGGGTCGAGGCCTTCAGGTCGTACTTGCCGCGGCCGGTCCGGACGACACGACCCTTCGCCGCGAGGTCGCCGATCGTGCTGGGCGTCACGTCGAGGTAGGCGGCCAAATCGGCGTTCGAGACGGCTTCAGTCACGCCGATCCCCTTCGGTTTGGGGTGAAATCTTTGTTCCCCCCTGTTTTTGAAACCTTTGCAGCGAGTCGGATCTCGGGACCCCTAGCACCCGCAACCCGGCGCGGACCGGGGAGGACCCGCTCGGATCCGCCCCCCTCTGACAGGCTGCCTCGCCGCGCATCGGAGGTTCAGGCCGCCTGCCGGGTGGGGGCTTCGAGCGGCGGCAGTTCCACGCCGTCAGCCGTAAGCTGGGCGCGCAAGGCGCGGCGCAGGTACTCACCGGCCGAAGTCCGATGCTGGCGGGCCGCGTCCACGATGACAGCGGTCAGGCCAGGC
>Ga0255028_100296_pt1 | contig 9739 bp, 9 predicted proteins | sample DRGLUT_MetaT_FD_178168 | JGI IMG/M metagenome (GOLD analysis project Ga0255028, IMG submission 178168) | Metatranscriptome of freshwater microbial communities from Pennsylvania, United States - DR:GLUT (Metagenome Metatranscriptome) | ecosystem: Environmental > Aquatic > Freshwater > Creek | place...
GCGGCGAGCTGACGCCGGGCAGCGGGCTTGCGGGCGAGGTCGAGGCCGACCCGAGCCATGTCGGCGCGCATCAGGCCGGCGGCGTCGGTCAGGTCGGGCAATTGCGCCGCCGGCAGGGTCGGCCAGGCTTCCACCAGCACGAGGTGCAGGCCGACCCGCAGGGACGGCATCCGCTTCGCCCGGGCCACGGCGTCGGCGGCGGCCGGCGCCGACACCATCAAGCTCGCCGCGGTGAGGATCCCGCCCCGGTGAGCCTGCTCGACGGCCTCGTTGACCTCGAGGCTCAACCCGAAATCATCGGCCGTAACGACAAGACGCTTCACAATAACCTCGTCATGGGTGTCGAGAGGGCAAGCCCTCTCGCGGGTCCAGGGCGGAGCCCTGGGAAGGGTGCGGGGCTCCGCCCCGCGCTCCCCGCCGGGGCCGCAGGCCCCGGACCCCAGACTTTACGCCGCCTTGGCGGTGCCTTGGCGCTCCTTGAGGAAGCGGTAGAACTCCACGCCCTCGCGCAGGCGGCGCTTCATCATGTCGGGGGAGCGCACCATCTCGCCGACGATCGAGGCGATCTTCGGGGCGCGGAAGTAGAACTTCTTGTAGAACTCCTCCACCGACGTGAAGATCTCGGTGTGCGAGAGGTGCGGGTAGTGCAGCGGCGCGACCTGCACGCCGTTCTCGTCGACCAGCTCGGCGTTCTCGATGTCGAGCCAGCCGTTCTCCACCGCCTGCTTGTACAGGAAGGTGCCCGGGTAGGGCGCGGCCAGCGAGACCTGGATCGTGTGCGGGTTGATCCGCTTGGCGAAGGCAATCGTCTCCTGGATCGTCTCCTTGGTCTCGCCCGGCAGGCCGAGGATGAAGGTGCCGTGGATGGCGATGCCCAGCTCGTGGCAATCCTGGGTGAACTTTTCCGCAACCTCGACGCGCATGCCCTTCTTGATGTTGTGCAGGATCGTCTGGTTGCCGGACTCGTAGCCGACGAGCAGCAGGCGCAGGCCGTTCTCCTTCAGCACCTTCAGGGTCTCGCGGGGCACGTTCGCCTTGGCGTTGCACGACCAGGTCACGCCGAGCTTGCCCAGTTCGCGGGCGATCTCCTCCGCACGCGGCAGGTTGTCGGTGAAGGTGTCGTCGTCGAAGAAGAACTCCTTGGTCTGGGGGAACTCCTTCAGGCAGTACTTGATCTCCTCGATCACGTGGGCGACCGAGCGGGTGCGGTAGGTGTGCCCGCCGACCGTCTGCGGCCACAGGCAGAAGGTGCAGCGGCTCTTGCAGCCCCGGCCCGAATAGAACGAGATGTAGGGGTGCTTCAGGTAGCCGATGAAGTACTTTTCCATCTCCAGGTCGCGCTTGTAGACGCTGGTGACGAAGGGCAGCTGGTCCATGTCGGTCATGATCTCGCGGTCCTCGTTATGGACCACGACGCCGTTCGCATCGCGATAGGACAGGCCCTTGATCTGGGCCATCGGGACGCCGTCGGCGACTTCCTTGACGGTGAAGTCGAACTCGTTGCGGGCGCAGAAATCGACCACCGGGGCCTGGGCCATCGCGCCGGCGGCGTCGACCGCGACCTTGGCGCCGATCAGGCCGGCGATGAGCTTCGGGTTCGCGGCCTTCAGCGCCTCGATCGTCTTCACGTCGGACTTGAACGACGGCACCGAGGTATGGAGCACGACGAGGTCGAAGTCGTTGGCCTGGGCCACGATTTCGGGGAGCTTGATGTTGTGCGGGGGTGCGTCGATCAGCTTCGAGTTCGGCACCAGGGCGGCCGGCTGGGCCAGCCAGGTCGGGTACCAGAACGACTTGATCTCGCGCTTGGCCTGGTAACGGGAGCCGGCGCCGCCGTCGAAACCGTCGAAGGTGGGGGCCTGGAGGAAGAGCGTGCGCATGGGGTTCAAGGCCTCAGGGCGTTGCCGGGGGAGGGGTGAGAAAGCGGGGGCCGCGTTCAACGTGTGGGTGCGCCAGCGTCGCGGCCGAGTTCGGCGTCCGGGATCAGAGTACCGTCCGCAACCACGTGATAATCATGACCTTTCCATGTCACCGCCCCCGACACGAAGGCCCAGGAGAAGTTCAGGAAGGAGAGGATGTCGCGGATCGGCAACAGTCCGTAGGGGTGCGGGGCGAGGCCGAACGCCCGCTCCAGCTGTCGGCACAGGAGGATCCGGCCGGCCAGAGCGAGGCCCGCCACCACCAGGGCGCCGGTGCCGGCGCCGGGCAGGAGCGCGCCGACCAGGGCCAGCGGGAAGGCGTGGGTGACGATCGAGCCGGCATAGCCGGCCGGATCGACGTTGCGGATGGTCCGGTTCCAGCGCAGCTCGTGCCGCCACAGGCCGGAGAGCTCGGTATCGACGCTGGTATGACCGATGGTGAAGCTCGGGATCGCCACCCGGCCGCCGAGGCTGCGGAGCGCGGCGCCGATCGCGTAATCATCGGCTAGATCGTTGCGGAAACTGCGGAAGCCGCCGACCGCGTCGAGGCTCGCCCGGGTGAACGCGATGGTCGAGCCGAAGCACGGCTTGGCTAGGCCGAGACTCAGGCCCATCACCACGTTGGGCAGGAACTGCGCGTCGATCGCCAGCGCCGAGAGCTGGTCGTAGAGGCCCCTGAAGGCCGGGACGCCGTGATACAGGCAGGTGACGCCGGAGACGCCCTCCTGCGACAGCTCGGCGACCAACCGCTCCAGGTAGTCGGGCCGCACTACCATGTCGCTGTCGGCCAGAACGATCACATCGTGGGCGATCCGCTCGGCCATATTGATCAGGTTCGAGACCTTGCGGTTCGAGCCGTGCTGGCGGCCGTCGATCACGAGGTCGATGCGGGCGGCCGGGTAGGCCTGCTGCAGCCGCTCGACGACCCCGATGGCCGGGTCGGCGGCTTTCTGGACACCGAACACGACCTGAACCTCGCCGGCGTAATCCTGGCGCAGCACGGACTCGAGATTGTCGTACAGGTTGGGTTCCAGGCCGCAGAGCGGCTTGAGCACCGTCACGGACGGCCGGGGCGCCTCCGGAGGCAGCGCCGGCACAGGCCGGGCAGCGAAGCGGCCGGCGCAATAGGCAGCGGCCAACGCATAGAGACAGCCCGCCGCCGCCAGGAGAAGGCAGAACAGCGAGAGCCACGACGATACGGTGAGCGCCAGTGAGGTGAGATCCATCCGGTCGGGTCCGTGCGGTCGTCCGGCCGCCTCAGGCGGCGATGGCCGCGTGCGGCCCTGTCAGGGCGGCAGGCACGGCTGCTATCTTCACGGCGTCTTGAGTCACGGCGTCGGTTTTGCGGCGAGCATGCCGTCGGCGCGCTGGCGGAGGAATTTTACCACCGCGTCTGCGCCTCCGGATTTCAGGGGCGCCGACAAAGCGTTGCGCTGGGCGGCGATCTCGCTCACGTCGCCGTTGAGCAGAACGTCTTGAATGCGGTTGCCGGCATTGACTACGAAGTCGACCGCGGAATCGTCGCCGTCGGCCGCGGTGACGCGGGTCGGCACCACGCGCTGGCTGCCGCGCTCCTCGACCTTCGGGGTCACCTCGAACCTGCCGCCGGCCGCTCGGGCCAGGCGATTGGCGTAGGTGACCGTCAGGCTGCGCTTGAACGCATCGGTGACCGCCTCCTGCTGCTCCGGGGTGAAGCTCGACCATTTCGAGCCGACCGCGACGCGGGCCATGGCCGGGAAATCGAAGGCCTTCTCCAGCGCCGGCCCGATGGCCGCGACCCGGGCGGGCAGTGGGCTCGGGCCGTCCTTCAAGGCGGCGGTGAACGCGGCGTAGAGGTCGCGCACGGTCTGCACTGCGGGATCGTCCGCGGCCCAGGCGGAGACCGGGGCGAGGAGGGGAGCGGCCAGCAGGGCGACGGCCGCGAGCCGACGGGTCAGGCGCACTTCTTGAACTCCTCGCCGTCGCCGATCCGCGCGCCCATCCGAGGCGGGGCGTAGCTGTAGAACGGCCCAAGCGTCGCCGGCTGCGGAACCATCTTGGCGGTGCGGCCGATGCCGGCTTCCGGCTCGCGCTCGGCCTCCGCGGCGGTCTCGGCCGTGAGCTTGGCCTCGATCCGGTGCCAGAGCAGGAGGCTCGGGATCCCGACCCCCAGGTCGGCGAAGCGCTTGACCAGCGACAGGGCCAGCGCCGCCTCGGCGGGAATGTTAAAGAGGCTGCAGAGGGCGATCAGCCCCCCCTCTTGAGCACCCAGCGCGCCCGGCACCGCGAAGGCCGCACCGCGGACCGCCTGGGCGAGGCTCTCGATCACCAGGGCCTGCGCGAAATCGACCGGGTAGCCCATGAAATGCAGGCACACATAGACTTCCAGCGTGCCGATGACCCAGCCAGCCAGGTGGACCACCAGCGCCGAAGCGAAACGGCCGTGGTTGCCGTACATCCGGCGCAGGCTGTCGTAGAGCTGATCGATGGCACCGAAGGCGCGCCACTCACGGCCCGAGGCGAAGCGACTCATCAGCCCCTGGATGATCCGGTGCCCAGCCCGCCGCTGGATCAGGTAGAACGCGCCCAGCGCCGGAACCGCCACGGCCAGCCCGCCCGCGACCGTCCGGGCGATCGGCCCGTCGCCGGCGATCAGGACCAATAGGCCAAGGCCGATCACCGTGAACAGGAGCTGCGTCAGCGCCTGCGTCATCAGGTCCACGAACATGCTGGCCCCGGCCAGGGCGCCCGGGACGCCGCGCTTGGCCATCAGCCGCGCGCCGACGAAGTCGCCACCCACGGTGGCCACCGGCAGAAGCGTATTGATTCCCTCGCGGACGAACCGCAGCGACACGCAGTCGACCAATCTGGCCGCGCCCGCCGGGAACACCACGTACCAGCCGAGTCCCGCCCAGGCGACGGCCGCGACGCGGGCCGCCACGACAAGGGCGGCGCCCCAGCCGGCGCTCACGACGGCAGCCGACACGTCCTCCAGGCCGGAGGACATGAACAGGCCGACGACCGTGCAGAGACCGGCGATCGAGGCCAAGGTCGTCAGGCGCTTCATAATGGTCTTTCAAGCTCGCAAATGGCTTGATGCGGGAAATCGGTCACGGTCGCGGCAGAAATAGGTCCGGGCGACCAGGAACGTTTCTGCCACGTTGCAGCACGGATTACCGGTGTCTATCACCCGTTTGACACACCGGGAGCCAAAGCGGTGGCCGGGCCGAGGAGCCCGCGCAGAAGACCGCGGCACGTCGCAGAAGGGGCACACGTCATGGAGCGCGAATCACCGATCACGGCCGTCGAGGCCGTGAGCGACGACACGCATGCCGACGGCTTCCGGGGTGGAATGGAGCCGGGCGTGCCCGCCCCTCACTCCCCGGTCATGGCCTGGAACGAGTGGGACCCGCTGGAAGAGGTGATCGTCGGATCCCTCGACGGCGCCACCATCCCGACCCACCACCTGACCGTGATCTTCAACCTGCCGCGGGCGGCCCAGCCGTTCTACCGCTTCGCCAGCGGCTGGAAATACCCCAAGTTCATGAAGAAGCTGGCGCAGCAGGAACTCGACAATTTCATCAAGATCCTGGCCGGCGAGGGCGTCAAGATCCGCCGTCCCGACGCGGTGGACTTTTCCCGCACATTCAAGGCCCCGCGCTGGACTTCCCGGGGCTTCTGCGTCGCCTGCCCGCGCGACCCGTACCTGGTCATCGGCGACGAGATCATCGAGAGCCCGATGTGCTGGCGTTCCCGGTACTTCGAGGGCGACGCCTACCGGTCGCTGTTCAAGGAGTATTTCCGCGCCGGCGCCCGCTGGACCTCGGCCCCGCGGCCGCAGCTGACCGACGACCTCTACAATTACGATTACCGGGTGCCGAACCTGAAGGCCGGCGAGCCGATGCAGTTCACGGTCAACGAATTCGAGCCGGTCTTCGACGCCGCCGACTTCGTCCGCTGCGGCCGCGATCTGTTCGTGACCCGCTCCAACGTCACCAACCTGATGGGCATCGAGTGGCTGCGCCGCCACCTCGGCCCGGGCTTCCGCATCCACGAGATCGAGAGCCGCTGCCCGCAGCCGATGCACATCGACTCGTCGTTCATGCCGCTCGCTCCCGGCAAGGTGCTGGTGAACCCGGACTATATCGATGTCGAGAAGCTCCCCGCCGTGCTCAAGAAGTGGGACGTGCTGATCGCCCCGCGCCCCGACCCGGTCGAGGGCTTCATGAGCAAGATCTCGATGTGCTCGCCCTGGACCTCGATCAACGTCCTGGCCATCACCGAGAAAAAGATCGTCGTCGACCAGAGCCAGCCGACGCTGATCAAGGCGCTCAAGGATTGGGGCTTCGACCCGATCCCGGCGCCGTTCCTGAGCTACGGCCCGTTCGGCGGCTCGTTCCACTGCGCCACCCTCGACGTCCGCCGCCGCGGCGTGCTGAAGTCGTATTTTTAGGACTTGAGCCGTCGCCCTCCCTCTGCACGGGAGAGGGCGACGTGGCGGTCAGGGCCCAGAAATGCCGTCGATCAGCGCCTTGTTGAACCCGTCGGGATCCGACATCTGCGGCGCGTGGCCCAGCGCCGGGAACTCAACGAGCCGGGCCCCCGGGATCGCCTTCGCGGCAGCCTTGCCGAGTTCGGGGTAATTCCCGAGTTTGCCGCGCATCTCCGGCGGACCGAGGTCCTTGCCGATCGCCGTGTTGTCCTTCTGGCCGATCATCAGCAGGGTCGGCACCGCGATCTGCGGCAGCCGGTACACCACCGGCTGGGTCAGGATCATGTCGTAGAGGAGCGCCGAATCCCAGGCGACCGCCTCTTTGCCCGGGCCGGCGTTGAGCCCGGCCAGCATCCTCACCCAGGGCTCGTAGCGGGGCTCCCACTGGCCGGCATAGTAGGTCGCGGTCTCGTAGGCGCGGATCGACTCCGCCGAGACCTTCAGCTCGCGCTGATACCATTGCTCTACCGAGACCGGGGGCACGCCCTTGGCGCTCCAATCCTCCAGCCCGATCGGGTTGACCAGCACCAGCTGCGCCACATCCGTCGGGTACATCAGGGCGTAATGCGCGGCCAGCATGCCGCCGGTGGAGTGGCCGACCAGGATCGGCCGCGCGATCCCGAGCCTGTCCAGCAGGGCACGGGTGTTCTCGGCGAGCTGGCGGAACGTAAACTGGTACGCGGCCGGCTTGCTCGACTTGCAGAAGCCGATCTGGTCCGGTGCGATCACCCGATAGCCGGCCCCGGTCAGCGCCCGGATCTGGCTCTCCCAGGTCGCCGCGCAGAAATTCTTGCCGTGGAGCAGCACGACGGTGCGCCCGTTCGGGTTTTCCGGTGCGGCATCGATGTAAGCCATCTCCAGCGCCTGGCGCTGCGACGGGAATGTGAAGCGCTGCACCGGGAAGGGGTACTCGAACCCTTCGAGTTGCGATCCAAACGGCGGTGTCGGCAGCCGGTTGGCCGACGCAGCGCCGGGGTACCCCAGGACCAGTATGAGGGATGCAAGGACGGATCGAAGCATGAGCTACCTGGAAACCTGACCGACATGAGGCGCCGCGTTGTCCGCTCAGATTGGGCATCCTGGCCAGCCTGTCCAATCGCCAGTGGCACGCATCTTCGCGACCGCGCCAGCCCGCGCTATCTCTGAGACGTCCCGCCGTTCCCCAACGCGGTGCGCAGGAGCCTCGTCCCAATGCGCCTCCCCATTCTGGCAGTCCTCACCGGCGCCCTGATCCTCGCCGCGGTGCCGGCCCAGGCCGCGGATGCCTGCGACGCCCTCGCGGCCAAGGTGATCCGGATCACCGGCGCCTCGCTGGCCGGGCGGGAGGGCCCGTTCGCGGTGTTCCGCGCGCAGGATGCCGAGCGGTTGAGCCTCGATTGCCGAGCGCCGGCCCGGATCACGATCGCCTCCCGGGACCGCGAGCCGCCGCGCGCCTACTTCACCCTGGTGGGGCTCGCCGCCAGAGCCCTCACCGGGGCGGATGTCCCTGGCGCAGAGGTGCTGGCGCTCAACCTCCACCAGGACAGCCTGCTGGCCGACTCTCCGCAGCGGGGCGGCACCGCCCGGGCGCTGATGCTGTGCGAGACCGGTCCCCGGGCGGATGCGCTCCGGGACGACCTCACGGTCTGCCGGGTCGCGCCCCGGGCCGGGGTTTCGCGAATCCGCCGCGCGGGGTAGAGCGCAGCCCATGTCGACACGCGAAACACCCGGCCCCGTCGTCCAAGTCGGCGCGGCGCGCTTTGCCAACCACCTGCCGCTGACGCTGATCGCCGGCCCCTGCCAGCTCGAGGGGCGCAACCACGCCCTGGAGATCGCCGCCGCCCTCAAGGAGATGGCGGCGGCCCTCGGGATCGGCCTCGTGTTCAAGACCTCCTTCGACAAGGCCAACCGAACCTCCGGCAGCGCGGCCCGGGGCATCGGTCTCGAAGGCGCCTTGCCGGTCTTCGCCGAAATCCGGGACATCTTGGGCTTGCCGGTGCTTACCGACGTGCACGCCGCCGAGCACTGCGCACTCGCCGCCGAGGCCGTGGACGTGCTGCAGATCCCGGCCTTCCTGTGCCGCCAGACCGACCTGCTCCTGGCCGCCGCCGCCACCGGCCGGGCGGTCAACATCAAGAAGGGCCAATTCCTGGCGCCCTGGGACATGAAGCACGTCGCCGCCAAGGTGACGGAAGCCGGCAACCCGAACGTGATCGTCACCGAGCGCGGCGCCTCGTTCGGCTACAACACTCTGGTCTCGGACATGCGCAGCCTGCCGATCATGGCGCAGGTGACCCACGGCGCGCCGGTTGTGTTCGACGCCACCCATTCGGTGCAGCAGCCGGGCGGCCAGGGCGCCAGTTCCGGCGGCCAGCGGGAATTCGTTGCCGTGCTGGCCCGGGCCGCCGTGGCGGTCGGCGTCGCCGGGGTGTTCATCGAGACCCACCCCGATCCGGACCGGGCGCCCTCGGACGGCCCCAACATGGTGGCCCTGCGTGACATGCCGGCTCTGCTCGAAGAGCTGATCGCCTTCGACCGCCTGGCCAAGAAGCGCTGCGCCTGATCCGGCGTCACGCCGGCTGGAGCACGTGGATGCGCAGGGGCTGGATCAGGGCGTAGCGCCCGTCGGCCTCGCGCTCGGCCGCGTCGTGGAACGCGGCTTCCACCACCGGCCGGCGCGCTTCGATCGTCGCCGCGCGGGCCGGATCGACCGCGCTGACCCGCGCCAGGAAGGCATCGAGGGCGGCAAAACTCTCGCGACGGGCCAGGGTCACGTCCTGACGGCAGACAAAGGCGCCGCCGGCTAGCGCCGCCGCGATGGCGTCTTGAGCGGCGGCCCGCACTGCGGTCTCGTCCTCGATCGGCCGCAGGGCGTCGAAGAAGCTGCCCTCTGCCAGGGGCTCCACCACCACCAGGGTCCCGCCGGGCGCCAGGATCCGGGCGGCCTCGCCAAGGGCGGCCGCGGGGTCGGGCACGTGGTGGAGGGCGTTGAGCATTACGGCCCCGTCGAAGCTCGCGTCAGGGAACGGTAGGGCCTCGGCCGAGGCGGCTTCGAACCGCGCAGCCGGCACGGCGTCCCGGGCCTTCGCCAAGGCCGCCTCGCCCGGATCCACGCCCGTGACGGTGGCACCATCCTCGGCGAGTCGTTTGGCCAGGGTCCCCGGTCCGCAGCCGATGTCGAGGATACGCTTGCCGGAGAGCGGCGCGAAGGTGTCGCGGATCAGCGTCAGGGCATCCATCGTGTGGCTCTCCGGAACCGCGTTATTCGCAGCGCCCCTGCTCTTAAGCACTTTTCGATTGGAACAGGATGCGTGGCTCGGCGTCATCCCGGCTGATGCGCTTCGGGCGCGATCGTCTCGACGCGCGACCA
>Ga0255028_100297_pt1 | contig 9728 bp, 8 predicted proteins | sample DRGLUT_MetaT_FD_178168 | JGI IMG/M metagenome (GOLD analysis project Ga0255028, IMG submission 178168) | Metatranscriptome of freshwater microbial communities from Pennsylvania, United States - DR:GLUT (Metagenome Metatranscriptome) | ecosystem: Environmental > Aquatic > Freshwater > Creek | place...
CCGCAGTTATGGCCCTCTGGGTGACCGATCAGGACGAAGGTTTTTTCGCCATCAGTCATTCCGGAATCGCGAATTACTTCTTTTCTTACAAAGATCTAGAAAAACTTCAGAATAAATACTCTGATGGCAGATTTTTTGTCGTCGATTTCATCCCTGAAACGAGTTCGTCCCAACGCTCGTCCTATGTTGGAATCTCTCCCGAAAGAGAGCGGGGCCTCGGCAGCTATCATCTCATTTTCTCGCGGATCAAAAATCCTCCGGTAGATCTCCATGCCCTCACCTTCTGAGCCGACCGAACTCCGCTACAGTGTCGGAAAATTCGTCTATGGTCGGGGTGGCTCGACGCTTCTGCATTTCATGCCACTATACGAGTATCATCTCGAAGAGGGCATGAACGTCTCTATGGTCGTCTCGTTGCGGACGGCGCGTCAGTCGAAGGGGAAGTTTGCGCTCGGCAGCCTCGAACTGTCGCAGTGGATGGACATCACGCAGGTCGAGACCATTGGCGCGATCGCGACCGCGCTCCTGCCGTCAGGCGCCGCCCACGCTTCGGTGGTCGAAATCGATGCAGGAATCGGTACGGTGTTCGAGGGGATCAAGGCCGCGCTCGCGAAGCAGGACGGCGCGGCCACCTTGGACTACACGGCTGTCGCGCCGCCGCGCCTCTGGGAGAAGTTCGAGATGCTGCACAGGCACGACGACACGGCGACGCGGCTCGCCGCGTCCTGGGACCGGCAGTCGGCCGACCTAACGATCCTCAACCATGCGCAGGGTATCCGGCAGCACGAGGGTTCGTCCTGCGAGCCCGAGGCCTTCGTCGCGGATCTGGCCGGTTGCGGCGTGCTGGCCGCGCGGGTCGCCGACGCGCCCGACGCCGGGGTGCGGACGACGATCGACGGGCGCGAGGTCAAGGTCCCCTCGCTCCCACGCCTGCTTCAAGCCTGCGCCGCGTCGGGCGGCTGGTCCTACCGTTATCTCGCCCGGCACGATACGGGTTACTTCCTGCCGGGCGATGCGCCGCCGGTGGGGCTCCTGCTCGCCTATCGCGGCGCGCCGTCGCGCACGTTCGCCCGCTTCGAGGCGGTGTAGCCCGTGCGGATTGGGGATGGCCCGAATGGGGACGACGGGTTCGCGGAGGATCGTTACGCCGCTGCGCCCGTGGACGCCTCCTCCGGCGCCGGGATGATCGCCCTCACCCGCGACCTCTGCGCCTTTCGCACGGCGGTGGTGGCCGACGACAACGCCGCCCTGTTCGAGCGGATCGGGCGGGAGCTGCCCCTCGACCTGTTCGCCTTCGCCTCGGGCGACGAGCACAACGGCTGGCAGGTGCCGGACAACTGGCGGGTGGTCCGGGCCAAGCTGTACCGCGACGGGGCGGAGATCTTCGACGGGGTAGGGCGGGCGCTGGCGGTCGGCTATTACTCCCGTCCCTTCTCCGGCGACCTCGACTGGGAGGCGCTGGAACGGCACCTCGTGTCGAGCGCCGCGCTCCCCGAGGCGCTGATGTTCCACTGCATGTGGCAGTACCGGCCCTGGGACGCGGATTGGGCGCTCTCCATCCCGCATGCCTTACGCGAGACCCTGGCCCTGCGCGAGAGTGAAGCCCCCGGCCGCTACCGCGTCGAGATCGAGACAGCCTCCGAGCCCGGCACCATGCTGGTGGCCCACCACCACAAGGCCGGGTGCTCGGACAGGATCATCGTCTTCAACAGCCACACCTGCCACCCGCACATGGCCAACGACGGTCTGGCGGCGGCCGCGGTGCTGATCCGGCTGATGCAGTGGCTCGGCACCCGCGACACCCGCTACAGCTACCGCCTCGTCCTGGCGCCCGAGCACATCGGCACCGTGTTCTACCTGCGCGACTTAGCCCGCGGGGAGGTGGATCGGATGGTCGGCGGGATCTTCCAGGAGATGCCGGGCACGTCGGGGCCCCTCAAGGCCGCCTCGACCTTCCGCGGCGGCCAAGCGATCGACCGCGCGGTGGCGCATGCCCTCCGGCACCGGGCCCGCGACCACGTCCTCGTGCCCTGGCGCAAGGGCGCGGGCAACGACGAGACGGTGTGGGAGGCGCCGGGCTACGAGGTGCCGTTCGTGGAACTCACTCGCTGCGAGGACCAGTTCGCCCCCTTCCGCGAGTATCACACCGACCTCGACACCCCCGACCTGATGGACCCCATCCAACTCGAGGAGATGCTGGCGGTCCTGCAGGAGACCGTGGAGATCTTGGAGGGGAACGCGACGATGCGCCGGCGCTTCGACGGCCTCGTCTGCTTGTCGAACCCGCGCTACGCCCTCTACCGCGAGCGGCCCGACCCGGCGGTGGTCAAGGACTTCGCGACCGACTCGGAGAAATGGGGTCATCTCCTCGATTGCCTGTTCCGCTACTTCGACGGGCGCACCACCATCCTCGACGTGGCCGAGCGCCACGATCTTCCCTTCGGGCCCCTGCGCCGGTATCTGGAGGCCTTCGCGGAGAAGGGCCTGATCGCCTTCGAGCCCGCGGAGATCGAGCGGGAGATCCCCGAACGCGTGAACGAAGCGAGGGAGCTGGCATGATCGCCGTGGTGGACAGCGGCGTGGCGAACCTCGGCTCGGTCGCCACGGCTTTGCGCCGAATCGGTGCCGCGTTCGAGACGACCGGCGACGGCCAAGCGATCCGGAGTGCCGATGCGATCCTGCTGCCCGGCGTCGGCGCCTTCGCGGACGCGATGAATAAGCTCGGCGCGAACCGGCTGGTGGAGCCCCTGCGGGCGGCGGCCGCCGACGGCGTGCCGATCCTCGGCATCTGCCTCGGCATGCAGCTGCTCGCCGAGGAGAGCGAGGAGTTTGGCCGGCACGAAGGGCTGGGTCTCGTGCCGGGCCGGGTGGTGCCGCTCGTGCCCGCGCGTCCGGGCGAGCGCGTGCCTAACATCGGGTGGTGCGACGTGAAGCCGATCGGAACCGCCTCTCTGTTCCGGGCGGTGGTGCCCGACAGCGCCTTCTACTTCGCGCACAGCTTCCATTTCGCTTGCGCCGACTCGGCCGACATCGCAGCCGAGATCCGCTTCGGCGGCGCGGCGGTGTCGGCGGCGGTCCAGCGCGGCAACGTCTACGGCACCCAATTCCACCCGGAGAAGAGCCAGGACAGCGGCCTTGAGATCCTCGCCGCCTTCTGCGACCTCGCCCGCGCCAGAGCCGATGCCTGATCCGTCCGCCCCCGCCCCCGCCGTCCGGCCTCGCCTGATCCCGGTGCTGCTGCTCAAGCACGGCGTGATCGTGCGCAGCCAGCTGTTCAGCGTGCATCAGGTCATCGGCAACCCGATGAGCACGGTCGAGCGCCTGTCACAGTGGAACGTGGACGAACTCGTCATCCTCGACATCAGCCGGGGCGAGGCCGGGCACGACCTGCGCCGCGACGACCTCCACCAGCAATATGCCGGCGATCACGCCATCGACGTGCTGCGTGAGGTGGCCAAGTGCTGCTTCATGCCGCTCACGTTCGGCGGTCGCATCCGCTCGCTGCGGGACATCGAGGAGCGGCTGAACGCGGGTGCCGACAAGGTCGCGATCAATTCGGCCGCCTTCGACGATCCGGGGCTGATCGAGGCGGCGGCCCGCCGCTTCGGCGCCCAGTGCATCGTCGGCGCGGTGGACGCCAAGCGCGGCGCCGACGCCGGCTTCGAGGCCTACGCGGACGGCGGGTGCCGCGCGACCGGCCGCGGCGCGGCCGAATGGGCGCGGGAGCTCGCCGCGCGCGGGGCGGGCGAGATCTTCCTGAATTCCATCGACCGCGACGGCTCTGGCCAGGGTTACGACCGCGCGCTGATCGCCGCCGTCGCGGACGCCGTCGACGTGCCCGTCGTCGCCTGCGGCGGCGTCGGGCGCTACGACGACTTCCCCGCGGCGATCGAGGCCGGCGCGGCGGCGGCGGCGGCGGCCAACATCTTCCACTTCTTCGAGCTGAGCTACAGCCACGCCAAGCAGGCCTGCATCGAGGCCGGCCTGCCGATGCGTCCGGTCGGACTCGGCTCGCGCTTCCTGAAGCGCGAGCCCGCATACGACCGCGCCGCAGAGGACGCCCGCCTCGACCGCCGGCTCGATCAGGCGGCGCGGGCGGACTATCCGGCCGCCCGGCCCGAGGCCGCCGCCAAGCGGCGCCCGATCCGGTGGTGCACGGAGTGCGTCTACCCCTCGATCTCGGCCGCGCCGATGGAGTTCGACGAGGCCGGCGTCTGTACCGGCTGCCAGATGGCGAAGGTGAAGGCCGCGATCCCCGCCTCCGAGTGGGACCGCCGCAGGGAGGTGCTGCGCGAACTGGTAGAGCGCTACCGCTGCCGCGACGGCAGCAGGCACGACGTGGTGGTCGCGGTCTCCGGCGGCAAGGATTCCTACTTCCAGGTCCACGTGCTGAAGGAGGAGTTCGGCCTCAACCCGCTCCTAGTCACCTACGACGGCAACAACTGGACCGATGTCGGCTGGCGCAACATGGTGCGGATGCGCGAGGCGTTCGGGGTCGACCACGTCCTCGTGCGGCCCTCCGTCGAGACGCTGGTGAAGCTCAACCGTCTCGCCTTCACCGTCATGGGCGACATGAACTGGCACGGCCACGTCGGCATCATGACCGCGCCGATGCGGGTGGCCGTGCAGCACCGCATCCCGCTCGTGTTCTACGGCGAGCACGGCTACCTCGACCTCTGCGGCCAGTTCTCGATGGACGACTTCCCCGAAGTCACGTTCCGCGACCGGCTGGAGCACTTCGCGCGCGGCTTCGAGTGGACCTACTTCGAGGGCCGCGACGGCCTGCGCAGCGCTGACCTCGGCGCCTGGAAGTATCCCACCGACACCGAGCTGTTCGACCTCGACCTGCGCGGCATCTTCCTCGGCAACTACGTCTACTGGGAAGCCAACGAGCACATCCGCCTCGTGCGCGAGCGCTACGGCTTCGAGATCAGCGAGACGCCTTTCGACCGCACCTACCGCACAATGTCGAACCTCGACGATATGCACGAGAACGGCGCGCACGACTACCTCAAGTACATCAAGTTCGGCTACGGCCGGGCCACCGACCACGCCTGCAAGGACATCCGCGCTGGCCTCATGAGCCGTGGCCAGGCGGTCGGCGTCGTGAACCGCTACGATCCGGTGAAACCGAGCGACCTCGCCCGCTGGCTTGACTACGTCGGCATGACGGAGGAGGAGTTCGACCGGATCGCCGACACGTTCCGCGACCCGCGGGTGTGGTCGAAGTCGGATGGGGACTGGTCCCGGCAGAGTATTGAACCGTAGGTAGAGCGGTGCGGCTTGGTCGACCTCCGGTGCCGCTGGGGATGCTGTCCGTAATTCTTGAAGTAGGGGTTAACATGCTCGGTCGCCTGAAGACCGCCCTGTCGCCACGCACGGCGGCCAAGCCTTCCACGCCGCAGACGAGCGCGCAGTCGGCGCCCGTCGCCCTCGTTCCGCCGTTGGCGACGCCTTCTCCTACTGCGATACCCGAGCCGGCCGAGCCGCCGCCCGCGCTGCCAGACTTCCTCGTCCCGCGCAACGGCCTGCCCCTGGAGTTCAACCTGCGGACGCGCCACCGCTCATTGCTGTCGCATGCACCTGCCCGGAACGACGTGGAACGCAAGCTCGCCTTCTTCCTGATCGTCGGTCCAAACAACGCGCAGACCCGGCGCTACCGCGCGTGGATCGACGAGTACGCCCTCATGACGGGTGGAAATACCCGCCCTCCGGTTCCGGAGGATTTCCGCACCTTTCTCGGTGCGCAAGGGCTCTCGATCATCTGATGAGTGTCGCCGACCAGCCGCTCTCCGAGCACGACCTCTGCCCCGACGATCTCCTCGCAGGGCAGGAGGCGGCGTTCGCCCGCGATATTGCGCGGCTGCACGCCCACGGCGACACCGTGGCCGTGCCGTGTCCCGCCTGCGGCGCAGACCGGCCCGAGCCGATGTTCGGGAAGTTCGGCTTCACCTACGGGCGCTGCCCCGCGTGCACCGCGGTGTACATGAGCCCGCGCCCCTCGGAAGCTGCACTTTCCGACTACTACGCGACTTCCGAGAACTACGCGTATTGGGCCGAGCATATCTTCCCCGCCTCCGAGGCGACGCGGCGCGAGAAGATCCACAAGCCGTGGCTTGCGCGGGTGGTCGGCTACGTCGAGCGCTACGGGATCCCCCGCGGGACGCTGCTGGAGGTCGGGCCGGGCTTCGGCACCTTCGCCAGGCTCGCCCAGGAGTCGCCCGCGTTCTCCCGTGTAGTGGCAGTCGAGCCGACGCCCGCGCTCGCCGCCGCCTGCCGTGCCCGCGGCCTGGAGGTGATCGAGAAGCGGATCGAGGACAGCGCCGGCGCGGTGCCGGACGCGAGCGTAGTCTGCGCCTTCGAGGTAATCGAGCACCTGTTCGAGCCGCGCCGGTTCGTCGCCGCCGCCCACGACCTCCTGGCGCCGGGGGGGTTGCTTGTGCTCTCCTGCCCCAACGCTGAGGGGTTCGACATCGCCACCCTCGGCCCCCGCTCCCTTGCCGTGGACGCTGAACACGTCAACCTTTTCACGCCGGGCTCGCTGCGCCGGCTGGTGGAATCGGCGGGCTTCGAGGTGCTCGCCGTGCATACGCCCGGCCGCCTCGATGCGGAGTTCGTGCGCGACGCCGCCCTCCGGGGCGAGATCGACCTCGATCCGTTCCTGCGCCGCATGCTGATCGACGAGTGGGAACGCCTTGGGCAGCCGTTCCAGGGCTTCCTCGCCGAGCACGGCCTGTCCTCGCACATGTGGCTCGCGGCGCGACGTCATGGCTGATTCCGCCGACGCCGTGCCGGCCGCTTCCCCCGAGGGGATAGAGGCCTCCGTGCGCTCCTGCTACGCCACGTGGAGCACGCGCTACTACGACGAGTATTACAACGGGCAGGCCTATCCGCCGGTACACACCGACCTTGTGCGAGACGTGCTGCGGGTTTCTGGCGCCCGCACGCTCCTCGACGCAGGCTGTGGCCCCGCTTCAATGCTGCGCGACCTCGCCGATCTCGGCTTGGAGCGGTGGGGGTTTGACCTTACGCCGGGGATGGTCGCCGAGGCCCGCCGGGTGCTTGCCGAACAGGGCCTGCCGGCCACCCGGGTGTGGGAGGGCAGCGTCCTCGACGCCACCGCCTTTCGGGCCGGCTCGGACTGCCCGCGAGAGGGCTTTGATGCGGCGATCTGCTTCGGAGTCCTGCCGCACGTGCCGGAGGAGGCCGACCATACGGTACTGGCGCATCTGCGCGACGCGGTACGGCCCGGCGGCCTGATCGCCCTGGAGGCACGCAACCAACTCTTCGGCCTGTTCACGCTCAACCGCTACAGCCGCGATCTCTTCCGCGAGACGCTGGTCGATGCCGAGGGTCTGATGCGCAAGGCCGGGGACGACGAGCGTGCCGCCCTGGGGGAGGGGCTGGCTGAGATGGACGCGCGCTTCCGGACCGATCTGCCGCCGGTCCGGAGGGGCTACGACGCGGAGCCAGGCTACGACGAGGTATTGTCGCGCACCCACAACCCGTTCGTCCTCGCGCAGACGGCGCGCGACCTCGGCCTAGAGGCGGTCGAGACACTATTCTACCATTTCCACGCGCTGCCGCCGATGCTGGAGGCCCGGGTGCCACGGCTGTTTCGGCAAGCCAGCATGGAGATGGAGAATCCCCGGGACTGGCGCGGCCACGTCATGGCCTCCGCCTTCGTGCTCGTGGGACGGCGGAGCGCGTGAGCGCAGTCCGCACTCCCGCCGGCATCCGCATCTGATCGAGGCGCCCGGAATCAGGGCGGGACCAAACGCATGAATCTCTTTCAGGACACCCTATCATCGCGGATCGCCGGCCGCGACGCTCATATCGGCGTGATCGGCATGGGCTATGTCGGCCTGCCGCTGATGCTGGCGGCGATCGGCCAGCGCTTCAGGGTTACCGGGTTCGACATCGATCCGGGCCGCGTGGCGGAACTCAACGCGGGCGAGAGCCCGCTGCGCCACATCGGCCATGACGTGATGGGCGCCGCGCGTGCCGGCGGGCTGTTCGAGGCGACGGACGACTTCGACCGCCTACGCGAGACCGACATCGTCGTCATCTGCGTGCCGACGCCGCTCGGGCGCCACCGCGAGCCGGACCTGTCCTACATCCGGGCGACCGCCGAGGACATCGCTCGGCGCCTGCGCCCCGGACAGTTGGTCATCCTCGAGTCGACGAGCTACCCTGGCACTACCGCGGAGGTGCTGCAGCCGGTGCTAGAGCGCAGCGGGCTGAGGGCCGGGGCGGACTACTTCCTTGCTTTCTCGCCCGAGCGCGAGGATCCCGGCAACGGCCGCTTCTCCACCGCCACGATCCCTAAGGTGGTGGGCGCCGACGATCCGGGCTCGCTCGCCCTCGCCCAGACCTTCTACGGCGCGTTCATCGCGCAGACGGTGCCGGTCTCCTCGACTCGGACCGCCGAGGCTGTGAAGGTGACGGAGAACGTGTTCCGCGCCGTAAACATTGCCTTGGTCAACGAGCTAAAGACCATCTACACCCGCATGGGCATCGACATCTTCGAGGTGATCGACGCGGCCAAGACCAAGCCGTTCGGGTACATGCCGTTTTATCCAGGGCCCGGCCTAGGCGGCCACTGTGTGCCCATCGATCCATTCTATCTTACTTGGAAAGCTCGCGAATTCAACATCAACACGCGTTTCATTGAGCTGGCCGGCGAAATTAATACGGACATGCCACATTATGTGGTTGGCCGGGTAGGAGAAATTCTGGACGGCAAGCGTGGTCGCAGCCTTTCACAGGCTCGAATCTTAGTAGTTGGCGTAGCCTACAAGAGAGGCGTAGACGACATCCGAGAAAGCCCGGCCATGACAATCATAGAGTTGCTGCAGATGCGCGGCGCCGCGACTGATTACTTTGATCCATTTGTTGCCACAATCCCACGTACCCGCCGGCACCCAAACATGACCGGCCTACGCTCTATAAATTTCGAGCGAGAGACTTTGAAGAACTACGATTTGGCACTGATCATCACCGATCATTCCGAGATCGACTGGGCGATGCTTGTAGATGTCGTGCCACTGATCGTCGACACTCGTAACGTTGCGCCGAAGTCGCCAGCAACAAAGGATAAGATATTTGGAGCTTGAGAAGGTAACCTTAGATTCTGAGCCCGTGCGTGCCTGACTGAGGAGCTACGGTGCAAGGGATGTTCCAACGACCTAGCGATGCCTGCGCATTAACGTCCTCACCTTCTTCCGGCGACGGTTGAGACGTGGTAGGCGACGGCCAGATGGTCCACTTGAGATACAGGAAAGACTTACGTGACGTGTCTTGTCTGTGGAAGCGATGCAACCAGAACGCAGCTCGATGCGGGATCCCACCCCGTCTCTTCGTTTTTTCTAACCGAACGTTCGGCTGCGGAGCGGACCTACCGCCTCGCGCTTGGCCAATGCGAACGCTGCGGCACGATCCAGAGCACACAAATCGTGCCCCCTGACGCGCTGATAGCGCCCTACGATTGGCTGTATGCCCGCGAGCCTGAAGATCATTTAGATACTGTGGTTGAACAGATAGCTGCGCTACCTGACATTCATACCAATTGCATTATCGGAGCTTTGACTTACAAAGACGATACAACCCTCGACAGGTTTAAGAAGCGCGGGTTTACGAACACATGGCGCGTACAGCTCGACGAAGACTTGGGCGTATCGAATCTGGCCGCCAGTATTGAGACCGTCCAGAAGCTCACTACTCCGGTA
>Ga0255028_100298_pt1 | contig 9718 bp, 17 predicted proteins | sample DRGLUT_MetaT_FD_178168 | JGI IMG/M metagenome (GOLD analysis project Ga0255028, IMG submission 178168) | Metatranscriptome of freshwater microbial communities from Pennsylvania, United States - DR:GLUT (Metagenome Metatranscriptome) | ecosystem: Environmental > Aquatic > Freshwater > Creek...
CAAGCACTACGCGATCGACGGCACGACTGCGCTGCGGATCTCCCAGACCGCGCGAGACGTGGCCACCGAGGTGTTGGGCCAGGAGCGCGCGCACGCCGCCTTCAAGGACGAGCTGGCGCGGCGCTATGCCGAGGTGCAGGAAGTCGGGGAGCGGCAATGGTGCACCGACCAGCGCGCGGCGCTGTCGGAGAGCGACGTTCGGATCTTCAAGGACGGAGGCCCACGCACGCTTGGCTTGACAGCTCAGTAGCTGCCGTCGCCATTGCCCGCAGCACCGCTGGCATCCAGCAGCCAATTGGGTATTCCAGGGAGCACTTCCCCGGCTACCTCGCCCGCGGTCTTGAGGGCTCGGTCCACCTTCGCTTCCGTGTATTCTCCCCGCACCTCGGCAAACAGTTCGCGGGCCAGCCGGTCGAGTTCCTCGTCCGATAGCGTCTGGCCGTTCTGGTCTGGCTCGTCCGTCATGGTCGCCCCCTTGCAGAGCATCGGCCGCTCGGCCCCGCCCAGATCTGCTCACGGGGCGGGGGAGCGTCCGATCTTACCAACGTGAGCCGAGCCGATACGCAACGCGGCCCGACAGCATGATGGCAGGGCTTGGTTACGGGCGCGTGTACGGCGCCCCTACGCCGGGCTCAGTAGCCGTAATAGTCGTAGCCGTAAGGCCGGCGGTAGTAGCCGTATGGGCCGCCATAGTAGCCCACGGGAGCGTAGCCGCCGTACCCGTAGCCATAACCGCCGTAGGGGTACCCATAACCGCCAGCGAGGCCATACCCAACGGCTGCGCCCGTGGCCAAGCCGAGACCCAGCCCAAGGCCACCGTAGCCGTAACCACGGCCGTATCCGTAGCCGTAGCGGCCATATCCACTGCGGAAGCCGCCGTACCCACCACGGAAGCCTCCATAGCCACCGCGGAACCCAGCGCCACGGAACCCGCCGCCAAAGCCACCTCCGTGGAAGCCGCCACCACCGAAGCCGCGTGCATCAGCACCAGTTGGGACGAAGGCGAGCGCGGCCAGCGCCGCCGTCGAGGCAAGAGCAAGACGATTCATCAGGATCATCTCCTATCCAGAAGCGTGAACCAAAAACTCGGTCTGCTGCACGCCGGATCCCGTCGCGGGAAGTACAAGGCGTCGCAGATTTGTATCATCGTGTTGCTGATAGACAAAAAAGCCCGACCAAGGGGAGATGATCCTTGGCCGGGCGGAACCAATGTCGAGCACCGTGAGGGCGGTTTTGCTCGACACGGTCGCCGGGCCAACCAGCGGTATGAGGCAGAGTTCCCCGTGGCCTTTTCCTCGCAGGCGCCAATGCTTTAGCGGACCGTAAGCGGATTCGACTTAGCAGTGTGCCAGAACAGGACGCGCAGGAGCCGGAAGGGCAGCCGTATCACACCGTTAGCGGGCCAGGTCGTCGGCTGGTCCACCCGCGTGCTGACCCGAGTACCGGTAGGCAGGCGCGAGCCGGTAGTGGGTCACCGAGATCTCCGGCAGGAGGATCGCAGCATTGTCGCCGGCGTAGCCCGCATAGGCTGGCGCGGGGTAGGGGCTGTGCTTGCTATCGATGCCCTGCGCGAAGGCGGGCGTGGCAACGGCGACCAAGGCGGCGGTCGCGAGGATGTGGACCTTCATGACGCTCTCCATGCGTGTGCGTTTGACTTCGCGGGGAAGCCATCCGGTCAGTCGGGTCGCGTGAGGAAGATCGTCGGTCTGGCGGTCTTGATCGCGGCGGCAGTGCTTGGCCGGCAGTGACCTCTCAACGGCGATCCTCTGCCGATCGTTCGCCGAGTTTTGTGCGCCGCCACACAGGCCACGAGGCGGGCTGCGGGGATCTGCGCGATTGGTCCGCTCAGCCAGAGAACACGTGCAAACGCTCGGAGAACCTCAGCTCGGATCTTTGTACAGATCGGCGTGCTGATGCCGTAGGGCGGCTATCTGGCCCTGCACCTCCAAAACCCGGATGCGATAGTTCCGGGCGAGGGCACGCATAGCCTCAGCCTCACCGAAGCTGCCGTTCTGGTCGAAGATGTCCGCGATCCTAGTGATATCGACGGCCGACTTCTCGTAGGTGGTGCCCTCGCGGACCAGCACCTGCATCAGCCTCACCAACGTCTCACGCACCCTTGAATGCTGTGCGGTCAGGAAGTCCGGTACGTCGCTCACGGAGCGGGGTGGCCGAGATGGTCGGCGACGGTGCTCAGACGGGAGCCGACCATGGTGACGGCCTTGCGCAGGCGCTCCTCGGTGACGCCAAAATGGTGCGCCCAATGCTGGCGCGCAGCGCGGTCGTAGATGTCGATATGGGTCTTGCTGTGCAACTCGATCGGCATGGCGATCACCACAGGGCTGGAACGGCGGCACCCGGCTGATCCGGGTCGCCCATGCTCAACCGTGGCTTTCTGAGTTCGGTTGCGCTCCACAACCCAAACGCGAAAATCGTCTGAACCATCCACGTTAAGGGCTATTAACCCAGATCAAGAGCGGTCCGCGGGCTGCTCATCCCCAAGATGTTCAGACCCGTGTTCGACATGCGCACGATCGACCTGCACACCCCCTCCTTCGGCTCCTCGCACGATCCGGTTCTGCACGGCGTAGCCAGCGGACTGTCAGATCTGTTCCCACCTGTTGAGCACCCAGCCAGCTTGGCAGAAGAGCGTCAGGACGAGCCTGCTCTCGTGTCAGAGACTGCCTCGGAAGGAGAGGCATAACTGGGTCGTTTCTCCTCCAAAGCCGCCTGCAGCTCCCGAGCCAGGTCCGAGACCGTGAATGGCTTGCTGAGCAGGCGCACGCCCAAATCCAGCATACCATTGGGGTCGATGGCGTTGCGCGTATAGTCGCGCTCACCGCTATCGGCTCAGCCACGTCCCCGTGTAGGTCAGGGCCGCCAAGTAGACGGCGCGTCCCTCCTCGTCCGTCACCAGCACCGTCAGTGCTTGGCGCTCGCCGTCCTTGGGCACCTCGTCAGCGGCGATCTCTGGAAGCGATTGCTTGGCATGCAGCACGGCAGCCTGAAGGTCGGCACATTCGAAGCCGTCTTCGTCGCGCTCGTTGCGACCATCGTTAATGTCGAAGAAGTAGCGCGGCATGCGGCTTTCCCTGAAAAACAGGCGGGAGCGCAGAGGTCTCACAAGCGCGGCATGCCAGAGATTAGGACCGCGACAAAACGGTTATAAGACGATATTTCGACGAAGACATCAATATAATCAGTGAGGTTGAGGCCGTGACCTCAATCTCCGGGCGGAGCGCCCACGTCGATCGGGTTGGTAAATGGCATACCAGACGCTTTATTTTAGCCCTTCTTCATCGGTGATCATACGCAAAGTATTCAAGGCTTGCTGCCGTCCCTTCTCGGTCTTAATCCGTGACCACAGGTGCAGGCACTCCGCCGCGGTGGCGGTCACATCCTAGGGCGAGTTGCCAGCAGAGAACCGCTTGACCGGCACGCCGAGCGCATCCGCCAATCGGCATAGAGTCGCCCAGCCAGTATTGTTCGATGAACTCATAATGTTTCATACCGTCAGATTCGTAGGTCATAATTCTCATAATCGATCTGGCATTGTTGCGAGGTTTTATGCCACATCAATCCGCTGTCGAAATTTTTATTGAAGGCACCATATCAGTAAATCCTTGCACACGCCCCTCGGCGCCATTGCGAGCATGGCTGAGGAGCATACCAGATGATTTTTGTCACGAAAGCGGACGGAGGCGTGAGCTACGTCAGCCCCGAGTGGGCTGCCTTCACCGGTCAACGTGGGCCTGAGGCCACCGAGCGCGGCTGGTTCGGCTGCGTCCATCCGGAAGACTACGAGGCTGCGATCGCCTTTCTTCGCGAAGCTCATGAGCAGCAGCACGAGTTCAGCCTGCGGCTCCGCCTACGTCGCCCTGACGGAAGCTATACCTGGGTGATGATCGGCGCCGTTCCGTCGTTCGGACCGCCCGCCACCACCTTCCTCGGTTATCTCGGCTCAACGACGGAACTCATCCCTAGCGGGTCTGAACCCTTGACTGCCTACGGCACCCTCGCGCGCTTCGTCCCGCCGCCATCGCACCCGGCGACGAAGCCCAGCTCGGCGCTCGAACTCGTCGCCGACTACCTGCTGATTGCCCACGGGCTCATTGAGCAGGACCACGCCAAGGAGATGCTGCCGGTGTTGCGGCAGGCGCTGTTCATGGCGGGCACACTGCTCGCGCGGAACATGACCTCGCCTGATCCGAGCGACCGCATTCACTGAGATCCAGCACTATCGTGGCCGTGGGCCGGCGCCGCGCGGTGTCCAGTTCCCCCGCACCGCGCCGACCCTCACGCGAGTGCCCGGCCAAGGCCACATGGGTGACCGGCAGGAAACTGGCCTGCTGACCACCTGTCGTTGCATGCTCGCTTGTTGTGCGCCGTGCGGTTTCACGAGGCCCTCAGGCGCTGTGGCGGTGAGAGGGGCTATCTACTGAACCGCAATGGGTTCTCCTGGGTCAGCCCAGCGGATCCCTCATCGCAGTGCCGGGTAGCAAGAAATCAAGAATACGGATCATCTGATCGATTTGACCAAGACCCTTGACCGCCGCGACGCGCAGGTCCGCGTTGATCCGGTCAACCTGTGCGTCTCCGTTGGGCGGGCGTACTTGAAGGTCGTCGATTACCGCTACGAACTCCGCCCGCTTCGCCTGGATGCTTTTCAGAAGCAGGCTGATCCTCGCGGCTGTAAGGGTTGCCGCCTGGCCTCCAGCCAGCAGTTCTGCGGCGTTCGCGTCGAGGTCTTGAAGCGCGGATCCTTTCAGCGGCAGGGGGATAACCGATGCCGTCATTTGCTCGCCCCGGCTTGCAGCTTCGAGGCGACATCCTACGCCTTGTCGATGGGAGCGTCTGCCAGTCTGAGTGACCATACGACGTGGCCTCCTGGATCGACGAGGTAGATCGAGTTCGCTTGCAGCCCGACCATGTCGACCTCGACGGCCCTGGCCAGAGCGATGGCATCCGCAGCATCCTGCGCGGTGATGATCTCCTCGTGGACTGGCACATCGACCATGCCATCTGCTTGGCGCAGAGCCACACAAAATCGATAGTCACGCATCGTTCGTCATACCGTCCAGCCGCAGACCGTCACCGCATAGCTCCGCCCGTGCGACCACCCGCGCGAATTCTCATTCGCTCTGATCGGTTGAGGTCGCCCGCTGCCCCTCGGCAGCCTTTTTTCGGTTCCGCTGGCCTTGTTTTCCCCAGAACTGGAACTTCAGTAGGCGTGCTGGTCACGCTTTTGACCCCTCCCCCTTGATGGGTGGGGCCGTGGTGGCCCTCCCTTCGCGAGGGGGGTAACGAAACGTGCCCCCCTTTCCGCCCCAGTCGGATCCAAGCTTGCCACTCCGGGCTGATGATACGGAGCACGTTCGTGTCGTTACGGAAGCCGGTGATCTGGCGCTCCTCGACCGTCAGCAGGCCGAGCTGCCGGGCCTCGCGGATTGCGTTCTTCACCGTCGAGCGGCACACACCCGCCACCGCGGCCATGTTCTCGATCGACAGCCGGCAGTCCTTCCGGCGCGCGGTCTCGGCCGCCACGAGGGCGAGGACCGCCTGCTCTGCCAGCGTGAACCTGGCCGCGAGCCCCGGCGGGAGCCGCCCCGAGGCGGCCCAGCGGCGACGGCGCTCCATCGAGACATCGGTGCGCGGGCGCGAGCCGACGGTCCTCCTGGGCGATCCTACGCGATCCTGAACGGGAAGCGTCAAGCTAGTGGCGGCTGTTGCAGTTAAGTTCGGCCTCTGTCCGGATTTCTGTCCAGTATCGGTCGAACGTCGCGCGTCAATCAGCTCTGACAGCGCTTCCGCCTCGGCCTCCGTGATGTTCCCCTCTCCGAAGGCCTTCCACAGCGCAGCCGTGACGGCCGGCAACGCCGCGCGCGGAGCCGCCTCCACCTGTCGGCGGATCTCATCGGCATAGTTCATCGAACCCGGTCCCTCACGGGCCGCGGCTAGGGTCCAGGCAAAGCTTTCCCGGTGCGAAAGTTGGCGCTTTCGCTTGACTCCCGTTGGGAGATCATGGCTTGTGGGGGGTATTAACTCCGGCCCCACAAAGGCCCCAGGTTTTCGACGGGCTCCCATTTGGCGATGGGGGCCCGTTGGCTTTTCAGGGTCTATCTCGCGGCGATCGTCTCCTGAATGGCCGGCTCGACTCGCCGAGGCGAGCCGAGCCGTGACCGCCCATGTCGGCCGGGCGGCACAGTTAAGTCAACGTTGAGGTCTCTATGGGGCTACTGGATCGCTTGCGGGATGTGTTGCGCGAGCGGCTTGGTCGGCCGCCGGTCCAGAAGAACCAGGCCTACGGGCAGCCTGGAAGGCGTCTCATCGATTGGGACACCGACTACGAAGATGCTGGCGCCGATATCTCGGCCGAAATGAATGCGTCCTTCCCGCCGCGATCCGATGCCATGCTGCGATCGGGCTTTGACCTGCATCGCGATTATGATGCGGAGCGCGCACGAGCGTCACGGCAATTCTCCGATGAACTCAAGCGCACATGGCAGGCGGGCAAACCCTACAGCTCGTGGGTTTCAGGCGCTGCTTGGCGGGTGGGGCTCTGAGGCGCCTTCAGCGTCACCCGCACGATAGCAACGTGCGGCGGCTCGGGAATGCCGAGCATGGTGCTGATGCGGGCGTGAATGGCGAGCCATCGGCGAGCGAGGGCTAGGAGCCGATCGCCGGCCTCATCGCTCTTGTCGTGCCGGGTGCGTCGTCCGGCAGGTTGCGGTAGCGGCGATCCACCAGGACGCGGACCGGGTTGCTGCTGACCGTGATGCGGACCGGAGCGGGGTGGCTGAAATCGGGGATACGGACGTGTTTCATTGTTCGGGCTCCGGCGAGAGCTCGTAGCGGTAGGCTTGGCGGAGAGGTGGACTTAGTCGCCCAAGTGGCTGGGCTAGTTAGGCTTTCAGGCGCTTAGAGGCCCGAAAGTAGCTTCTGGACTCAGGGTGTCAGTGAGCGGCGGCGCGGTGGGCAACCTTGGCGACCTGCCAAGCGGCCTTGAGAGCGGAGGACATCGCCTCGCGGCGGGAGACACCGCACCGCTCCCTGATGCCGGCAGCTGCGGCGCAGGCGGCGGCCATGATGGCGGCGCGGTCATACCGGCCAGCGTTGGCGAGGGGGCGAGTGCGGGCACCGAACTGGATGAGGGCGCGGGCGCTGAGGAGGCCGGCGGGTATCGCGGGGCGAGCGTCGCGTCCGGCGCGGTCGATGCGGTTCCAAGAGACGGTGCGGTGGGGCATTGCAAACCCGCTCAGCTAGGTATAATTCCTAGTCAGGTATGGGCTCTTCCGCTCATGTCGTCAATAGTCTACTATGAAAAAATCCTAGTCAGGCAGGATCAGGGCGGCAATGTTGACGACGGGCAATCAACTGCGAGCCGCGCGTGCGCTCGTTGGGATGGATCAGGGTACGCTGGCTGATCGGGCAGGAGTGAACATCAACACGATAAGCGCGATGGAGAAGCGCGGTGCGGCCGGGCTCGTGAGCGGGCTCGACAAGGTGCAGTCTGTAATGCGTGTTCTTGAGTCCGAAGGCGTCGAGTTCCTGAACCACGGAGAGCCGGGCGTGAAGCTGCGGCGGAAGGATCCTGCGTGACCGACGAGCCTGCCTTTGGCGGCCGGTTATCTGAGGTTCTGCGCCTTTGTACCATTCTGGCAGATCGGGTACTCGACGCGCAGATCATGGGTCGGCCAGTGCCTCCGGATCAGGTCATCGCGTTGGCGAAGGCCGCACGCCTGCTGCAGGTTCATGGAGTGGATTGGCCACCGCTGCTGACGCAGATGCTGCACGAGCTGGCGGCAAAGATCGATGAAGCGGAGCCGGTGCCCGAGGTCGAGCCGTCAGAACACGTTGACCTACAGGGCCTCACGCGCTTCTTCGCAGGCTTCCGCACCAAGGACCGATCGTGACCTACACCGTCGAGCAACTGGCCCCCGGCAGCTACGACGTGCTGCGCGACGGCATTGTGATTGCGTCCCTGGTTCGGGTCCTCTCTCATGGCGAGCCGAGCGACACGTGGCAGATCAAGTTGCTTGACGAGATGCCGGCGAGCAAGCGGCCAGCGCCGTTCAAATCCCAGTGGCACACCTTCAAGTCACGCCAGGCTGCGCTGGGCTGGCTCGGCATCCCCGAGCTTACTGACGCTACGGATCCGACCGGATGAACTGGGGCAATGCCCGCCTGCTGATAATGGGAGCCACCCTCGTTCTTATCGGAGCTGTCCGCGCCCTAGGGGCCTTGGGCCATGAGTATGCCGCCGAGAATTGCGCGGTCGCAGCCTTGATTGCGGATTCCGACGGAAGCCGGCCACTCATTCCGAGGCGAAGCCGGCCAGCGTTCCGATTTGATGTCGGCCACCATTCCGAGATGAAGCCGGCCAACCGGTAGCCGATATCGGCGACGGATCATCCCCGCGGGTCAGCAACCGCGGCATCCCTGTCCTCGACCACGAGGAGAGCGGGATGCCGGCCAGGAGAGAGCTGACCATGCGACAGATCAAACAGATGCTGCGTCTCGCCCGCGACGGGGCGAGTTCGCGAGAGATCGGGCGAACGCTGGGCATCGCCCGCTCGACCGTGCAGGACAACCTCGCCCGAGCGAGCGCCGCCGGCCTGACCTGGCCGCTCGACCCGGAAGTCACCGACGCAGTGCTGGAGCAGCGCCTGTTCGCCCGGGCCGGGGTGAAGCAGGGCATGCGTCGGCTGCCTGAGCCGGACTGGCCCTCGCTGGTACGAGAGATGCGCCGGCCCGGGGTCAATCTCACGGTGCTCTGGGAGGAGTACCGCGAGGCCCATCCGGAGGGTTACGGCTACTCCCGGTTCTGCGACCTCTATCGGGAGTTCGAGCACCGTCTCACCCCGGTGATGCGCCAGCACCATGACGCCGGCGACAAGGTCTTCGTCGACTACTCCGGCAAGAAGGTCGGGATCGTCGATCCCGCCACCGGTATCGTGCGCGAGGCCGAGATCTTCGTGGCGGTGCTGGGCGCGTCGAGCCTGACCTACGCCGAGGCGACCTGGACCCAGACGCTGCCCGACTGGATCGGCGCGCATGTCCGTCTGTTCCGCTTCCTCGGCGGCGTCCCCCGTCTCGTCGTGCCCGACAACCTCAAGAGCGGGGTGCACAAGGCCTCGTTCTACGATCCCGAGATCAACCGCTCCTACGGGATGATGGCCGAGCATTACGGCATCGGCGTCCTGCCGGCCCGGCCCCGCAAGCCGCGCGACAAGGCCAAGGTCGAGGCCGGCGTGCGCTTCGCCCAGAGCTACATCCTGGGACGGCTGCGCCGGCAGACGTTCTTCTCATTGGCCGAGTGCAACGCCGCCATCGTCGCGATGGTGGAGCGCATCAACGCCCACCTCATGCGCCGGCTCGGAACCACGCGCCGCGCCCTGTTCGAGGCGATCGAACGCGCGGCGCTGCGTCCCCTACCGGAGGAGGATTACACCTTCGCCGAGTGGCGGCTGGCCCGGGTCAACCTCGACTACCACGTCGAGGCGGGCGGCTTCCTGTACTCGGTGCCCCACGCCCTGATCCGCGAGCAGGTCGACGTCCGCCTGACAGTGCGCACCGTCGAAGTGTTCCATCGTGGTCAGCGCGTCGCCGCCCACGAACGCCGCTACACCGGACGGCGGCACGGCACCGATCCCGACCACATGCCCAGCGCCCATCGCCGCTACGCCGAGTGGAGCCCCGAGCGCTTCCGGCGCTGGGC
>Ga0255028_100300_pt1 | contig 9678 bp, 7 predicted proteins | sample DRGLUT_MetaT_FD_178168 | JGI IMG/M metagenome (GOLD analysis project Ga0255028, IMG submission 178168) | Metatranscriptome of freshwater microbial communities from Pennsylvania, United States - DR:GLUT (Metagenome Metatranscriptome) | ecosystem: Environmental > Aquatic > Freshwater > Creek | place...
GAGCCTGAGCAGCCGCCTGACCCAACTCCAGGGGTACCAGCGCACGATCTGCAAGGTCGCCGCGGAGGACTATCTCCTGCGGCGGATCAACGACATCGACGAGCCCGCCGTCGTTCGAGCGCGAGCGGTACGGGCGGAGATGATCCAGGCCGCCGAGGCGCTGATCGCCGGGCTGCACTGGGCGGACTTCGAGGTGCTGGCCGATCTGTTGATGGCGCGCTCGGGCTGGCAGCGGGTATCCGCGCTCGGCGGCACACAGGCCGACGTCGACCTCGTCGTCGAGCAGCCGGCGACCGGCGAGCGCGGCTTCGTGCAAGTGAAGTCCCGGGCGACGCAGGCGGTGCTCGCTGACTCGATCGCGGCCTATCGCGCGAGGGACGGCTACGTGCGGATGTTCTTCGTCTGCCATTCACCGGTCGGGGCCTTGGCCGCGGACGGGCCGGACGTGCACCTGCTCACCGGCGGAGAGCTCGCCCGGCGCAGCGTCGAAGCCGGCCTGCTCGACTGGCTGATCGAGCGCAACAGCTAGGATCGCGAGACGATTCGAGACCCAGACGCGCGACCAGCGCGACACGGCGGCCATGATAGCCCCCGCATCACGCTGGACGGTTCAATCATCGTCATCGTTCCAGGGATCGCGGATGCGCGGCCCACGGTCGAGCCCCTCGCGGGCCCAGTTGAGGAACTGCGAGGCACTGTCGACTTGATCGTCGTGGCGCCCGTGCGGAAAGGCGCGCAGTTCGGCCTCGAACTCACCGAGCCACGGGGCGGTGCGCGGCAAGGCTACGCGCCCGGCCTCGAACGGCAAGGTCGCCGCGTGGGCACGCATGACCTTATCGCCCTCCGGTCGGATCGGGATTGCGTAGACTCCGTCGGACACGAGATCCTGGATCAGGCTCTCGCCCGAGGCCTTGTCCTCGATCAGCACCGCTTCCGGCCGCCAGAACACATGTAGATCGATGACCGCCCGACGCAGGTCTGGGTAGCCCAGCCGTGCCCGGAACACGTCGACGAGGTAGTACGCGCCGCGTCGCGCCAGCCACGTGGTGCAGACGGATGCATCGTTGAGCTCACCGGGCTTGGTCGCGGTGTCCCAGCTCTGGACGAACATATCCCCGGGCTCGGCTCCAAGATCGCCCTCAAAACGCCGGATCGCAGCCGGGTTGAACATGTTGCCGCCGAGCGGCACCGGCGACTGTTGGTATTGCGCGGCGTAGTCGAAGGCGCCCAGGTTGCGCTTGAACTCGTCAAGCACCCATCGGGGGTTGCGCTCGGGCTGCAGCAGGTCGCCGATCCGGCGATGGTGGAAGCGCCCGCGGCCGATCGGGATTATCTCGTCGACCTCGGCTTCGGCAGGGAGGTTGAGGTGAGTCCAGCCGCCGCGCTCGAGCACGTGGCCCGCGAGATCGTCGACGTGGAGCCGCTGCATGACGAGGATGATCGCGCCGTTCACCTGCCGATTGAGGCGCGAGTGCACGGTTCGGTCGAACCACTCGTTGACGTTCGTGCGCACCGTCTCGGACATCGCATCCGCCGGCTTGATCGGGTCGTCGATGATGATGATGTCGCCGCCCCGACCGGTGAGCACGCCGCCGACCGAGGTCGAGAACCGGAAGCCGCCGCGCGTGGTCTCGACTTCGGTCTCGGTGTTCTTCAATCGGCTGATCACGGTGCCCGGGAAGGCACTCTTGTACCAGGACGCATTCATCAAGGCCCGGCACTGGTTGGCGTTCTTGACCGCCAGTTCCTGCGCGTAGCTCAGGCAGACGATCTGCTTCGTCGGATCGCGGCCGAGGAGCCAGGCCGGGAACGCGACCGAGGCGCTGATCGACTTGAGGCTTCGCGGCGCCACCGTGATCACCAAGCGGCGTATGCGGCCGCGGGCGACCTCCTCCAGGTGATGAGCGTAGGCCTCCAAGTGCCAGTTCGGTAGGTACGGATCCGGCACCACGGTCTTGAACGCCTGCCGCGTGAACGCGCTCAGGCGTTGCTGCAGGAGGAGGTTGAGCGCATCGCGCGGTGTCATCGCTCCCCCTCCCCGCCCTCGATCTCAGCCTTCATCTCGGCGAGCGCCTCCAGCAGCAATGCCTCCTCGTCAGTGGATAGGGGCGCCTGCGTCACCGCCTCGGCGACTTCGTCAGCGGTGATCAACCCGGCCCGCTGGACCAGCGGGATGAGCGCCGTCAGCGCCCGCGTCTCACCCTTGGCCGCTTTGGCCATGGACTGGCGGATGACGAGACTGAGGATCGGGATAGTGCGCCGCTTGCCACCTTCCTGGACCGAGACGGGCCGGAACAGCTCTTCTTCGAGTATGCTCTTGAGGTTGCGTACACCCTTCTTACGACCCTTGGGGTTGCCCGATTGGCCCGGCTTGAACCGACTGTGCGTCGGCGGCTTGCCGTAGCCGACCTGGTAATCGCCCGGGGGCTTGGACTTGCGATCACGCGGCATGATCGGCCTCCGCACTCGCGTCGTTCGCGCTCGTCTCAGCGGCCCGCATCGCGGCGACCTCACCGAAACTCTGGCCCGTCGCGGCGAGCCGCGGGGTTTGTCCGGTCATTTCGGCAAAACGGCGCAGGGCGACGTCGACATAGGCTGGGTCGAGTTCGATGCAGCGTGCTTGACGGCGGGTGCGCTCAGCCGCCAGGATCGTCGTGCCCGAACCGCAGAACGGATCCAGTACGATGTCGCCGCGATCCGAGACGTCGCGCAAGGCATCCGCCACCAGGGCGACGGGCTTCACGGTCGGATGAGCGGCGAGCTCGGTCGATCGTCGTCGGTGGAAGGTGTTCTGCCCCGGGTAGTCCCAGACATTGGTGCGGTTTCGCCCGTGCCGTCCGAGCTCGACGTTGTTGCGATGCGCTCCACGGCCGGCCTTGAACACGAAGATGAGCTCGTGCTTCGAGCGGTAGAGCGCGCCCATGCCGCCATTGTCCTTGTTCCAGACGCAGAGGTTCTTGAGCTCGTAGAGACTGTCGGCGGCGGCCTGCATCTCGCGCATGTGCCGCCAGTCGATGCAGTGAAAGTGGATCGAGCCGTCGACGCTGTGGGCGACGAGATGCGTGAACGTCGTTCGCAGGAAGGCCGTGAACGCCTCGGGCGTCATCTCGCCGGACGCCATGGCAAACTCGCGGTGACGGATCTTACCGTGGCCGGAGACATGCCCCTGGATCGGCACGTTGAAGGGCGGGTCGGCGAACACGACGTGCGCGCGCTCCTCAGCCATCAGCGCGGCATACGAGGCAGCTTCGAGCGCCGAGCCGCAGACGAGCCGGTGAGGCCCGAGAAGCCATAGGTCGCCGAGCCGACTGACCGACGGTCCGGGCTCGGGGGGTGGCACGGCGTCGTCGGGCTCGTCCACGCCCGGATCCAGGATCGCGTCGATCTCGGGCATCGAGAAGCCGGTCAGGCCCAGATCGAAGTCGACGCTATCGAGCTCCTCCAGCTGGATCTTGAGCAGATCGCGGTCCCAATCCGCCATCTCACCGATCTTGTTGTCGGCGAGCATGAAGGCGCGCCGTTGCGCCCTTGTGAGGTGATCGATCTGGATCGTCGGCACCTTGGCGAGCCCGAGCTGACGGGCGGCGGCAAAGCGTCCATGGCCGGCGAGGATCTGCCCGTCGGCGTCGATCACGATGGGATTGATGAACCCGAACTGCTCGATCGAGGCGGCGATCAGGCGAAGCTGCTTGGCGGGGTGAGTGCGTGCGTTGCCAGGATCGCAACGCAGGTCTGCCAAGGAGCGAAGCGTGATGCGTTGGGTGCCGTGAGTGGAGATCGTGGTGTCGTCGTTGGCGACTTGGTCGAACTTAGCTTTTGTGTTTCTCACGTTTGTGTTTCCGCAGCCCCACCACATCTCGGTGAGGTCTGCCGCAATCCCGCAGCGGAGGCTGAGGGTGGCAGGAGATAGCCTCGGCTTGCATCAATGATGCGGCGGAGACAGTGCGCCGAGCACGCCGTCGCCGAGGCTTGACGCTCCGAATGAAGAAACGCGTCAAGCAGCTCTGCCCATCCCTGTCGTAACAGGGACGAGCAGGTATCTCACTGGGAAAAACATGGCAATACCCGTCAAATACACCCGTCTTAATATACCATAACTGAGTTACGGCTTTGCTGTTTCACTGAGCCTCAGCCAAGCTAATTGCGCACTCAACGGTGCGGAGCGCGACAATCTGTCCGCCGGAGCTGTGTCATCGTGCAAACGGCGATGAGCGATAGCCAGTGGGAAGAGCTTCAGGTTTCAATCCCGAGCCAAGATTGGCACGGAGGGCTCGCAACTCGTACGTTGGCATGGAGACGTCGCAAGTGGTCTTATGTACGAAGCAGCGCTGAGCGGACGGTCGAATTTGGCCGAAAGCAGCATATCCGCATCCGAGCAGATGGAACTGCGAAACGGACATTCGGCTTTCGTATTAAGCTAATCAGTGCGGACATTGCAGGCGCCGCACCACCGTCATAACAAACCGAGGCATCCAGCCCGAGAACAGATGGGTTAGTTCGTCGCGCAGCGAGCACGTTCTCCCTGCGAAACGGCACGTTCGGGCGCTAGTTCAACGCTGCGCCCTGTCTCGACGCGATGGGATGTCGCTCTGACATCCGTGAGCCGCAGAGGGCCGCTGAACCGATCGAGGATCTGCGATGGTGACGAGACGAACCGTGCTGGCTGGAGTTGCGCAGCCTGCCGCCCTCGCTGCGATGCCGCTTGCGGTGTGCAGCCCTGCCTCGGCCCAAGCTCCGGCCGCGAGGCAGGCACCGGGCTTCTACCGCTACAAAGTCGGTGCCATCGAGGTGACGGCGATCAACGATGGGTTCGCACTGCGGCCGCTCGACGGCTTCATTCCCAATGCACCGCCGGCTGCGCTGAAGCAGGCGATGGCGGACGCGTTCCTTCCCTCCGACGCCCTGCCCTTAACCTTCACCTCGGTCGTCCTGCGGATCGGGGGGCGCACGGTCCTGGTCGACACCGGCTTCGCCGATAACGGGCCGCCGACGACGGGCTACTGGATGGCTAATTTCCGCGCAGCCGGCTTCGAACCGTCTGCCGTCGATGACATCGTGATCAGCCACTTCCACCCGGACCACATCGGCGGCATCCGTCGCAAGGACGGGTCTGCGGTCTTCCCGAAGGCACGGGTCCACGTCCCGGAGGCGGAATGGGCGTTCTGGACCGACGAAGCCCGGATGGCAGGGGCGCCGGACGGGTGGAAGCCGACGTTCGCGGCGACGAAGCGGGTATTCGGGCCCATGATGGCCGATGTGACGCGCTTCGCCGCGGGCGAGGAAGTGGTGCCTTCGTTGATCGCCGTGGCCGCGTACGGCCACACCCCCGGCCACACGGCATTCATGCTGAGATCCGACTCAGCCAAGCAGATGCTCATGGGGGACACGGCCAACCATCCGGCACTCTTCGTCCGCAATCCGGACTGGGCAGCCGTGTTCGACATGGATGCCGGTCAGGCAAGTGACACGCGTAAGGCGATGCTGGACATGGCCTCGGTAGAGGGGCTGCAAGTGTCGTTCTACCACGCACCGTTCCCGGCTGTGGGCCATATCCTCAAGGAGGCTGACGGCTTCAGGTTCGTTCCGCTTCAGTGGAGCCCGATCGCTTAGGGCCATGACGCCACTGGGCGCGGGTTTGGGCCGGAATGCGGCAATCCCTCGTTTCCGCCTCGCCGAGCAGGAGTTTCCATGAAACGTCTCGCCACCGTGACCCTCGCCGGCCTGATGGCGCTCGCGCACGGCCCCTGCGGCGCCGCGCAGATCGAGCGTTTGAGGGGAACGATCGAGGCGGTCGATGGTGAAACAGTCAAGATCCGAACGATCGACGGCGAGGGAGAGGCGGTCTTGTTTACCCCGCAGACGCGTTTCGCACTCCTCGCCAGATCCAGCCTCAGCGCTATCCGGGAGGGCGACTACATCGGCACCGCTACGAAGGGTAGCGACCCGCCGACGGCCCTGGAAATCCACAACTTTCCAGAATCGATGCGCGGCACCGGCGAGGGGCATCGCGACTGGGACACGATCCCCGACACCCTGGCGGGCGGCAAACGCGTGAAGAGCGCGATGACGAACGGCACCGTGAAAACCGGAAGCGGCCCCAGGGTGAAGAGCGCGATGACCAATGGTACGGTCGCAAGCAGTGGGCGGGCCGGCGATGCGACAACTCTCGTCGTCACCTACGACAAGGACCGGTCCCTGACGATTCTCGTGCCGCCACAGGCCCCGATCGTGGCCTATGAGCCGGCCGACCGCTCGATCGTCCAGGCTGGCGGCAAGGTTTTCATTACGGCTGAGCGCGATGGCAACGGACTGACAGCCGTCCGGATCTCGGTCGGCAAAGATGGGCTTACACCGCCCCAGTAAATCCTAGCCGGGTGGCGAAATCGGAATTCGACCATCAATGCGGCTCGCTCGACCTCGGGCCAGCATGGAATCGGGAGTGAACCATGGACCTCGACCGACGGCTCCTCCTCGCGGGAGCGACGGCAACGCTTCTTTCCTCCTCGGCCGTCGTGGCTGAGGATCGGCCAGCGACACGGCCCGGAGCGCGGATGAAGGCCGTCGTCGCCGGGCCCGAGGGACCCGCTCTAGCAGAGGTCGAGACCCCGGTGCCGAAGCCGACCGAGGTCCTCGTCAGGGTCCGGGCGGCCGCCCTCAATCGCGCTGATCTGGCCGTCGCCGCGGGGCAGCCGCACGGCACCGCCGGCGGCCCGAATGCGATACCGGGCCTCGAATGGGCTGGCGAGATCGTAGCGGTCGGGGCCGAGGTAGCAGATTTTCATCCCGGTGATCGGGTCATGTGTTCCGGCGCCGGCGGATATGCAGAATATGCCGTCGCGGATTATGGGCGCACGCTGCCGCTGCCGGCGAGCATGTCGTTCGAGACGGCCGCCACTCTGCCGGTGGCCTTGCAGACGATGCACGACGCGATCGTCACGCAGGCACGCCTGCGCCCCGGCGAGACGGTGCTGATCCAGGGAGCAAGCTCCGGGGTCGGGCTGATGGCGCTGCAGATCGCTCGTTGGCAGCGGGCCTCCGTGGTGATCGGTACGTCGCGAAACCCCGAGCACCGCACGCGCCTGTCCGGTTTCGGCGCGACACTGGCGGTCGACACGAAAGATCCGACCTGGCCCGAACAGGTCCGGCAAGCGACGGGCGGCAAGGGCGTCGACGTCATCATCGACCAAGTCTCGGCGCCGGTGGCCAACGGCAACATGCAGGCTGCGGCTGTCCTCGGACGGATCATCAACGTCGGTCGGCTCGGGGGAGGCCGCGGTGAGTTCGATTTCGACCTGCACGCTACCAAGCGCATCAGCTACATCGGCGTGACCAACCGAACACGGTCGATCGAAGAACAGCGCACGATCACCGACCGCGTCCGGGCAGACCTCTGGCAGGGCGTCGCGGATGGACAGTTTAGTTTGCCGATCGACAGCAGATATTCATTGACCGAAGCGCCGGCCGCGCTCGCGCGCATGAAGCAGAACGAGCATTTCGGAAAGATTGTCCTACAGATGTGAGTCCGTGCGTCTCCTGCTGAACACACGTGCTCAGCGGCTGCGATGGTGAACGCTATTCACCGCATAGGCGGCTCTCCGAACGCGACCTGCTCGCGCGTCGGCACCGGAAGCGCAGCGACCGTGCGACTTGCCTCCGGGTGCATCCCTTGCGACGGCAGCACTTCCGTAGACGCGGTGGCCGCATTCTGCGGATACGGTGCGACCGAGACTACCACGTTCGGATCACCAAGCTGTCCATCGACGGTTGAAGCACTCGATCAGATTTTCAAACGTGACCAACGCAGGATCAGGCCGGCATGATCGCGTGCACAAAGCTCGCGAGGCCTGCGCTGCGGACCGGTCGGAATGTCCTGCTGCTCGTCTCGCAGGCGCGCTTGAACTTGTTGGTCGGCTCGTGGCTGACGCACTCGACCGGAAACAAGATGTGTCCGCTCCAGCTGACGAGACCGTGCAGCAGGGTCCTGCTGTCGTCGATACCGCGGTCGTGGCCGAGAAGCAGCCTACCACGTGCTTCGACGATCTGAGCGGGACAGGCTACGAGCCCTGTATACAAGTTCAGGGAGGATCGAAAATGATGCGGAAAGCCTGGGCTCGCGCGCCACACCGCCGCCGATTTCTGCAGGGAGCGGGCGGCCTCCTGGTCGCCTCGACCCTCCCTGCTCAAGCCGCTTCCGCCGACAGCAACGTCACCGGACGGCTGGCCCGCTACATGGTTGAGGCTCGCGACAAGCCACTGCCTCCCGAGGTTCTGCTGGCCTGCAAGCATCGCATCCTCGACACCTTCGGCGCCATGATCTCCGGCGCCCGGATGCGGCCAGGCGAGATGGCGACGTCTTATGTCCGCAGCCTCGGAGGCGTCGCTCAGTCCTCGGTCGTCGCCTCCGACCTACGCACGACTGCGATCAACGCAGCGCTCGCCAACGCCATGTGCGCCCACGCTGACGAGACGGACGACTTCGAGCCGGTCACCAAGGCGCATCCGGGCTCCGCGACCGTGCCCGCAGCCTTCGCCATGGCGGAGAAAGAGGGCCGGTCAGGCGCCGAGATGATCCGCGCCGTCGCCCTCGGTTACGATCTCTGCTGCAGGCTGCTCCTCGCACTCGGGCCGGACCTCGTACGCGGCACACATCGAAGCGCGGAGGGTACGAGTTCCACCTTCGGGGCACTCGGCGCCGCCGCCGCCCTGGCACGCCTCGACGAACGCGGTATGCGCTTCGCGCTCTCCTACGCGGCGCAGCAGGTCTCCGGTCTGTGGAGCTGGGTGAAAGACGAAGACCATATCGAGAAAGCGTTCGACTTCGCCGGCATGGGCGCACGTAACGGCGTTACCGCGGTGGCTATGGTGCAGGCGGGACTGACCGGGGTCTTCGATGTTCTGGACGGCACGCACAACCTGTTCATCGCCCTCTCGACCGATCCGAAGCCCGAGGCGATGTTGGAGAGCCTCGGCACCCGCTTCTACGTAACCGAAACGGCGATAAAGACCTTCTCGGTGGGTTATCCGATCCAGTCGCCACTGGATGCGGTGCTGGCTCTGCGCGAGCGGTTGGGTGTGCGAGCCGAAGACGTGCGACGGGTGGTGGTCCGATTGCCGACCGATGCCGTCGGCATCGTCGGCCAGAGCGCCATGCCTGACGTGAACTGTCAGCACTTAGTGGCCCTGGCGCTCGTGAAGGGAGCCGTTTCCTTTGCCGACAGCCACGATGCGGGGCTGATGCAGGACGCGGCGATCCAGTCATTGCGTGCGAAGGTTGAGATCGTGGGTGACCCCGCTCTCATGACGCGGGAGGCTCCGCGTAGTGCGCGAGTCGAACTGACGCTCACTGACGGTCGAATGTTTGAGCATTTCACGAAATTCCCGCCCGGCACCAAGGAAAATCCCTTGAGCACGGAGCGCGTGAACGCAAAGGCACGCGATCTGATCGAACCGGTCCTCGGTGCCTCACGGGCGAACACCCTGATCGTGCGCCTCAACGACCTCGAAAATCTTGACGATATCCGAATGCTGCGCCCCCTGATCACCGCCTGACCAACGGTCGCTTCAACCAGTTCCCCTTCTAAAAGCCGATAGCTCGCTGCCCATCCATCTCAGTCGGTCAGCGAGCACGCTGGCATCTCTGAACGTGGCCGAAAACTTTCTGCCCAGTTCCTTGCAAAC
>Ga0255028_100301_pt1 | contig 9620 bp, 7 predicted proteins | sample DRGLUT_MetaT_FD_178168 | JGI IMG/M metagenome (GOLD analysis project Ga0255028, IMG submission 178168) | Metatranscriptome of freshwater microbial communities from Pennsylvania, United States - DR:GLUT (Metagenome Metatranscriptome) | ecosystem: Environmental > Aquatic > Freshwater > Creek | place...
GCGGCGCTCTCGACATAGCCCTCGCAGCCGGTGATCTGGCCGGCGAAGCGCAAGTGCGGCCGGGCCTTCAGCCGGAGGGTGGCGTCCAGCAGCCGCGGGCTGTCGAGATAGGTGTTGCGGTGCAGGCCGCCCAGCCGCGCGAACTCGGCCCGCTCGAGCCCCGGGATTGTGCGGAAGATCCGGACCTGCTCGGCATAGGTCAGCTTCGTCTGGAAGCCGACCATGTTGTAGAGGGTGCCCAGGGCGTTGTCCTGGCGCAGCTGCACGATCGCGCAGGCCTTGACCAGGGGGTCGCGCGGGTTGGTGAGGCCCACGGGCTTCATCGGGCCGTGCCGCAGGGTCTCGGGGCCGCGCTCGGCCATCACCTCGATCGGCAGGCAGCCGTCGAAATACGGCGTGCCCTCCCACTGCTTGAACCCGATCTTGTCCCCCGCCACCAGGGCGGCCACGAAGCCGTCGTACTGCGCCCGGTCCATCGGGCAGTTGAGGTAGTCGGCGCCCGTGCCGCCGGGGCCGGGCTTGTCGTAGCGGGACTGGAACCACGCCACGTCCATGTCGATCGAGTCGCGATGGACGATCGGCGCGATGGCGTCGAAGAAGGCGAGGGACTCGGCGCCGGTGAGCGCCCGGATGCCCTCGGCCAGCGCCGGGGCGGTCAGCGGGCCGGTGGCGACGATGCAGGGCCCCCATTCCTCCGGGGGCAGGCCCTCGACCTCGCCGCGCACGATCGTGACGTTGGGGTGCTGCTCCAGGGTCCGGGTCACCGTGGCGGAGAAGCCTTCCCGGTCCACCGCGAGGGCGCCGCCCGCCGGCACCTGGTTGGCGTCGGCCGCCCGCATGATCAGCGAGCTCAAGGAGCGCATCTCCTGGTGCAGCAGGCCGACGGCGTTGCTCTCCGGGTCGTCCGACCGGAACGAGTTCGAGCAGACGAGCTCGGCCAGGCCGTCGGTCTGGTGGGCCTCGGTGCCGCGCACCGGGCGCATCTCGTGGATCACGGCGCGATGGCCGGCCTCGGCCACCTGCCAGGCCGCCTCGGAGCCCGCCAGCCCGCCGCCGATGATGTGAAGGGTCTGTGTCATATCCCAGAATAGCGAAGGACCGTCGCCCGGATCAACGGGCGGCGGTCCTTTGAGTCGAATCGCGATGGTTCGAGGAGATCAGACGCGGGCGATGCCGTGGATCTCGCTGCGGTTGATGCCGAGATCGGCAAGATCGCGATCCGAGAGGCGGGAGAGCTGGGAAACGGTGTCGCGATACCGGAGATAGGCGCGGACGCGACTCAGGACGCTACGAGCGGCGGACATGGAGTTCTTTGACCTCTGTTCAGGCAGTGGATGGCGCGCCGTTGCGCAACGCTGCCTCTTGTTGGTGCAACGCACATATAAACCTGCTGCGGCGCAGCAGGAGTCATAAGGTCAAGGATCTGCTCTGCACGGCCCGCATGGTTGGCTTAAGAAACCGGCAACCTTATCGGGTGGTCATTCTTTGTGCGCATGCCGGAAGCCGGCCTGAACGTGCGAAGGGCGCCCCGCCGGCCGGCGGGACGCCCTTCGCGGCGCGGATCGGGCCCGATCGCTCAGTAGAACGGGCGCGGGCCGTTGAAGCCGTAGGGCCGGTCATAGGGCAGCGGCCGGCCATAGCCGTAGCCGCCGTAATAGACCGGCCGGCGCCAGTGGGGGCGGGGACCCCAGCCCCAGTTCGGGCGGCAGAGGCCCCAGGGGTTCGGGTGGAAGCCCGGGCCGCAGCCCCCCGCCGCCTCGGCGGAGCCCGCGAGCCCGAGGCCGCCGGCGAGCGCGGCGGCCACAACGAATGCCTTCGCGCGCGGTGCGCTCAGAATCGCCATGACAGATCTCCTCGAAGCGTCCGGCGGATCGGTGCCGGTCGAGAGAGATTCGATCCCGCCGCCTGAACCGACGCTGAGCCTGCGGTTGTATTGCGTGCAGGCCCGCGTCGGCATCCGGGAAACAAGGCCCCGGCGGCGACGGTTTCGCCCGCCCCCTCAGTGCAGCGAGGGCGTGCGCAGGAACCGCTCCCGGTCCGCCGAGACCAGGGCGAGCTTCACGCCGCGCCCGTCGCGGCGCACGGTGAGCGGGACGCGCACACCCGCCTCGCCGAGCGCCCAGATGCTGCGGAACAGGGCAGCGAGGTCCGGGATCGGCTCGCCGGCCACCGCCTCGATCACGTCGCCGCTGCGCAGGCCGCCGGTCTCGGCCGGGCCGCCATCGGCGAGGCCCATCACCACGATGCCCTCCTCGCTCTCGGTGGCGTAGAGGCCGAGCCAGGGCCGCGGCGGCCGGTTGGCGCGCCCGCGCGTGGCCAGGTCGTCGAGGATCGGCGGCAGCAGGTCGATCGGCACCACCATGTTGATCGGGCGGGCATTGCTGCTGCCGCCCTGCTGCAATTGCAGGGAGCCGATGCCGAGCAGCTCGCCCTGCGCGCCGATCAGCGCGGTGCCGCCCCAATGCGGGTGGGCCGGGGCGGTGAACAAAGCCTCGTCGAGGACATATTCCCAGTACCCGGCGAATTCCTGCCGGGCGACGACCTCGACGGCGACGCAGCGCTGGCGCCCGCCCGCGCCCGCCACCACCGCCCGGTCGCCGGTCTTCAGCCCGGCCGATCGGCCGAGCGGCAGGGCCGGGACGCCGAGCGCGCCCAGAGCCTGGACCAGGCCGAAGCCGGTGGCGGCATCGAAGCCGAGCACGTGGCCCTGCACCGAGCGGCCCTCCCGGGTGGTCAGCCAGACGCTCTCGGCCTCGGTGACGAGGTAGCCGACCGTCAGCACCAGCCCGTCCTCCCGGATCACCACGCCGTTGCCGGCGCGCTCGGTGCCGAGGGTCTCGGCCGTGAAGGCGCTCTCCGGCACCCGCGCCGACAGGGCGAGCACCGACGAGAGCGCCCGATCGAGATCGTAGCCGTAATCCGCAGGCCTGGGCTGGGCCTGCGCGGGGATCTTCCACTCGCCCTGCGTCGCCATGAGATTCCTTCGACTCGTTCGCCCTGCTCCGGCGCCGCCGGACGCGCGAAATCGGACTTAGATAGGCTGTCCCCGCGGCCGGCGACACCCGTGGCGCGGCGCCGCGCGCGGATCGTGGGGCCGACGCCCCATCGACGGTCCTGTGCGGGGCCGGCGATGTGACAGGACGCGCGGGGGCCCTTAGAGCTATCCTAAGGGAGCGCGGCCGGCAGGGGAACGGGCGCGCAGGCGCAGGAACGGATCTTGGCCGGACCGAGTTTTGCCGCGGGTGCGTCCCCGGATCGGGCGCCGCCGCCGGGCCTTCCCGGCGCCGACGAGGCCCGGCTGCGACGCTTGCTGTTCGAGATCGGGCGCGGCGAGGCGGCGGCTCTGGCCGAACTCTACGACCTGACCAGCCCGAAACTCTTCGGCGTGATCCTGCGTATCCAGCGCGACCGGTCGCTCGCCGAGGACGTCCTCCAAGACGCCTATCTGCGGATCTGGCAGGCGGCCGGGAGCTACGATCCCGAGGCCGGACGCCCGCTGGCCTGGCTGTGCACGATCGCCCGGAACCGGGCGATCGACGGCCTGCGCCGCAAAGGGGCGGCCGAGGTTCAGGGACCGGTGCGGGACGATGGCGAGGATTGGGTGGCGCGGCTGATGGACCCGCACGACGACGCCGCGGCGTTCCTGGACCGGGACGCGCTGGGTGCCTGCCTCGGCCGGCTGGAGCCGGCGCATCGGGAGTGCGTGGTGCTGGCCTATTGCGAGGGTCATTCCCGGGAGGAACTGGCGCAGCGCTACGACCGGCCGGTCAACACGATCAAGACCTGGCTGCACCGGGCGCTCGCGTCCTTGAAGACCTGCCTGGAGGCGGTCTCGTGAGCGGCGGCCCTGACGATCGCGCGCCGGATCCCGGCTCGGACCCCGACCTGCGCGCGGCCGAGTACGTGCTCGGCACCCTCGACCCGGGGGAGCGGGCCGCGATGGCGGGCGCGCTCGCCACCGATACCGCCGTGGCGGCCCGGGTGCGGGCCTGGGAGCGGCGGCTCTCGCCCCTGCTGCACGCGATCCCGGCAGCGACGCCGTCGCCGCGGGTGCGGGCGGCGCTGCTGCGGGCGCTGCCGGCCAAGCCGGGCGGATCACCCGACCTGCTCGCCCACGATCCCCTTGCCCACGATCCCCTCGCCCATCTGCGCCGGCAGGTCCGGCGCTGGCGGATCGCCAGCGCGGGGGCCGGGCTGCTGGCGGCGGGGCTGGCGCTGTTCGTCGCATTCGGGTCGCGGCCGGAGCCGGAGGGCGGCCGCTACCTCGCGGTGGTCCAGGGCGGCGGCGCGCTCCCGGCCCTGATCGTGCGCGTCGACACCCGCACCGGCACCGCCCAGGTCCGGCCGGTGGGGGCCGAGGCGCCCGCGGGCCGGAGCCTGGAGCTGTGGTATGTCGGCGCCGCGGGGCCGAAGCCGCTCGGCCTGGTCGGCGCCGCCGCAACCCGGGTGACCCTGCCGCAGGGCGCCGCCCCGGACGGGGTGCTGGCGGTCTCCGTGGAGCCGCCGGGCGGCTCGCCGAGCGGCCAACCCACGGGACCGGTGGTCTATACCGGCAAGCTGATCGCCGAGTAGGGTGCCGCGGCGCCGGGACGGCACCGCGGCACGTGTTCCCTGGATCAGGGCATCAGCACGGCGTTGACCACGTGGATCACGCCGTTCGACTGCATCACGTTCGGGATCGTCACCGTGGCGGTGTCGCCCTTCACGTCCGTGATCAGGACCTTCTTGCCCTGCACCGCCACGGCGAGCGGCTCGCCCTCGACCGTGGTGAGCTGGCCCTGGCCGCCGCCCTTCTTGACGAGCGCCACCAGGTCCTGGGCGGTGTAGACGCCCGGGACCACGTGGTAGGTCAGGATCTTGGTCAGGGTCGGCTTGTTCTGAGGCTGCACGAGGCTCTCGACGGTGCCGGGCGGCAGCTTGGCGAAGGCGGCGTTGGTGGGCGCGAACACCGTGAACGGGCCGGGGCCGCTCAGCGTGTCGACGAGGCCCGCGGCCTTCACGGCGGCGACCAGCGTGGTGTGGTCCTTGGAATTGACCGCGTTCTCGACGATCGTCTTGTTGGCATACATCGGCGCGCCGCCGACCATCGGGTTCTTGGCCTGGGCCGCGCCGGTGGCGCCTAGGCCAAGGGCGAGAGCGAAGGCGACGGCCCGGGCCGCGCGCCGGCCGCTGATAGCGTTGAGCATCTCTGTTTCCTTCCGTCAGGCATCCCATGATCGTGTGAGGATCGGGATTGCGTCGCCGTTTACGGGGCCTCGAGCGGAAAGGTTTCGCAGGATCCGCTTCCAGGCCGGGATCGGCGGACGAAAGCGGGCAAAAAAATCGCCGCCCGGCCGGAGCCGGGCGGCGTGGCGGAGATCCGGGATCTCCCGCCGCTGGGGGCGGGAGACCGGCATCTCGGTCGATCAGTACTTGCGGACCAGGGCGGTCGGGACCGGCGAGGCGGGCGCCGGCGAGTACAGCGGCACGATCAGGCGCAGCCAGCCGTCCGTGGAGTAGTCGCTGCGGGCGCGGCTGAACGGCGTCGCGGCGATCTGCGCGCCGGTGACCACGTCGCGGGCGACGTAGGCCTGCACGGTGAAGACCTTGAAGTCGTAGCCGATCAGGCCGCCGATGGCGAACCGGCCGCGGTTGTTGGCAGCCGCGCTGAACTGGCTGATGTCGAAGTTGTAGGTGCCGTAGGCGACCGGACCGATCTCGAAGTTGCCGAACTTCTTCGTCGCGGTGATGTCGAAGTTCAGGGCATCCGACAGGCGCAGCGGGCCAATGGCGGCGCCGACCAGCCCAGGGAAACGGCCGGGCGAATCGTAGATGTTGGCGGTCAGGTTGCCGGTGATGTTCCAGCCATCGCCGGTGTAGCTGCCGGCCACGCCGAAGCGGTAGGTGTTCGAGGAAAGCTGCGGCAACACCGGCGTGCCGGTGACCACGCCGTTGACGACGCGGCCATTGATAGATCCGCGATCGCCGTCGAGGTCGTTCAGGTACACACCGCCCAGCAAGCTGACGCCGAAGTTGCTGCCGAGGTCGAACGCCCAGATGCCGCCGACGAAGGTACCGACGTTGATCGAGATGTCCTTGTTCGCTTGACCGGCCGGGTTGCGGGTGAAGGCGAACACGGTCGGGGGCGCGACGAGCAGCTCGATGCGGCCGCCGAACGGCACCAGCGGGGTCGACCAGACCAGCACCGGGATGTTGACGGCCGTGTCGGGGTCATTCCGACCATCGGTGCGGCGGAACGTGAAGGTGTTGATCGCGTAAACGCCCTCGGGCAGCGGCGCGCCGATGGCGAGGCCGACCTGCTCGCCCGGAACCGTCGTGGTCTGCGCCTGCGCGATCGTCGACGTCATGCCGACCGTGAGCGCGACCGCGCCGGCCGCGAGCCAGTTCTTCATCATTGTTTCATTCCTTCCCAAGGTCTCAAGGCATCCGTCCCGCATTCGGCACTACCCTGCCGGTCTGCTCGCCCATGGCGGCTGCCGACTTCCGGTCTGCCGAGCGCCCCCACGGTGCCCGCCCGTCTCAACGTCGCTGACTATTCTACAGAGACCTGCGGAAAGACAGTGGAATGCCGGTCGAAGCGGCAAAACCGGCCGAACCGTTGCGCAAAAGACGCATTTTTGCGGCGATGCAACACAGTCCCCAGGATTGAATATCGGACTCCCGGCCGGCAAAATATCGTTGAACGGTCAAGCTGTTGTCGGAGACCTTGGCGGGAGAATCCGGCAAGCCCGGGCAGACGAACGGGCATCCGCCGGTCCGGGGGCGCAGCCCGGAATCCGCCCTCCGGACGGCCCGAGGCCGGCCCGAGCCGGGTGTCGGCGATGCGAATCACGGGTCGTCGCAGGCGATCCGGACCGGGATTCCGCGCGGTACCCGGCAGAATCTGCCGCCCTGGATCCGGCCGGCGCCTATTCGGCGGCGCTGCGGCGGCCGGCCTGCGGGGTCGGACGCCGGGCCAGCACCTCGCGCAGGAACCGGCCGGTATGACTCGCCTTCGAGCGCGCGATGTCCTCCGGGGTGCCGAGCGCCACCACCCGGCCGCCGCCATCGCCGCCCTCGGGGCCCATGTCGATCACCCAGTCGGCGGTCTTGATCACTTCGAGGTTGTGCTCGATCACCACCACGGTGTTGCCCTGGTCCACGAGTTCGTGGAGCACCTCCATGAGCTTGGCGACGTCGTGGAAGTGCAGCCCGGTGGTCGGCTCGTCGAGGATGTAGAGGGTGCGCCCCGTGGCGCGCTTCGACAGCTCCTTGGACAGCTTCACCCGCTGCGCCTCGCCCCCCGACAGGGTGGTGGCCTGCTGGCCGACATGGACGTAGTGCAGGCCGACCCGCTTGAGGGTCTCGAGCTTCTCGCGGATCGCCGGCACCGCCTTGAACAGCTCGGCCGCCTCCTCGACCGTGGAATCGAGCACGTCGGCGATGGACTTGCCGCGGTACTTCACCTCCAGGGTCTCGCGGTCGTAGCGCTTGCCCTTGCAGACGTCGCAGGTGACGTAGACGTCGGGCAGGAAGTGCATCTCGATCTTGATGACGCCGTCGCCCGAGCAGGCCTCGCAGCGCCCGCCCTTCACGTTGAACGAGAACCGCCCCGGCTGGTAGCCGCGGGCCTTGGCCTCGGGCAGGCCCGCGAACCAGTCGCGGATCGGCGTGAACGCGCCGATATAGGTGGCCGGGTTCGAGCGCGGGGTGCGGCCGATCGGCGACTGGTCGATGTCGATGACCTTGTCGAGATGCTCCAGCCCTTCGAGCCGCTCGTACGGGGCCGGGTGCTCCAGCGCCCCGTTCAGCTTCTTCGCGACGGCCTTGTACAGGGTGTCGATCACCAGGGTGGATTTCCCGCCTCCCGAGACGCCGGTGATGCAGGTGAAGGTGCCGAGCGGCACCTCGATATCCACGTCCTTGAGGTTGTTGCCCCGGGCGCCGAACACGCCGAGCTTGCCCTTCCGGCTCTTGCGCCGCGCAGCGGGCGTGCGGACCGACATCTGGCCGGTGAGATATTTCGCGGTGAGCGAGTCCGGGTTGGCCAGCACCTCGGCGGGGGTGCCCTGGGCGATGATCTCGCCGCCGTGGATGCCCGCGCCCGGGCCGACATCGACCACGTAATCGGCCTGCAGGATCGCGTCCTCGTCGTGCTCGACCACGATCACCGAATTGCCGAGATCGCGCAGGCGCTTGAGCGTGCCGAGCAGCCGCTCGTTGTCGCGCTGGTGCAGGCCGATCGAGGGCTCGTCCAGCACGTAGAGCACGCCGGTGAGCCCGGAGCCGATCTGCGAGGCCAGCCGGATGCGCTGGCTCTCGCCCCCCGACAGGGAGCCGGAGCCGCGGGCCAGCGTCAGGTATTCGAGGCCGACATCCACCAGGAAGCTGAGCCGATCGCGGATTTCCTTCAGGATCCGGACCGCGATCTCGTTCTGCTTGGCCGTCAGCTTCTCCGGTAGGTCCGAGTACCAGCGATGGGCCTCGGAGACCGAGAGGGCAGTGATGTCGCCGATATCGGCCATGGCGACCTTCACGGCGAGCGCCTCGGGCTTCAGCCGCTTGCCGCCGCAGGACGCGCAGGGCGTCTCGCTCATGAACCGGCCGATCTCTTCCCGGACGGCGTCGGACTCGCTCTCCTTGTAGCGGCGCTCCAGGTTCGGGATCACGCCCTCGAACGGCTTGTTGACCGCATACTTGCGCAGGCCGTCGTCGTAGGCGAAGCGGATCGCCTGCTTGCCGGAGCCGTACAGGACCACGGCGCGGGCCGCCTCCGGCAGGCTCTGCCAGGGGACGCCGGTCTTGAAGCCGTAATGCTCCGCCAGCGCGTCCAGCGTCTGGCCGTAATAGGGCGAGGTCGATTTCGCCCAGGGGCCGACCGCGCCGCGCTTCAGGCTGAGGGCGGGATCCGAGATCACCAGCTCGGGGTCGATCCGCATCTCGTGGCCGATGCCGCCGCAGGTCGGGCAGGCGCCGAACGGGTTGTTGAACGAGAACAGCCGCGGCTCGATCTCCGCGATGGTGAAGCCCGAGACCGGGCAGGCGAAGCGCGACGAGAACGTGATCGTCCGGGGCGCCTCGCCCTCGGGGGCGTCCGCGAACACGATCTCGCTGATGCCGTCGGCGAGCTCCAGCGCGGTTTCGAACGAATCGGCCAGCCGCGCGGCGATGTCGGCCCGCACCACGATCCGGTCGACGACCACGTCGATGTCGTGCTTGAACTTCTTGTCGAGCTTGGGCGCGTCGTCGATCGCGTAATATTCGCCGTCGATCCGCAGCCGCTGAAAACCTTTTTTTTGATACTCCGCGATCTCTTTGCGGTATTCGCCTTTTCGCCCGCGGACCACCGGGGCCAGCAGGTAGAGCCGGCTCTTCTCCGGCAGTTCCAGCACCCGGTCGACCATCTGCTGGACGGTCTGGCTCTCGATCGGCAGGCCGGTGGCCGGGGAATAGGGGATGCCGACCCGCGCCCAGAGCAGGCGCATGTAGTCGTAGATCTCGGTCACCGTCCCGACGGTGGAGCGGGGATTCTTGGAGGTGGTCTTCTGCTCGATGGAGATCGCCGGCGACAGCCCGTCGATCTGGTCGACATCGGGCTTGGACATCATCTCCAGGAACTGGCGGGCATAGGCCGAGAGCGA